>Ga0102924_1003653_pt1 | contig 16026 bp, 16 predicted proteins | sample PaiPotPPM11metaG_FD_80116 | JGI IMG/M metagenome (GOLD analysis project Ga0102924, IMG submission 80116) | Iron sulfur acid spring bacterial and archeal communities from Banff, Canada, to study Microbial Dark Matter (Phase II) - Paint Pots PPM... ... | reverse complement strand
GCGGTGTTCTCGGCCAGCGGATCGCCATTGTCGAGGCGGAGCACCGGCACGCGTCCCAGCGGATTGATTTTGAGATAAGCCTCGGTGCGCTGCTCGCCGCCGGCGAGATCGACCTTCTTCGGCTCGTATTTCTCACCGCTCTCCTCGAGCACGATGTGCGACGCCATCGAACACGCACCGGGCGCATAATAAAGCTGCAACATGGCGAAACTCTCCCTGACAAACTCTTCGTATCTACGCGAATCTAAACGTTGCGGTCGAGCAGTTCGATCGACACGCCCTCGGGCGCGCGGATGAAGCAGATGCGGACGCCGGGCCGCACCGTGGTCGGCTCGCGAGTGAACTCGACGCCCTTCTTCTTCAGATCAGCCGCGATTGCGTCGATGCCGCTCACCGACAGTCCGAAATGATCGAGGCCGCGATAGGGAATGGCCGGGGCGGCGTTGGTGCCGTCGCCGTTTGCCACCGGCGCGATGAAGATATTGGCGCCGCCGAGTTTTAGATCGATGCGCGGCTTGCCTTCTTGCATGGTGCGAACCACCTCGGCGCCGAGCTTTTGCTCGAACCACTGCGCCATGGCCTCAGGATTGGTAGTGCGAAGATGAATGTGGTCCCACGTGTACTTAACCAAGGCGTCCTCCCTGCATACTCGCTTATTGAAACCCACGATAACTTAGAATGTCATCTTAGAACGTCATCGGCACCGCTGCCAGCCTACCCCCACAGCGCCTTGGTCGCGAGCTTGGCGCCCTCGGACAGCGCCTGGAGCTTTGCCCAGGCGATTTGCGGATGGATGCGGCCGCCGAGGCCGCAATCGGTGCCGGCGATGACGTTCTCCCGTCCGGCCACTTTGGCGTAGCGCAGGATGCGGTCGGCAACCACCTGCGGATGCTCGCCGATGTTGGTGGCGTGGCTGACCACGCCGGGAATGAGCAGCTTGCCGTCCGGCAGCTTGACGTCCTGCCACACCCGCCATTCGTGCTCGTGGCGGACGTTGCCGGCTTCCACCGAGTAAGCGCCGGCGTTGACGCTGAGCACGAGGTCGACGATGTCGGCCAACGGAATGTCGGTGGTGTGCGGACCGTGCCAACTACCCCAGCAGATGTGAAAGCGGATGCGGTCGGCCGGCAGGCCGCGCAGCGCGTGATTGAGTGCCTCCATGCGCACCTGCTCGAACTTCTTGAACTCGCGGAGCGGCGGCTCCGGATTGATCATGTCCCAATTGTCCGGCAGGCTCGGATCGTCGATCTGCAACACGATGCCGGCATCGACGATCGCCTTGTATTCGTCGCGCATCGCATCGGCCGAGGCGAACAGAAATTCTTCTTCGGTCTTGTAGTAGAGGTCCTCGCCGCGGGCGAAGCTGCCGGGCCCGATCGAGCACATGAAGCCTTCTTCCGCGCCGGTCGCGGCGAGCGCCTTTTTCAAGTTTTCGATATCGGCGTGCAGCGCGGCATGGCCGGTATATTTGATCGGCCCGGTGCAGGACGGCCGCCCCACCGGCCGCCGCGCGGCGCTGCCCATCAAGCTGCCGCCCGATTCCGGGTCCTTGTAGAATTCGCCGAATTTCTGCCAGTCACGGCGATTGGCGAATGATGTCAGCGCCAGATCGGCGACGCTCGATTTCTTGTGTCTGGATTCAGTTGCAGCGGCAGCGGTGCCCGCCGGCGAAAATCCCGACATCCGCGCGAATGCGTAATTCCACCACGCACCGTAGTCGTAGCTGCCGGCCACCGGCTTGCCGAACTCACCGTCGTCGGGAATATCGACGCCGAGTTCGCGCTGCTTTTTCACCACATCGGCAACCGACGCGGCCAGGACTTGCGCATAGGCGGCATCGTCGCCCTTGCTTTCGCCGGTGGCGAGCGCCCGGCTCAAGGCAATGAGGTTCGCCGGCCGCGACAGGCTTCCGGCATGCGTCGTGAGAATTCGATCCGTGCTGTGTTTCATGACCCGGCACCGTTACAGGAAGTACCCGGATGTTAGTTGAGCGCTTGTGGTTGCGCCAGCGGCGCTCAGTCTTGTTTCGCCACGATCACCGGCAAGATGATGCGCGACGCGTGCGAGGCGTCATGGTGGAAAGTATCGGTGCCCATCAGCGACGGGTGATAGGGATGCGAGAAAACGCCGTCGGTCGCCGGAGAATCGCCATTGGCGAGCTCAAGCCGCATGCGGTGGCCTTTCTTGAACACATACGAGATCGGCAGCACCTCGATGTCGAACTCATAAATCTCGCCGGGATTGAGCGGCTGCGGGTTGGTGTGGGTGTAGAACGGCCGCTCGGACTTGGAGCGCGCCGCATCCTTCTCGCGATGCGAAGCCTTCAGCCAGCCCTTCGACACCGGCGTGTAGGCCGGCTGCTCGCCTTTGGCACGCGACGCCGGATCTTGCGGATGCTGGTCGGTCAGCTTGACGATGAACTGGGTGTCGATCGCGGTCGATGACGCGTAGAGTTTCAGCACGATCGGTCCGGCGACTTCGACATCGGCGTCGAGCGGCGTACTGGTGAAGGTCAGCACGCGCCGCGGCGGGTCGACCCGGCCGTCCGGGCCGATGACCGCGACGCCGTTGACCCATTCCCAATCCGGATAGGTGTAGCTCGTCGGCGTCTCGTCGGCCGCCGGCTTGTCGGCTGATAGCGCGCCATCATTCAGCGAAGCGACGCTGCCCGACGGACCCTGGCGCAGATAATAGGCGATCGACGTCGCCTGCGGCGGCCATTGCGCCTGCGTGCGCCAGCTATTGGCGCCGCGCACGAACAGCTTTACCGGGTCGGCGTCCATGAAGCCGTTGTTGGCGCCCTTCAGATGCAGATCGTAGAACGGCAGCAACTCCTTTTCGTGAAACTCGACCTGGTCGAACATGCGGTGCGCTTCGAAGGTGTTGCGCGCGCCGGTGACCACGAGCTTTTTCGGCGCGTTGACCTCCTCGTAGCCGAGGATGTTGCCGCGCAGGTGCAGGCCCATCTTGCCCCAATGGCCGATCGACAGCACCGGACACTTGATCTTGTCGAGCCGCCAATACGGCGAACGCTGGCGCCAGAAGTCGTCGTCGAGCGGATGGTCGATGATGGCGCCGACCAGATCGAATTTCATCGGCGGCCGGCCGTGCTTGCCGGCGAGACGATGCTGATTGTCGGCGCGCAGCGAGGTGTACCAGACCGAGCGGTACGAGCAGTAGATGCCGCCGTGATAATTGGAGCCGCGATACTGATCGACGAGGCCGTCGTAAGGCGCGATGCACGCCAGCCCCGGCGGGTTGTAGGTCGCCATCAGCCACTGCGCCATCGCGTAATAGGACTGGCCGATGCCGCCAACGCGGCCGCTGCACCACGGCTGCTTGACGATCCAGGCGATCAGTTCGAGATAGTCCTGCTGCTCGTTGAGTCCCATGAACTCGAACTCGCCTTCGGACTGGCCTGAGCCGCGCACATCGGCATGGACATAGGCGTAGCCCTGGCTCACGTACCATTCGACCGGCCCGGTCTCGCGCCACAGGAACAGCGGATAGGCCGGCACGTCATCCATTTCGTATTGGTAGGGCGAGGCCGCGAACAGCGCCGGGAACCGGCCGCCGGCGTCGGGCCGATAGACGCAAAGCGAGATGCGCACCCCGTCGCGCATCGTGACCGTGACGCCCTTTTCGACCTTCATCGGGTAATTGGACACACTTTGCCTCCCCTGCCCGCGAAACGGCAATGACCTCTGCGCGTTTAAGCCGCATACTTGCGCCGGCACTTGCCACGGCATTGTTACGCGATCAAAAAGCAAATGCCACGAGGGAGGAAGTCATGCATCGCTGGACGCTTGCCGTCGCGCTCGTTGGGTTGCTGGCGCCCGCACTGTCCGCTGCCGCCGACGACTATCCGTCGCGGCCGATCCGGGCGATTGCGTCGCAGGGTCCCGGCGGATTGAGCGATCTGTTCATGCGCGCGCTCGGCGACCAGCTCGGTCCCGCGCTCGGCAGCTCGATCGTGGTCGAGGACCGGACGGGTGCGGCGGGCACGGTCGGCGCCCGCGTTTGCGCGGATTCGTCGCCGGACGGTTACACGATCTGCATTCTTCCCAACGAGGCCACCATCATCAATCCGATCATCGAGCCGATTGCCGACTTCAATCCGGCGAAGGCCTTGGCGCCGATTACCAGGGCATTCTATTTGACGCAGGTGTTTGCGGTGAATGCATCGCTGAACGTCAAATCGTTTGCCGAGCTGGCGGCGTACGCAAAGGCCCACCCCAAGACGCTTAACTACATGGCGCCCTCGATCTCGCAGGTCGCCTTTCTCGAAGGATTCAACAAAAAGAACGGCACCGACCTCGTCCGCGTGCCGTTCAAGGGCGGCGGCGACGCCGTCAACAGCATGCTTACCGGCACGACGCAGATCGCGGTTTTTGGAATCGGCAATCTCGTGCAGTTCATTCGCGACGGCAAGATCGTCGGCTTCGCGGTGGATGGCGACACCCGCTCGCCGCTTGCTCCCGAGATTCCGACTTTCAAGGAACTCGGCCTCAACGAGCACATCTTGCCGACCTCCTTCGGCATCTACGCGCCGACCGGCACGCCGAAGCCGATCATCGACAAGCTGTACAAGGCGATTGCCGCGGTCGGATCAAAGCCGGACTTCCAACAGAAATTCCTATTCAATCGCGGCTTGACACCGGCATTGAGCTCGCCGGAGCAGTTCGCCAGGGAGATCCCGGCCGACCAAGCCGACGCGCTCGCTGCGGTGAAGGCCTCCGGGCTCTATCCCGGCGTGAAGTAACGCTGCAGCCTTGCTACACTGCGCGCCGTCGCAGCACAGGCTGCCGAGGAGCCTTAAGACGACATGCTTGCGGAATTGTCGGTATCGCTTTGGCGCGGCGCGCAACAGGGCCGCTACGAGACCTACAGCGTGCCGCAGCGCGAGAGCCAGACCGTGCTCGACGTGGTGACCTTCGTGCAGCGCCATATCGATCCGACACTGTCGTATCGTTTCGCCTGTCGGGTCGGCGTCTGCGGCTCCTGCGCCATGACGGTCAACGGCAAGCCGCGCTGGACCTGCCGAACTCACGTGGCGAAAGTGGCGGGCAGCGGCCGGATCGAGATCGGCCCGCTTGAAAACCTGCCCGTCATCAAAGACTTGGCGACCGATATGCAGCCATTCTTTGAGAAGTGGCAGCAAGCTAAAGGAGTATTTGCGCCGTCCAAGACAAGGCACGACGGAATCGAGCAAATCCGGCCGGACAGTCCGGTGCGCGTGGCCGCCGACGCAGCAATCGAATGTATCAACTGCGGCGTCTGTTATGCCGCCTGCGATACGGTGCGCTGGAACGCGGATTATCTCGGGCCGGCGGCGCTGACGCGGGCGTGGACTCTCGTCAACGACGAGCGCGATGCCGGCAATGCCGCGCGGCTGCAAGCGGTGTCGGAGACCGGCGGCTGCCACGCCTGCCATTCGCACCAATCTTGCCAGGAACTTTGCCCGCAGGCGCTCAATCCGACCGCGGCCATCGCCGCCCTGAAGCGGCGCACGGCGGCTGCGTATCTTAAGCGCGAGATCAAGGGATGAATGTGCGGCTTTATCTGTGGCAGCGGGCGACAGCGGCGCTGATGGCGCCGCTCGTTCTCATCCACATCGCCGTCATCTTCTACGCCACGCGCCAGGGCATGACGGCGGCGGATATCTTGTCGCGCACCCACGGCAGCATCGCGTGGGCATCGTATTACGGACTTTTTGTCGCCGCCGTTTCGATCCATGCCGCGATCGGCGTGCGCAACATCTTGACCGAATGGTCGCCGCTGCGCGACCGCCGCGCCGGGCAGTTCGCGGTCGCGTTTGGCTTGCTGTTGGCGGCGCTCGGGCTTCGCGCCGTCTTCGCCGTGGTGCTGTCGTGACCACCGGCGTCGTGAAACATCGCGGCAGCGCGCTGTGGATCGCCGCCATGATCCACCGGCTGTCCGGGCTGGCGCTGGCGATCTTCCTGCCATTCCACTTCCTGGCGCTCGGCTTGGCCATCGGCGGCGAAGCAAAACTTGAAAGCTTCTTGCGCTGGAGCGATCAGCCGCTTGTTAAATTCTCCGAAGGCGGATTGGTGTTCCTGCTCACGGTGCATCTGTTGGGCGGGCTGCGCGTGCTGGCGATCGAGAATTTCGATTGGCGCGACGGCCAGAAGCAGCTTGCGGCGCTCGCTGCCGCGGTATCAGTCGTTATCGCCGTCATCTTCCTCGTGCGCGTGTTTTGAGGCGTTCATGAACATTGAACATCTCAAGACCGATATTCTGATCCTCGGCGCCGGCGGCGCCGGGCTGTTTGCCGCGCTTCATGCGCAAAAGGCCAACCCCGATCTCGACATCACGGTCGTCAGCAAGGGCCTGCTCGGCAAATGCGGCTGCACCCGCATGGTGCAAGGCGGCTACAACGTCGCGCTCAATCCCGGCGACTCGGTCGAACGCCATTTCATGGACACCATCGAGGGCGGCAAATGGCTGCCGCATCAGGAGCTGGCCTGGACGCTGGTGACCAAGGCGATCGAGCGCGTGCAGGAACTGGAAAACGAGATCGGCTGCTTCTTCGATCGCAATCCGGACGGCACGCTGCATGGCAAGGCCTTTGCCGGCCAGACCTTCGATCGCACCGTGCACAAGGGCGACCTCACCGGCATCGAGATCATCAACCGGCTGATGGAGCAGGTCTGGGCGCGGCCGGTGCGCCGGCTCGAAGAGCACCGCGCCGTGGCGCTGATCCCCTCGCCTGACGGCGCGCTTTCCGGCGTGCTGCTGATCGATGTGCGCAGCGGCAAATTCCGCTTTATTGCGGCGCAAGCCGTGCTGCTGGCGACCGGCGGCGGCCCGACCATGTATCGCTATCACACGCCGTCCGGCGACAAGAGCATGGACGGTCTCGCTATGGCGCTTCGGCTCGGCCTGCCGTTGCGCGATATGGAGATGGTGCAATTTCATCCGACCGGCCTGCTCGCCGGCCCGGACACCCGCATGACCGGCACGGTGCTGGAGGAAGGCTTGCGCGGGGCCGGCGGGCACCTGCTCAACGGCGCCATGCACCGCTTCATGGCCGACTACGACGACAAGCTCGAACGCGCCACGCGCGACGTCGTCAGCCGCGCCATCGACGCCGAAATGCGGGCCGGCCGCACCACGAAGAACGGCGGCGTCTATATCAAGATGGGCCACCTCGGCCCTGCCAACGTGGCAAAGCTTTTCAAGGGCATGGTGGATCGCTGCCGCGACTGCGGCTTCGATCTCGCCGGCGGCCTGGTCGAAGTGGTGCCGACGGCGCACTATTTCATGGGCGGCGTGGTCTGCGAGGTCGACACCACGACCGAGCGCCACGGGCTTTTCGTCGCCGGCGAGGACGCCAGCGGCATGCATGGCGCCAACCGGCTCGGCGGCAACGGCGTCGCCAACTCGACCGTGTTCGGCGGCATCGCCGGCGACGTGATGCCGCGCTGGATCGCGGCCAATCCAGGGTTTCGGCCGCCCGATCCGCAGCTGCTCGATGCCGAGCTGGCGCGCGCGCAGCATCCGTTCTCTCGCAAGGCCGGCGACCTCAATGCGCTGCGTGAAAAGCTGCTCGATACGATGTGGGATGAGGTCGGCGTGGTGCGCGACCGCGCCAGCATCGGGCGCGGCATCGCCGGCATCAACGCCATCGAGGCGGAACTCCTCGAAACCGGCGTCACGGGAGATAATCGTCACTTCAATGTGACTTGGCACGACTGGCTCAATCTGCGCTCGCTGTGCGAAGTGAGCCGGGTCATTGCACTGGCGGCGGCAAAGCGCGAGAATTCGCGCGGCGCGCATTTCCGCTCCGATTTTCCGGAGCCCGGCGATCTCGCGACATCGGCATTCACCGTGGCGCGGCAGAGCGCAAGCGGAATCGAGATGACAGAACGGCCGGTCGAGTTCACCCGGGTGAAGCCGGGCCAAACATTGCTCGCGATCGCGGCCGAATAAGAAGGAAAAACGAATTGGCACTAGCGGCCCTAAACTTTTCCCTGTCATGCTCCGCGAAGGCGGAGCATCCAGTAAACGCAAACCTCCTCGTTGCATCTCGCCCATTCGTGCTTACTGGATCATCCGCCTTCGCGGATGATGACACTCAGATGGGCTGCTGCTCAGGGCTACCGACATGATAATTCCGATATCGTCGATTCAGCGCACCGCCGAGGACTTGATGGCGAAAGCCGCCATTGAAATTCCCGACGATTATCTCGAAGGCCTGCGCCGCTGCGCCGATACCGAGAAAGGCGATCTCTCCGCCTTCGTCATCAAGGCGATGCTGGAAAACTACGAAGCGGCGAAAGAAGACCGCCGCGCCATGTGCGGCGATACCGGCCTGCCGCGCTGGTACGTCAAGATTGGCAACGAGGCGCGCATCGAAGGCGGCCCGGTGGCGCTGGAAGCCGCATTGCGCCGCGCCACCGCGCGCGCGACTACGAACGTGCCGCTGCGGCCGAACCGCGTGCATCCGCTGTGGCGCACCGATCACAACAACAATGTCGGCATCAACGCGCCCGAGATCGAATACGCATTCCACCCCGACGCCGACTGGATCGAATTGACCACCGTGCACAAAGGCGGCCTGTTCGGTTCGGACTATCGCATGCTGTTTCCCGGTGACGGCATCGAGGGCATCAGGCGGTTTTTTCTCGACACATTGATCGGCTTCGGCAAGCGCGGGCTGGCCTGCCAGCCGGCCATCGTCGGCATCGGGCTGGGCGGCTCGAAGGACACCTCCATGGTGCTCGGCAAGCAGGCGTCGTGCCTGCGCGTCGTCGGCTCGCGCAATCCCGATCCGAAAATCGCGGCGCTGGAAGAGGAGTTCAAGGAGCTCGGCAACAATATCGGCATGGGCGCCATGGGCTTCGTCGGCTCCTCGATGGTGATCGATTGCCATATCGAGGTCGGCTATTGCCACACCGGCGGCATGCCGATGTCGGTGCATATGTTTTGTCTATCCTCACGCCGCGCCTGCGCGCGCATCGCCGCCGACGGCAAAGCGGCCTTCCGTACCGACCCGATGTGGTTCACAGATTATATGCGGCGCACGACGGTCGAGTGGGGCCAGCAGGCGGCGGAAGCGGCGGAATAGAGGTTCTTTAGATCAATGGCCGATCTCAAGACAGTTTATATCGATCTTCCGGCGCGCACCGACGATCTGCGCAAACTGGAAATCGGTTCGGTGGCCTATCTCAACGGCAGGCTCTTCACCGCGCGCGAAGGCGTTTACCAGCGCGCGATCGGCGACGGCGTCGGCATGCCGGCAAGCAAGGACGCGCTCGGCATCACCAATTTTCATTGCTCGCCGGCCGCCGCCATAAATCCCGACGGCAGCTACACCGTCGGCGCCGTCACCGCGACCGCGTCGTTTCGCTTTGCGCAATGGCTCGAAGGCTGGTTCAAAATCTCCGGCTGCAACATCATCATCGGCAAGGGCGGCATGACGTCGGAGACTTACCGCGAGCATTTCGTGCCGAACAATGCGGTTTATCTGACTACCGTCGGCTACGGCACCGGCGCGCTGCTCGGCCGCGGCATCAAGCGCGTCGCCGGCGTCTATTGGCTGGAGGAACTGGGTCTGGCGCAAGCGGTCTGGGTGCTCGACGTGGAAAAATTCGGCCCGTTTCTGGTCGAGAGCGACCTTGCCGGCAATTCCCTGTTCGAGCGCGAGAACGCCAAGATCGCGCCCGGTCTTGCGCAGCATTATGCCGGCACCAAGCCGGCGACACTGCGCCGCTACGGCGAGACCGACGACAAGACGAAGGAAGTGATTTGAAATCGGCGTCGTCCGCTATTGACCGTCATTCAATACTTGACTGAATATGTGAAATATCACATAAGCCATGCTTCGAAAGCTCGACCAGCCGAGACCCCTGATCTGGCGCGGAACTTCGAAGAACGATTTTGCGGCCTTTCCGCCGCCGGTACAGCGCGAAATGGGCTATGCCTTATTCTTGGCGCAGATGGGCGAACGCCATGTGAGCATGGCCAAAACGCTCAAGGGTTTTGGTGGAGCGACAGTAGTTGAAGTGAAGGAGAACTACGAGGGGAATGCCTACCGAGCAGTCTACACGGTGCGCTACGCCGAGGCGGTCTACGTGCTTCATGCGTTCCAGAAGAAATCGAAGACGGGCATCAAGACGCCGAAGCCGAACCTGAACCTCATCGAAAAGCGATTGCAGGACCTGATCGACGAAAGGGAGAAGCGGAGATGACGAGGATTCCCGCGGCCAAAGATCCGAACCGCAACGTCTGGCTGCAGCTTGGGCTACCGGATGCCGAAGAGCATTTTTTGAAGGCCGGGCTCGTCCTGCGCCTCGATAAGGCGATCAAGGCGCTTGCTCTCACCCAGCGCGTCGCCGCTCGGCGGATCGGAACTAGCCAACCCGAACTGTCGAAGATTTTGCGCGGCAAATTTTCCGAGGTTTCATTGGAACGGCTAATGCGTTTCCTGACGGCGCTGGGCTACCATATCGAGATCAAGATCGCAGCGGTAAAGGCGAACAAGGCCGGCGAAGTAACCATCCGGGACGGCCGCCGCAGGGCCGCATGATTCGGCGTGCCGTCCTCGGCCTGTAGCGGGGAACAAACGACTGGCTCAAACTGTGGTCCCGGAATTCGCTGGCGCTCAGTGCCGGGCTGCGCTTGATACTCGATCGCGGCAGGGGGACGGACATGAAAATCGGCGTCCGAGTCTTTCTCGATTCGCGCCGTAAGGTCGATAACGCCTGAACCGATGTCAAACCCAAGGAGGCGCAGAATGACACGCATTGTCTGCCTGATCTTGGCCAGTTCAATTTTGATATTGCAGTCCGCCAGCGGCGATGAAGTGCGCCACACGGCATTTGCCGGCGCGATTGTGGGAACATGGGCGCCGACCGCGGACCGGTGCGGCGCCAACGATAAATCCAGCATCGCGATATCGAAGACCAACTACAGCGACGCCAATGGCCGTTGCCGCGTGGAATGGATCGTCGAGACCGCCGGTTCGCTCGGGCCGAATTACTCCGTCCACACGACGTGCGCCGACCCATCGCAGCCAGGCAAAACCCATGCTGCGAATTTAATCATTCGTCCCGAGAGCAACGGCGGGATATCGATCGGAACGTCGTTTATCGATCTGAAGACTTATCAGCGCTGTCCAACCAAGTAATCATCTGACAGCGAAATCCGGCGTGGCCGCGGCGCTGCGCTACTGCGCCGTCACTCCGGCGGCCTTGATCAGCGGCACCCATTTGTCGATCTCGGCATTGACCAGGTGCGAAAGCGCCTGCGGCGAACGCTGCTCGGGCGGCGGAATGTCGGCGCCGATCGCCGCGAGCCGTTTGCTGATCGCCGGGTCCTGCATCGCTTTTTGAACGGCGCCATTGATGCGATCGACGATTGCCTTGGGCGTACCCTTGGGCATGAACAGCGCCGTCCAGGCGACGGTTTGCAACTGCGGCAGGCCGGCCTCGTTCGCCGATGGCACATTCGGTATCGACGGCGCGCGCGCCGGTACCGTGACCACAATGGCATTTTCGCTGGCGTTGAGGATATGCGGCGTCGCCGTCACCACCTGATCGAACAGAGTATCGATCTGGCCGCCGAGCAGATCGTTGGTTGCTTCGGACAGCCCGCGATACGGCACATGGGTCAGATTGGCGCCGGTCAGATGGTTGAACAACAGCAGCGTCAGATGCGAGATCGAGCCGACGCCGGCACTGCCCATCGTCGCCTTGCCCTTGTTCGCCTTGGCCCAGGCGATGACATCGTCGAGCGTATGAACCGCGAGCGTCTTTCGCGTCACCAGCACCATCGGCGTCGAGGCCACCAGAATGACCGGCTCGAAATCGGTCCGCGGGTCGTAGGCCAGGCTTTTATAGATGCCAAGGCTCGCGGCGTGGGTGCCGAGATTGCCCATCACCATGGTGTAGCCGTCGGGGGTGGCGCGCGCGACTTTGGTGGCACCGATGGTGCCGCCGGCGCCGGTGACGTCCTCGATAATGACCTGCTGGCCGAGCGTGGCGCCGATCGCTTGCCCGATTACCCGCCCGAGAATGTCGGTCGGTCCACCGGCTGCGAATGGCACAACCATGGTGACCGAACGCGTTGGATAGGTGTCTTCGGCGCGGGCGCCCGAGGCGACGCAAGCAAGGACCAAGGCGATGGCGACGCGCCGGATCGAGCAACAGCCGGTCATGATGTCTCTCCCTGTCGATTAATCCGATATGACCCGATCGCCGTTATCCGGCGACTTCATAGGGAACCTGGGTCGGACCGTAGCGCTCGATGACGGTTTTCGCCGCGCGATCGTACTGGTGCTGCAACACCGTGCCTTCACCGAGCTTTTGGCTGCGCACAATGATCGCCACCGAGCGGGTGGGACCGCCCTGCTCCGCATGGATGGCGCGCGGCTCGACCAGATCGACCTTGCCCTGCGAGCCGGTCGTGACCGCAGCGAGCTTGATCTCGGCATGGCCCGGCCGGCTGCCGTCATCGATGCGCTCGAAACGCTCAAGGCTTTCCGTGCCGTCGAGCACGCCATAGAGCACCCAGGCGTCGGCGTGATCGTGCACGCTGCCGGTGCGGCCCGGCATGCGCACCACGCCGTTGACGACGAAGGCGTAGTCCGGATCGACATAGAGCAGGAGATTCTTGCGGCCTTCGGTGGACGGCCAGCTTGCCGAATGGGATTTCAGCGTTTGGTCCATCACCAGCCGCTCGAGCAGCGGCTTGGCTTTTGCCATGCGGCGTCCATCGTCGGCTTCCGCCGCCCAGATCGCGCGCAGATCGGTGATGAATTTATCAAAGATCGGCAAACGGGAATTTGACATCGATTCCTCATGACTCCCTCTCTCCGCGTGCGGGGAGAGGGTTGGGGTGAGGGGGCCTATCCGCTGGGCTCAGAATCGCGGAAAGGCCCCCTCACCCTCGTTCGCTTCGCTCACTCGACCTCTCCCCGCGCGGCGGGGAGAGGTAATTTTTACTCGTGCAGCGGCTCGCCTTCGACGGTGCAGCGGCGCAGCAGGCGGCGCTCTTCTTTTGGAAAATCGGTGCGGGCACGGATGGTGCAGCGATTGTCCCACATCAAAAAGTCGCCGAGCTGCCAGACGTGCTCGAAGATGAACTCGCGCCGCTCGCCGATCTCGTAGAGCTGATCGAGGATTGCGTCGCTCTCCTCCTGGCTGACGCCCTCGATGCGCGTCGTCATCAGCCGGTCGACGAACAGCGTCTTTCGGCCCGTATCGGGATGGGTGATGAACACCGGATGCGAGTGATGCGGAATGCCGCTGATGTCGCCCGACGAGTTCGCCTGCTTGGCGCGATTGTATTCGTGGATGTGCAGCGCCGTCTTGCCTTTGAGCCTTTCCTTCAACGCCGGCGGCACCGCGTCGTAGGCCTTGTACATGTTTGAGAACATCGTATTGCCGCCGCGCGACGGCAGTTCGAGCGCGTAAAGGAAAGTGTATCTGTAGGGCCGCGCCGTGTAGCCGGAATCGATGTGGAACCAGAACTCGCCCTCGCCGAATGCGCCGATCGGCTTGCCGTCCACTTTGATGTTGCTGACAAGCAGCACCTTCTCGTTATCCTGCTGGACGCCCTCGGCGCGGGCGCGCAACGGCTCAGGCGCCTTTTTGCGGCTGCCGAGGTCGCCGAAATAAGACGCAAAGCGCAACTGATCATCCTGCGACACTTTCTGGCCGCGGAACACCAGCACCAGATGCTTGCCCCAAGCCTCCTTGACCGCCCGGACCTCGTCTTCGGACAACGGCTCGGACAGATCGATGCCGCTGATCTCGGCACCGCAGGCCGGCGACAGCGGCGTGACGCGGATTTTGGCGGCGGCCTTGAGGTCGATGACGTCCTGCATGGGCACATCCTCCGCGACCATAGGCCGGCTTGATGCCGGCCGGTTTGACCCAAGGTGTAACGCGGCAGACCGCTATTCTCAAGAACTTGGCGCCGATTTCATCGCCCGCAGCGGCATGGCAGATATCCCGGGTTTTGACTATCATTTGCCGGTTCGCGGCTGGATGGCGCCATGAAGCGGCAGGGCAAAGCTGGCGTTAAGGCAAAGGCGCGGCGCGCTGCGACTGCACGCCGCGGGCGCAGCGCGTCGAAATCGAAGCCTGAGGGTGGGTTCGACGCTGTCGGCTTGCAGGAGCAACTCGACCGCCGAACGCAAGAGCTGAACGAGGCGCTGGAGCAGCAGACCGCGACGGCGGAGGTGCTGCGCGTCATCAGCGCGTCGCCCGGCGACTTGCAGCCCGTGTTCCAGGCCATGCTGGAGAATGCAACGCGCATCTGCGAAGCCAAGTTCGGTGTGCTTTACCGTTACGACGGCGGTGCATTTCACCCCGCGGCCATGGTCAATGCGCCGCGCGCCTATTCTGATTTCGTCCGGAAGCGTGGGCGGTTCTTGCCGCAAACCGGAAATGCCCTCGATCGGCTGCTGCAGAGGAGAAAAGTCGTCCACACCGCCGATCAGGCAAAGGAACTGGCCCCGACGCCCTCCGCAAAACTTGCAGGCGCGCGCTCGCAAGTTATCGTGCCTATGCTCAAGGACAGCGAGCTGATTGGCGCCATTGCCATCTACCGGCAGGAAGTCCAGCCGTTCAGCAACAAGCAGATCGAGCTGCTGACGAATTTCGCCGCCCAGGCCGTCATCGCCATCGAGAACACGCGGCTGCTCAACGAACTGCGGCAGCGCACGGACGATCTCACCGAATCACTGGAGCAGCAGACGGCGACCTCCGAAGTGCTGAGCGTGATATCGAGCTCGCCGGGCGAACTTGAGTCGGTTTTCAACGCCATGCTTGAGAACGCGGTCAGGCTTTGCCAGGCCGAGTTTGGCAACATGTTCCTTTACGACGGCGAAGCCTTTCGCGCTGCAGCGTTGCACCGCGCAACACAAACTTATGTGGAGGTGCGGCGCCGGGCCATGCTGGTTCGCGACACGCACCCGGACGTGCCGATCGTTCGCCTGCTCGGCACCAAGCAGGTCATTCATATCGCCGATGTCAGGACGGAAAAAAGCTATATCGAGCGCGATCAGGCGATGATGGAACTCGTCGAAGGCGCCGGCGCCCGCACTCTTCTTCTTGTGCCGATGCTCAAGGACAACGACCTCGTGGGTGCGCTCGCCATCTATCGCAAGGAGGTTCGGCCGTTCACCGACAAGCAGATTGCGCTGGTGCAAAACTTCGCCGCGCAGGCGGTGATCGCCATCGATAACACGCGGCTGCTCAACGAATTACGCCAGCGCACGGACGATCTCACCGAGTCGCTGGAGCAGCAGACTGCAACCTCGGAAGTATTGAGCGTCATTTCGAGTTCGCCAGCCAATATTCAACCGGTCCTCAAAATCATTGGAGAGCGGGCGGGAAAATTGTGCGATGCGGACATCAGCGTCGTTTCCGTGGTCGAGGGCGAGCTAATCCATCTGGCTGCAATGGATGGTCTGACACAGGCTGGGATGGAAGCAGTTCGTCGCGCATTTCCGATGCGGCGCTCCGATGAGACGGTTACTGCACGTGCAATTCGAACTCGCAGCGTTTGTCATGTTGCAGACGTGCTTAGCGATCCCCAGTATCTAAGCAAGGATACTGCTCGCGTTGGTAGCTACCGCGCCTGCTTGGGCGTACCAATGGTTCACGACGAGCAGGTCGTCGGAGCTATCTTCGTTGCGAAAAGACGGCCGGGGTTATTTTCAGATGCACAGGTCCAGCTCCTGAAAACGTTCGCCGACCAAGCGGTGATTGCGGTCGAGAATGTGCGACTATTCAATGAAACTAAGACCTCCTTGGAGCAGCAGACTGCCACTGCCGACGTGCTCAGGGTCATCAGCTCGTCCCCAGGTGACTTAGAACCTGTATTCCAAGCGATGCTTGAAAATGCGACACGAGTTTGTGACGCAAAATTTGGCACTCTGTGGCGATACCAAAACGAAGCCTTCGAGGCGGTCGCACTTTGTGGCGCGCCGCCGGCACTTACCGAGTTTCACCGGCAGCGCGGTTCGTTTAAAGCGGCTCCTGGAAGCGGTCT
>Ga0102924_1003650_pt1 | contig 16033 bp, 17 predicted proteins | sample PaiPotPPM11metaG_FD_80116 | JGI IMG/M metagenome (GOLD analysis project Ga0102924, IMG submission 80116) | Iron sulfur acid spring bacterial and archeal communities from Banff, Canada, to study Microbial Dark Matter (Phase II) - Paint Pots PPM... ... | reverse complement strand
CAAGCTGCGCACCGACCCGGTGCTGCGCATGATGGTGCTGTCGGTGGCGTTCTACGGCATGGCGACCTTCGAAGGGCCGGTCATGTCCATCAAGGAAGTCAATTCGCTGTCCCATTACACCGACTGGACCATCGGCCACGTGCATTCCGGCGCGCTCGGCTGGGTCGGCTTCGTGTCCTTCGGCGCGATCTATTGCCTGGTGCCGTGGTTGTGGAACCGGCCGCTCTATTCGCTGCGGCTGGTGAGCTGGCACTTCTGGATCGCGACGATCGGCATCGTCGTCTACATCACTTCGATGTGGGTGTCCGGCATCCTGCAGGGCCTGATGTGGCGCTCCTACACCAGTCTCGGCTTCCTCGAATATTCCTTCATTGAAACCGTGCAGGCGATGCACCCGTTCTATGTGATCCGGGCGCTCGGCGGCTCGCTGTTCCTGGTCGGTGCGCTGATCATGGCCTTCAATGTGTGGCGGACGATCTATCCGCCACCCGAAGTGCTGGCGCCGGCCGCGGGCCTGGCTCCGGCCGAATAGGGGATCGTGCAATGACAATGCCGACGTCACCTGCGCATTCCGCTTCGCTCTGGCAGAAGCACGGAATCCTCGAGCGCAATTCGATCCTGCTCCTGCTCGGCATCCTGATCGTGATCGCCATCGGCGGCCTGGTCGAGGTCGTGCCGCTGTTCTATCTCAAGAGCACGATCGAAAGCGCCGACGGCATGCGGCCCTATACGCCGCTCGAACTGGTCGGCCGCAACATCTATGTCAGCGAGGGCTGCTATCTGTGCCATTCGCAGATGATCCGGGCGCTGCGCGACGAGGTCGAGCGCTACGGGCATTATTCGCTCGCCGCCGAAAGCGAATACGACCATCCGTTCCAATGGGGCAGCAAGCGCAACGGCCCGGATCTGGCCCGTGTCGGCGGCAAATATTCCGACGACTGGCACCGCGACCATTTGAAGGATCCGCGCGCCGTGGTCGCGGGCTCCATTATGCCTTCCTACCCGTGGCTGTTCACCACCGATCTCGACTATTCCCACATCGCCCAGGATCTGAAAGTCCAGGCCGTGCTCGGCGTGCCCTACAGCGATGAAATGATCGCCAATGCGGTCGCCGATCTGCGCACGCAGGCGACGGCGGACTCGCCGGACGCCGATGCTCTGACCAAGCGCTATCCCAAGGCGCAAGTGCGCGATTTCGCCGGCGTCCAGGGCCGTATCACCGAGGCCGACGCCCTGATCGCTTATCTGCAGATGCTGGGCACGCTGGTCGACTTCAAGCTCTACAACGACAAAGCCAATATCCGCTGAGGAGACGATCGTGTCGCCGACTTACGCCTTCTTCTCGCATTTCGCCCAGACCTGGGGTCTCGTCTATTTCGTCGCGATCTTCCTGGCCGTCCTGGCTTACGCCCTGTGGCCCTCCAACCAGAAGCGCTTCGATGAATCCGCGCGCCTGCCGTTGCGGGAGGACTGAACATGGAAGATCGAGCCACCAAAGTGTCCGATCCGCAGTCGCCAGTCGGCACCACCGGCCATGAATGGGACGGCATTCATGAGCTGAACACGCCGCTGCCGCGCTGGTGGCTGTGGCTATTCTACGCGACGATCATCTGGGCGATCGGCTATTGGATCGTCTATCCGGCCTGGCCGCTGCTGTCGTCCTATAGCGGCGGTGTGTTCAACTGGCGCTCGCGCGATGCGGTGGCGAGCGATCTTGCCGCGCTGTCGACACAGCGCGGCCCGATGATGGCGAAGCTTGCGGCGGCGCCCTTGCAGGATATCGAGTCGAAGCCGGAATTGCTCGATTTCGCTCGCGCGCTCGGTCGCCGCGCTTTCGCCGACAATTGCGCGCCCTGCCACGGCGCCGGCGGCGGCGGGGCCAAGGGCTATCCCAATCTCACCGATGACGATTGGCTGTGGGGCGGCAAGCTTGCCGATATCTCGCGAACCATTACGCACGGCATTCGCTCCGGCGACGATGAGGGCCGTCAAGGCGCGATGCCCGCCTTCGGCCGCGACGGCATGCTCAAGCGCGACGACATTGTCGCGGTCGCCAATTATGTCCGGTCGCTGTCCGGTCTTTCGACCGCATCGGGCATCGATATTGCGCACGGCGCGAAAATCTTCGCTGACAATTGCGCGGTCTGTCATGGGCCAGACGGCAAGGGCAACCGGTCGCTCGGCTCAGCCGATCTGACCGATCAAATCTGGCTTTACGGTTCGGACACGAGCGCCATCGTCGACGGCATCTGGAACGGCCACGGGGGCGTCATGCCGGCTTGGAGCGGCAAGCTTGATCCGGTGACGATCAAGGCCTTGACGGTCTACGTTCACACTTTCGGTGGCGGGGAGAAGTGACGGATGTGCCCCGGCTGTTCATCGGCTTTCGCCATTGCAAAAGCGACCGCTGTTCAGCCGGGGCAGCCGGCGCTCGCCGATCTGGTCGAGCAAGCTCGGCACACGGTTTCGGTCACGCCGGACCCGCCGGAGTTTGCCGAAGAAGAGCCGCTCTACACGGCACGCAAGAAGATCTACCCGCAGCATGTATCGGGCACGTTTCGGCGCTTGAAATGGGCACTGCTCGTCGCCGGAATGAGCATCTACTATTTCTTGCCGTTCGTGCGCTGGGATCGCGGTCCGAATGCGCCCGACCAGGCGGTGTTGATCGATTTCTCGACGCGGCGTTTCTATTTCTTCTTCATCGAAATCTGGCCGCAGGAAGTCTATTACCTGACCGGCCTCCTGATCATCGCCGCGATGACGTTGTTCCTGATGAACGCCATCGCCGGGCGGATCTGGTGCGGCTATCTCTGTCCGCAGACAGTGTGGACCGATCTGTTCGTCGCCATCGAACGCTGGATCGAGGGCGACCGCCGCGAGCATTTGCTGCGCGATCAACAGCCGTGGACTTTCGAGCGCGCGGCGCGCACGGCGTCAAAGCATTTCTGGTGGCTGATGATCGCATGGTGGACGGGCGGCGCCTGGGTGCTCTATTTCGCCGACGCGCCGACCAGCGTAAAAAATCTCGCGACGTTTCAGGCGCCGGTCGCGGCCTATGTCTTTATCGGGCTGTTGACGTTCACCACCTATTCGCTCGCCGGCTGGATGCGCGAGCAGGTCTGCGTCTATATGTGCCCGTGGCCGCGCATCCAGGCCGCATTGACCGACGAGTACGCGCTCAATGTCACTTATCGCTATGACCGCGGCGAGCCGCGGGCGTCGCTGAAAAAGGCTGCAGCGCTGCACGCCGAGGGCAAACCGGCCGGCGACTGCGTCGAGTGTCTGCAATGCGTCCATGTCTGCCCGACCGGTGTCGATATCCGGCAAGGGCCTGATCTCGGCTGCATTCAGTGCGGCCTTTGCATCGATGCCTGCGATGCGGTCATGACGAAGATAGGCCGGCCTGCGGGCCTCATCGCCTACGACACCGATCTCAACATCAAGCGCCGGCAGCAGGGCCTCGAACCGGTCTATCGTCTCCTGCGCACCCGCACCGTGCTATATGCTGTGATCATCCTTCTGGTCGGTGCCGTGATGACATTTGCGCTGGCGACGCGCCGCAGCGACGGCATCAGCGTCATCCACGACCGCAACCCGCTGTTCACGCGGCTGTCCGACGGCGCCGTGCGCAACGGCTATGCCATCCGGATCCTGAACAAGACGGTCAATCCGCAAAGCTATGTTCTCAAGGTCGCAGGCCTTCCTGGCGCCGCCATCGAAGTGATCGGCAGTGACGGAAAATCCGCCGACGATCCTGTCATCGATGTCGGCCCGGATCAGACGCGGGAGATGCGCGTGCTTGTGACAACGCACCAGCTGCTGGCGCTGGACGCCTCGATCCCGCTGACCTTCAGCGTCGTGCCGACGACAGGCGGCGCGATGGCAACCGCCGCCGACCACTTCCTCGGGCCGTGAGGAGAAAGCGATGCGCGAGCTGGATCTTGAAATCGACAGGGACAACCTCATGGCGCCGCACACGGGGTCGAGACCTTGGACCGGATGGACCGTTCTGTTCACGCTGCTCGGATTTTTTGGCCTGGTCTTCGCCGCCAATGGCGTTTTGGTTCATGAGGCGCTGTCGACCCTGTCTGGCGTCGATACCGACAGTGCCTATCAGGCCGGCCGCCAGTACGAACGGGAAGTGGCGCTCGCCAGGGCGCAGGATGCGCGGCAATGGCGCGTCGACGCCAAAGTGACGCCGGCGGCCGACGGCGCACGGCTCGATATCGTTGCCCGTGACGCTGCCGGCCAGCCGCTCTCCGGCATGGACGCCTCCGCGCTATTCGAGCGTCCGACCGATCGTCGCCTCGATCGCGAAGTGGCGCTGGTCGAGGACGGCGGCGGCCGCTTTCACGGCAACGCCGCGCTCGCGGCCGGCCAGTGGGATCTCGTCATCGAATTCTCGCGCCGGGGCGAACAGCTGTTCCGCTCGCGCAATCGCGTCATGTTGCCTTAAGCCCTGGAGCTGTGCGTGCCCGAAACGGTCGATCTCTCATCCTTTGTCGAGCGCAAGGCGCCCGGGCTGGCGCATATGACGCTCGCCGTCGACGGAGTGGGCTGCGCTGGCTGCATCCGCAAGATCGAGGCTGGCCTGACCAAGCTGCCGGGCATTGTCGATGCCCGGCTCAATTTCACGCAGCGGCGCCTGGCCGTCGATTGGCGCGACGGCGAGATCGACGCGGCGCGGATCGTCAAGGCGCTCGCCGACATCGGCTACCAGGCGCATCCGTTTGCGCCTGAACGCATCGAGGCCGACGAGACGCGGCAGGCACGGCTGCTGTTGCGATGCCTGGGTGTCGCCGGCTTTGCCGTCATGAACGTGATGCTGCTGTCGGTCTCGGTCTGGGCCGGCAACGTGTCCGACATGACGCAGGAGACGCGCGACCTGTTCCATTGGCTGTCGGCGCTGATCGCGCTGCCGGCCGCGGCCTATGCCGGGCAGCCATTCTTTCAAAGCGCGTGGCTGGCGCTGCGCAGCCGCGCGCTCAATATGGATGTGCCGATCAGCGTCGGCGTGGTGCTGGCGCTCGGACTGTCGGTCTATGAGACAGCGACGCATGCCGTGCATGCCTATTTCGATTCGGCGCTGATGCTGTTGTTCTTCCTGCTCTGCGGCCGCACCCTTGATCTCGCGATGCGGCGCAAGACCCGGCTGTTTGCCGGCAATCTCGCCTCGCTGAAGGCCGAATTTGCGCAGCGGCTCGGCGGCAATGGCGAACTCATCCGGGTGCCAGCGTCCGCCTTACGGCCGGGCGATCGCGTGCTGGTCCGCCCGGGCGAACTCATTCCTGCCGACGGCTGTGTTGTCGACGGCAGTTCGGATGCCGACGAGAGCCTGGTGACCGGCGAGACCATGCCGCGTGCGGTCGGGCCGGGTGCGACGGTCTATGCCGGCACCATCAATTGTTCCGGCGCACTCACCGTGCGTGTCATCGCCGCCGGCTCGGGCACGCTGGTCGACGACGTTGAGCGTCTTCTGCAAAAGGCGACCGAAGCCAAGTCGCGCACCGTACGGCTTGCCGATCGCGCGGCGCGGCTTTACGCGCCGGTCGTTCATGCGGCTGCGGCACTGACCGCCATCGGCTGGCTCCTTGCCGGCGCCTCGCTGCACGACGCGATCGTCATTGCCATTGCCGTCCTGATCGTCACATGTCCCTGCGCCATCGCGCTCGCCATTCCCGCTGTACAGGTCGTTGCCGCCGGTCAATTGTTCCGCTCTGGCATCATTCTCAATAGCGGCGACGCCGTCGAGCGCCTTGCCGAAGCCGACACGGTTGTCTTCGATAAGACCGGAACTCTCACTCTGCCGGAGCCCAAAGTCGACGCCGTTTCAGTCGAGCCAGATATCCTGCAGCTGGCGGCGCGACTCGCGCTCTCGAGCCGTCATCCTTTGGCTGTGGCGCTCGCAGCGGAGGCGCACGAACCGGTGCCCTATCCGGGCGCGGTGGAGGAGCCGGGGCGGGGTGTCCGCGTCACGATCAACGGGCGCGAGGCGCGCCTCGGCAGCAGATCGTTTTGTGGTCTGGACGAAAACAGCCGCGATGACTTGCGCGATGACTTGCCGCCGGCCGCCGCGCGCGATCGCGAAGCGTCTTTCATCTTCTTTCGTCATGCCGGCCGCACTGCTGCTATTCCGATCCGGCAGACTTTGCGGCCCGACGCCGAGGCCGTGATCGCCGCCCTTGCCGCGCGCGGCCTTCATCTCATCGTGCTGTCCGGGGACCGGCCTGAAGCGGTTGAGCCGATCGCACGCCGGCTCAATCTCACGCAATGGCTGGCCGGCCTGACCCCCGCCGAAAAGATCACGATCATCGAGCAATTGAAGGCACAAGGCCGCCGCGTGCTGATGGTGGGCGACGGGCTCAACGATGCGCCGGCGCTGGCTGCGGCACATGCCTCGTTGTCGCCGATCACGGCGGCGCATCTCACCCAGACGCAGGCCGACGCGCTGTTCCTTGGCGCGCGTCTCATGCCGGTGCTGCGCGCTGTTGCCCTGACACGGCGCGCGCGCCGCCTGATGCGCGAAAATCTAGCCCTGGCCGTGATCTACAATGCCGTCGCGGTGCCGATTGCCGTCGCCGGTCTGCTCACGCCGCTGATCGCGGCTGCGGCCATGTCGGGCTCCTCGATCCTGGTCACGCTGAATGCATTGCGCGCGCGTCTGGTGCGGGATGCGCCCGACGACATCGTGGCGGCGCAAATGACCGGACGCATCAAATCGGACGCCGCGAGTGCAACAGAGTCCAACTTGGAGGCCGGCCTGAAGACCAGCTTGGAGCTCGTCCCATAAATGTCCTGATCTACCTCGTGCCGATGGCGCTATTGCTCGGTCTGACCGGGCTGTTCGGCTTCATGTGGACGCTCAAAAGCGGCCAATACGAGGATCTCGACGGAGCAGCAGTGCGGATTCTGCCCGACGACGATATCGGCGATTAGCCATCTGGCTCAGACCGCGAGCTTGACGTTGCAGACATAAGGCTCGTCGCGATCGCAATGGATCTCGAACCCCAAATCCGAGCACATATCGAGCATCGTCGTATTGTCGTGCATGACGCGGCCCTGGATGGAGCGGAGCTTCCGTTTGCGGGCATAGTCGATCAACGTCTGCATCAAATGCCAGCCGAGACCGTGAGCCTTGAGATCGGAGCGGACGATGATCGCATATTCGCCTGTCCCTTTCGTTTCGGTCTGATGTAGTCGAGCCACGCCCAGCATATCCCCGGTTTTTTCGTCGAGCGCGATGAAAGCCATGGCCCTGTCGTAGTCAATGTGTGTCAGCCGCATGACCAGCGCGGGTTCGAGTTCCTTGACGGGGGCGAAAAAGCGCCAGCGCAAATCCTGCTGGGACTCCGCGGCTGTGAACCGATGGTAGAGCTTTTCATCTTCCGGCCGGATGGGGCGGATGAAGACCGTCACGCCGTCCGACAGCGTGAAGCGATGTTCCCACTCGCTGGGGTAGGGTGCCATTGCAAGGGCGCTTTCGATATGTGCCGCACAATCTCTGCGCTTTTGACGTTAGGCGTTCCTCAATTTCCCTGCCTTGATCAGGGTCAATCCGGGTGCGGATCTGGCTCGAGCCTGGATCCGTTCATCCATTCAATATTGACCCACGTCAAAGTAGCCCGGAGCGCTTCCTGCAAGGTTCGCCGGCGAACGGCTTCCGGTTGCTCATGCAGCAGAAAGAAAATGAGCGTCCGTTCATAGCTGCAATCCGGTACGCTCAGATCCACCGCGTTCATCGTCAACAGCCGCACCGGACTTCCCGGCGGCAGCTTATTGCGCAGAGTTTGAAGCTGGAGCGGCAGTACGTCCACGACGTCGAGCGTGCCGTCTGCGATGCAGCTAGGAAAGACGTGATGGATCGTCGCTCGGTGACCCGATCCGGTGCGGCTCACGAGCCGCACCGGACGCCGGACGTTTGCCGGCAATCATCTGGGGGTGATGGTTCAAGCAGAGCCTCAGGCCACAGCCCAACGCAGCATCGGGCTGTGTTGCACGGCGGCGAGTTTGCTCACGAGGCCATCAAGGCCGAAGACTTGGCCGGCCCGTTTGACGAATAGATAGATCAGCACGCCGCCATAGACGATGTGATAATCGACCAGATAGTTGTTGACGTTCTCGATGAACGGAAAGTCCATATGCGCGGTCCAATAGAGCAACATCAGCATGACCGCGAACGGTGTGCTGACGCGGACCAGAAAACCGGAAATCAGCGACAGGCCGATCGCCAGATGGCCGTATTCGACCAGGAATGTCAGCGTCGGGACGATCGCTGGGTTGGTGAACGGCGCATAGACGTCATGAAACGTCTTCACGTGGCTCAAGAAGCCGAGAACGAACTTATCGTCGCCGAAATGGTGGATACCTGCCCAGAGAAAAGTCCAGCCCATCGTGAGGCGGAAAAACACGATGAACAACTGGTCCGCATGGGACGCGCTTCGATCCTGTGGCATCTATTTGCTCCTGGTTGGGGCGCTGAGGCAAAATTCAAAAGCCCGCTTAGGATATGGCCGCGCCAATCGCGGCCTTTGCGTTAAATCAAGCGAAATGTGGCCAGGAGGTCGTCCGGGGCTCAGGAAAACCGCTTAAGGGGATAGCGCAATTCGACCCGGTGCATCGGCCCGCCACATAGAGGCGGTATCCGCGCCAAGACGGCGGCTTCGCGCTACTCTATGGACCGTTGCTTGGGCGGACCCAGCCGATTTGGTCCGGCCGCAGCTAGGGAAGGAGTTGGTGCCGGGTGAGAGGATTGAACTCCCGACCAACGGTTTACAAAACCGCTGCTCTACCGCTGAGCTAACCCGGCTGTTCCGAACACGCCTCAAGCACTTGTCGCACACCTGGCCTGGGCCCGGTGGTGCTAAATACAAGTCCTTGCGTTCGATTTAACCGGAATTGATAGGCGCGTCCCGCACAAGTCAAGAGAGCCGGAATAGGGCGTCGCTCAGGGTCCTTCGGTTGGTCCTGTAATGCCGCAAGAACCGATGCTATGTTCTTGCTGCGTCAGGTGTATTTGACGCCTATTTTGCGGTTGCGCGAACCGGTGCGCGCGCCATATTGCTCCTGCCTTCGTCCTCGTTTCCGATTCGAGATATCATGAAAGTCGTCATTCTTGCCGGTGGCCTGGGCTCGCGTCTCTCCGAGGAGACCCAGACGCGGCCGAAGCCCATGGTCGAAATCGGGCCGTATCCGATCCTGTGGCACATCATGATGCTCTATTCGCATTATGGGCTGAACGATTTCATCATCTGCCTTGGCTACAAGGGCTACATGGTCAAGGAATATTTCGCCAATTTCGTGCTGCACCGCTCCGACATCGTCGTCGATGTGGTGAAGAACAATATCGAATATCTCGGCTCGCAGGATCTGCCGCCGTGGCGCGTGGCGCTAGTCGATACCGGGCCGGAGACGATGACCGGCGGACGGCTCAAGCGCATCGCACCTTATCTGCCGGCCGGCGAGCCGTTCTGCATGACCTATGGCGACGGCGTCGCCGACATCGATCTGAAGTCCTTGGTCGCCTTTCACAAGACGTCAGGCCTCGATGCGACGCTGACGGCGGTGCGGCCGCTGGCGCGCTTCGGCGCAACTTTGATCGAGAACAATCGCGTCACGCGCTTCGCCGAAAAGCCGCAGAGCGAAGGCGGCTTGATCAATGGCGGGTTTTTCGTGCTGCATCCCCGCGCCATCGATCGCATCAAGGGCGACGCGACGACCTGGGAAGCCGAGCCGCTGGAAGGGCTCGCGCGTGACGGGCAACTCGCGGCCTATATCCACGAGGGCTTCTGGCATCCGATGGATACGCTGCGCGACAAGCAATATCTGGAACATCTGTGGACGGACGGTTCGGCGCCGTGGAAGATCTGGAAGTGAACAAGCGATCCGCTCGCGAGCGCGGCATCCGGACCTGTGCGCAATGCTGAATGCGCAATTCTGGACTTCGCAACGCGTTTTGTTGACCGGGCATACCGGATTCAAAGGCGCGTGGCTGTCGCTCTGGCTGGAAAAATTGGGCGCGGAGATTTTTGGCTTTGCGCTTCCGCCGGATCAGACGCCGAGCCTTTATGCGAAGATAGAACCGCTCGGCCGGCTGCATTCGATCATCGGCGATCTGCGCGACCGTGACGCCGTCGCGCGCGCCGTGCGCGAGGCGCGCCCGAGCGTGGTCATCCACATGGCGGCGCAGCCTTTGGTGCGGCGCTCCTATCGCGAGCCGCTGCTGACTTGGGCGACCAATCTGACCGGCACGGTTCATTTGCTCGAGGCGCTGCGAAGCTCGTCTGGGCTTAAGGCCGTTCTCGTGGTCACGACCGACAAGGTGTACCGCCATTCCGGAGAGGCCCGCGCCTTCAGCGAGCAGGATGAGCTTGGCGGTCACGACCCTTATTCCGCCTCCAAGGCCGCCGTGGAAGTGGCGGCGGCCTCCTATGCGCAGAGCTATTTCGACGCGATGGGCGTGCCTGTCGCCACGGCGCGATCCGGTAATGTGCTGGGCGGCGGCGATTGGTCGGAGGACCGGCTCGGCCCCGACGTCTGGCGCGCGGCGAAAAGCGGCGAGCCGATCCGGTTGCGCTATCCCGATGCGACGCGGCCCTGGCAGCACGTGATGGATCCCTTGGCCGGTTATCTGCTGTTCGTCGAGCATCTGGTGCACGATGCCGTGCGCACGCCACGCGCCCTGAACTTCGGTCCCGACGAGCGCTCGCCGAGCCTGACAGTGAAAGAAGTCGTCGAAGCCTTGGCGGCCGCGCTCGGCGCGTCGCGATCCTGGGAGAAGGCCGAAGGTCCGCAGCCGAAGGAAATGGAGCATTTGACACTCGACGTGCGCAAGGCGATGAAGACGCTGAATTGGCGGCCCAAACTTCCGACTGCGGATGCGCTGGCCTGGACCGCCGACTGGTATCGCCGCTTCGATCGCGGAGAGCCCGCACGCGCGCTGGTCGGCGAGCAGATCGCGCGATTTGAGTCTTTGCCGTGACCGCAACCGCTACGCGTCTTGCTACTTGTCTTGCTTGCGGAGCGCCCTTGACGAGGACGGTCGTGGACCTCGGCCTGATGCCGCTCGCCAACAGCTACGCCAAGCTTGGTGCTGACGCGCGCGCCGAACGCAAATATCCGCTGCACGCGCGGCTATGCGAGACCTGCCTGCTGGTTCAGGTCGATCGCGTCGTGCCCGCCGAGGACTTGTTCTCCGACTACGCTTATTTTTCGTCCTATTCCGACAGCTGGCTCGCGCATTGCCGCGACTATGCCGGCAAGATGATCCGGCGCTTTCAGCTGAATGCGGCGACCAAGGTCGTCGAGATCGCGAGCAATGACGGTTATCTGCTGCAATTCTTTCGCCAGGCCGGCATTCCGGTTCTGGGCGTCGATCCCGCCGCCAATGTCGCGGCGGTGGCGCGCGAGCGCGGCGTGCCCACGGAAGTCGCGTTTTTCGGCGCTGCCACCGCGCGGCGGCTGGCCGCGCGCGGCGAGAGCGCCGATCTTCTCGCCGCCAAGAACGTGCTGGCGCACGTTCCCGACATCAATGATTTCGTTGCGGGCCTCGCAATCCTGTTGAAGCCTGACGGCGTGTTCTCGGTCGAGTTTCCGCATCTCCTCAACATGATCGAACAGGTGCAGTTTGACACCATCTATCACGAGCACTTCACCTATCTTTCGCTGCTCGCGGTCGAGCGCATTTTCGCGCGGCATGGGCTTCGCATTTTCGACGTCGAGGAAATCCCGACCCATGGCGGCTCGCTGCACGTCATGGCCTGCCATGACGGCGCCAAACATGCGGTGACGGACAATGTCAGGCGGATCCGCGACAAGGAGATCGCAGCAAAGCTCGACCGGCCGGAGGGCTATGCCGGCTTCAGTGCGCGGGTCGGCAAGGTCAAGACCGACCTCTTGGCGTTTCTCGCCGAGGTCAGGGGCGCCGGCAAAAAGGTCGCCGGCTATGGGGCGGCGGCCAAGGGCAATACGCTGTTGAATTATTGCGGCATCGGCGCAGATAGTATCGCTTTCGTCGCCGATCGTAGCCCCGCCAAGCAGAACAAGCTTTTGCCGGGCAATATGATCGAGATCAAGCCGCCGGAATCGATTTTCGCCGCGCGCCCCGATTATGTGCTGATCCTGCCGTGGAATATTCGGACTGAGGTCGAGGGGCAATTGGCGGGCATCCGCGCATGGGGCGGACGCTTCGTGACGGCCATCCCGGAACTGCGGATCAACTGAATTGCGCTTCCAGTCCACTCAGATCGACGGCGCGTTTTTCATCGAGCTCGACGCTCATGCCGACGAGCGCGGCATGTTCGCGCGCACCTTCTGTGAGGAAGTGTTCGCGAAGGCGGGCGCTGCGATGCGGATCGTCCAGACCAATATCTCGCGCAATCCCAAAGCCGGCACGCTGCGCGGCCTGCATTTCCAGGCGCCGCCGCACGAGGAGGCAAAGCTCATCCAATGCGTTCGCGGCCGGGTCTTCGATGTTGCGGTTGATTTGCGTCAGCATTCGCCAAGCTTTCGCCGCTACGTTTGCACCGAGCTCGCCGCCGACGGCAATCGCCTGTTTCTGATTCCGAAGGGCTGCGCGCACGGCTTCCTCACGTTGGAGAATAACAGCGACATTCTCTATTACATGGGCGACGCCTTTGTGCCGGGCGCGGGGCAGGGCCTGCGCTGGAACGACCCGGCATTCAAGATTCCTTGGCCCGCAGCGCCGCATCTGATTTCGGAGCGCGATGCGACCTATCCCGACTTCGACGTTACTGGCCGCCGATGAAGCGGGTGCTGCTCACCGGCGCCACCGAGGGCTCTTCGTCTCACGAGACTGCGATTTGCGCCGCCGCAGGATAAGCGGTTAGAGAGACGTCACGGCCACAGAGCCAAGTGACCGTCAAGGAGCAGGCTGATGCAGATGGACGCGATCCCGGTGGGGACCAATCCGCCCCATGAGGTCAACGTCATCATTGAGGTGCCGATCGGAGGCGAGCCGATCAAATACGAGATCGACAAGGCCTCGGGCATTCTGGTCGTCGACCGCTTTCTCTATACATCGATGCGCTATCCCGGGAATTACGGCTTCATCCCGCATACGCTGTCGGGCGACGGCGATCCGTGTGACGTGTTGGTCGTCAATACGCGCGCGATCACGCCCGGCGCGATGATGAGCGTGCGGCCGGTCGGCGTGCTGTTCATGGAAGACGAAGCCGGTCACGATGAGAAGATCGTCGCGGTGCCGGCGTCGCGGCTGACCCGTCGCTACGACGCGATAAAGTCCTATTCCGATCTTCCCGAGATCACGATCGAGCAGGTCCAGCATTTCTTCGAGCATTACAAGGACCTCGAGCACGGCAAATGGGTCAAGGTGATCCGCTGGGGCGGTGTCGAGGAAGCACACCGGGTGATTGAGGAGGCCTGTGCGCGGGCTAAGAAATAATCAAAGCGTGACCAACATGAGGGGCGAATGTTGAAGGGTCTGAGTTGGAAGATGCTGGCGCAGCGGGCCGCTACCGGTTTCATCGCTGCGGTCATTGGCACTTACGCCACCCGCGTCCTGGTCCGCATCGACGAGATCTGGCCGGTCTTTCACGGCAAGAGTTTTAGTCCGTTGATCGAGCTGTTGTCGGAGGACACGCCGCTGATGCTGAAGGCCTGTCTCGTCGCCGGCGTGATCTTCGGCATCTTCTTCATGGTGGCGCCACGCTCGCTGGTCCTGAGCGCGGTAGGTTCGGTGCTGCTGATGAATGCGCTGGTGCTGTTCGGCCGCATCTTCATGGCCGGCGGGTTTTTGGCCGCGACGCTGCCCGGCGCCTTGCCGCTCGAGGCCTTCGGGCGGGCGACGATCCGGGCGCTGGTGATATTCGCCGTCTATCGGCTGCTGCGCTCGTTTTTCGAGCCGCCCAAGACGACGGCCGAGGCCTATTAACGTCGCGGCGCGGCCGGCGATCACAATGTCACCGCGATCATGATATTGTTGAACTCATGACAATCGGACCTCTGATCAAGGTATCGGTGTTGGGCCTCGGCCTCGCGGTACTGGCCGCGGGTGCTGCGCCCGTGCCGGCGCTCGCCCAGTCCGCCGATCTTGTCCTGTGCGACCGGCTTGCCGCCGATCCGTCCGATCCGGACAAGCCCGCCGATGTCACCGGCGTTGCTCACGTCGCGCCGGGCGATGTCGCGACCGCCATCAAGTTCTGCAAGATCGCGGCGGTATCCTCGCGCCGCGCCTTCTACCAGCTCGGCCGCGCCTATGTGGCCGGCCAGCAAATCCCGGCGGCGGTCGCGGCCTTCCGCAAGGCGGCCGACAAGGGCAGCACCTCGGCCATGGTCGAGCTCGGCGTCATGTATGCGGCGGGAACCGGCGTGCCGAAGGACGACGCTCAGGCGCGCGGCTATTTCGAGCGCGCCGCCAAGGCCGGCAATGCGGGTGGCGCCATGAAGCTGGCGGCGCTGCCGGGGGCCGCAGGCGGCACGTCCGACCCCGCCCAGACGCGGGCGATGCTCGCAAGAGCGGCTGACGCCAATTCGGCCGAGGCGCAGTTTCAGCTCGGTCTGATGATGGCGCAGGGCGCCGGCGGTCCGCAAGACGATGTCGGGGCGCGCGCCATGTTCGAAAAGGCCGCCGCGCAAAATCATCCTGGCGCACTCGAATGGATGGGCTCGTTCGCCATCAATGGGCGAGGCGGTCCCAAGGATGAAGCGGCCGCCAAAGGCTATTATGAGAGGGCCGCCGCACTCGGCAACGAGGACGCCAAGGCCGCGCTGGAGCGCCTCAAATGTCCCATGGTGCTTACAACCAAAAAGGGCGAACTGCTCACCCACCTTTGTTTTTAGCACCGTTCGGCATGGAATCCGGCGCTCCGGTGTTAACCTTTGACGCCGTCGGTAACTTCCGGCCATAGTCGCGCATCGGTGCGGGATTCTCAGATGCCTCTACGACGATCATCTGCTCGCTCCGCCAGCGTGGCGGCGCGAGAAAACAATGCAAACCTGGCGAATTTTCCGCCGATGAGCGTCGAGCAGAGCCTCGGCTATCAGATCCGCTATGCCTATCGGATTTTCGTGAAGGCGCTGGCCGACGAACTTGGTTCGCACCGGGTGACGACCGGGCAGTGGTCGGCCTTGCGCGTGCTGTGGCAGGAGGACGGGCTGAGCCAGGTCGAGCTGGCGCAGCGCATGATGGTGGAGAAGGCCTCGCTCACCGCCGTGCTCAAGGCGATGGCGTCCGAAGGCCTGATCACGCGCGTGCGCAACACCGAGGATCGCCGCAAGGTCAACATTTTCCTGACCGCGTCGGGACGCCGCCTCAAGAGCAAAATCCTGCCGCTGATCGGCCGCATCAACAAGCGCGCGACGCGCCGGCTGTCGTCGGCGGAGGTGCAGCAATTGCGCCGGCTCTTGGCGCGGGTGATGATCAATCTGCAGAATTAGAGCATGATCCCGAAAAGTGGAAACCGGTTTTCGGAAAAGATCATGCTCAAATCAAAAATCATCACGCGCTGACCTGCACCTTGGCTTCGGCGGCGATGGTGCGCGCCATGAAGTCGGCGAAGGTGCGGGCGATCTCTGCCTCGTGGGGCGCCCATTCCGGAAACGGAATGAGCGGGACGTCCTGATCCTCGATCGGCAGCCGGTGCAGCTCGCTTCCCGCGATGGCGTGATGCGCAAACTCTGCGCTCGGGCCGGCGTGCGTGTTGTCGTTGCCGGGAATGATCATGGTCGGCACCTTGATCGATTTCAGCTCGGCTTCGCTGACGCCCATCACCGGATATTTGCCGCCGGCGACGAAGATCTCGTTCCAGCGGGTCATGACGTCGATGAACTTCTCCGGCGGCATTGCCATCAGCCGATCGCGCGTCGACAGATTGGCGGCGATGCGCTCCTGCCACTGCTCGGTGGCGCAGACCGCCGCCATCCCGCCTTGCTGCGCGGCGCGGATGAACTGGCCGTAGTAGTTTTCCGGCAACCGTCCCGCGGCGAAGGCGCCGCCGGTCACGCGCATCAGCAACAGCCCGCGCACCGCCTGCGGATACCGCAGATAAAACAGGAT
>Ga0102924_1003647_pt1 | contig 16045 bp, 19 predicted proteins | sample PaiPotPPM11metaG_FD_80116 | JGI IMG/M metagenome (GOLD analysis project Ga0102924, IMG submission 80116) | Iron sulfur acid spring bacterial and archeal communities from Banff, Canada, to study Microbial Dark Matter (Phase II) - Paint Pots PPM... ... | reverse complement strand
TTACCGCGTCTCCGAGAACCCACCGGTAAGCCGTGTGCCGGAAATCGGCACGCACGGTTTGAAAGGGGGTCTTGCTCAAACGGCCGCTCAAAGGCGGCAAGGAAAGTAGGATCTACCAATGCTCGGTCAGGGGCACTCCTTTCTCCGCGCCTTCTTCCCATTCTTCCGATTCGCAGGCGCTCTTGCCGCCCCCGTTTCGCTCGCCGGTTGCCTCGTCGAGGGCACCGGCTCGAAGACGCTCGACGCGGTCGCGAGCGCGACGATGGCCGGCGCCGTGACGGCCGCCGACGAGATTGCGCGCCGGCGCGCTGCGAAGGACGCGGAGGATACGCGCGAGCACCCGGACGCGTGCGAACTGCGCGAAGGCTGGGAGTGCTACGCCGGCAAGGACATGACGCTCGACGAGGCTCGCGGCTACGCGCTCGCATACATCAATCATGCGCGGTCGGACGTGAACCTCGCTCCATTGAGCCTCGACTTCCGCCTGAACGACTTCGCGCAGATGGGCAGTAAGGAGCTCGCGCGCGATCACCGGCCGCACCAGCACCTCGAGGGCGACGTCGCGTCGTGCCCGACCTGCGCGGAGGTCCAGGCCGATCCCGTCGGCCTCGCCGTGGCGCATGTGCACGACCAGCTGGACGGCGCACTCGCGGCGATGCTGAGCGGGGGCGCCGGCGGGACCGGCGGGGCGAGCCGCGATGTGCTCCTCGGAGGGGCGTGGCACCGCCTCGGTGTCGGAATCGTGAATCCGGACGGCGTGATGTACTTCACCGTCGACGTCGCCCCTTAGGCCGCGTGTTCGCCCGGAAAACTCGGGCTCCGGAACCCTTGCCGAGCTGCGATTTTGAACGTAGGCTCACGGCCCGAAAATGCGCCGTGCAACCGTTTCCGCCTCCTCCCCCGAAGTCCTTTATGGTGAGACACCGTACGGCTGGCGTCTCTCGCGCGACCGCTCCCGCCTCGTGATGAACGGCGACGAGCAGCGAGTCCTGGCCGTCGTCCGTCACATGTATTTCGCCCAGCGCGTGCCCATGCGGGAGATCGTGCAGCGGCTCGACGGTATGGGCATCGTGAACCGGCGCGGGCGCTCGTTCGGGCTCTCCAGCGTGTGGGAGATGATTCACCACGGCAAGGAGCGGCCGGCGGAGGCCGGGCCCGCGAAGCGCAAGCGCGCGTCCGGTCGCAGGTAGTCTCGGCGCGCCGCGAGCGCGCGGCCCCCGATTCTACTTGGCCGGAGGAGCGCTCCCTCCGCCGGAGGCCGCCGGCGTCGCCGCGGTTTCGGCCTTCAGCTCGGGGATCGAAATGAGTTCCTCGATGTTGGGGACGAGCGAGATCTCGATGCGGCGGTTCTTCGAGCGATTCGCCGCGTCGGCGTTCGACGCGACGGGGTCGAACTCGCCGTAGCCGGCCGCGCTGAGGACGGCGGAGTTCACGCCCTGCTGCGCGAGGAACTTCACGACGACGACCGCTCGCGCGGTCGATAGCTCCCAGTTCGACGCGAACTCGCCCTTGCTCTTGATGGGCAGGTTGTCGGTGTGGCCGGCGACCTGGAAGAGGCGCCCCGGCACGGTGCGGAGCGTCTGCCCGATCTCGGTGAGCGCCTGCTTTCCTTCGGGCTTGAGGTCGGTCTTCCCTTCGTCGAAGAGCACGTCGTTGTGCAAGGAGAGGACGATGCGCCCGCGCCGCACGCCGATGCGCACGCGCCCCGCGTCGATCATCTTCTTGAACTTGGCGACGAACTCGTTGAAGAGCGCGGCGCGAGCGTCGGCGGCGGCCTTCTGCTTTCGCAGCTCGTCGAGCTGCGCGCTCAGCTCGGCGGAGCGGTCGGGCGGGACGGGCTTCCCCGTGCACGCCGCGAGATCGCGCTGCAGCTGCGCGATCTGCAGTTCGTCGGCGTCCGCTTTCTTCTGCTTGTCGGCCGCCGCGGCCTTGGCGTCGTTGGCGTCCTTCAGCGCCGCGTCGTACTTGGCCTGCGGCACGAAGCATCCTACGAGCAGCGCCGCCGCGGTGGCGGCGACGAGACCGGGTACTGGGGAACGCACGATCGCCAGCTTACCACCGGTCGCGGCCCTCCCCGGGCGGGAAGCGCCCGCGCCCTGCAGATGGTCGGTGCCGGCGGGACAGGGTGCGGTAGCATCGCCCTCATGATGCGCGTTCTCCAGGCCCTGCCGGTCCTCGGTGCCGTCGTCTTCGCCGCGTGCTCGACCGCGCCCGCCGCACGCAGCCCGCTGCGCGAGCAGCTCGCCGGCGCCGAAACGCCCGCCGTCGAGCAGGCAGCGCGCGCGTGCCTCCAGAAGGCCGGCTGGAAGGTCGATCCCATCGCCGGCCTCTCCGGCGGCGCCGACGTCGTCACGGCGTACAAGGCCAAGGAGCAGACGGACGTCTACATCTATCCGCCGCAGACGAAGCCTCGGGTCACGGGAGGACCCGATTACGCCGACAAGTTCTGGACTTGCCTGGGGCGGGAGCTCGGGGCCGGAGGCGGCGCAGGCGGAGGGGACAAGACCGGCGCCGACAAACCAGCGCCCGACGACTCGCCGCCCCCGTCGAGCTCCGCGCACTGAACGTCCTGCGCTGCTGCTCGTCGCAAGCACACGCTCGCGTCCCGACCAGGTCCCCGACTCGGGACACTACCCCTCTCGCCGCGGACTGTCGTACTCTCCCGCGCCATGCGAACGACCTCCCTTTCTGCTCCTGCGCTCGCGGTGATCGCGCTCGTTTCGCTTCTCGGCTGCGGCGGCGGCGCTGCGGACACGACCGCGCCGACCACGCCCAAGGCGTCCACGCCCTCCGACAAGGCGGCGAGCCCCTCGCTTCCCTCCAAGCCCGATTCCGACAAGGTGACGTGGAAGAAAGACGCGACGTTCGCCAAGTGCCACAACGACGTGCAGACGGGGAAGGACCTCTCGGCGGGCGTCACCGCGATGGCGCAGGGCTGCGCTTCGCTCATGAAGATGCACCAGGTGGGGAAGACGGTACAGGGCAGCCGGCAGAACCTCGACCCCGCGCAGACGATCCCGCTGCACGTCGAGGCCAACCACTGCTACCGCATCTACGGCCTCTCGGAGGACTCGCTGCAGGACCTCGACATCGCGGTCATCGACTCGGCGGGCAAGTCCGCGGGGGAGGACGGCAGCGATAGCCCGGACGCCGTCGTCCTCGAGGACGGCGAGCTGTGCTTTACCCAGGCCGACGACGTGAAGGTCAACGTGGCCGCGGGAAACGGTGGCGGGAAGTTCGCCCTCGAGATCTGGAGCGACTGACCTCTCCAAATAGCGACCACGCTCCGGCAAAGCCGGGCGGCGCGCCGCCTCCGGGCCTGAGCCCGAGCGCTTCGATGCGCTGCGTCAAAGGCGCGTCCCGTTGTCGGTCGTCGCGGCGGCATGTTACTTCGCCGGGCACGACCATGACGAAGCCCTTCACGCCGCCCGCCGAAGGCCAGCCCATCACGATGGGCCCCGGCCAAAAACTCATCGTGCCCGCCAACCCCATCGTCCCGTTCATCGAGGGCGACGGCACGGGGCGCGACATCTGGCGCGCCAGCGTTCGCGTACTCGACGCGGCGGTGCAGAAGGCGTACGAGGGCAAGCGCAAGATCGCCTGGTACGAGGTCTACGCTGGCGAGAAGGCGTACAACCTCTTCAACGACTGGCTGCCCGACGACTCGGTCGAAGCGTTTCGCAAGTACCTGGTCGGCATCAAGGGGCCGCTGACGACGCCGATCGGCGGCGGCATCCGCTCGCTGAACGTGGCGCTGCGCCAGCTGCTCGATCTCTACGTGTGCCTGCGGCCGGTGCGATGGTTCCAGGGCGTGCCCAGCCCGGTGAAGCGCCCGCAGGACGTCGACATGGTGATCTTCCGCGAGAACACGGAGGACATCTACGCCGGCATCGAGTTCGAGGCGGAGTCCGAAGCGGCGAAGAAGGTGCTCGCGTTCCTCGAGAAGGATTTCCCCAAGGACTTCAAGAAGGTCCGCTTTCCGGCCACCGCGGGCGTCGGCATCAAGCCGGTGAGCCGCGAGGGCACCGAGCGCCTCGTGCGCGCCGCGATCAAGTACGCGGTCGAGAACAAGCGCAAGAGCGTCACGTTCGTCCACAAGGGCAACATCATGAAGTTCACCGAGGGGGCCTTCATGCGGTGGGGCTACGCGCTTGCGCAGCGCGAGTTCGCCGACGCGACGTACACCTGGGACCAGTGGGAGAAGACCAAGGCCGCCGAGGGCGAGGACGCCGCGAACGCCGAGCAGAAGGCGAACCTTGCGAAGGGCAAGGTCCTCGTCAAGGACGCGATCGCGGACATCACGCTGCAGCAGGTGCTGACGCGCGCGAAGGAGTTCGACGTCATCGCGACGCTCAACCTGAACGGCGACTACCTCAGCGACGCGCTCGCGGCGCAGGTGGGCGGCATCGGCATCGCGCCCGGCGGCAACATCAACTACATGACGGGCCACGCGATCTTCGAGGCGACGCACGGCACGGCGCCGAAGTACGCCGACCTCGACAAGGTGAACCCCGGCTCGGTCCTCCTGAGCGGTGAGATGATGCTCCGTCACATGGGCTGGAAAGAGGCCGCTGACCGGGTGATCAAGGGAATGGACGGAGCGATCGCGAGCAAGCGCGTGACGTACGACTTCGCCCGCCTTATGGAAGGGGCGACCGAAGTGAAGTGCTCGCAGTTCGGCGACAACGTCATCGAGCATATGTAAGGACGGCTCGTCACCGGCTTTGCCGAGCGTGGTCAAAACCTGACGGCACGTCACCGGCTTTGCCGGAGCGTGGTCAAAAAGAGGAAACTTCCCCATGCCCACCCGCAAGAAGATTGGTCTCATCGGAGCCGGCAACATCGGCGGCGAGCTCGCTCGCCTCTGCGCCAACGAGGAGCTCGGCGACGTGTTCCTCTTCGACATCGCGCCGAAAGAGAACTTCGCCAAGGGCAAGGCGCTCGACCTCGAGCAGAACGGCGCGGTCCTCGGCTACGACTCACACATCCGCGGCACGGCCAACTGGGCTGACCTAGAAGGATCCGACGTCCTCGTCATCACCGCGGGCATCCCGCGCAAGCCCGGGCAGTCGCGCGACGACCTCGTGGCGACCAACCTCCCCATCATCCGCGACGTCGCCAGCAACGCGAAGAAGGTGTGCCCGAGCGCGTTCGTCATCGTCATCAGCAACCCGCTCGACGCGATGGTCTACGAGTACAAGCGCGTCGTCGGCGCGCCCAAGGGCCTCGTCGTCGGGATGGCGGGCGTGCTCGACAGCGCCCGGTTCCAGCTGTTCCTCGCGCGCGAGGCCGGCGTGAGCGTGAAGGACGTCCGCGCGATGGTCCTCGGCGGCCACGGCGACGACATGGTTCCCGTCCTGTCGATGACGACGATCAACGGCGTCCCCGTGTCCTCGCTGATCGCGAAGGACAAGCTGGACAAGATCGTCGAGCGCACGCGCAAGGGCGGCGGCGAGATCGTCAACCTGATGGGCACGAGCGCGTACTACGCGCCGGCGTCGAGCGCGGTCGCGATGGCGAAGGCCTACCTGCGCGACGAGAAGCGCCTGCTCGCCTGCGCCGCGTACCTGGACGGCGAGTACGGGTACAAGGATCTGTTCATGGGCGTGCCGGTCGTCATCGGCGGCAAGGGGGTCGAGAAGATCCACGAGATCCCGCTGACCGCCGAGGAGAAGGCGATGCTCTCCAAGAGCGCCACCAGCGTTCAGGCCGTCGTCGACATCTGCAAGAAGGGGTAGAGGAGACGACCCCGACGGGGCGGACCCGCTACCGGCCCAGTGCCTTCAGTCCGAAGAAGATGACGAGGGCGCCGAAGATGCCTCCGCCGAACAGGAGGTAGAGAAGAGCCCAGCCGGCAGCGAGGACGGGGGAGTGCATCGCGAGTTCGTTCATGTCCGATGCGTCAAGCAAGGAGCCTGCCGGGACCGCGGTCGACGCCGGGCGGTCCCGCCCCCACGCGCCTGTCTGGCACACCGCGTTGCTCGTCGCGCTGATCGTCGCGGTGGCTCTCGCCGGTACGCTGCTCGAGCACGCGGCGCCCGCATCGACTCCGTCCCGTCCGGGGTCGCGCTTCGGGGCGTACGCCCCGCTGCTCGTCGTCGAATGGGGACTTCTCGCGTACGTATCTCGCGTCGGCCGACCCCCGGGCACCCTTGCGCTGCTGCTGGGCAAACGCTGGGGCAGCGTGAGGCGCGCGTGTGGCGACCTTGTGGTCGCGCTGGCGATCTTCGCGATCATCGAGGCGCTCGAATGGGGCTGGGCACGTGCGACCGGATCGGGACGCGCGGAGGCCGCGGCGGCGCTTCTGCCCAGGACCGCCGCGGAACGCGCGGCGTGGATGTTCGTCGCCGCCAGTACGGCCTTCTGCGAGGAGGTGACCTACCGGGGGTACCTGCGGACGCAGCTCGCGTTCTTCACGCGTCGGACATGGATCGGGATCGCGCTGCAGGCGGTGCTCTTCGGCGTCGCTCACGTTGATCAGGGAGTGGCCGCGGCGTCGCGCGTAGCTGCGTACGGAGCCATCCTCGGCGTCGCGGCGGATCGCAGAGCCAGCCTGCTTCCCGGGGCCATCGCCCACGTCGCCGTCGATGCCCTGCCCGGTCTGCTCGGATGACGTCGAAAAATTTGCCCGGGATGTGCGGCACGCGCGATAGGGAGTGCATCCCCGCATGCACCGCCGCGCGTTCCTCGCGGCCCTCGCCGCCGCACCATTCCTTCCGGTCGTTGTCGCTCGTTCCGCCCGAGCGCAGAGCGCGTCGCGCCTGAAGAGCATCGCCCGCGACGCTCGCGGAACGACGCTCTGGCTCGCGCTCGAGCACGCGCCGTTCGCGGGCGGCGGCTATCGAGACGACACCGTCATCGTCTTCGTCCCTGCGCACTACCGCTACCGGGACGACGACGAGGGCGTCGCCACGCTCGTCCACTTCCACGGTCACAACACCACGGCAGAGCGGGCGCTGGCGACCCACGAGCTTCGCGAACAGCTCGCGGACAGCAAGCAGAATGCGCTCCTGGTGGTCCCGCAGCTGGCGGTGCTCGCGGCGGATTCGTCGTGCGGCCGGCTGGAGTCGCCGGGGGGGCTGGCGCGGCTGCTCGCCGAGGCCGTCCCCACCGCAGCCCGCGAGGGCGGGATGACGCTGGGCGACACCGCCTTTCCCGTCGGCTCGCCGCTCGGGACCGTCTGCCTGTCGGCACACTCCGGCGGCTACCACGCCGCGGCGTGTTGCCTGCGCGCCGGCGGCGTCGACGTCCGCGAGACCTACCTCTTCGACGCCCTCTACGCGGACCTCGACGCGTTCCACGATTGGGTGATCGCTCGCCGCGGGGAGCCGCTGCACCGGCGGCACAAGCTCGTCAGCTATTTCACCGAGGGCGGCACGACCGAGGCGAACAACGCGGCCCTTCGCGCTCAGCTCGAACACGCGGGGGTGCTCGTCGCGCAGGAGCTGAGCGAGGGCGATCTCTCGCGCCACGACCTCTCGCACGCGGAGGCGGTCTTCGTTCGCACGGGCCTTTTCCACTCGGCCGTGACGTGGGAGACCAACGCGCTACGCGATGTCCTGTATGCGTCCGCGCTCCCACGGCACGTGTCGAGCTCCTGGTTCGCCCGCAAGACCGGTGCGCGCCCGATCGAGCGCAGGCGATAGGTGACCTCAGCGGCCGTGCGGGTGATGCACGGACGCGCCGCTCTCCCCGCGGGCCCGGGCCTCGGCGGTCTCGCGCGAGACGATCTTGTTGAACCGGGTCGACGGGTCGTACACGAGCGCGAGCCCGTTCTCGTCGAACGCGTTGAACCAGTCGTCCCAGCCGATGTCGCGCAGGTGCTCGTCGTGCGCCTGGGGTGCTTCCGGGAACATCAGGCGGATCATCCCGGGGTCGCTCTTGCCGCCCGTCCCGACGACGCACGCGGGCTTGCCACCGTGCTCCTCGGCCCATCGCCGGATCTCGTCGTGGTCCGTGCTCGTCTTGCTCGCCATTCTCCACCTCTCGACGATGCTCGTCGCAAGACGCGTGCTCGTCGCAAGACGCGTGCTTGTTTGCGTAGCCTCTTCGAGCCGTCGTTGAAGAGTTGCGGACGGAAACCTGGGCAACGTGCGGCTCGACCGGGCGAAGGCCGGCCGCGGCCGCGAGTGCATGTGCTAGGTTTCCGCCCGCATGAAGATCCACGAGTACCAGGCGAAGCAGATCTTCGCGCGATACGGCCTGCCGATTCCACGCGGCTACGCCGCGTCGAGCGTCGAAGAAGCGGAAGCGGCCGCGAAGAAGCTGACCCAGGAGACGGGAAGTCCGATCGTCGTCGTCAAGGCGCAGATCCACGCCGGCGGTCGCGGCAAGGGCGGCGGCGTGAAGGTCGCGAAGTCCGGCGCCGCCGAGGCGCGCGAGCTCGCGCAGCGCATCCTCGGGATGCAGCTCGTCACCCACCAGACGGGTCCCGAGGGCCAGAAGGTGCGCCGTCTCTACGTCGAGCAGGGCCTCGACATCGCCCGCGAGCTTTACCTCGGCGTGGTCATCGACCGCGACCGTCGCCGCGTCGCGTTCATGGCTTCGACCGAGGGTGGCGTCGAGATCGAGAAGGTCGCCGCCGAGGCGCCCGAAAAGATCCACACGATCCACGTCGATCCGGCGATCGGGCTGGCCGCCTACGAGGCGCGCCAGCTCGCGTTCGCCCTGGGGCTCGGCTCCAAGGAGACGCTCCCCAAGTTCGCGAAGTTGATGTCCGCGCTGTACGAGGTCGTGGTGCGTGAGGACTGCTCGCTCTGCGAGATCAACCCCCTCGTCGTGACGAAGCAGAACGACATCGTCGCTCTCGACGCCAAGATCAACCTCGACGACAACGCCGAGTTCCGCCACCCGGAGTGGAGAGAGCTCGAAGACAAGGACGAGGAAGATCCCGTCGAGCTCGAAGCGAAAGCCGCGGGCCTGAACTACGTCTCACTCGACGGCAACGTCGGTTGTCTGGTGAACGGCGCAGGCCTCGCCATGGCGACCATGGACATCATCAAGCACTTCGGCGCCGGCCACGGCGTCGCTCCCGCGAACTTCCTCGACGTGGGGGGCGGAGCCAACCAGGAGCAGGTCACCAAGGCCTTCACGATGATCCTCAAGAGCCCCAAAGTCCGGGCGATCTTCGTGAACATCTTCGGCGGCATCATGAAGTGCGACGTCATCGCGAACGGCGTCGTCGCCGCGGCGCGACAGCTGGGGCTCAAGGTGCCGCTCGTCGTGCGCCTCGAGGGCACGAACGTCGAGCTGGGGCGAAAGATCCTGAGCGAGAGCGGGCTGGCGATTCAGGCCGCAGCGAGCATGGCCGACGGCGCCCAGAAGGTCGTGGCGGCGGTCCGTGGAGGTGGAAAGTGAGCGTCCTCGTAGGAAAGGACACGCGGCTCCTGGTGCAGGGCATCACCGGCAGCGCCGGCGCGTTCCACGCGAAGCAGATGATCGAGTACGGCACGCAAATCGTCGCGGGTGTCACCCCGGGACGAGGCGGCGAGAAGTTCGAGGCATCCGGCGGCGCCGTCCCCGTGTTCGACACGGTCGCGCAGGCCGTGAAGGCCACCGGGGCCAACGCGAGCTGCATCTTCGTTCCGCCGCCCGGCGCGGCCGACGCCATTCTCGAGGCCTTCGACGCCGGGCTCCCGCTCGTCGTCTGCATCACCGAGGGGATCCCCGTCGTCGACATGCTGCGGGTCCGCCGCGTGCTCGAGGGGTTGCAGGGCAAGACGCGCCTCATCGGCCCGAACTGCCCGGGCATCATCACGCCGGGCGGCTGCAAGATCGGGATCATGCCCGGCCACATCCACAAGCCGGGACACATCGGCGTCGTCTCGCGTTCGGGGACGCTCACGTACGAAGCCGTCGGTCAGCTCACGACGCTCGGGATCGGTCAGTCGACGTGCATCGGCATCGGCGGCGATCCGGTTGGGGGAATGGACTTCGTCGATGTCCTCGAACTTTTCCAGGCGGATCCGAACACGCACGGAGTGATCCTCATCGGCGAGATCGGCGGCGGCGCCGAGGAGCGAGCCGCCCTGTTCCTCCGCGAGAAGATGAAGAAGCCGGTCGCCGCCTTCATCGCAGGGACGACCGCCCCGCCCGGCAAGCGCATGGGGCACGCCGGCGCCATCATCGCGGGCGGCAAGGGGACCGCCGCCGAGAAGATTCGCGCGCTCGAAGCAGCCGGAGCACGCGTCGCCCCGACCCCGAGCGACATGGCCGGCACGCTAGCATCGATGATGAAGTAGGCCGCATCGATGATGAAGCACGCGTCGCTGCCTCGGTCTGCCGGGGCAAGGCCGGGCGATCTCGGTAGGACAGTTGCGCGCGGGCGAGTTTTCCCGTAAGAGTCCGCGCGCTTTTGCGATCACGAAGGGCAGGCTCATGACGGTCGAACGCACCCTCTGCATCATCAAGCCCGACGCCGTTGAGAAGCGCAAAGTCGGCGCCATCTTGCAACGCATCGAGGAGGGCGGTTTCCGCATCCTCGCGCTTCGAATGACACATCTTTCCCGTCGCGAGGCGGAGGGGTTCTACGAGGTGCACCGGCAACGGCCGTTCTTCGGGGAGCTCGTGCAGTTCATGACCCGATCCCCGGTCGCCGTCGCCGTGCTCGAGCGAGAGAATGCCGTCGTCGGTTGGCGAGATCTCATGGGGGCTACCGACCCCACTAAGGCTGCGGCCAACACCATCCGCAAGCTGTTCGGCTCGAACGTCGGGGAGAACGCGACGCACGGGTCGGACTCGGTGGACAACGCGAAGCGGGAGATCGCGTACTTCTTTCCGGGGGCGGAGGTTTCTCCCGCGCCTTGATATCGCCGTGGCCGGTGCCAGAGCGCACCGGCGGTCATTCGAAGACGACGCGGGGGATGGCGCGTCGGCCGAGCACGGCGTCCCGCCGGACTTCGTGCCAGGCTGCACAGCAGCCATGAGGGTCCCCCAATGTCGTCGGAGAGCCACGATCGAAAAGACGAGCCGGGCGAGTCGAGCGTCCCGGCTTCGCGCTCCACGGAGCGCATCAGCTCCCGCGCGCCCTCGGCGTGGGGAGCCGCGCGAGACGCTCTCGCCGCGATTCACAACCTCGAGGCCCTTCTTCGCAGCGAACGCGTGGAGCCGCGGACCATCCGCGACCTCGTCCCCGAGCTTCGCGCGGGCGCCGGGGTGCTGCGCGACGCGTTCGAAAAGGCCCGCGCGGCGGGCGATGCTGCGGCGTCGGTAGGCGCGTACGGCTCGGAGAAGGTCGTCGCGCTCGAGCAGCTGCTCGACCGCGCGGCGTCTCTGTCCGATCCGCGCGACCAGCTGGCGGGTCGCGCCCGCGCGCTCGAGGAGGAGCTGGAAGCGGCGGCCGACTTGCTCGCCGTGCTCGAACGCGCGTCGGTGCCGTCACCGACAGAGGTGAGCGCCGAGCTGCTCGTGCGCGAGACCGGGCGTCTCTGGGGAAGCGGGAGGGGCCGCGAGGTGTCCGTGCGCCTCGACGCGCCCCCGCCCGATGGAGCCGTGACGACCGACCCGTACGTCGCCGGTCCGCTGCTTGCGCTCCTCGTCGCGCGGGTGCATGCGGCGGGGGCGCGCGTCGTCGTCGTGCGAGCGCGTTGTACGTCCACGCAGGTCACGTTTCATGTGGGGCCGGGCGATTCCTCCGACGCGGTCCGCCCGGCCATCGCGATGCGCGTCATGCCCAGCATTCCGCCCACCGCGCAGGCCGCGCGGCGCGTGGCCGAGCAGCTCGGCGCATCGCTCGAATGGCACGAGGCGAGCGGATCGCTGGCGCTCCCGCTCGCCGCCGCAGGTTGACAGGCGGCACCGGGCGTTGGAAAAGGTGTGGGAGCGCCCGAAATGAGCCTCCACGACAATCTCCGCCCTCGCATCGAAAAGGCCTTCGCCGACCGCAAGCTCCTCGCGGATCCCGACCATCAGTACGCGGTCGAGGGCGCGATCACGGCCCTCGATCGAGGGGAGCTGCGCGTCGCTTCGCCCCCGGAGGCCGAGGGCGGCGAATGGACCACGCACGCGTGGGTCAAAGAGGCGATTTTGCTCTTTTTCGCGCTCCGGAAGGTCGAGCGCATCGAAGCGGGCGCGCTGCTCTTTCAGGACAAGATTCCCGTCAAGCGCGACCTCGAGGGGGTGCGTGTCGTGCCGCCCGGCGTGGTTCGCTACGGCGCATACCTCGAGCCCGGCGCCATCGTGATGCCCGGTTACGTCAACATCGGCGCGCGCGTCGGCGCCGGGACGATGGTCGATACCTGGGCCACCGTGGGCTCGTGCGCGCAGATCGGGCGCGACTGTCACCTGGCGGGCGGCGTGGGCATCGGTGGCGTTCTCGAGCCGCCGGGGGCCCAGCCGGTCATCGTGGAAGACGGCGCGTTCATCGGCTCGCGCGTCGTGGTGGTCGAGGGGATGCGCATCGGTCGCGAGGCGGTCATCGGCGCGGGCGTCGTCTTGACCTCGTCGACCGCCATCCTGGACGTCACCGGTCCGCAGGTCGTCGAGCACCGCGGCTACGTACCGCCGCGCAGCGTGATCATCCCCGGCGTCCGTCAGAAGAAGTTCCCCGCGGGCGAGATGGGCGTGCCCTGCGCGCTCATCATCGGCAAGCGCACCGAGAATACGGACCGGAAGGTGAGCCTGAACTCGGCGCTGCGCGATTTCGGCGTCGCGGTCTGAAGCGATGCTCGACGAGACGCTCCTCTGGCTCTGTTCCATTCCGTCGCCCATCGGCGAAGAGCGTGCCCTGTGCGACGCCGTGGAGGCTCGGCTCGGGAAGTTGCCGCTGGCGGAGCCCGTCCGCCGTTACGGCGACTCCATCGTGGTCCCCGTCACGCGCGTGGCCGGGGGACCACACGTGGCTCTCGTCGGTCACCTCGACACCGTGCGCACCGAGAACGGTCCCGCCCGCATCGAGGGCGGGCGCTGTTATGGCGCGGGGGCGAGCGATATGAAGAGCGGCCTCGCCGTCATGATCGCCGCCGCGGAGACGCTCGAGCTCTCCCGCCTGGCGTGCAGCCTGACGCTCGTCTTCTACGCGCGCGAGGAGGGGCCGTTCGCCGAGAACGAGCTGGGTCCGGTGCTCGAGCGCGATCCCGACCTGGCGCGGGTCGACCTCGCCGTGTGCATGGAGCCGTCGGACAACAAGCTGCACCTGGGATGCGTCGGCTCGATCCACGCGACCGTGACCTTCCAGGGGCGCACCGCACACAGCGCACGCCCGTGGGAGGGCGAGAACGCCATCACGGCCGCCGCCGCCTTCCTCGCCGAGGTGGGGGCGATGGGTCCCGTCGAGAGCGTCATCGACGGCCTGACCTACCGGACCGTGACGACCGTCACCCAGGCGCGCGACGGCGGTCGCGGGCGCAACGTCGTGCCCGACCGCTTCGTCCTCAACGTGAACCACCGCTTCGCGCCTGATCGCTCGCTCGAGGGGGCGAGCGCCTTCGTCCGCGAACTCGCTCGAGCTCGGGGGGTGCAGGCGCCGCCCACGATCGAGCTCACCGACCTCTCTCCTGCCGCGCAGCCCGGCGCCAGCCACCCGCTCGTTCGCGCGCTCGTCGCCGCCGGCGTCCGCACCGTCGAGCCGAAGCAGGCGTGGACCGACGTGGCGCGCTTCGCGCACCTGAACCCGGCGGTGGCCGCGGTCAATTTCGGGCCCGGCGAGAACGCGCAGGCGCACCAGAAGAACGAGTCGACGTCTCTTTCGCTCGTACACGACGGCTTCGCCATCGTGGCGCGCTGGCTTGCGTCGCTCGGCACGCGCCCATGACCGTCGGCCGTCTCTTGCCATGGGCGCTGCTCGGGGGCGCCGTCGTGGCGGCGTTCACGGTCGTACGCAGCACGCCCTCCCCTCCGCCCGAACCGTCGGGGCAGCCCCAGCCCGTAGATGGGCCGAGGCGGAGGCCCCCCGCGGCCGAGCCGGACGCCGCTCGCGACGCCGGCGAGATGAGCGCCGTCGAGTGGCGGGACTTCCATATCCACCTGGCCCACGAGCAATGCGAAGAGGGCGCGCGCATCTTGAACCGCCTGGAGGGTCGACCCGAGACCGACCCGCAGGCTTTGACGCGACTGTCGGTGTGCCTGAACATCGGCAACGTCGCCTGGTACAAGTGCATGCTGCGCGCGACGAGCGCCGACGACGCTCACGTCTGCGCCCATCGCTTCCTGAACCTGAGCAATCCACCGTAGGACGCGCACAGCTCAGGAAGGGTCGGAGCCGTCTGCGGCTGCGGACGAGTGCGCGTCGTCGGCCCACCACGCGGCGACGATGCAGGTCGGCGCGTCGCCGCCACCCGACTCGATCCGGAAGCGAACCGACTTGCACCCCGCCGCTTCGAGGGCGGCCTCGCATCCCCCGCTCACGTCGAGCCACATGTTCTGATCGAAGCCGTAGCACTCGCTGAACTCCACGCGCGCGTAGCCGCTACGGACCTCGGTCGCGTGGTACTTTCCGGGCCGGAGATAGGTCCCGAAGATGCGCGCTCCCGCGCGGAGCACCTGGCCTGGCGAGACGAAGCGCGCGAAGGCTCGATAGATCCCCCTGAGATCGCGCCGGGTCATCTCCTGCCCCATGATTCGCGCCAGGGACGGTTCGCCCGTTGCGCGGGCGCCGGCTCGATGCAATTCGCGCTTCCAGGACACGGGGCACCATTGCGACGCGGTGATCCGGCCGCCCGCCAAGGAATCCCGAAGGCCCGGGCTGAGCAGCGAGAGCATCTTGCTTGCCGCGTCGTCGCCCCGGATCGAAGCAAGCACGAGGGGGTAATTGCGCAGCGAGATGCCCTTCATCTCGCTCTCGAGTTGCTCTTCGCGCAACGGGCTCGCCCCCATCGAATCGAGATCGTATCGCGACGGGTTGGAGGAAACAAACAAGCAAGTCGGCGGCCGGAGGTCATGACGGGCCCACGGCGACCGCGATTCGGGACACTATCTGGCCCTGCTCGACGCATAGCGTCTATGCTCACGGGCTGTTTCCGGCCTACCGACCCGTCGGGGACGAGGAGGAGAGCATGGTGCGAGGATGGCGATGGTTCGCTGTATCGTCGATGACGTGCGTTCTGTCGGGTTGCCCTCACAAGCAGGCCGCGACGGCGGACGCAGGCCCCGAGGACAGCGGCGCCACGGCTGCCGTCGAAGCCGCCGCCGCCGCCCCCCTCGCAGCGAACGAAGCCGCGGTGACCCGCTACCCCGACGAGTCGGCGGTCAACGGCACTTCCCAGACGGTGCGCTGGCCGGTCGCCAATGTCCGCACACAAGCCAGCGCCGCGGGCGGGGATCTCGTCGCCGCGATCAAGTCCGGCACCGAGGTGCAGAAGATCGCCGAGCACCAGGCCTATTCGCTCGTCGTGTTCGCGGACCCGACCGACTCGTCGCGGAAGGACATGGGGTGGGTGAGCGATGCCGTCTTCGCTCCCGAGCCTGCGCACAAGCGGGTGCCCGCGCACTGCGGTGGCGGGCAGGTCGCGATCCTTCTGCCGGCCGGGGAGGAGACGTGCGTCACGACGTGCACCCAGGATTCGACGTGCCCGAAGGGCGAGGTGTGCAACGGCTCGGGCGTCCTCTCTGTGAACGGCTCGGCCGGCGCGGCGACGAAGTTTTGCAGACCCCACGCCGGCGGCGCGCCGTCGCCCGTCACGCCCGGGAAGCCGCTCGACTGGAGGCCCGAGAAGGGCCAGTGTCCGGCGGGCTACGGCCCGTGCGGAGCGATGTGCCGCCTGCAATGCAGCAAGGACCCCGATTGCGGCGGCGGAGCGCATTGCCAGGGCGGGTTCTGCCTGGCGCCCGGCAAGGCTGCGTGCGCGAAGTAGGGCCCCGGCGGTAGCACCCCGTAAGAACGAGACTTCTTCCCGTGTTGCCTGCGGCGCCCGGGTCCTGGGGCTAAACTAGTTCTCGTCCGAGAAGGTACGCGAGCGCGTTCTTGGCGCCGGCCGCGGCAAGAAGCGTCGGCCAACGATGAGCGTCGGCGCTGCCAAGGGGACGGTCGGAACGGTGCAGGGTGCATTCAATGGCGCAAGCAGGGCGGATCACGCCACCTCGCCTTTGTCGGCGACGGCGCAGTGCGACG
>Ga0102924_1003646_pt1 | contig 16048 bp, 9 predicted proteins | sample PaiPotPPM11metaG_FD_80116 | JGI IMG/M metagenome (GOLD analysis project Ga0102924, IMG submission 80116) | Iron sulfur acid spring bacterial and archeal communities from Banff, Canada, to study Microbial Dark Matter (Phase II) - Paint Pots PPM... ... | reverse complement strand
GCCATTGCTCCGAGGTATGCGGTGAGGACTTCACTGTGACCGGACTCCAATGCTGCGACGAGGAAATCCACGGCCTCTTTGGTTCGTGTGTTGACTTCTTCTAATTTCATGTTTTTTCCCTCCATGAGAAGGCGCTGTGATGTCAACCGAAGTTTTTGGTCTTGGGCTTCGATTGTGTGCCTTCGTTTCATAGCGGAGAGGTCTTCAGCAGACGGGCGAGGGTTCAGTCACAGGTCGAGCGGAGCGAGCCGGAGGGAAACCTTGACGGGTTCCTTGCCCGTCTGCATGATTCGCCGCAAAACGAAGGCAAACAGACAGAACCGATTTCAGAAGGGACAGCTGGAATCGCTGTTAACATCATTCGTTCTGGGAGACCTCGCAGGGATTGCTATACCCATGAAAAAGAACGCCTGGAGAGCTCTGATCGAGGTAGGCTTTATCATCTTCCTTTTTTATTCCAACCTCCTGATGGGCGAATTTGAGCGCTCAGGTTGGGGTCAGAAGAAAGGGCTGATTTGGGCTATTTCAGATGTTTTCACGGCTGCGAATTTTGAGATCGCCGCGGTTGCCGCACTTGTCGGTTACGTTGTTTTCGAATTCCTTCGAAAACGATTCTAAGCAAATGCGTTCTTGATTGTTGGACGCAAAAGGAACAGCAATAGCGCTCCGGCGATGACGACGCCAATTCCGCCGTGTAGCCAATCGCCCCTGATGCAGTTCATGACATCCCCGACAATCTGTATAGCGATGATGGCGACTGTTAATCTCCATCCCCAAAGGCGGCGTCGAAACCAACCGATACCAGCCGCTGCGAGCGCCAGTCCGAGCAACAAGAATGGTACCCCTACATCACGCCCCAAGGGTGCGAGCTGCCTGTAGGCTGTCGGGTTCAGACTCCAGATAGGATCGAGATACGTGCCGCGCCAAAGCAGGGTAATTGCTGCCAGACTCGCCACGGTGGCACCGAAGAAGAGAAAAACGCCTACCGCAGCAAATCCCGATGGCTTAGGCGCGTCGCTGGCTTCGTGAACTCTATGCTCGTTGTCGCGCATGTTGCGAATATAGGCTAAGCGTCGCAGGGGAGATTCAAAGATTTGGTAGGTCCTGATAGTGCGGTGCTGCGTTGCACCATCAGGATTAACTGTTCAAAATTGACCATTCTTGCGCCCCGGTGTAGGGGCATTATCTTTTTTGCCATGGCGAAACAACCCAGCCCAAAACAAGTGCTAACCGTCCGTTGTCCGACCTGCGGAGCAGCTCCAGGAGAGAAGTGCGAACTCAGCACTGGCTTGCCCCGCACGAATCCGCATCGCGACCGCCGGTTGATTGCGAAAGATTGACCAGCAACGCACTATCAGGACACTACCAAACTGATTGCTGTTGGGTTCGGGGTGAGGAGAAAATTGGGTTCGACCGTCCAAATTGGGCTAGTCAAGATTATGCGGCACGAGTCTACCGGGTATGCCGTATGGCGCAGATAGGGAAGCCTGACTAACCTGATGGAGCGCCACTGCACGTCTGCTGCAGGCCGCGCGATGCTTCGTATGGAAGATAGGATTCGCAGACTTTGCTCGGAACTTCTTGCCAAGAAAGGCGACGAGGAAGTCAGGCCGTTACTCGTCGAACTTCGGGACGCACTGCACCAGCACATCGAACGCATGCGCGAGCGTTTTGGCGCCTATCCCTTCCTGGTGGAGCGGCGAACTCGAAACGACCCTTCGCCGGCAAATGAACACGGGCAGGAAGACGGAACGAAGAAAACCAGCCCGAGATATACGGGTACCTAAGGTACCGAACAACTTATGTTGAAAGGCGTTTCGCTGGGTGGCACGCGTACCCTGGCCCGTTGCGCTGCTGTTTCTTCGCGCTCCTCCAATACCTGAAGTAGCTCTTGGATGGTGGCTTCAAATGTCTTTGGGTCTTGCTCGAAAACAGCCCGCTCACAGAGTTCTCTCCAACGTTCTTTGGATTCGCCTTGCAAGGGTGTCACCTCCAAACTCGGCAGTTGGCTTCGCTTTACAATTGTCACGACCTGTTGTCACGAGGCGGCACCTCCGCCGCCAGCTTGGTTGAAAAAGAACACCGCGCGGGTAAGGATGCAATTGTGCCGCCAAAGCAAATTCCCGACCCAAAATCCTCCTGCGACAGGGACTTGGCTACGCCGATGCGATTCGGTATGGGCGAGACCACAGGGTAAAGTTTGCCGCCCCAAGGCTGGCGGGTTCCGTTCTGAGCAACCGCATACAGGGTTCCCTGTATTTCATCGCGATTCAGGCCGCACGTAGTGTAAAGTGTCTCCGTACACTGCCCAGGCGCAGTGGCTTCCCCCACGGATTTCTAGAATTCTAGAACCCAGGCGCGCCATGGATGACAAGATCAACATCCTGATGGTCAACGACCAGCCAGGCAAGCTGCTCACGTATGAAGCCATGCTCGGTGAACTAGGCGAGAACCTAATCAAGGCTCATTCGGGAATGGAAGCCCTGGAACACCTCCTGAAGACCGAGATTGCCGTCGTGCTCATGGACGTGAGCATGCCCGGAATGGATGGTTTCGAAACGGCCGAGATGATCCACGATCACCCTCGCTTTCAAAACACGCCCATTGTCTTTATCTCCGGGATTCATATGACGGACCTCGATCGGCTGAAGGGATATCAACACGGAGCTGTAGATTACCTTTCCGTTCCTGTTGTTCCAGAGTTGCTTCGGGCAAAAGTGAAGGTGTTTGCCGAGTTGCATCGCAAGACTCGGCAATTGGAGATGCTGAATGCCCGCATCACTACGTTGCGGGACGAAGAGCAGAGACACATCGCGCGCGAGTTGCATGACAGCGTTGGGCAACTTTTGGCCGCGATTGGCATGAACACTGCGTCGGTTGAGGCGGAAGCTCATAAGCTAAGCCCTGAGGCAGCCAAGCGCCTCTCCGAGAACGGTGCGATGGTTGCGGAGGCCAGTAGACAGATTCGCACCATTTCCCATTTGTTGCATCCTCCCTTACTGGATGAGGCAGGTCTTGCATCTGCGCTTCGCTGGTATGTAGAGGGATTCTCAGAACGCAGTAAAATCGACGCGAAGCTCGACTTCCCGGAGAGTTTTGTGGGTCTGTCCAAGGAGATCGAGCTTTCAATCTTCCGGGTTGTGCAGGAGTGCCTCACCAATATTCATCGTCATGCTGGGAGTCCCACAGCAGGAATTCGCATTATTCAAGAAGAGGCTTGTTTAAGAGTTGAGATCGAAGATGCAGGCAAAGGAATCCCCCCTGAAAAGGAATCCGCGTTGCGGTCCTCGGCCAACGGTGGCGTCGGGCTTCGCGGAATGCGCGAACGCTTGCGGCAGTTAGGTGGCACTCTGCAAATCCAGTCAAACGGCCACGGGACACGGGTGACTGCCATTCTACCCGTTGTATGTGCTACGGCTGTTCCTGCGGTCCAAGAAGTCACCAACGGGTCGCTCCGACCATAGAAGGCCTGGTGGCGTACCAATCGGGTTAAATGCGTACCCATTGTCTTGGCGGCATTGTATCGACGATGGAATACACTCCGAGCGTTGTCGGCTCGTTGCGCTGTCACCCGCCGAAATCAATTCGTTGGTTATGGGGCTTGCACGGTTTTGGCTTAGAGGATATTCCCGTCCCGAACTGATTCGCCACGCTTCCATTCGCACTTAGTCGGCTCCTTTTTCGGCCGGGTGCACATTGGGGTTCTCAGTATCGGTTTGGTGCTGCAATCTTTCTGTCGGCCTCGAAGGCCCGGGAAAAAACACGCAGTCACCGTGAACACGGTATCCTTCTACGAATTCCTCCTGGTTCGCAATAGCATTAAGAAATGCGGACGCCTTGGGACGATTTCACATTGGCATCGTTGGAACACCTCAAGACATCGTGACGGAACTGATTTCGACGTTATAAAGAGGATGGTACGTATCCCCCGTAACCCACAAGCGGTGGAGAAGGACAGCCAGTTTCCGGGCTACCGCAACGATGGCTCGTTTCTTGCTATTTTTCCCGCCCCGTTCGAACCTTCGAGTGCCCCAGCGTTTGAGATCACTGTCCGGGCCAAAACGTCCCAACAGATATTGCGCACACTGAACCAGCAGAGAGCGGAGTTGTTTGTTCCCGGCCTTGCTTATCCTGAGTTGTTGCTCGACCGAGCCGGACTGGTGGCGACGCGGTGTCAGCCCAAGATATGCTGGGACATCTCTGGAATGAGCGAACCGGCCGGGATCTCCTATAGTAAGGACGTACTGAAGCGCTGTGATCGATCCCACTCCGCTTATCTGACGGAGCCGATTCGTCTCTGGATAGCGAGTTTGTGCGGTGCATTCAATTGCCTTGTCCAAAGAATAGATTTGCTTGTTCAGATGTGAAATCGTTTCCAGCAAAGGGGTCAAGCTCGGCTTCAACTCGTCAGGAATGCACTGTGCCGCCTTGCTGGGAAAGCACGAAGTCCCGGAGTTTGGAACCCGAAGTCCGGCGGATTTGAGAACGCCGCGGACCGCATTCATTAATCGCGTTCTGTTTTTGACTAGGAGATCGCGAGCTTTTAATTGGACGATGTCGGGGTAGATTTCCTGTTTGCGGTGCGTGATCGGAGAGAGAAGTTTCGGATCGACACGCGCCAGTCGGGCAAGCATGTGCGCATCGACTCGGTCCGACTTGCGAATGCTATCGGCGATCATTCGAAGATTGCGCGGATTGGCTACGATCACCTCGTGGCCCCACTGCCCCAGCAGTTGACTTACCCACCGGGAGTGCGTGCCGACTTCGATGGCGATACGCGAAGGCGGAAGATCTTGAAAATGACGCGCCAGAGTCTCGGGCGTAGATCGCAAACGGCCCTCAGTCAGTATCTTTCCATCGGGTCCCAGGACACAGCAGTGGCTGAAACGATCTCCGAGATCGATTCCAATCGTGATCTGCTCTGTCGTCGCATGAAAACTTGGTTGCAGCTCTTGGCTTTTGGCCAACGTTCCATTCCGTGCCATTGGACATCCTCCTAGCCAGCTTTCTACCACAGCACGCTAGCGCCTTCTCATCCCATCTTTCTGCCGTCTCCGGCTTGTTTCTTTCTTCACTTGAGCGGCAGCGGGAAGAAACAAGGCGGAACGGTGAAAGGGACTGAACGGAGTCCGAGGGAGGGTGGCAGGGCGTGAGTGAAAGCGCGGTGAGTGCCAAACGCGGTTGGGGTTAGTTTGGCGCGAAACCGGCGCAGTCCGAAACGCCCGCCCGAGCCGCGGCCAAGCGGCGTCCACCCGGAAGAGGACGCAGTGGAAAGAAGATGCGAAGCTACCTAGAGGGTTGAGATATCGGTGATGGGTATTTCAGGGAGGTGAATAGAACTACACGTCTTCGAATCCCTGGCTGTCGAACTTCAGCGTTCGGCAGTTTTCAGTGACCGTACGAACTACATTCTCGGGTGCGCCGGATGGAATTTCTGCTTGGATTTCTAGGGTGACCGTAACCTTGGCATCTACCAAGCCGGCCAAATGCTGCACAACTGAGGTCGCTATCGAATCAACGTCGCGGGATAGGCGAGTGGGATTCAGAGTAGCCGAACCGTGGAACCGTCGCGGAAGTCGGCTGGATGGTGCCCCGACCGGCGATTCCGTAGGCCGACCTTCGGCTGTGATGCCACTGGACTCCGGAGACCCAGTCGTGCGTGTTCTGCGATCTGCATCGGTTTCAGGAGAAGCCGGGGCTTGGGAAGCGGCTTCCTTCTCGATCTGTCCTGAAGCAACCTCCGGCTTCACTACGACACTCTCCGAATTCAACTGAACATTCGGGCGACGACCGGCTTCGAGACCGCGATAGCGCCCGGCAGTTAAGTCGTAAGAATCCGCATACGCAAACGTGTCCTGCTTCCAAGTCAGACGAGCCACTCCGTCCTGAATCGCATCGAGAATTACCTGGGCGTTCTTGACGCGAGGGAGGTAGAGGTACTTGGCGAAATCATCCACCAGTTGTTTCACTCCGACGTGGTTACCTGGAGCGCGCCATAACGGAATCTGGGTGATCTCCAAATGCAGTCGGGTCCCGGCCATGCTTGTGATCAGTAGTTCTTCATTCTTCAGTTTCTTTGATGCACGTTCGGCCAGTGCCTCTTGGCCCTGAAGCCGGACTTCCTGCCATTCGACATCGGGGAATGCTTTGCCAGATTCTGGCCTCTTCTGTCCGGGGACGAGAAGCCAAACGTATGTCTCTGGGATTCGGCCTTTCACCGCCTGATCGGAACTCGTTTTCTTCTGGTCCACTTGATTCGCTTGGAATGGAGTCAGGTCCAGAGACACTTTCTCGCTCTCAATAGACTTCCATGCGAGGTAGAGACGTACGGCTTTGTCGAGATCTGCGAAGCGCGACTTGTCGGCGCCAAGGAATACCAGCATGTTTCCGCAGTTTCGACCTGCTGATCCGCGATTCAAGATTTCGGCGGCAAGCTGGCGGGCTTGGCTATCGGTGTCCTTGGCGCTATGGAGGTAGTCAGGCCCTAGGATGACCAACTTTGCTTCGGGTTCATCTACAACTTCGTTGTAGCTCACGGGACACGGATGGACTTTTGAAAAATCCCCACGATGTTTTGCTTCTTCTAGCAGGCGTAAGCGTATTTCCTCTGTGACATCTTCCGGATGAAACCTTTCGGCACGTTCTTCCGCCATTCGGTTCACACTTGGTTGCGTTGAATACCAGTACCGCCCCTCATTCACGTATAGATAAGTAGCTTGATCGGCCAACTTTCGCAGTGCGTCACCGAACGTGTTCGACGTTTCGCCCGGTTGAACGCATCCAAACTTAACTTGACGATCGTCCAAACCCTTGTTGGCTGCGTCTTGCATCGGTGCCGAGCCCAAGTACAGGGTCCGGGCCACTCGGCGACATGCCGAATATCGTCCAAGCATCGGGTTTTCTCGATCAATCCGGAGTGGAAGTGAATGCGACCCATCAATGTCTTTTTCAATGACTGGCGACCACGTGGGTGGTAGATACCGCGTCAGCTCGCTCTGCACAGCGACGGCATCTAGGGGCACATTCGCGGGCAAAATCATTAGGCCGCGGTCTTCGCGTTCCCACAGAGCGTGAATGACGGCTGACATCAGTCTCAACACGCCGCGCGTGCGCTGGAATTTGTCTAGGCTTGACCAATCGTCGTACAGCCGGTCGAATAGTTCGGGGTGGATTGGGTATGCAGCGCGCATCCGGCGCTCGTAGTCCCCTTTGCTGGCTTCAGACGGAAATTCTTGCGGTGACTTTCGATATTCGTCTGCAAATGCCCTCACAACAGTGTCCCGCGCTGTAAACAACTCAGCATCGGTGATTGGCTGGAAGAGGCGTCGGCGAACAATCTCAAATCCTTCTTCCGTACTGGCAGGACGCCAAGAAGTCTCTATGCGTTCGAGAACATTCTTGAGTCGCTCCAGTGCAGCTTGGCCACCTTCGCCGCCGATCTCGTTTTGCGATGCGGGAATGCTCACCACCAGTAGGGTGTTCCCGGCCAATTTTGCTGATTCGCTCAAAGTTTGTGCGAAGGTGAAATGGGCATCGAAGTCACCAGCGGGTAGGTCTGATTTGTTATAGAGCTGTCGTGCATACGCGACCCATTCGTCAATGAGAATGAGGCACGGCGAAAACTTCTTGAAGAGCAGCCGCAACGAGTCCCCTGGGCTGACACCTTTCTCGTCGGCGGTGCGGACCATCTCGTAACCTTCTTTGCCACCGAGCTGCCAAGCCAATTCGCCCCAGAGCGTCCGGACCACCGTGCCATCTGGCTTTTTGTGAAGGTCAGCGGGAGAGATTCGATTGCCGACGAGTACCGCTCGTCGAACCTTGGGCGGTTGCGAGACGCCCGCAATCTTCGTGACCGCTTCCATGCCGGGGAGCTGGCTGGCCGGCACATCAGCAAAGAGGTGATAAAGCGCCAACATGGAGTGTGTCTTACCGCCGCCGAAGTTGGTCTGTAGCTCAACAACGGGGTCACCGCCTTGCCCCGCCATTCGCAGCAGTGCATTCGAGAGAAGTTTCTGGAGGCCCTCGGTAATGAACGTACGCCGATAGAACTCGATCGGATCGCGATATTCGTCCGACCCTTCCCCGAGAAACACTTGCCAAAGGTCAGCTGCAAACTCCGCCTGCTGGTATCGTCCCGAGGCAACGTCCGGGTGAGGAGTAACGACTTCACGCCACGGACGAAGCCCAGCCGCAGGCTTTCCTTCCACGGCTATGCTCGATTCCTTACGCTTCTGGCCGCGAACCTGCTCGTCGAACTTCACGCGGAGGATTTCGGCCTTCATTTGATCGGCTTGTTCTACTTCGGCTGCGGCGACGGCAGTGAGCAGACGCGAGATACTGTCAACAGCGCGGTAGGCATCATCGGTGCTAAAGGTCTTTTGGTGAGCCCACTTATTCCGGACATCACGAAGTTCGGATACCAAACTCCGGTCCGAGGGTCCAAGAATCTTTCTAAAGCAGTCGTTCCACAGATCCCACATCACGCTGAGCAAGGCCTGCGTGTCCCAATTCAATTCCCCGGCATTCTTGCCGGTCTGCTGCCAGTTCGGGAAGCTCGGGCGGGCGGTTTCTGTCCATCTGTCCTTGTATGTAGCCTTCAGCTCGCGCTCTACGAAAGGGCGGAGACCAGCATTGAGAAGATCGAGTGCCTTACCCACGCGTTCGTGATTTGTGATCGCCATAAATTGATCCAGTGGAATTCTTAACTCAATGCAAACGCCTTCGGCGCAATAGCTGGCCAAGAAACGACCAAACTGTTGTAGTAGCCCGCTTCGTCGGCCCAACCCTTGCGCTCGCACAAAACATAGAGGCGGTACGCAAGATCGCGAGCAGTTTCGGCCAGCCCTCCGACTTTGCTTGCCAGAGCTGCTGTTGCCGTTTCTCCGTTCTTATCGAGCGACCGGATCAGGTGTTGAGTGACAGCCCAAACCGTTAGCCGATGCTCGGCCGAAGGATTCCAATGCTCCGCAAACTCATCTCGTCGGAGCAGGCGAACCTTACCAGCACGAGATTGAAGGATGCCCGTCTCGGCTAGTCCCGAAATGCTGAGAGCTTTTGCTGTACCGAGCACTTCAGCTTCTCCATAGAGTCCATCGTCGAAAGCATGCTGTTCGAACCATGCCAAAGCCCAACGCGTATCGGGGTCAAACTCTCCTTCTTGCTCGGAGAGAACCTCGTCGAGTGTTTGGTTGATTAGCCCAAGGGCAGTACGCACCCGCATAGGAGCTCCGTCACTCTCTAGCACTTTCTTGTAGCGCGAGAAGACCGCCATGCCGGGACCGATCGCCGCTTGCGCAAGATCGACAGGTGCGATATTGCCCTTCTGCAGATCGCGAACAGCACGGGGAAGGTCCTTCTTGATTGAGGCAAGGAAGTCTTTGCGGGTTGTGATCGCTGCGGATTCTGGGCGTAGACGACAGGCGAGAACGATTGAGGAAGCAAGAGCATTGGTGCCACGACCCACGTTGCGGGTGGTCATCTCAGACCGCATCGGCCAAGTGCCCGTAACTTGGAAGCCTGAACTCAGCAGACCTTCCAACATCGTCTCCCAGCCTGTGGACGCGATCGCCGGACCGCCAGACCCATTTTCGTCATCCTCGGACTCAGATTGTTTGAATGCGTAATATACGGTCAACGGGTAGTCGGGACTCTGCGCCACCCTGATTTTATCGAACGCCTTACGGAAGCCAATCTCGAAGAACTCCTGAGCTTTAGATCTGCTGCCTCCAAAGCGATGAGGCGTAGCGATGAGTTCTTGTGCTTTGGGGACCAACAAAGTACTGAAGACTTGCGGGTACATACCAGACAGACTCCGACGAAGCCAAACATAGAAAAAGTCAGAGAGATCAGCGTACCCGATGTTGTCGTAGTAGGGAGGGTCTGTAGATATCAGGGCAGCCTCCACAGGACGGATCGCCGCCATGGCGTCCAGTTGGACTGCGGTCCCATTTCCTTCAGCCGGAAGTCTTTCCAGCACCTCGGAGAGAGAACCAATGCAACGTTGATAATCGCCGGCCGCATCGGCAAAAATGTTAGCTTCGGCGAAATCCCAAGGCATGGGTAAAGCCTGTCTACCAAACGTCGCTCGGAGGCGAGGCGGGTCGACCTGCCAACTACAGAGAGCACTATTGGTATCCGTCATCTTATCTACTGCGAATGCAAGATAAGTTGCGATTGCGTCGGCGTACTCGCTTGACGCCCCATCTGTAGTGGCTTGCTTACGGGCTTCGGCGACGAGGTCGCTAAACGTTGTGAGAGCTAACAATTGGCGGGAGGTAAAAAGATCTTTGAAGTTTGGCAATCCATACCCGGGGGGTGAGAACCAACGTGGATTATCCGAAAGAGCCTGATCTAGCCATGTGGTTTGAATTCGCTCTAGTTCTGGCGGCGGTGTGCCGTCGTTCGGCAGATAAATTCGTCCACGCGGGCCCTCCACAACAACTGCCAGCGGGATCGATTCTAGACCGCCGCTTTTCGCCTGTTCTCGGAGTATGGCATCCGATATTGTGTTGCCACAGAACAAACAGTGACTCCGGCCCCGTTGTTTAGTGCCATCAGGAGGTACGCCTTCTCCAGTCTTGATTTGAAATTTCACGGTCCGGCTCGCATGGTCAACCACCGGCTCGATCCACACCTCGCTGCCTGCCTTTGTTGAGAGTGCGAAGGATCGTACCAATGGCATCCGCGCGCCGCAGGCCGGGTTTGGGCACAGCACCGTTCGCGCCCAAAGCCATGCAACTACTGTCGCTGCACCGCCCCCTTGTTCTTCAGGCAATGCCAGAGTCGGATAGAGGTGCCCTATGCGCTCGAATGCTCGATCCCGCATCCACTGTCCGTAGTAGCGAACGTCATCGGCGATGCCACGGGCTCCCACCCACATTCCGGTCCCGGTCATCCTCCCCTGCGGCGTGGGATGGACCGGTGGCTGGTTAGCAAATTTCGGGGGAATCTCAATCAAGGCTTTAGTAATGAGAACCGCGATCGGGTTTAGATCGCTAGCATGCGCTGCCAGACCGAGGCGCTGAGCCTCAAGTGGAATTGACCCACCGCCACAAAAGGGATCGTAAACAGGCGGTGGATTGCCGCCCGTGGACTTCAAGATTTCCTGGTGCGCAGCCTCCAATAGCCGTTTGTCATTGGAGTTATCCCATTTCACGAGTTCTTCGATCAGTCGAAAGAGACGCTGCCGTTCTCGATCCTGGTCTGCTTCGGTTGGGAACTCCTCTGGAAGGCTCGATGGGTCATCGACCAGAGAAGCAAACAACACGGCGCGGCAGGCGGCTAGTGGCCGCCGAGCCCACCACAAGTGCAAAGTGGAAGGATGGCCGTGCCGAATGGATTTCTCTCTCGCTGCCTCTTTATTAATGGCTTCCAGCGGGAGCGCTACTTCAATCAGCTTCTTTTTCATTTCTGCATTCAGATCACTTCCATGCCTCAACCCTGTTCACGCAAGCGCAGCCCTCCATTATCCTGGTGTTTCACCGCGGTTGAGCAATTCCTGAAGCTTGTAATTTACGCTCTCCACGGAAAATTCCGGTTCCAACTGGAACGGCTGACGGATATAGAGGAGCTTGCCCTGGCCATTTTCGATCTGGCCGACGGCGAGGATAAAGTCTTCGGGCTTATTCAACGCAGTCAAGATTTCATTTCGCGTTACCGTCACGGTTGTTGCGTCGGCCACACGTCCCTTCACTTCAATAAAGCGCAGCTTGCCGGTATCGGGCACTCTCGATTCAATGTCATACCCGCATTTGTCGGCGCTCACATCGCGCGGCTCATAACCTAAGTGTATTTCGGCCTCCATCACCAATTTCATCGCGAGAAGCTCGATTTTCTTGCGATTCTCGGCGGCTTCGGCCTCGTTTGTCGCGGTCCAGCTTGGCTGTAGCTTTCTGAGCAGTCCAATCGGAATGATGAGCGAACCTCCGACAACCACAGGGGGCAGCGGCGAGAGTTGACCTTCCAGTATCAGATCCGCCATGCGTTTCTGTAGACGCGCTTGCAGTTCGTCAGCCCTCTGACGGGCCTTGCCAGAATTAATCTTGGCGTTGATCTTGCCAGCGAGTTCCTGGTCCTTGAGTTGATTGGCGCGGTGGTCCCAGTAGTTGATTTCTTTCGTCAGTCGATCCTTGACCGCAGCCATTGTGCGTGTCACGAGGTCTTTGCGCCGCGAGCTGACCTCTTGAATATGCTGGGGCACCAGCGTTTCGATCGCATGGCCGATGACGGCCGATTCCAGATCCGTTTTCAGCCAGACTTGCGATTCGAGTTCTGGCGAGATCGCAGCGTGCTCTTCGGATGTTGTGGCACGATAGTCGAGGTAGGGTGCGTAACCTGCGTGCCTGGTCGTGCCCGTCGAATCGATCTCAATGAACTGAAGCTGCCTAGAAACCGCACGGTGGTTCCCGGCCTTGTCAATTCGTCCATCCTGTATTGTGTGTTCCAAATAAAAGAGTGTTCGAATCTCCTGTCCGGGATCGTCCGGGTCCACCAGCACGGTGCCACGTTTCAGTAGATCGCGATTCCGCTCCAAGACGAGATCGATCGTTGCAGCAAGCAGAGGATGCCCAGGAGATACGAAGGTGGCCAGCGGCTGTCCGGGCACTGCCCTGAGTGATTTTTCGAATGTGATCCGCTCATACCTGAGCAAGACAGGCTCACCTATTCCGATAAGGCGGTCGCGTTGACGAATCAACGCCGGGACATGAGTGATCTCGAACCTGCGAGGTTCGCGTTCCTTGATGGAGCCGCCTAAGATACGGAACGCCTCAAGGAAAAATGATTCGATGAAGTGTGGCTGTAAGCGTCTGGCTTCGGCACGCTCCATGTCTTCGCGAATCTTCCTGACCTCGGTCGCGTCCATGCTGTCGTGGGCAAGAGCACGTTCTTCCAGAAGCTCTTGGCAGTGTTTCCGATCAGTCAAGTTATCGACAATCTGGTGAAGGCGGGCTTTCACGTCGGGGCGGTCGCCGTACCGAATAGCCTCGATCAGAAGATCCTTTAGCTTTTGATCGCGGAACAGTTGGCCGAGGATGTCGAAAACACCCGCGCCAAGCGCCTCCCGTTCCTGCTCGATCTTTTCGAGCAACCGCTTATATACGTCGCCCTCCCGCGTCTCCTCGGCCAGAAGGTTCCAGAGATGGCAGACTTCGGTCTGGCCGATGCGGTGAATGCGCCCGAACCGTTGTTCCAACCGATTTGGATTCCAAGGCAAGTCGTAATTCACCATCAGATGCGCGCGCTGAAGGTTGATTCCTTCGCCAGCTGCATCGGTGGCTAGAAGGATGAGCACGTCTTTGTCTTGTTTGAAGGCTTCCTGAGCTTTGGCTCGATCTTCGCGCCCCATTCCTCCATGGATGGTCACGAGCGCTTCCGGCGCGCCTAGAAGTGAGCGCAGCCGTTCGGTCAAATAGTTCAGAGTGTCGCGATGCTCTGTGAAAATGACGAGCTTCCGCCGATGCCCGTGGGCGTCAAACATCTCCGCCTGATTCTGGAGGAGAGCGGAGAGTTCCTCCCACTTCTTATCTGTTCCACTGCGGCGGACTTTTAGAGCTAATGTTTCGAGGCTCTTCAAGATTTCAATTTCAGCCTCAAGTTCGGCGATCGTGCGAGCCGCCGTCGCTTGATCAACAACCGTTTCTTCGACCTGTTCGACCTCGTCATCTGGGGCGTCATCAAGCTCATCGATATCTTCATCCGTGAGATCAGGCACTTTGCCAACATCACTATCTTGGAGATCACCGCCACGCTTCAGTATTTGCTCCTCACGCAAGCGTCGCTCAAGTCTTTCGCGGCGTCGACGCAAAGATTGCAGAATCGCTTCAGGGGAAGATGCGAGTCGCCGCTGCAAGATAGTGAGGGCGAATCCGATCGTTCCCTTTCGACCTTCATTCTCCAAGGCGTCGGCGCGATTAAACTCGTCCCGAACGTAATCCGTGACGCTCTTGTAGAGCGCCGCTTCCGGATCGGACAATTTGTAGCTGACGGTATATGCCCTCCGTTCGGGAAACAATGGCTTCCCATCGAACTTCAGCAACTGCTCCTTAACCAGCCGGCGCATGAGATCTGAAGCGTCGACGGTATGGACACCGTCGCGGTCTCGCCCTTCAAAGCGGTCTGCGTCCAACAGAGCCAAGAAAAGCTGGAAATCCTCTTCCTTGCCATTGTGTGGAGTCGCGGTCATCAGCAGCAGATGCCGCGTGAGCTGGCCAAGAAGTTGGCCCAGTCGATATCGCTTTGTGTACTTGACCTCGTTGCCGAAATACGTTGCGGACATCTTGTGGGCCTCGTCACAAATAATGAGGTCCCAGTCGGTGTTAGCCAGCTTCGCCTGAACGTCTTCATTGCGGCTCAGCTTATCGAGGCGGCAGATGGCCATCGAATTCTCAGCGAACCAGTTGCCGGTTCGAGCTGATTCAAGTTTGTCATTAGTCAGGATTTCGAACGGGAGTTGAAATCGCTGATAGAGTTCGTCCTGCCACTGCTCTGCAAGATTGCCGGGGCACACGATCAGACAGCGGTGCAAGTCGCCGCGAATCAGTAATTCCTTGATGAGCAGACCGGCCATGATCGTTTTCCCAGCGCCGGGATCATCCGCGAGTAAGAATCGTAAGGGTTGGCGCGGCAGCATTTCCCCATAAACCGCGGTGATCTGATGTGGCAGCGCGTCAACCATCGAGGTGTGAATAGCCAGTAGCGGGTCAAAAAGATGAGCCAGATTGATACGCTGCGCTTCAGAAACAAGGCGAAACATCTTGCCGTCGCCATCGAAGCTCCAGGGGCGACCAGTTTCACCGATTTCCAGGCTGGGTTCGCGGTCCCGATAAAGGAGAACGACGCTCGGCTTCCCGGCAGGGTCCTTATATGTAAGCTCTACGGCCGCGGAGCCGTACCACTTGACGTCGACAACGGTTACCAAGCAATCGGGCACAATGCCCTTGACAGTCGCTCCGCGCTTTAGATCTTCAAGCTTCGTCATCAAAATGTGCCCTGAGTGCGTCTAATTCCCAATTCGTTGAAGTTCGATCATATCCCCTAATCTTCTTCGTCAAGGAGTTAGAGTACATGGCTACAGGGAATCGAGTCACGCCCCCGATTGAAGATGTGTTTTGGCCACCTGGCTGAGGGGCCAACAAGTCGAGGATTTGGCGCTAATGAATAGGATTTGGTGAAGTGATGATTCGCGAAGTTTGGCATTGCAATTTGCAAAAGCAATTCGTCTGCGTTTGTAGAACGGGCGGAATTTCCGAGCCATCGGGAGTTGCACGAATTGCTGCTCGCTGCGTGGCCCGAAACCAAGACCAGAGCTCCTCGCGAGAAAGGTGTCACGACAGCGGAAAGTAATCCCCCAGCACTTCGCGCCAGATTTGCAATGCTTCTCCCTGCCGCGCCGTCTCTTCGGCGCGCATTGCAAGCGCCGCCTTGCGCTGCGCTTCCTGCAATGCCTTTCGCGCAGCTGTGACCAGCTCGGCGGTCATTTGGTCTGATACAGGAGGACCGAGGCCCGCTGGGTCCGGCCACGAAGAACCCACATTCGCGTCCATTGCGGCGAAGAGGTTCCGCACTTCATTCGGGTAGGTTGAGAACGGAGCCTCCACGAGTCCCTCGGCCATCACCTCAACCAGGAAGGATGGTTTGATCGGCTTGCCGTTCGCCCGGTTCCAGCCCTTGGCCATTTTGACGAGCGGAACCCAACGACCGTCGAGCTCGGCGTTTTTCTCTGTTGCCTGCTCCATGTGCTTTTTAGGGTTCGTCTTTATCCACTTGCCGGTCACCTTGTCGGGAATCTCGTACACGTCTTTTCCTGCCTCAAACGCGGGCACGGCATCGATACTGAGAACCTTACCGTCATGGTCATCTGGATAGTAATTCTTCTCGAAAGTCACGGTGACAGCCCGTCGGCATAGTTCGGTCTGGTCAGCGCCGAAAGTGTTTTTCAGGCATTTTTCAAGGGCCTGAAGCATCTCAATGGGCGGCTTCTCGCGCCGCCACTTCTCGTCGTCACCAAGCACAAACATCACGTCAACGTCCTTCAGGGGCTTTGTCTTGG
>Ga0102924_1003644_pt1 | contig 16049 bp, 8 predicted proteins | sample PaiPotPPM11metaG_FD_80116 | JGI IMG/M metagenome (GOLD analysis project Ga0102924, IMG submission 80116) | Iron sulfur acid spring bacterial and archeal communities from Banff, Canada, to study Microbial Dark Matter (Phase II) - Paint Pots PPM... ... | reverse complement strand
CGGCGATCTTGATGCGGCTCGCCGACTTCCGGCTCGGCTTGAAGGAACGGCTGTCGACGGCGTGGGAGCGGCGGACCGAGTCTGGCGCGCTCGACGACGTGCAGCGCCGCGATGCGCTGCAGCATGCCACGCGGACACGTTTGGCGGCCGCGTTCCCGGTTCGGGTCAACCGCGGCGAAGCCTCCCTGGTCGCGATCCTGGCGATTTTCGCCCTGGCGCTCGCGCTGCTGCCCAACCCGATGGACCAGGTCCTGGCGCAGCAGAAGGCGGATCGCGCCAGCCAGGCCCGCGCCGCGAAGGCCGTCCAGGACGCCCAGAAGAAAGTCGCCGACAGCGCCAGGCCGACACCGGTCGATCCCCAGGTACAGAAAATTCTGCAGGACGCGCAGGCCAAGATCCGGCAGGCCGATAGTCCGCGCAAAGCGCTCGAGTCCATCACGCCGGCGGAACAGCAGCTGCAGCGACTGACTGACCCCGGCACGCCGGCGTTGAGCAGCAGCGCGCAGAATCTGGCGAATGCCCTCAGCGGCACCGCCGCGGGCCGCACGGCCGCCCAGGCGATCAGCGCCAGCCCTGCGAAGGGGGCGCAATCGGTGCGCGACCTCGCCTCGCAGCTGCAGAACATGTCGCCCAAAGACCGCCAGGAACTGGCGAAGGCGCTCGAGAAGGCCGCGCAGCAGGCGCAGAACAGCCAGATGCGCGATTCGCTGAGCAAAGCCTCGTCGTCACTGCAGAACGGCGATGCCAGCTCGGCCGCGCAGGCGCTGAACGACGTCGCCAGCCAGCTCGACTCGCTGCAGCAGCAACAGAATACCGACCAGGCGGTCGCGTCGGCGATCAATGGCCTGGAGGCCGCGCGCCAGGAGCTCGCCACCCAGGCGGACCGTGACGCGAAAGGGCAGGGCGGCCAGCCGAACGCCGGTGCCAGCGCGTCGCCGGGGGCTGGCACGTCGCCCGGGTCCGGGTCCGGCACCGGCGCGTCGCCGGGTGCAAGCGCCGGCGGCAATGGCAACGGCAACGGGAATGGCAACGGGAACGGAAATGGCAACGGCACCGGCACCGGCAGCGGTTCCGGTAGCGGCAGTGGGTCCGGCGGAACGAATGGCACGGGCTCGAGCGGTTCGGGCACGGGGAGCGGCTCAGGCGCGAAGAGCACCGAGCGGGTTTACGTGCCCGGCCAGCCGGTGCCGGGTCAGTCGCAGAACGACCCGACGCCGCTAGGACCCGGCCAGGACGTGCCGCTCAGCCCGTACAGCCAGGTGATCCAGGCCTACCAGCAGGCCGCGCTTGACGCCACGAACCAGAGCCTCATTCCCGGCAGTGAGCGCGACCTTGTCCGGCAGTACTTCTCGCAACTCGGTGAGCAGACTGGACCCGGTCCGAAATAACGTAATGCGCCAGGGAGGATCATGATCGCCGAAGAACCGCGCGTCGACGCAACCCGGGTCACCGAGCTGGCGCAATCGCTCGAAGCCGAGCTCGCCCGCCTGATCGTCGGTCAGAAAGACCTCCTCCGCGACACGGTGATCGCGCTAATCGCCGGCGGGCACGTCCTGCTCGAGGGCGTCCCCGGGCTGGGCAAGACGGTCCTCGTCCGTTCGCTCGGCCAGGCGCTGACGATGAGCTTCTCGCGGATCCAGTTCACGCCCGACCTGATGCCAGCCGACATCGTCGGCACCAACGTCATCGGCGACGAAGCCGGCCGCCGCGAGTTTCATTACCAGGCGGGTCCGATCTTTGCGAATCTCGTGCTCGCCGACGAGATCAACCGCGCCACGCCCAAAACGCAGAGCGCCCTGCTCGAGGCCATGCAGGAACGCACGGTCACAGTAGGGACCCAAACCCGGCCGCTGCCCACACCATTTTTCGTGCTCGCCACCCAGAACCCGATCGAGCTCGAGGGAACGTACCCGTTGCCCGAAGCGCAGCTGGATCGATTCTTTTTCAAAGTGCTCGTTCCCTTCCCCAGCGAGAAAGATCTCCTCGAGATCGCGCGGCGCACGACGGGTGAATCGACGCCGCAGCTCAAGCCGGTGGCGGACGCGAACGCCGTCATGGCCGCGCAACGCGTGGCGCGTGAGGTCCCGATCGCCGAGCACGTGCTGGCGTATGCCGCTCGCCTGATCACGGCCACGCATCCCGATCGAACCCAACTCGACGGCGTGAAGCGCTACGTCCGCTGGGGCGCCAGCCCGCGCGGGATGCAGACGCTGATCCTCGCCGGGAAGGTGCGCGCCCTCCTCGAAGGGCGCTACAACGTCGCCTTCGACGACCTCAATGCTGTCGCGGCACCGGCGCTGCGGCACCGAATCTTCCTGCAGTTCGAGGCCGAGGCCGACGGCATCGCCTCCGACAAGATCATCAGCGACATCCTGGAGCAAACGCCCAAGGAACCCGGCCGGGAGTAGCCCGAATGGCCCCCCTGCTGGAGCCCGCCTTGCTCCGACGCCTCGAGGCGCTCGCGCTCCAGGTGCGGCGCGCCGTCAGCGGCCAGATGGGTGGCGAGCGCCGTTCGAGACGCCGCGGTCAGTCGGTCGAATTCGCGGACTATCGCAATTACACGCCGGGCGACGATTTTCGGCTGATCGATTGGAATGCCTATGCGCGCCTGGATCGATTCATGCTCCGACTCTTCGTCGCCGAAGAAGAATTGCCGCTGAGTCTTTTCGTCGACCTGAGCGGATCGATGGACTGGGGCAAGCCGAACAAGGCGGATACCGCGCGACGCCTGGCCGGCGCGATCGCGTACGTCGCTCTCGCGGCGCTCGACCGCGTGCGCCTCACGGTGTTCGCTGAGGGTGAGACCTCGGGCGGCGCGCCCTCACGTGGTCGCCGGGCGGCGACGACGCTCTTTTCCCGGTTGCAATCGTTCCCCGCCGGCGGCGTGACCAATTACGAGAAGCTGGTCTGGCCGATCGGTCGCCAGCGACCCGGCATGACGGTCCTGATCACCGACGGGCTCGGCGAGTCGCCGCTGGATCCCGCGTTGCGGGCGTTGCAGCGAGCGCACCAGGAAGGCGCCGTACTTCAGCTGCTCGCCCCGCAGGAGCTCACACCGGACTGGTCGGGGGACGCCCGCCTCAAAGATGCCGAGACCGGGATCGAGCGGGGGTTCACGGCGACGCCCCTCACCCAGGGCACTTACGTCAAGGCCCTGGCCCAGCGGACCGATGAGATCGAGCGCGCCGCCCATCGCCGCGGTCTGCGTTTCGCCCGGCTTTCGACATCGGAACCGATCGACGAGATGGTGCAGATCACCCTGCGGCGGATCGGCCTGCTGGCATGAGCGCGCCCCGGTGTGGAAAGGCGCGCGTGTCATGAGCGCGCCCCGGTGTGGAAAGGCGCGCGTGTCATGAGCGCGCCCCGGTGTGGAAAGGCGCGCGTGTCATGACCGTCCTCGCACCGCTGGCTGCCGTCCTGGCGTTGACACTGCCGGCCATCATCGCGCTCTACTTCCTGAAGATCCGCCGGCCCACCCGCGTGGTGCCGGCGCTGCATCTCTGGCCGAGCCAGATCCGCGACCGACAGGCCAACGTCCCCTGGCAGCGGCTGCGCCCCAGCTGGCTGCTCTTCCTGCAATTGCTAGCAGCGGCCGCCCTGGTCGCGGCCGCCGTACAACCGGTGTTGCCGGCCGGCGCCTCACTCGCCCGCCACAGTGTCGTCCTGCTCGACGCGTCGGCGTCGATGCAGGCAACGGACGTTACGCCGTCTCGGCTCGGAGAGGCGAAGCGCCAGGTCAATGCCGTGATCGACCAGCTCGGCCCATCGGACCGCATGACGGTCATCGCCGTCGGGCCGAATTCCAGAATCGTCGCGTCCGTAACCGGCGACCGCGACGCGCTGCACCGCGCGGTGAACGGCATCACGGCCAGCAACGGCCCCGCCGATCTGTCGTCGGCGCTATCGCTGGCGGCCGGCCTGGTTCGAGCGGGCGACGACGCGCGCGCCTACCTGTTCTCCGACGGCATCGTGCAACCGCTTCGCTCGTCCTTCGCCGCCGGTCTGCCGTTTCCCGTCGAGTATCACCGGGTCGGCGTTTCGGGGGAGAACGTCGGGCTGACGTCACTCACGGTTCGCACCAGTGCGCAGGCACGCGCGGCCTACCTGCATCTACAGAATTTTGGCCAGCAGGTCCGTTCGGTCAGCCTGGAGTGGCGCGGCGACGGCCATCTACTCGACGTCCGGCCGCTGACCCTGCCGCCCGGCCAGGGACAGGACCTCGTCCTCCCGGTTCCGTCCGACGCGACCTCGGTCACAGCCCGCCTCGCCGCCGGCGACATTTTCGCCGTCGATGACACGGCGACCGCCGTGGCCCGCACGCCACGCGCCTTCAAGGTGCTGCTGGTCACGCCGGGCAATGTGTTCCTCGAGCAGGCCCTGCGACTGCGATCGGACTTTCAACTCGAGGTGATCGCGCCCGCGGCGTATCACGCGAGCTCCGCGTATGCGATGACGGTCTTCGACCGGTTCGCTCCACCCGTGATACCGGACGGTCCCTCCCTGATGGTCGATCCACCGGCGGGCTCGGCGCTGGCCGGCGGACCCGCGGTCGGCATCGGCCGCGTCCGAGCGGTCGACGCCGGCGACCCGTTACTGGCCAACGTCGATCTCCAAGACGTGCACGTGGCGCGTAGCGAGGACCTGCGCGCGTCGACCTTCGGGCGTCCGCTGATCAGCAGCCTGCAGACGCCGCTGGTGCTGGTCCGCGACGAGCCGTTCCGGCAGGTGCTGATCGGTTTCGACCTGCACGAGTCCGACCTGCCCCTTCGGATCGCCTTTCCCATCCTGATGCAGAACCTCAGCGAGTGGATGCTGCCGCCCAGCGTGCCGAGCCACAGCTTCCATCCGGCCGAGCCCGTCACCATCGTGCCCGAGCCCGGTGCCACCTCCGTCAGCGTGATCCGGCCGGACGGCAGCCGTCGCACGCTGGCGACCGGCGCGATCGCCAGCTTCGCCGAGACGGATCCGACTGGCCTGTACACCGTCGAGCAGGTGATCGCCGGCCAGGTGCAGCGCTCCTGGTTCAGCGTGAACCTGTTCTCCGATTCGATCTCGCAGCTAAAGCCGCCCGATCGGCTGACGCTGCCACCAACGCGGGCGGTCGCGATCCAGGCGACCCATCGCGGCCAGCTGGAGATCTGGCCATGGATCGCGTTGGCGGCGCTTGCTGTCGTGACGGCCGAATGGCTGGCCTTCCACCGTGGGCTTTGAGCTAACCCGCCCCATTTTCCTGGGGGCGGGCGTCCTGGCGCTGACGGTCATCGTCGTCATCTGGCGGGTCTTCCCTCCGCCGTTGCCGCCGCGTCGCGCACGTCTCTCGCTTGGCCTGCGCACAGTGATCGTCCTGCTGCTGACGGCCTCGCTGGCCGGGTTGCAGGTCCAGACGACGCCGAACAAGCAATCGCTGCTCGTCGCCGCGGACCTGTCGGCAAGCGTGCAGAGTGCGCTCGACAGCGAGGCCGCCATGGTCCGCCGCATCCTGCAGCAGCGCCGCGGCGACGACCGCGCCGGCGTGGTCAGCTTCGGCCGCGACCCCCAGGTTGAGGTGAACCTGAGTAAGGACCCCCAGTTCGGTGAGTTCCAGAGCCAGCCGAATCCGCATTACACCGACCTGGCGGCCGCCCTGCAGCTTGGCGGCTCGATCCTTCCGGACGACAGCCGCCGGCACATCGTGCTCATCAGCGACGGCCGCGGCAACCTCGGCGACGCGGTGGGCGAAGCGCGACTGCTCCGTGCCGAAGGCGTTCGCGTCGACACGGTGGCGCTTCCGGTGCCCATCGGCGCCGAGGTCTACGTCGATCGGCTCGATGCGCCCCAGACGTTGACCCAGGGGCAGCAGGCCGACGCGCAGGCGCTGATCGTCAGCAACACGACCACCCATGCAACCGCGCGCTGGTATCTCGACCGGACCCTCATCAGCACGACCCCACTGGACCTGGCGCCCGGCGAAACCACGATCAAGCAGACGGTAAAGCCCAGCCAGCCGGGGTTCCATGCGGTCCGTGTCGTGCTCGACCCCGTGCGCGACACCTACGCCGAGAACAACCTGGGCGAGGCGCTGATCCAGGTCGTCGGACCAGCGCGCGTGCTGTTGGTCGAGAACACCATGGGCGAGGCCGCGAGCCTCGAGTCGGCCCTGCGGTCAACGGGCATCGGGGCCGCGGTCGTCACCCCGGACCAGCTGCCACGATCGGCGGCCGACCTCGCCGCTTACCAGGCCGTCGTGCTGGTCAATATCCCCGCGTCGAGCCTGGGCGCGGACGGCATGGCGCTGCTGCAGGCATCCGTCCGCGATCTCGGCACCGGCCTCGTTGTCATCGGCGGCGCCGACAGCTATGGCCCGGGCGGTTATGCCGGCACCCCGCTCGAGACGACGCTCCCAGTGCAGATCCAGCTGCCGCAGGACATGCAGAAGCCGCCGGTGGCGGTCATGCTCGCGCTGGAGTCGACCGAGAGCGGGCAGGGCGACCAGGTCTTGCGCGGCGCGGCGGAGTCGGTCGTCGACCAGCTCACGCCGCGCGACCTGGTTGGGGTCACCGGCGGCAACATGGGCACCATCGTCGTCCCGCTAGGACCGCTGACGGACAAAGCCGCCATCAAGAAAAAGATTGAGGCGATGAGCCTGGGCGATCCTCCCAGTTACACGCCCGACCTGAACGCGGCCGACCAGGCCCTCTCGCACGCGACGGCCGCGATCAAGCATGTGATCCTCTTCGGCGACGGCGACGCGATCGACGCCTATCAGCCCGTGATCACCGCGATGCACGCGCACGGCATCACGGTGTCGACCGTTGCGATCGCATCCAACGCCTCGGACGCGTCGATGATGCAGTCGATGGCAGGCTGGGGCCATGGCCGCTTCTACCAGAGCAATAGCCTGTCGGACGTCCCACAGATCTTCTTGAAAGAAACCCGCGAGGCGCTCAAGCCGTGGATCGTCGAGGGCCACATCGCGCCCCAGCTCGCCTCGCTGGCCGACGTCATTCCCGGCGTACCGCTGGACAGTTTCCCTGCACTGACCGGCTACGTCGCGACCACGCCGCGGGCGGCCGCCGACGTCGTGCTGAAGAGTCCGCAGGGCGATCCGCTGCTGGCCACCTGGCAGTACGGTCTCGGCCGGGTCATGGCCTGGACCAGCGATGCCCAGGGCCGCTGGACCGCCGACCTCCTCCAATGGTCAGCCGCCAATCGCTTCCTTGGCGATATCGTGCACGCGAGCCTGCCGCAGCCGGGCGATCCCGCGCTCCAGGTCGAGACGCGCGTCCAGGGCGACCACACCCACCTCCTCGTGACGGCGCCGCCGACGTCCGGTGCCACCGCGACGGTCAATGCCCTCACCCCGGACCTGGCCGACGCCAGCCTCGTCCTGTCGCCCACCGGGCCCGGCCGGTTCGAGGGTGACCTACCGACCGACCAGGTGGGGAGCTACCTGCTACACGTCAGCGAGTCGGCCGGCGGAGTAGTTCGACACACGACGACGACCGGGCTGGTCGTCCCCTACTCGCCGGAATACCGCGACCTCGGCACGGACGTCGCCACCCTCAAGGCCATCGCCCAGGCTGGCGGCGGGGTTCTGCTCAGCGACGTGTCGCAGGCGTTCCGGGTGCCGGTACCGAGCGTGCGGGCCGCCCTGCCAATCGGCGAGCTGTTGCTGGTACTGGCGATCCTGCTGTTTCCGGTCGACGTCGCATTGCGTCGCCTGATCTTCCGGCTTGAAGACATGCCCGCATGGCGTGCGGCCGTGGCCCGCCGGCAGACGCCCGCCGTCCCGGCGGAAGCCACCGTCACCCGGCTCAAGGAACGCGTCGACGGTGTGCGCGCCGCGCGCGCCGCCCAACCACGGACGCCGAAGAAGCCGCCGGAGGATCCAACCGGGGACTTGCAGGCACGCCGTCGCCGGCGCTAATTCTTAGCCAGTGTTTATCCGCAACCCCGTAAACTAGCCAGCGATGTTCGGGAGTCTCGGCGACCTGCTTAGCACGCTGATCACGATCTTCATCTTCGTGCTGATCGTACGTGCCGTCTTCTCCTGGTTCCCGCAGATGCTCTACACCCAGGCGGGCCGGTACATCTTGCTGGCTACAGAGTGGTACCTGGCGCCGATCCGGCGCGTCATCCCACCAGTCGGCGGCCTCGACCTCTCGTTCTTGGTCGGGATCATCATTCTCTACGCACTCCAGATCTTCGTCCGGTCGGGCAACATCGTAGCCGCGCTCATCGCTATCGTCAGCTACGCGCTTGTTTTCATCATCATCTTGCTCCTCGTCCGCATCTTCTTTGGATTCTTCAAGATGGATCCCTGGCACCCGATCACACAGATGATCATGCAAAGCACAGAGCCGTTCGCTCGGCCGTTCCGTGGATGGTTCCCGCGACGCCCGGGCCAGTTCGATTGGGCACCCATCGCTGCCTTCGTGGTCGTGCTGGCGGCCTACGTGCTCGTCAACAGCCTGGGCCGCTTCGGCATCGGCTAGCAGGGCGGCCTACTGCAAATACCGCCATAATTGGCGGGTTGTGAAGTATATTAGTCTAGCGACTACTGCAAATACCGCCATAATTGGCGTATATTGCAGTATGTGCCACGTCACTCAAGCAAAGAGCGGCTTGCTGAGCTCGCCTCGGAACAGTGGGGGCTAGTCACTCGACGACAGGCTGAGGCCCTAGGTGTTCCGAAAAGAACCCTGGATCGCCTTACAACCGACGAGTCGAGCATGGAGCGCGTCGCCCGCGGCGTTTATCGCCTATCCGGCGCTCCAGTAGCTGACAATCTCGGTCTCCGGGCGGCCTGGCTCCAACTCGCACCCGAAATACCCGCGCCAGAGAGAAAAGATGAGCAAGGTATCGTATCCCACCGTTCGGCGGCCGCACTATATGGGATCGGTGATCTTCCGGCTGATCGTCATGACCTGACAGTCGCCAGACGGCAGCAATCTAGACAACCCGATGTCCGCCTCCACGTTCGCAAGGTACCGCCAAGCCAGGTCATCCACCTGCGGGGCCTACCAGTAACTCGGCCTTCCCGCATTGCCTCTGATCTCCTCCAAGATCGAGAGGAACCTCAGGCAGTCGCTCACATCGTTGCTGATGCAATTCGAGCCATCTACGACTATCCCGGGACGATCGCAGACGCGCTAGCTCCTCATGCGATCCAGCTCGGGCTTCGGCGCAACGATGGAATTGCAGCACTTCGCTGGCTGCTTGACCTTGTTGGCGACCCACAGACCAGTCGATGGATGGAAGAAGCTCGTGCCCACGTCAGCCGACCGACTGCGAAATCTGACGAGACTTCCGAGCCTCCGAACAGCACCACTCCGACTCCATGAGCACTCGTGCGTCTTATGCCACCGCGACTGCGTTTCGGCAGGCCCTGACCGACAAACTGAGGGAGCTCGCCAAAACCAGCAGATGGACCTTACAGCAGCTTCGTCGGCAGATCGCCTACGATCGCCTCCTCGAGCGCCTCTATCTCGTCGACGAGGGCTGGATCGTCAAAGGAGCGACCGCTCTTCTTGCTCGGGAAATCGGCGTTCGAGGCACTCTCGATGTCGACGTTTATCGAGAGGCGGACCGAGAGCTAGCCGAAGCTGAGCTGCGAATGGCGGCGGCCAGGGACCTCGGGGACTGGTTTCGGTTTGAGGTAGGTGGTGCCCGCCCGATGAACGGCGGGGCAAAGGCGATCCGGTTTCCCGTAGTCACCTACGTGGGGAACACCGTCTGGACCGAGTTTCCCATCGATGTAGTCGGGCCGGGCATAACGATGACCGGTCAACCTGAAGACGTGCCGCCACTAGCACGCGTGCTTATGCCCGGCTTTGCCCAGAGAGGCTACCGAGCCTACCCGCTCGTGGACCATGTGGCTGACAAGATCGTGGCAACTTTCCAGCGTTACGGCGACACGGAGACGCCATCCACCCGATACAAGGACCTGGTGGATCTCGTGGCTATTGTGACGGAGGCCCCCATCGAAGCGGCGGCTCAACTAAAGGCGCTCGAGTCCGAGGCACAGCGGCGCCGCGTAACTCTTCCAAGAACGTTCGACGTCCCGGATAGAGCTCTTTGGCAGCCTGGCTACCGAGCGGCGGCCAGGGATTCCTTGCTGACGATCGCAACCACGCTAGATGACGCGTTGGCAATCGTCCGTGGATTCACCGACCCACTCTTCAGTCGCAACGCCATTGGGCAGTGGGATCCGAACGGACAAAAGTGGATTGAATGAGTCGACTATACCGGCGAGCCCACAAGGGTCCGCGGCTGCCGGCCGCCATTGACCTGGCGCTCGGGCGCACGGCGCCGGATCACTTCCAGGCGCCAGACCGGTCGGCTAAACAGCGCATCGATCTCACGCTGGGCGCGGTCACCGGCGAGCCCGCCGCCCTGGACGCGGAACTTCTCACCGAGGTCCATGTCGACGATCTGATCCGCGCGCTGCAAGTGCAGGACGACCCGGTCGGGTCCACCGCATCGGCCTAGGATCTCCTGGAGCGTCGCCATCTGCTCCTGGGTTGCGTCCGCGGGCACGTCGAGGTGGACCACCTGGTTGCGCACCCAGGTCTCGTGCCCGACGTCGTCGAAGGCCAGGATCTCGTCGGCGATGACTTTCGCCTGCTCCGCACGCTCCTCGTCGTCCGCGGCGGACGCCCGGGCATCGACCTTGCCGCGAACGATCACGACCGTGTCGGACAGCAGCAACTGGCGGCGCTCTTCGAAGACCCGTGGGAAGACGATGACTTCGATGGTCGCCGTCAGATCCTCGAGCTGGATGAACGCCATCGCCTTGCCTGATTTCGTGACCACCGGCCGCACGGCCTTGATGACGCCGCCGATGCGGACCTCGTAGTCCTCCATGTCGGGCGTGACCTGGTTGGCGTAGGTATCGACCTTGGCGTGGAGTTCCTGCTCGATCCGTCGCAGCGGATGATCCGATAGATAGAGGCCGAGCAGCTCCTTTTCGCCCTTGAGTCGCTCGTCGTCGGGCATCGGCGGCATTTCCGAAACAAGGCCGGCTGACGGATCGTCCATCTCGTCGGCGTCGGGCAGCATGCCGAACAAGTTCGTCTGGCCACTCTCGCGCTCGCTGATGATCTGCGCGGCGCGATCGCTGACGCGGTCGATGCTGGCGAACAGGCGGCCGCGCTCACCCAGGCTGTCGGTGGCGCCGGAGCGGATCAGGCTCTCGAGCACGCGTTTGTTCATCTCGCGCGGGTCGACGCGGACCGAGAGATCGAGCAGGGACTTGAACGGGCCGTTGGCCCGCCGGTCGGCGAGCAGCAGCTCGATCGCGCGGACGCCGACGTTCTTGATCACGGCCAGGCCGTAGCGAATCTTCCCATCCTGGACGGAGAACCCGGCTTCCGAGCTGTTGACGTCGGGGGGCAGGACCTCGATGTCCCGGGCGTGGCAATCGAGGACAGCAGCCGCGACCTTGTCGTAGTTGCCCGCCTCGTTGTTGAGCAGGGCCGCCAGATACTCGAGCGGGTAGTTCGCCTTCAGGTACGCCGTCTGGTACGAGATCACGGCATACGCGGCGCTATGGGACTTGTTGAACCCGTAGCCCGCGAAGAAGGCCATCAGGTCGAAGATCTCGGTCGCCTTCGCCTGGGTCACCCCACGCTCGACGGCGCCGGTGATGAACTTGGCGCGCATCTTCGCCATCTCTTCTTTCTTCTTCTTGCCCATCGCGGCGCGAAGCACGTCGGCTTCTCCTAGCGTGAAGCCGGCAAGTTGGGAGGCAATCTGCATCACCTGTTCCTGGTAGACGATGACACCGTAGGTCTCCTTGAGAATCGGCTCGAGCTGCGGTAGCGGGTAGACGATCTCCTGCTCGCCGTGCTTGCACTTCATGTATTGATCGACCAGCCCACCTTCCAGCGGCCCCGGGCGGAAGAGCGCGATCGCCGCGGTGATGTCCTCGAACGTTGTGGGCCGCATGTCCTGGAGCAGCCGGCGCAGCCCGGCGGACTCCAGCTGGAACACGCCGTTCGTGTCCGCCGCCTGCAAGAGCCGGAAGGTCGCGGCGTCGTCCCAGGGGATCGTCGCCAGATCCAGCTTCAGGCCACGCGTCTGCTCGAGGTTCTTCAAGGCGTCTTCGATGACCGACAGGTTCCGCAGGCCGAGGAAGTCCATTTTCAGCAGGCCAATTTTTTGGACCGCGTTCATCTCGTACTGCGTCATGACCGCCCGCTTTTCCTGGCCGTTCTTTTCGCCGCGCGTGATGCTGGCCTGCAACGGCACGTAGTGCTGCAAGGGCTCGGGCGTGATGACGATGCCGGCGGCATGGGTCGAGGCGTGGCGCACCAGGCCCTCCAACTTGCGTGCGTTCTTGAGCAGCCGTTCGTACACAGGGTCTTTTTCAGCCTGGGCGAGCTCGGGCACCATCTGGATCGCCTTGTCGAGCGTCATGTGGAGCGTGGGCGGCACGAGCTTTGCCAGGTGGTCGACCTCGCGGAGGGGAACGTCGAGCGCGCGCCCCACGTCACGGATCACCGCGCGCGCCTTCATCGTGCCGAAGGTGATGATCTGCGCCACGTGATCCTGCCCATACTTCTGGCCGACGTAATCGATGACACGGTCGCGATTCCGATCGTCGAAGTCGACGTCGATGTCGGGCATCGATATCCGTTCGCGGTTGAGGAAGCGCTCGAAAATCAACCCGTGCTGGATCGGATCGAGCGTGGTGATGCCAAGCGCGTACGAGATGATGCTGCCCGCCGCGGAACCTCGGCCCGGACCCACCGCTACCCCGTTCTGGCGGGCGAAGTCGATGAAATCGCTGACGATCAGGAAGTAGGGCGCGTAGCCCATCGCCTCGATCACGCCGAACTCCATCTCGAACCGATCGCGCACCACCTGGCCGAGTTCCGGATAGCGTGACTTCAGCCCCTGCTCCGCGAGATGTCGGAGGTAGGTTTCTGCGGTTTGACCTCGAGGGACCTCGAATTGAGGCAAGAGCGGCTTGGTATCGAGTTCGAGGTGACAACGCTCCGCGATCCGGACCGTGTTGGCGACCGCCTCCGGGAACTCACGGAAGCGCTCCGCCATCTCAGCCGGTGTCTTGAGATAGAACTCGTCGTTGTGGAATCGCATCCGCTTCTGATCGGAGACGACGGTCCCGGTCTGCAGACAGAGAAGGATGTCATGCGCCTCGGCATCGTCCTTGCGGGTGTAATGGGAGTCGTTGGTCGCGACCAGCGGAATCCCGGTGCGCTGGGAGAGGCGCGCCAGGCCCTCGTTGACGCGAGCCTGCTCCTCCATGCCGTGGTCCTGGATCTCGAGGAAATAATCCTCACCGAACATCCGCTGGTAGTCGCGGGCAACCTGCTCCGCGCCCGCCTCGTCACCCTCGAGCAGCCGGCTCGCCACCTCCCCACCGAGGCAGCTCGAGAGCGCGATCAGCCCCTTCGTGTGTTCGGCGAGCAACGCCTTGTCGATGCGCGGCTTGTAGTAGTAGCCCTCGAGGTGCGCCTGGCTGGAAAGCTGGATCAGGTTGCGATAGCCTTCCAGGTTCTTGACGAGAAGGATCAGGTGATGGGGATCGCGATCGGCTCGCCCTTCCTTCTGGTGGCGGGAGCGCGTGGCGACATAGACCTCCTGGCCGATGATCGGGTTGATCCCGGCGGCTCTCGCCTGCAGGTAGAGATCGACCGCGCCATAGAGCACGCCGTGGTCGGTGAGCGCGATCGCCGGCATCCCGGTTTCGGCCGCGAGGCGGACCATCTCGGAGATTCGGCTCGCCCCATCGAGCAGGCTGAATTCAGAGTGGGTATGAAGATGGACGAAGCTCATGCCGTGCGTTCGAGCTTGACCACCGCTTCGATGTGGTACGTCTGGGGGAACATGTCGACGAAAGCCACCTCCACAAGGGTATAGCGTCCGGCGGCACAAAAACGATTGACATCTCGGGCCAGCGTCGACGGGTCACACGAGATATAGACGACGCGTTCCGGCTTCAAATTCGCCATCGCCTCGATCGCCGATTCGGCGCACCCCGCGCGCGGCGGATCAAGCACGAGGACATCGACGTCGCCCTCGAGCCCGGGGGCGGCATCTTCGACACGGCCGCGCCGGTAGCTGACGTTGCCGCAGCCGTTGAGCTGCATGTTCAGCTCCCCAAGCCGCACCGCGTACGGGCTTTCTTCGATCGCAATGACGTCCGTGGCGTGATTCGCCAGCCGCGCCGTGAGCATGCCGATCCCGGCGTAGGCGTCGACGACGCGCTCGCGGCCAGTCAACTGCGCGAATGCGACCGCTCGCTGGTACAAGACATCACGCTGTTGCGCATTGACCTGGACGAACGCCTCAGGTCGCACGCGGAAGTGGCGTCCGGCATCGTCGATCCCGATCGAGTCGTCATTGAGGTTGAGCTCGGGGATCCAGCCCGCGGCCCGCGTGCCGAACCCCGGATCGGCTGAACCTGGAGGATAGGGCGACCAGAGCAGATCGCTCGTTCCCGGCGCCCAGGTGAACTGCAAGGCCGTGACGCGTGCGGCGCCCGGATCCTCGGCGGCGCGGGCGAAGGCCGGCAGCGCCCGCTCGATCGCCTCGACGTGGATCAGGCAGGCGTCGATTGGGAGCGTCTGATAGGTGTGCTTTCGATAGAAGCCGAGGCTGACCGCCCCCGCGCGGCGCAAGACATGAAACTCGCCGCGAAGGCGATAGCGCCACGGGTCGTCCATCCCCAGGACATCGATACGGTCGATCGGAAACTCGAGATGCGCGCGCTCGAGTTGGCGATGCAGCACCTGACGTTTCTGGGCGAGCTGCTCCGGATAGGCCAGGTACTGCAGCTGACAGCCGCCGCAGCCGGCCTTGAAATAGGGACAGGGCGGATCGACCCGCGTGGGCGCGGCCTCGAGGACGGCCGTCGCCTGGGCGCGCCAGAAATCCTTCCGCCGGTGGGTGATTTCGGCCTCGACGGTCTCACCAGGGATCGCTCCCTCGACGAAGACGACCCGGCCATCGACCCGCGCCAGAGCCGCCCCGCCGTGGGCGAGCTCGCCAACGGTCAATTGCACTAGGCGATCTTCTCTCGGAGCAGCGCCTCGAGCCGCTGCGGGTTGGCCCGGCCTTTGGAGAGCTTCATCCCCTGGCCGATCAGGAACTTCAACGCCTGCTCTTTGCCGGCCTTGAAGTCCGCGACGGACTTTTCATTTTGGGTGATGACCTGGTCGACGATGCCCGCCAGCTCGGCGTCGCCGCTGATCTGGCTCGACCCCTTCGCCGCCGTGAGCGCCGGTTCAGGGTCGGGCGCGCGGTACATCGCCTCGAAGGTCTGCTTCGCCATCTTGCCGCTGATGACGCCCGAGTCGATCAGCGCGATCAGCTGCTGCAGGTGCGCCGGCTTGATCGATGCGTCCTGGATCTCCTTGTGATCGGCGTTGAGGAAGCGGCTGAAGTCGCCGAGGATCCAGTTCGCCGCCGCCTTCGCCGGGGCGCCCAGCCGCACCGCCTCCTCGAAGTACTCGGCCATCGGCTTCGACGAGGTGAGCACCGATGCGTCATACGGGGACAGCCCAAGACTGGCGATCAAGCGCTCGCGCCGGGCCGCCGGCAGCTCGGGTAGGGTCGACCGGATTTCGGCTACCCACTCGCGACCGACCTCGAGCGGGGGCAGGTCCGGCTCCGGGAAGTAGCGATAGTCTTCGGCGAACTCCTTGGTGCGTTGCGAGACCGTCAGTCCTCGCGCATCGTTCCAGCCACGCGTCTCCTGGACCAGCCGGCCACCCGCATCCAGAACCTCCGTCTGACGGACAATCTCATACTCGATCGCCCGATGGATCGCCCGGAACGAGTTCATGTTCTTGACCTCGACCTTGGTGCCGAACTCGGTCTGGCCCACGGGCCGGAGCGACACGTTGGCGTCGCAGCGAAGCTGGCCCGACTCCATGTCGCCGTTGTTGACGCCGATGTACTGCAGGATCGCGCGCAACCGCATGACATATTCGCGCGCCTCGTCAGCGCTGCGCAGGTCGGGCTCGGAAACGATCTCCATCAGCGGCACGCCCGCACGGTTGAAGGTGACCAGCGAGGATTGAGCTTGCTCGATCGCGCCT
>Ga0102924_1003642_pt1 | contig 16064 bp, 13 predicted proteins | sample PaiPotPPM11metaG_FD_80116 | JGI IMG/M metagenome (GOLD analysis project Ga0102924, IMG submission 80116) | Iron sulfur acid spring bacterial and archeal communities from Banff, Canada, to study Microbial Dark Matter (Phase II) - Paint Pots PPM... ... | reverse complement strand
GGGGCATGGCGGGGGCCACGGGGGTGGTCACGGTGGTGGGCGGAACGGTGGTCACGAAGGCGGAGGCATGGCGCCTTCCCCGACAATGCATGCGGCGGCACCCGGGCTGCAGAACCCGCAGAACCCACACCCTGATTTCCGTGCCAATGCCCGTCGGCCTTTGGGTTCCTCGCTGGGACAGATGCGTCAACTGTCGCCCAGTGAGCGGGAACAGAAACTGCAGCAGGACCCGGCCTTCCAACAACTGCCGCCCGAGCGTCAGCAGCAGGTCATGAACCGTCTGCGTTGGTTCAACGCGCTGCCCCCCGACCGCCAGCAGAAGGTGCTGCAACGACTGCAGCTTCTAGGACAGCTTTCACCCCAACAGCGCAGCGGTCTGGAGGCGGTGTTCCCCGGCTGGAAGGGGTTGGAGCAGGATCGCCGCCGCGCCTTGTTGGGTGCCTACCGCAGCCTGCACTCGATGCCGCCCGAAAAGCGCGAAAAGCGTTTTAATAATCCAAAATTTCAATCGCGCTTCGACGCGGCGGAGATCAATCTCTTGCGCAACACTCTGGCGCTCGATCTGCCGGACGAGATCATTCGCCCAGGACCGCCGCTCGGCCCCGGCGAACCCGGCGCGAATAATAACGAATAGCGACGGTGGTTGGATTTTGGCTGTTGGATGTTAACGCGGGCTCGCCCCACTCACGACCCATAACTCAAAACCCACCACCCTGTTGCATTCAGCAGACGGCGATGACTTCGGCAAACTCCTCGTTGGCCGCCGTGTCCGCGGGAATACAGCCCGGGCTGATCGCCGCAGCCACGCTGTTACCCTGCGGCCGGTGGCGCCAGCGGATGAAATGGGCGTAGGGGGCGCGGCTACTGGCGGGAAAGATCTGGCAATCGGCGCTCAGGGCGCTGACCAAGCCGCGGATCACCACCATGCGATCTTTGCTACGCCCGAGCAGGCCGGCGTTCTCCAGCCTGTCCAGAAGCCCGACAATCTGGTCAAACCGCACCGCGAACTCCACCTGCACAATGGGGATCAGTTCGGCACGTCCATCAGCGTAAAGATGAGTGATGGCGGCCTCGGCGTAGACCGTCGGCGCTTGGGGGGTGGGCTGGCCGCCAAGATCGCCGAGTAGCCCTTGCGCCACTTCGAGCTGCTCCGGCTCAAGCGCCAATGCGACCCAGCGCAGACCGGCCGGATCGGTATCAGCATCTTGTTCAAACCAAACGTTCTTGTAACGGTGCAACGCGGAAAGAAGATCCGGGTTGCCGGAAGTAGCAGAGGAGACCCATGCCTGGGTGCTCATAATTGGGCTCCGTACGGGCCGCCGTTGCCGACGGCCGGTTGGTCCGCGCCCGGGAGCGCGGAAACGGAGTGCCAGAGTTGACGTCCGAACGACGTCGCGCTTAGCACTTTGTTTAACGTGGCTGCAATCGCTGCAAATCGTCCACGCTGTTCGCCAATCGCTGCGACGACCGCAGCGATGCAGGCCGAACAGGACATTGAGATCACCCTTGCGACGGGCAACAAAAAACCCCGCCGCAGGCGGGGTGGCACAAAACCTGTCCGCCTTTAGCAATTTTTTTAACGTGGTTGCAAGTAGCGTACTCCCGGGTCACGAGAGCCCTAAATCCGTCCACGGTGGCGGGTGGCACCCGACACGCTTGTAGATATATCAGGGGACGATGGGGGCGTCAAGGGGTGGGGCGAGGGGCGAAGGGCGAAGGGTGAAGGCCGAAGGACGATGATGAGCTGCAGGGGGCGGGTTGAATGGCAGGAACAAGTCTGCGCATCCTCGCGATTCGTTGCTGAAAACGTTGCGACCCGGCACACTAACGCGGGGCCTCTTATTCATGTTCACCGGCATCATTCAGGGGGTGGGGACGGTGCGCGCGCTGCGCGCCGGCCGGCAGGGAGCGCGACTGAGCGTCGCAGCGTCGGCGGCGCTACTCGACGGGCTCAAGCCGGGCGACAGTATCGCGGTCAGTGGCTGTTGTCTGACCCTCACCGAGGGGGAGGTGCCGCCCTCCCCCCGAGTATCCAGCTTCAGCGCCGACCTGGCGGCAGAGACCTTGCGCCGCACCGCTTTCCGGCGCCTCCGCCGGACCGCGCAGGTGAATCTTGAGTTGCCGCTCCGGGTTGGCGACCTGCTGAGTGGCCACCTGGTGCCAGGTCACGTCGACGGAACCGGAACACTCATCGCGGTGCAACGCGTGAACCAACGCGACGCCAGCGCCGGGTGGTGGATGCGCGTCCGCCTGCCGGAGGAGCTCCTGCGTTACGTGGCTTGGAAGGGCTCGCTGGCCGTCGAGGGCATCAGCCTTACGGTGGCGGAACTGATGGGCGATGTGGCGGGTTTCGCGGTGATTCCCTTCACGTACGCCCACACCAATTTGGTCAGCTTGCGGCCGGGCGTCCCGGTGAATTTGGAGGCCGACCTCATCGCGCGCCACGTCGAGCGCCTGCTGGCGCCAAGGCCGATGACCCGCCCCGCGAAGCCAACCGCCTTGCGCATCGCGACCCTGCGGGAGCAGGGACTCTAATGGCGAGAGTCGGCTCTACTGATACACGTCGGTTAAATAACCCTCAACGGCGAAGTCGGGACCATAGCGCTGCAGGGTGAACTCGCGCAGCGTTGCCGCCTCGCTCAGGCGACGGTAACCCTCCCCGCCCGCCAGGGGGACGGACTCCGCGCCGCCGAGGATCTTCGGCGCGAAGAAGAGCACCACCTTGTCGACGCAGCCTTCGTTGAGCATGGCCCAGTTGACCAAAGAACCACCCTCGACGATCAGCGAGGTGACGTCCATGGCCGCCAGTTGCTCGAGGACCTGGTCGAGATCGGGGCGGCCGCCCTGCGAGGCGACCTGGCAGACGCGCACGCCGCTGCGCTCCAAGGCGGTCCGCTTGTGCGTCTCGGCAAACGAGCAGAACACCACCAAGTCGTCGTGCGCGGTCTGCACCAGCCGTGATTCGAGCGGCAGCCGCAGCCCGGAGTCGAGCACGACGCGCAACAGCGGGCGACGGCGCGGCAACGCCGTGCGGTCGGTGAGCATGGGGTTGTCCACCATGACCGTGCCCACCCCGACCAGGATGGCGTCCTGCTCATGGCGCAGTTGTTGCACCTGCCAGCGCGCCTGCGGTGAGGTGATCCACTCATGGGTTCGGGTGCCGTCGTCCTGACGCGAGGGAGGCGTTGAGATCTTGCCGTCGAGCGTCATGCCGGCCTTGAGCGTCACGAAGGGCCGGTGACGGCGGATCCACTTGGCAAAGGCCTCATTGAGCTGCTGCGCCGGCCGCTGCAGGCAGCCCACCGCGACCTCAATGCCCGCCGCCCGCAGCCGTTCCAACCCATGACCGTGGACCAGCGGGTTCGGGTCGGGCATGGCCGCCACGACGCGGCGCACGCCCGCAGCAATCACGGCATCGACACAGGGGGGGGTCCGCCCGGTGTGCGAACAGGGTTCGAGGTTGATGTATAGCGTCGCACCCCGCGCCCGCTCGCCGGCATCGCGCAGGGCGAGGACTTCGGCGTGCGTCTGGCGCTCATAGTGATGGACCCCGCGCCCCACTGTCTCGTTCCCTTGGACCAGCAACGCCGCGACGCGCGGGCTCGGCGAGGCGAGAGCGCTGGTCTGCGCCGCCATCTCGAGGACCTGCTGCATGAAGTCGGTATCCGTCATTTTAGGGAATGGGGGACGCGGGGGTTGCCTTGTGATGATGTGACCGGGGACTTACGGGCGTCAAGGCGGTGGCGGCGGGCGGCCTTCCCGAGCGGGGTCCGCCCGGTTCAGCCTTTGGCGAAGAGCGCATCGATGTAGCGCTCCGCTTCAAAGGGGATCAGATCATCGGCCCCTTCACCGACGCCCAAAAGCGCACCGGCAGACCCAGTTCGCGGGCGATGGCCACGACGATGCCCCCGCGAGCGGTGCCATCCAGCTTGGTCACGACCAGGCCGGTAACGCCGGCGGCGGCGGTGAACTGGCGCGCCTGTTGCAGCCCGTTCTGGCCGGTCGTGGCGTCGAGGACCAGCAAGGTCTCGTGGGGCGCGCCCGGCACCAGCCGCTCGGCGGTGCGACGCATCTTCGAGAGTTCGTCCATCAGGTTGCTCTTGGTGTGCAGGCGCCCGGCGGTGTCGATGATCACGTAGTTACAATGGCGCGCCTTGGCGGCGGACAAGCCATCGAAGAGGACGGCCGAGGGATCAGCCCCCGATTTCTGGCGGATCACCTCGCTGCCGACGCGATGGCCCCATACTTCGAGTTGTTCGATGGCCGCGGCGCGGAAGGTGTCGGCGGCGCAGAGCAGCACGGTATGTCCCTGGCCGCGGAAGAATTGCGCCAGCTTGCCGATGGTCGTGGTCTTTCCGCCGCCGTTGACGCCCACCACGAGCAGCACGAACGGCTGGCCGTCGGGAACCTCGCGGGTGCGCAGCGGGGCGGCGTTCAAAACCCGCACCAGCTCGTCCTTGATGGCGCCACGCACCGCTTCGCCGCTGGTCTGGCGATCAGCTTCCGCGCTGCGCCGAACCTGCGCCAGGACCTCGGCCACGGTGGCGGCGCCAAGGTCGGCCGCCAGGAGCAGGGTCTCGATCTCGCGCAGCAACTCCGGGCTGATCTCGGGGCTGCCCTTGAGCAGCTCGTCCACTTGTGAGACGAGTGCCTCCTTGGTCTTCTGCACCGCGCCCGCCATTTTTTGCTGCAAGCGTTCGCGCAGGCTGGGCTTGGGAGGGCCGCCGAAAAGGGTCTGAATCATAGGGAGAGTCCGGAATCGACCTGTTTTGACTATAACCGGTCGTGGAGGACGGTGGAGCGTGGCTCGCGAAGCGTTAAGTGAGCGTCCTGACTGGACTTGTTCTACGCTTGACCCTCCACGCTCCACGCTTCACGTCATACAATGTTCCCCGATGTTGCTCGCCGCCCTCATTGCCGCGGTCTCGGCCTTTCTGCTGGGCTCGATACCGTTTGGCTATTTAGTCGTTCGCCTGCGGCGTGGCGACGACATTCGCGCCCGGGGCAGCGGCAACATCGGCGCAACCAACGTTCTGCGCAGCGCCGGCAAGGTGCTGGGGGCCTTCACCCTGTTGCTGGATATCGTTAAGGGAAGTGCCGCCGTGTTGCTGGCGGAGTGGCTGGCGTGTCGTGCGGCCCACCAGCCATTTGTCTGGGTGCGGAGCGGATCGGAGTTCACCACACCCCAGTTCACCATCGTCGCCCTCGCCGAATTCCTGGTGGTTGCCGGCCATCTGTATACCCCGTGGCTGGGTTTTCGCGGCGGGAAGGGCGTGGCGACCGGACTCGGGGTGATGCTCGCGTTAGCGCCGGCGGCGGCGCTCTGCGCGTTGGCGCTCTTCATTCTGGTGGTCGCGGTGTGGAAGTACGTCTCGGTGGCATCGATCGTCAGCGCCGGCCTGTTACCCCTGCTTTTGGTGCTCTGGAGACCGGGGTTTCCCGCCAGTGTGGCGATCGCCACAGCAGTCATTTCTCTGCTCGTCATCTGGCGCCATGCCCCGAATTTGCGTCGCCTGCGGCTAGGGACTGAACCCAAGCTGGGCGCGCACACCGCAGGCAGCTCGGCATGAGCGCGATGAGTCGCCAGCGGCTGGCAGTGATCGGCGGCGGGAGCTGGGGAACGGCGCTCGCCGTGGTGCTGGGCGTCCAGCGCCCGGTGCGCCTGTGGGTGCGTGCGCCGGAGATCGCGGCCTCTATCGCCAGCTGCCGCGAGAACCCGGTCTTTCTGCCCGGCGTGACAATTCCGGAACACGTTACCTGCTCAACCGACCTAGCTGTGACCGTGGCCGATGCGCAGATCGTACTGACCGTGATGCCCTCGCACGTCTGCCGGCCGGTGATGTTGGCTCTGCGCCCGCATCTGCCCCCCGACGCCATCGTGGTCAGCGCCACGAAGGGCTTGGCGGACGGAACGCTCTTCCGGATGACCGAGGTGATCGAGGCGGTGCTGGGGGCCAGCACGCCCCTGGCGGTGCTGAGCGGCCCGAGTTTTGCGCGCGAGGTGGCTCGCGGCGATCCCACGGCGCTGGTCATTGCCGCCCGCGACCTTGGGGTTGCGCATCATCTGCAAGGCGAACTCTCCGGTCCCAGTTTTCGTTTGTACACCAGTCAGGACGTGGCCGGTGTGGAGCTGGCCGCCGCACTGAAGAACGTTATCGCCAACGCGGCAGGCATCTGCGACGGGTTGGGACTGGGATCGAACTCCATTGCCGCCCTGATCGCCCGGGGCTTGGCGGAGATGACCCGCCTCGTCTGTGCCTGCGGCGGGCGTCCGGAAACCCTGGCTGGCTTGGCAGGATTGGGCGATCTCGTCCTCACCTGTACCGGCGGATTGAGCCGCAACCGCACGGTGGGCGCCGCCCTGGGGCAGGGCCGCAAGTTGCCGGAGATCCTGGGCGAGATGAAGATGGTGGCCGAGGGCGTCAAGACGACCAGCACCGCCATCGCGTTGGCCCAGCGACATGGCGTCGAGTTGCCCATCGCCGCCCAGATGCAGCGCGTCCTCTTCGAGGGCCTCGATCCGCGCGCCGCGCTGCGTGAGCTGATGGAGAGGACGTTGAAGGCGGAGTGAAGGGGGCGTGGACGGTAGGCGGTGGGCTGTGAACGCTTGTAGCGCTCGCTGAAGTGAATCAGGGGACTTTGGCGGTCCCCGGATTCAACATCCAACAACTAACAACCAACAACCTTCACGAACAGCCGCTCGTCTCGCCGCAGTTGACGCACTTGTAGCAGGCGCCGTTGGGCACCATGATGCTGCCGCAATTGTGGCAGGCGGGAGCATCGCTGGTGGTTGCCGTACCGGGTCGGGGGTTGCTGGGAGGTGCGGCGGCAGCGGTGCGTGCGCCGGTCTCAAGCAGCGGCATTTGCCCGACCTCCTCAAGTTCCTGCTTGGCGGCGCCACGCTCGCCGTGGTCCTCAACGCCCACCGGGGGCGCCGGCACTTGGCCGAGGAACTTCAGCCCCAGCCAGCGGAACAGGTAATCCATGATGGATTTGGCGTAGCCAATTTCCTGATTGCCCGACCAGCCACTGGGCTCGAAGCGGGTGTGGGAGAACTTGTCGACCAGGAGCTTGAGCGGCACGCCGTGCTGCAGCGAGATGGAGATGGCGGTGGCGAAGCTGTCCATCAAGCCGCTGATGGTCGAGCCTTCCTTGGCCATGGTGACAAAGATCTCGCCCGGGGTTCCGTCCTCATACATGCCGACGGTCATATAACCTTCGTGACCGCCAACCTTGAACTTGTGGGTAATGGACTGCCGTTCATCCGGCAGGCGCCGCCGGTACGGCCGGGCGGCGGGAACGCTCTGCGGGACCTCCAAGGCGCCAGCCAGTACCGCGGGCAGGGCTTCACCCTTGGACTGCTCCTTGGTGGAAGCCGACATCGGCTGCACTTTCTTGCTGCCGTCGCGGTACACGGCGACCGCCTTGATGCCCAGTTTCCAAGCATCGAGGTAGACCTGCATGATGTCGTCGACGGCTGCCGCCTCGGGCAGGTTGACCGTCTTCGAGATGGCGCCGGAGAGGAAAGGCTGCGTGGCCCCCATCATGCGGATGTGCCCGGAGTAATGGATGCTGCGCGTGCCGTTGGCCGGCTTGAACGAGCAGTCGAAGACCGGCAGGTGCTCCGGCTTGAGGTGCGGAGCGCCCTCGATGGTGCCAGTGGCATCGACGTAGCCCACGATGTCGGTGGTCTGTTGCGGGGTGTAGCCAAGGCGCAAGAGGGCTTTGTCGACGCTCTGGTTGACGATCTTGATAACGCCGCCGCCCACCAGTTTCTTGTACTTGACCAGCGCCAGGTCGGGCTCAATGCCCGTGGTGTCGCAATCCATCATGAAGCCGATGGTGCCGGTGGGAGCCAGGACGGTGACCTGGGCGTTGCGGTAGCCATGACGGCTACCCATGTCCAGCGCATCGTCCCAGCACTGCCGGGCGGCTTGGAAGACCGGGTCGCTGACGTGGCGCGGGTTGATGTTGTTGACCGCTGCGCGGTGCATGCGGATAACGTCCAGCATCGGTTCGCGGTTCATGCCGAAGCCGGGGAAGTAGCCGGGCGTCTCGGGCGTGCTGAGCGCCTCGGCGATACGTGCCGACTGCAGGTAGGCCTGGCCGCACATGATGGCGGTGAGCGCGGCGGCGAAGTCGCGGCCGTTGTCGCCGTCATAGGGCAGGCCGTTGGACATCAGCAGGGCGCCGAGGTTGGCGTATCCCAGGCCCAGCGGGCGGTAGTCGTGCGAGTTGGTGGCGATGGACTCGGTCGGGTAGCTGGCGTTCTCGACGATGATCTCCTGCGCGGTAATCAGGACGTCCACCGCCTGACGGTACGCCTCGACATCGAAGCCCGACTGCGAGCCGCCGAACTTCATCAGGTTGATGGAGGCCAGGTTGCAGGCCGAGTCGTCCAGGAACATGTACTCCGAGCAGGGGTTGGAGGCGTTGATACGCGCCGTGTTCTTGCTGGTGTGCCAGCGATTGATGGTGGTGTCGTACTGCAAGCCGGGGTCGCCGCACTGCCAGGTGGCTTCGGCGATCTGCCGCATCAGCTCGCGGGCGGGCACGGTGCGCACCGGCTCGGGATTGCCGGCCACGCGGCGCAGGTGCCAGGGCAGGTCCTTCTCGACCGCCTCCATGAACTCGTCGGCGACACGCACGCTGTTGTTGGCGTTCTGGAAAAAGATGGACGAGTAGGCCTCGCCGTCGAGCGAAGAGTCGTAGCCCGCCGCCACCAGCGTGTGCGCCTTCTTCTCCTCCTTGGCCTTGCACCAGATGAAGTCCTCGACGTCCGGATGGTCCACGTTGAGGATCACCATCTTGGCGGCGCGGCGCGTCTTGCCGCCCGACTTGATCACGCCGGCAAAGGCGTCGAAGCCCCGCATGAAGCTCAGCGGGCCGCTGGCCGTGCCGCCGCCCGATAGGATCTCCTTCGAGCTGCGGATGGGCGAGAGGTTGGTGCCCGTACCCGAGCCCCACTTGAACAACATGCCCTCGGTCTTGGCGAGCGTCAGGATGCTGTCCAGCGAGTCCTCGACCGAGTTGATGAAGCAGGCCGAGCATTGCGGGCGACGGTAACCGATCTTGCCGAAGACGGCCTTGTTCTGCGTCTTCTCCCAGTACCAATTGGCGCCCTCGGCCTGCGGCTCCAGCCGGTCCACGCCGCAGTTGAACCATACCGGGGAATTAAAGGCCGCCTTTTGCGTCACCAGCAAGTGCACCAGCTCGTCGTGGAAGACGCGCGCATCTTCCTCGGAACGGAAGTAGTTGTCCTCCATGCCCCAGTCGCGAATGGTCTCGGCGACGCGAGCGATGAGGTCGCGGACGCTGTTCTCGCGCTTGGTCGCCCCCATCTTGCCGTGCAGGTACTTGGAAGCGACGATGTTGGTGGCCGTCTGCGACCAGTCCTTGGGAACGTCGATGTCCTTCTGTTCGAAGATCACCTCGCCCTTCTCGTTCTGGATGAGGGCCGAGCGCTTCTCCCACTGCACTTCGTCGTAGGGCGAGACCTTGGCCGTGGTGAAGTGCCGGCGGAAACTCAAGCCCTTGTTTTTACGGCTGCCAGGAGCGGTCCGAGGTTCAGCCGAGGTAGCCGTGGCGACCTCGGTCGTTGTGGTGCGGCGAATCTCACCCATTTCCATCTTCTCCAACGTCAACTGCTGGGCCCGATCATGCGTCGAGCGCGTTCTTGCCTGCGGGGGTCTCAACCTCGGGATCGCCAACGATGCCCGGTGCGGGGCCGACGCCAACTTCCTGCCGCGAAGCTCGATCTTTGCCTCATCGCAACCTCGACCAACAACAGGAGCGGGCCGAAATGTACGTCTATGCCTAGGGGTGTGTCAACGAAAAACCGCTATATCTGGTATTTTACACCCGGCACCCGAGGGGTGGCTCAAACTCCTGAAAAAAAGGAGCTTGATTCTCGTAGTGGCTTCTGTCGGTCACGCTGAAGTGCCAAGAGAGCCACTGCCCTACCCCCGGCAAGCCGTCCACTGATGGGTAGGCCAAGGGCTTGGGGGTACAGGACTGGTTCCGGGCGGCTATTGATCGCGTCCGGGCAGCAGCCACTGACGGAACGACAGAGCATTCACGTCGGTGAAACGCGGAGTACCGGGGGGCAGCGAACCAATATTGCTGAAATCGAGGTCGAAGTTATAACCGCGGGTGGGCGGCCCGTAGACCGTACTACAGCATTTGTAGATGCCCAAGGCCTGCCGCGAGTAAAAAAGACTGACGATCGAACCGCGATAGTTCAAGGTCTGTCCGCCCCAGTTCTCGAGGTAGCGCAAGAAATTGTGGGCACCGCCATCGGTGCCGAAGTCCCGCGTCCCCGACCAGGAAGGTTTGGGAAAGGAAAGGTTTTTGCCGGCGATGACCCCGGCGCGGACCCAGGTGGTGCTGGCAACGCGGCCGCTGGGCGACGTCGGGCTGGAGAAGCTGGAGGCGTCGTTCCACGCGTTGGAAAGGACGGTGACGGCATCGGCCATGATCGCCGCGGGAACGTGACAGGCGCCGGCCCCGTCGCTAAAGCTGCCGGCGGCGTTGTAGTCGCCGATCGTATAGACCGGATTTTCCGCCGCGACGGAGAAGCCGCCGGTGGTGGTGGTGCAATTGGCGTGGGACAGCGGCGGCAGTTTGCCGGCGGTGCCGTCCACGAGGCGCAACACGTGTCGAAAGAAGATCACCGGATTGCTTGCGGCTATGCTCGCCGCGACGCGCGTCTGTGGTGTTGCGGTGGAATCCAGAGGGGCGATGGAGCCGGCCGGAGGAAGCGGTGTCGCGCCATAGGTATCGAGGACGCCATTCCCGTCCACATCCTCGCCCGTTTCGAGAATTCCATTGGGAACGCCACTCGAGCTGCCGGGATTGATGCTGTCTTCATTGCCGAATTGCCCGGTCTCGTTCACACTGGCGCTGCCGAGAGCCGGATTGTGATTGCCGCGCCGGTCGGAGAAGTAAAAGATGTAGCCCGAGTTATTGACCGCTTGGCCTCCACTGGTGCCAATGATGCCGGCGAACCACGATTGCAAGTTTCCGACATCAAGGTCCACCGCATTCATGACGCCCGCGAGGGCCACCGTGGCGGGGCCGGAGATGTCGCGCACCTCGCCCTCGCGCGTGTCGTAGAAATTAATGGGCTGGTAATCGGTGGAGGTGACACTGCCGGCGACGGCTCCGGGCTTGAGTTCCTCGAGGCGCAGAATGGGCTGGTACGTGATGCCGTTCAACGTGCAGGAACCGGCGGCCTCGATGCCCTGGGCAAGGATCTCGGAGGTGACGTCCTGCCAGCCCCCGAGGGCGTTCTGCAGCGCGATTTGAACAAAGCCGCCTAGGAGCGGCGTGCCGGCAGGCACGACGGAATTGGCGTCCGCTCCTGGGCCGAGTGCCGTGGCCACCGGGGGGTGACAGGCATCGGGGGTCAGTACGAGGGTCGCATCCAGCGCGACGCCAGTGCCGCCGGGCAGCGCCGCCAAGGTGTCGGAGAACAGCACGCGCAAGCTGGCTTGGTTGTACAGTCGCTCGCGGCCGATATTGGAGCCCGGGGCCTCGCCGGCCGGAGGACGACGGATGACCTCGATGGGGGTAGCCCCGGCCAGGGCAACCGTCAGATTCAGCTTGCGGGCCCCCGTGATGCGATTGCGAATGTTGCCGTTGTAGGTACTCAGGGAAATGTTCTGCCAGTTGGAGTTAGGGCTGCTACCCCGACCGCCGGTCAGACTGCCTTCCGATTGCGTCAGGCCGCGGTAACGGCCTGGCACGGTGAACATATTGACCGTGCCGTTGTAGTAGGAGGTGTTGGGCCAACCATTGGAGAGCTGCGTGCGGATGATGTCGCCATAGGCCGTCACGTTCTGCGACAAGGTGAGGGTGGAGCCGTCACCTTCCGCGAGATAAAGGTCGCCGTTGGTATGCACCCGGCCGCCGAAATTGAAGTTCGGACCGGCGAAAAATGACAGGTCGTTGTCCGAGAAGATGCCGAACTCGAAGACCGGCACCGAGACTTCCTGCACCGTGCGGGTCAGGCGCACCTCACTCTGGCTGTAGCCGTTGGCACGCACCTTGAGGGTGAAGGGTGTGATCAGGCCGGTAAGCCCCACCAAGGGTCCGGTGCCGCCGATCACCCCCTGGGTGGATCGCAAGGTGCCATCCGGGTTGGTCTGGTAGCTGATGGTGTACTCCGGGAAGGTGATGCCCGGCAGCGAGGGCTGACTGGCGGGAGTGACCAAGGAAGAGATTTGCGCCGCGGTGGGCGAGGCGTAGACGGAGAACAAGCCGGCAATGTCGGCGCTCATTTTCTCCAAGCCGCCTTGTGCGGCGTAGTACACGGTGGCGTTGTCGCGATCACTGGCGGCGGTGCGCTGTTCCCCGGTCACCACGCGGTACAGTGCCAGGCCCAGCAGGGAAAAGATGAGTGTGAGCAGCAGAACGGCGGCCAGTGCCATGCCGTTCTGGCGCCGACCATGCCGCGAATCACGCCGTGAAGCACGCCCGGGCAGGCGGCGTTGAGTCGCGCGGGCGAGCGTGGAAATCGGGCGGTCGATCCCGGTTGTGGTGTTGGCGTGTGACATGTCCCCCTCGCGATTTCTCTCGTGCCGGCTTCAGCCGCGGGCTCAGTCGTAACGGTTCTTGTAAGCCAGATTGCGCACTGTCACGGCCGTGGTCAGGGTGCCGCTGAAAAATTCATGGGTCCGCCGCGCCGGACGCAGGCTGCGCAAACTGAGCAGAATGTTGACCTGGCGGATCTGGTTGGGCGTGGCGGGGGAGACCACGTCGCTCTGGTTGGCGAGCAAGGCGCCAGAAGTGGGGCTGTCGTAGTCGTATGTGAACTGCAGACTGGTCACCCCGTCGACGACCTCGACCGGCGGCAGCGCACCGTACTGCCGCATCAGTTTGGGATTGGCGGCGTCGGTGTTGTCGAGGTAATAGGTCACCAGGGCGAGCTTAAAAGCCGAGGTTGGCGGGTACACCGGCGGCGTGCCGGGCGAGGCCAGTTGGGAGATGGTACCGCTCGTGGCGGTGCTCTGGTTGATGCCCCAGGGATCGCCGGTGGCGAAGCGGACCAGGTGATTGGCGCTGTCCACCGCCGTCACCATGCCCAGCGCGGCGCCATTGGAGTTGCTCAGCATGATCAGATCATTCACCTTCACTTGCGAGGGTCCCGAGCTGATGTTGGTGCCGGCGTCCACGGTGATTTGGGTGCCGTCGGCGCTGATCGCGGTCAGCGGGGTCTGACCGAGTAGCGAGCCGCCGTCCATGGCCAGAATGGTGATCTCGTCGGTGGGTCGGCCGCTGACGAGCGGCCCCAATCCCGGTCCCGTGGTCAGGATGGTCAGCGTGCCGGTGGGGGCGGGAAAGGTCTGTGTGCCCCAGCCGGGGCGGGGAATGGCCGGCAGTCCGCTGCCGGCGCGCAATGGAATCCCGCCGATCGGAACGCCGCTGCCCGCACCGGTGAGATCGCGCGCCATGAGGTTAGTGGCGGCGCGCAGATTCTCATTGATCTGCGCCCGTTCCGAGATGGCCGCGGTGAGGTAGAAGAGCTGATCCGAGATGCGGACCGCGCTCAGCAGCACGATCAGGCCGACGGCCATGGCGATCAGCAGCTCGATCAGCGAGAAGCCGCGCCCACCGCTCCCCTGGCAGCAGGTGGTGGTGGGCTCGCCAGCGGGGCGTCCGGTTTTAGGTGTAGGGCGATACATAGGTTGTCAGCGTCACGTCGCGCACGTAGCCACCGGCGGTGGCGTAGCGGATGGTGACGGTCACTTGCTTGAGGTTTGCCGCTATGGTGGTGATCACTACCTTGCGCTGGAAGGCGGTCAGCGGCACACTGACGCCGTCACTCAATAGACCGTCCGGTCCGGGCACGGGAACGGTCTGCAATCCGGCGGCGGCGTCATCGAGCGTGCCGAAGATGCCGTCGGCGCCTGCCTGGTAAAGGGGCGTGAAGCCCTCGACGAAGATGCAGGACGCCCCGCCGCTGAGCGGACAAATGGAATCGAAGCTGAGGTTCTGTGTGTTGAGCGTGGTGGTCACGCTCTCGATGGTCTCGCGTGCCTTCTGACGCGCGACGGTATCCTGCTGCGCCGACTGGACCAGCAGCACCGAGTGGCCCACCGCAAACGCGAGCGTCAACAGGCCCAAGGAGAGCAGAATGGTGGCGATCATCACCTCGAGCAGCGTGAAGCCGCGCTCCCTGACGCCGGTCGAGTGCCGGCCGGGATCCAGCCGGCGACGCGCGGCTGATGGGTGCCCGCCGCAGTGCCGGAACTTAGTGAGTGAATACAGTGCCGTCATAACGGTAGGCGCGTAACCCGCCGGTTGCCCCCATCAGGGTCACGGCCCGGGCGGTGTCGGGTCGTCCCGCCAAGCCGAGAAATAGCGAGCCATTCATCCACTGACCGTTCACGTCGACCACTGAGCCGTCGCTCTGGAAATAAAGGATGCTGGTCGCCACTCCGGCGAACTCGATCGCATAGCTGTTGCCGAAACCCTCCGGAGTGTCAGGCAGGCCGGGAAAGAGGATAAACGCCGCGGTGTAGGGGAGCAGCGTGTCGCTCAACTGCGTCTCGCCAGTGGGTTGCTCCTCGCGAAAGATTTGAATCTCATTGCGTCCCACGAAGCTGACGCGCATCATGCGGCGCTGATCGACGGCGAGTTCGCGCGCGTTCGCCAGCACCGTCTCCAAGGTGCTCAAGGCGGCATCGGCTTTCACCCGTGGCAGAAGATTGTTGAAGCCCATTCCCGTGATGGCGCCCAGCACCCCGATCACCGCCACGGTCACCAGCATCTCGGCGAACGTAAAGCCGCGGCTGTGCGGCATCGTTGGCCGCTCGTCACCGACCCGGTGCTTTCTGAGGGAGGGACTCATGGCGTTATGGGAATGCTGCGCCTGTCGAGCACGCAGCGTGCCATCAGCCGACCTGGGACACGGGCCGCCGACGGGAAACCCACAGGGACTCGGCAAGTGATACCAGCAGCGTCTGTTAGGGGGGAGATAAGAATGCGACGATGAGCAGTCAGCGCCGCGCAGACCGTAACGTGGGATTGTGGCCCCGCCTGCGGGCGGGGCGAATTTGTGACGCTTTGAGTCGACCAGTAAGACACGTCGCGTCTCGCACGGTGTGCAGGATAAATCACCTGTACTTATAACGAACGAACGGCACCTTTTCTTTACGCCGCCCACGGCGGGCGGTTCGTGTGCCGCCCCGCGCGGCAGCGCCGGGTGGTAGCATCACGTCATGCTGGCGGCAGGACCACAATCATGGGTGCCGGGTTCAGGCCGGGACGCCGAAGCGGATGCCTTGGCCCTCTACGACGCTCATGCCGCCGAGGTTTTGCGTTACGCCCGCCGTCTGGCGCGCGATACGGGGCTGGCTGAAGAAGCGGTGCAGGAGACCTTTCTCCGCTGCTACGTCGAGCTGACCCGCGGCGACTTTCTTCCCAGTCGCGCCTGGCTGTTCCGCGTAACCCGCAACTTCCTGCTCGATGAGCGCAAATCGTATGCCGCCCGTCATGGGGTCAGCCTTGAGGCGATCGCTCACTTGGACGATTGTCGGCAGAATCCGGAAGCCGCCTACCGATGTGGCGAGCTGGTGCGTGCTTGGAGGGGGGTCCTGACGCGGCGAGAACGCGAATGTCTGCATCTGCGGGTCCAGGGCTGGCGCTATCGGGAAATCGGCGTCCGCTTGCAGATTCAGGGCGGTACGGTCGCCGCCTTGCTGGCAAGGGCGCTGGGCAAATTACGGCGGCGTATGTCAGGGGAGGACGAGCCGCGATGAGCCAATCACTCTGGGGGGTGCTGACACGAGGTGATTGGAGGGCGGCGTGGGATGCCGTGCGCATCCGGCTAGGCCGCGACGAAGCGGCCGTGCGACGGGGGCGACGCCGGTTGCAGCAAGCCCTGCGCGAGATGCAGCCAGTGCCGGCACGCCACCCCCTGCGCCTGGTGGCGCCGCCGCCGCCGCAGCTGCGGCGGCGCGAAATCCTGCGCCGCGAGTTGAACATCTATCTGGGGCCCCAAGTGGCGGCCGCGCTGGTGGCGCGCGCGGCGGGGCGGGGCGATGAGTGCGCGGAGTTGC
>Ga0102924_1003639_pt1 | contig 16081 bp, 15 predicted proteins | sample PaiPotPPM11metaG_FD_80116 | JGI IMG/M metagenome (GOLD analysis project Ga0102924, IMG submission 80116) | Iron sulfur acid spring bacterial and archeal communities from Banff, Canada, to study Microbial Dark Matter (Phase II) - Paint Pots PPM... ... | reverse complement strand
GGTCCGGCGGGGCCGGGCCGGGCGACCCCGTCTGCCCCGGCCCGCGCCTCCAGATCTGACTGCCTCATTTAAGGCATTATACTGCACTACCGAGAGGAAGGAAACCATGACACCCGACGACCAGCCGGCCGCACCTGACGGCCTGCGCCCGGAAACAGCGGTCATCTGCGCCGGCCGCCCTGATCATGCGGCCGGCGGGCCGCTCAACGTTCCCATCGTGCTGGCATCCAACTTCCACGCCGACGTGGACACCGGGCAGGACAGCCGCGCCTACTCGCGCACCGACGCCACGCCGGGCTGGGAGGCGCTGGAGACAGCCGTAGGCCAGGTGGAAGGCGGTCACGCCGTGGTCTTCTCCTCCGGCATGGCCGCGGTCGCCGCTGTGCTCGACCTCGTGCCGACCGCCGGGCGCATCGTCGCCCCGGCAGACTGCTACCTCGGGGTCGGCGAACTCCTCGCCGACGCCCGGCAGCAAGGGCGCTGGGCCGTCGACCGCGTCGACCTGACCGACACCGCCGCCGTCCAGGCCGCCGTCGCCGGCGCGGACCTGCTGTGGCTGGAGACCCCCTCCAACCCGCTGCTCGAGGTCGCCGACCTCCCCGCGCTGTGCGCCGCCGGCCGCCGCGCCGGGGCGGTCGTCGGGGTTGACAACACGTTCGCGACGCCGCTGCTGCAACAACCCCTGACCCTGGGTGCGGACGTGGTCGTGCACAGCGCCACCAAGTTCATCGGCGGCCACTCCGACCTGCTGTCCGGCATCACCATCGCCCGCGACCAGGCCCTGGCCGGGCGTCTACGCCACCGCCGTGGCCTGACCGGCGCCACCCCCGGGGCCCTGGAGGCCTTCCTGGCGCTGCGCGGCCTGCGCACCCTGGCCCTGCGGCTCGACCGTGGTCAGGCCAACGCCGGCGAACTCGCCCGCCGCCTCGGCCCGCACCCCGCCGTCAGCCGCGTCCGCTACCCCGGCCTGCCCGGCGACCCCGGACACCGCACCGCCGCCGCGCAGATGACCGGCTTCGGCGCCGTGCTCGCCTTCGAGGTCGCCGACGCCCCCACCGCCGACCGGCTCTGCGGCGCCCTGCACGTCATCGTCCACGCCACCAGCCTGGGCGGCGTCGAAAGCACCATCGAGCGGCGCAGCAAGCTCCCCGGCCAGGAACACGTCCCCCCCGGGCTCCTGCGCCTCAGCGTCGGCTGCGAACACATCGACGACCTCTGGAACGACCTCAACGCCGCGCTCCAGCATGCAACACGACCAGAGGGCCCCGCACAGAACCGGCGGCCCTGAACCGGCACAGCCGACATATGACCCCCGGTGACGGTCCCCGGCCGAGTTTTGTCCTGCTGAGTCTTGGCGGTCTGCTGCCTACGGTAACGCCAGGTGCGGATGATACGCCGCAGGAGGGAGAGATCTGTCCATGACCACGCCGCGGCCGCGTTCCCGGCAGCCCAAGCAGCTGGACGCCGGGATACTCCAGGCCGAGATTAGCTCGTTCGCCCTGCGCCTGGCCGCCGAGGGCAAGGCCGCCAAGACGATCCGGACCTACACCCAGGCGGTCCAGTGGTTCGCCGCCGCCCGCCTTCCCGGGCGCACTGGCTGGGAGCAGGCGGATAGCCAGGACATCCAGCGGTGGATGGCGTGGCTGCTGGACCGCTACAGCAGCGCCTATGCCAGCAACCAGTACCGCGCCCTGCAGCAGTTCTTCAAGTGGCTGGCCGCCGAAGACGGCCTGCCCGACCCGATGGCCGGGCTGCAGCCGCCGCACGTCACCGACAAGCTCATCCCGGTCTTCACCAGCCAGGAGCTGACCCGGCTGGAGCAGGCGTGCGCGGGCCGCAGCTTCGCGCAGCGCCGCGACACCGCGATCATCGCGGTGTTCACCGCGACCGGCATCCGGCTGTCCGAGCTGGCCGGCCTGCGGGCCAGTGACATCGACCTGTGGCAGCGCGAGATCACCGTCCGCGGCAAGGGCGGCAAGGACCGGATCGTCAAGATCGGCCACCAAGCCGCCCGGAGCCTGGACCGGTACCTCCGCGCCCGCTCCCGGCACGCCCAGGCCTGGCGGCCGCAACTGTGGCTAGGCGTGAACAACCGGGAGCCGCTGGGCGCCGCCGGCATCTACCAGATGATCACCCGCCGCGGCCGCCAGTGCGGCGTGGCCGCCCACCCGCACCGGTTCCGGCACCACTTCAGCCACACCTGGCTGGACCGCGGCGGCCCCGAAGGAGACCTGATGGAACTCAACGGCTGGACCTCACCCCAGATGCTCCGCCGCTACGGCGCCAGCGCCCGCAGCGCCCGCGCCCGCCGCACCTACGACCGCATCATGACCGACACGTGACGCCATGGCTGTAAGAGCCGCCGGGCAGTCCCACAAAAATCCCACAAGTCCGCGTCCCGGGCCGCCCCCACAGATATCCCACGGACACGGCGGCATTCAACGGCACACCCCGGCACTCATGCTAAAATAGAGACGAAAACGTCTCCTGAACAGGCGAAACGCAGGTGACGCAGGCTGTTAGCCGCGCCGATCGGTGGTGGTCAGGGACAGGATCGAACTGTCGACCTTCCGCTTTTCAGGCGGACGCTCATACCGACTGAGCTACCTGACCTGGCTGGATACCCAGTGAGTCCACACCAGGTATCCGTGCGGTCCTGACGGGATTTGAACCCGCGACCTCCACCTTGACAGGGTGGCGAGCACTCCAAGCTGCTCTACAGGACCTCGTACCGCCAACCGTAGCCGACGTGTGCCCCCAACGGGATTCGAACCCGTGCCGCCGCCTTGAAAGGGCGGTGTCCTAGGCCGCTAGACGATGGGGGCGCCGACAGTTTTGACCGCCGTAACCGTATCAGCCCGTCGGGGACTGCCTCAGCATAGGGGACAGACACCCCAACCAGCAAAGCGGAACGACCGCATCGCGACCTGCCTGGGCAGATTCGGCGCGGCGCCTCTTGCCAAGAGGGCCACGATCAGACACGGTAAGCGATAAGAGAGTCACGCAGTGACGTTTTCAGCAGGGCGAACCGGGTGATGTCACTGTATGATCGGGGAAGCAACTATGTGTGACGACCAGACAGGTCACATCCCACGCGGGACCTTGGCCGATGCCCGAGGGTGAACGACGCCAGTGACGACCGAGCCGCGGACCGAGTTCCGGGCTGAGCCCGGGCCGAGCCGGCTCCGGGCCGGGCAGGCTCCGGTATACCCGGCAGGCCAGGTGCTGGAGGGCACCCCGTCCGGCAGGCACCGGCGGGCCCGGGAGCAGCACTCGTCCTACCGCGAGGTCTTCGCCATCGCGGAGTTGCGCGCGCTGTGGACCGCGCAGGTGCTCTCCTTCGCCGGCGATCAGTTCGCGCAGGTCGCCATCGCCATCCTGGTGTACCGGCAGACGCACTCGGCGTTTCTCACCGCGCTGGCCTACGCCTTCACCTACTTGCCGCCGATCGCGGGCGGTCCGCTGCTGTCGGGTCTGGCCGACCTGTTCCCTCGTCGCCGGGTCATGATCGCCTGCGACGTCCTCCGGATCGGCACGGTCGGGCTGATGGCGATACCGGGCATGCCGTTCCCGGCGCTGTGCGCGCTGCTGTTCTGCACCGTGCTGGCCGGGGCGCCGTTCTCGTCGGCCCGGGCCGCGCTGCTGCCCGATGTGCTGCCCGGCGACAAGTTCGTGCTCGGCTCCGCGGTGGGCAACATCAGCTTCCAGGCAAGTCAGATCCTGGGGTTCGTGGCAGGCGCGGCGGTCGTCGCCGTGGTTGACCCGTACCGGACGCTGGGCTTGGACGCCGTTACGTTCGGAATATCCGCTCTTATCGTCGCGGCCGGAGTGAGACCGCGGCCGTTGCCGAGACGCGAGGCGGCGCGGCCCTCCCTGTGGGCGGTATCGGCCGACGGGATCCGGATCGTGTTCGGCAACCGGCGGCTGCTGACCCTGCTGCTGTTCGGCTGGCTGGCCGGCTTCTACATCGTCCCGGAGGGGCTCGCGGCGCCGTACGCGCATTCGCTGCACGGCAGCACGGTGACGGTGGGGCTGCTGATGGCCGCCATGCCGTTCGGCATGGTGGTCGGCGCCTTCCTGCTCAGCCGGATCGCCACTCCGTCAACCCGGATGCGGATGATGGGCTGGCTGGCCATCTTGTCCTGCGTCCCGCTGATCGGAAGCGCGGCGGACCCGCCGCTGTGGTGCGTGCTGCTGCTATGGGCGCTGGCCGGAGCGGGCGGCGCGTACCAGCTGGCCGCGGCCGCGGCCTTCGTGCAGGCCCTCCAGCCCTCGACCAGGGCCCGGGCGTTCGGCCTGGCGCAGTCGGGCCTGTACGCCGTCCAGGGGCTGGGCATCCTGGCCGGCGGGGCCGTGGCGCAGGCGATCGGCGCGCCGCTCGCCGTCGGCCTGGCCGGGCTGATCGGCCTGACCGCGGCCACCATGCTCGCCGTCAGCTGGACCCAGCTGCACGGCCACCTGCCCCCGGCCCCCGCGCCCGAGGCAGCGGACGCCTAGGACCGGCGCTTGTTGATCATGTTGTCGGCGATCGAGGTCCCGTCCACCTCGTCCGGGATGATCACCCAGGCCACCAGGTAGAGGAGGGCCCCCAACCCGCCGAAGACCGTGAGCAGGGCAAACGCCAGACGGACCAGGGTCGGGTCGACCCCGAAGTAGGCCGCGAGGCCCGCTGCGACGCCCGCGACAACCCGGCCGTTCCGGATCCGGTACAGGCGCTTGGCGGCGCCGTTGTTCGGTTCGTTCATGGGTCGATCATGCCCGGTACGGGGCCGGGCTCACATCAGGGAGGTCCCCTAATTAACCTGATCAGTAGCTCTAAGAGAGGAACCGCCATGCCGGACACGGACCTGCTCGACATCGATGGCCAGCTCACCGACGAGGAACGACTGCTCCGCGACACTGTGCGGGCGTTCACCACGGAACGGGTCCTGCCGCACGTCACCGACTGGTTCGAGGCGGGCACGCTGCCCCGCGAGATCATGCCGGAACTCGGCAAGCTGGGCCTGCTCGGCATGCACCTGACCGGGTACGGCTGCGCCGGGGCCGGCGCGGTCGCCTACGGCGTCGCGTGCCGGGAACTCGAGGCCTGCGACTCCGGCCTGCGCAGCGCGACGTCGGTGCAGGGGTCGCTGGCCATGTTCCCGATCTGGCGGTTCGGGTCGGAGGAGCAGAAGGCCGAATGGCTGCCCCGGATGGCCACCGGAGAAGCGATCGGCTGCTTCGGGCTCACCGAGCCCGACCACGGCTCGGACCCGGGCAGCATGCGGACCTTCGCCCGGCAGGACGGGTCCGACTGGGTGCTTTCCGGGACCAAGATGTGGATCACCAACGGCAGCATCGCCGACATCGCCGTGGTCTGGGCCAACAGCGCGGAGGGCATCCGCGGCTTCCTGGTGCCCCGCGGGACCCCGGGGTTCAGCGCGCGCGACATCCACAAGAAGCTCTCGCTGCGGGCCTCCATCACCTCCGAGCTGTACCTGGACGACGTGCGGCTGCCCGCCGAGGCCGTGCTCCCGGGCGTGGCCGGGCTGAAGGGGCCGCTGTCGTGCCTGACCGAGGCGCGCTACGGCATCGCCTGGGGCGTCACCGGCGCGGCGCGGACCTGCCTGGAGAGCGCGATCGAGTACGCGCAGACCCGCGAGCAGTTCGGCAAGCCGATCGGGTCGTTCCAGCTGACCCAGTCCAAGCTGAGCTGGATGGCGACCGATCTGTACCGGTCGCAGCTGCTGGCCCTGCACGTGGGCCGGCTCAAGGAGGCGGGTTCGGTCACGCCGGTGCAGGTCAGCATCGCCAAGATGACCAACGTCCGGTCGGCGATCGACATCGCCCGGCAGGCCCGGACCGTGCTCGGCGCCAGCGGCGTGACGCTGGAGTACCCGCCGATCCGGCACGCGAACAACCTCGAGGCCGTGCTCACCTACGAAGGCACCGAGGAGATCCACCTGCTGGCCATCGGCCAGGCCCTGACCGGCATCTCCGCGTACCGGTAGCTTTCGCGCCTGGTCCCCGTGATCGCGGGCTGCGCGAACGGTGGGGTGCTCGCTGCTCGGGCGGAACGACGCCGTTTCCGCAACGACGCGCACCGGACGCCGTGGGTGCCGCAACGACGCCGTTGGCGGGGCTGCTGGCGGGGCTGTCCCGGAGGAAGCCGCGCCGTCTGGACGCCGCGTGCCCGGGCGGGGGCACGAGCGTCCGGACGACGAGCGGGCCGGGAAGTCGGTACGCTTCGTCTTTAGGCGCCGGCCTGTCCGGCGCGGCGGGGCGTTAGCTCAATGGCAGAGCAGTGGGCTTTTAACCCATTGGTTCAGGGTTCGACCCCCTGGCGCCCCACCAGCCAGTCCGCTGCAGAGATCGTGGATCGAAATGGGTGTGATAACGCCAGTACCGATCCACGGTCTTGGGAGCGCTACGTGTCGCGGACCGCTGAGGCGAGCGGGAGCAGTCTGGCCCACTCGTGACCCCGAGGTCGGTTACGGACGATCCGCAGGCCCCGACAAGAGGGTGGCCTGGGCTCGGAGCGGGGCCTGGCCACCCCGAGCCCAGACGCGAAAGGGCGAGAACCCTCAGCCCTGTCATTGATGATCATGCCGCAGGAACCTTAACTTACGCTAGGACACAGCTGTGAACCCGCCTCGACTCGTGAGAATCGCGGGCGCCACGGCGGCCCGGCGAGCGCATGGCACAAAGGCACAAGCGCGGGCGCAAGGCACCAAGAACGCCAAGACGCGGGCGCGAGCGGTGAGCTATGCGCTGGCAGGCGGCTGATCCGCGCCCGCCTGCGGGACCGGTGGCCACGTGGCGAGCTGGTCGGTTACCGGGCCGGGAAGCTCGCCGGGATTCCAGCCGGCTAGCTCGGTGGCCATGTCCCGGACCTGATCCGGCGCGTGACGTCCGTAGCTGACCGGCGCGCCGAGCAGCGCCGAGCGGGAGTGCTCCCCGGTGCCCTCCGGCGGCAGTTCGGCCCGCCGTCCCTGCTGCTGCGGAATCTGCACCCGCTGGACGCATTCATCGCGATCGAGGAACTCCGCGAGGTATTCAGCCTCGTCAGCGTCGATTCCGATGACGACCCGGGGTTCACCCCATGGCTCTTTGAGCGAGTAGCCTACATAGCTGACTACCGGCTGCCCGGGCGCGACCGCGAGTCCATGCAGTGCACGCCATTGTTCCCATGCCGATTCCAGGCGCGTCGCGGCGCGCTGAGCACGTGCGACCAGTTCTGGATCACGCATCGTGCGACCCTCCCCTGAGAGCGGACCGGCCCCGGAAGCATGCCTTGCAGTTCTGCCCTGTCGGGCCAGACTGTCGATGTGGCACGCCCCTCGGGGCCGACCCCCCATTCCATTGATCGAGTGCTGCCGCATCCACGGGGCGTCCGCCTCGTGAAGACGGCAGAGATCACTCGGAGCGCTGCTGCGGAATACCCGCGAGCAGTGCACGAACCTCAGTCTCCCGGTAGCGCCGGTGTCCCCCCAGCGTGCGGATTGAGGTCAGTTTTCCGGCCTTCGCCCACCGTGTGACGGTCTTGGGGTCGACACGAAACATCGTGGCGACCTCCGCGGGTGTCAACAGCGGCTCGGCCTCTGGTGTACGAGCGGACATATGTGTGGCCTCTCCTCCTGGACCAGTGTTGCGATCCTGCATCTCTTGTGTGCCTGGTGCTCCGTGGGGAGCCTGTCGGGGGATGTCCTATATGGCCGACAGGGACCATATTGCCATCACCAGCCGTGACGCGTCGACCACCAGGCGCAAAGTTTTCGTACCGGGATGCCCAGTTGCTCCGCCGAACGTTGTCACTCACGGTGAGTGTAGCGATACTTATAGTCGCATCGCGCCGGTTTCGGAAATAGTGCCCGGGAAGTGTGCGCCAGGCGGGCCCGGTACTCAGTTCGCCATCTCGTATTCCGCGAACGCACGCCACCGGTTCTGCGCGCGTTTGTACATCGCTACGGCGAGCTCGCGCTCGCCCTTGGTTACCCCGTCAACGGCCGCCGCGATCTCAGCGGCCGACTGATCACTGCTCAGCGCATCGTCGCTGAGCAGTTGAACCAGACCTCCGTAGTCCAGTTCGACCAGCGAGTACGGGTGGAATTCCTCCAGCCAGCGGCCCACCTCCCCTAGTTCGGTCTCGGCCCAGACCGGATCCCATACGCCGCCGGCGAAGCCGGGCGGCAGGCTGCGCAGCGCCGCCAGGCTGCGGGCCACGCGCCGCCGGGCCCGGGACATCAGTGTGGTGTACAGCAGCGCCCGGGTCGCGGACGCCGTTTGCGGGCCGGCCGGGCGCTTCGCGCCCGGGCCGAGGGCCAGCCACCGCTCGGCCGCGGCGAACGGGACGAACCAGGCCAGCGGTACGGTCCAGACGCTGGCCAGGATGTGCAGCCTGGCCAGCGGGCCCGGCAGCCCTTCCTCGGTCAGCCGGGCCAGGTCGGTTATCGTGTCGTGGTCGTCGCGGGCCGGGACCACGCCCGGCAGCGCCAGGCCCGCGGTCGAGAGCATCCGGCCGTAGGACAGCAGGCAGCGCAGCCTGGTCTGCCACGGGCAGACATAGGTGACGCCGTCCGCGCGCCGGATGTAGGCGTGCTCGCTCTCCTGGTCGGGCACCACGATCTGGGGGGCCGAGATGGCCCGCTGCAGGGCCTCGGCGTGCTCGACGGCGAGCGAGTCGCGCCGCCTCGGCCGGGCCGTCGAAGCCGCGTAGGACGCCCACCTGGAACGCTCCGGCTCGTGGAACGCCGCCACCGGCTCGTAGATCCGGAGATACGCGGCGTAAGTCATCACTGTCGTATCGTGACATACCAGAACGCCGCAAAGACGGTACTCAAGGTAACGAGATCATCAATACTGTGAGTTACCGGTCGGTACGGAAAAGCAGTCGGTCCCTGTCCAGCAACCTGCCATCGGACGACCGGCCGCCGCGCGCAATACGCTGGTTTCCTATCCCGGTTCAACGAGGACCCGGGACGGGGATGAGGAGAGTCGCTACCGTGACCAACGTGTTCGCGACGTCCCACAGGGACAACGGCTCCGCCGGAGAGGCGGGCCATGAGCAGGTCGTCTTCTGCCAGGACACCCCTACCGGGCTCAGGGCGATCATCGGCATCTACTCCACCACGCTCGGCCCCGCGCTGGGCGGGACCCGCTTCTACCCGTACGCCAGCGAGGGCGACGCCCTGACCGACGTGCTGCGGCTGTCCAGGGCCATGGCGTACAAGAACGCGGTGACCGGCCTGGACCACGGCGGCGGGAAAGCCGTCATCATCGGCGACCCCGCCCGGGTCAAGACCGAGGCCCTGCTGCGCGCCTACGGCCGCTTCGTCGAGTCCCTCGGCGGCCGCTACATCACCGCGTGTGACGTGGGCACGCGCAGCGAGGACATGGACATCATCGCCCGGGAAAGCCGGCACGTGATCGGCCGCACGACGGCCCACGGCGGCGCCGGGGACTCCTCGGTGCTGACTGCCCTCGGGGTCCTGTTCGGCATGCAGGCGGCGGCCGAGCATGCCTGGGGCAGCCCCGCTCTGCGCGGCCGGACCGTGGGCGTCGAAGGCGTCGGCAAGGTGGGCCACCGGCTGGTCGACCACCTGGTGGAGGCCGAGGCCCGCGTGGTGATCTGCGACGTCAGCACCGAGGCGACCGAGGCCGTCCGGAGCCGTCACCCCGAGGTCCGGGTCGTGCCCGGCATCGACGCGCTGCTGGGCGCGGGCCTGGACGTCCTGGCCCCGTGCGCGCTGGGCGGCACGCTGACCGAGCAGGTGGCCAGCGGGCTGACCGCGCGCATCGTATGCGGCGCGGCCAATAACCAGCTCGCCCACCACGGCGTGGAGAAACTGCTCGCCGACCGGGGCGTGATCTACGCGCCGGACTACGTGGTCAACGCGGGCGGTGTCATCCAGGTGGCCGATGAACTGGGCGGGTTCAGCTTCGATCGCGCCCGCGCCGCCACCGAGCAGATCTTCGCCACCACCGCGAAGGTACTGTCCATCGCGGACTCCGACGGAGTGTCGCCGTCGGTGGCCGCGGATCGTCTCGCCGAGCGCCGAATGTCCGATGTCGGGCGGCTGCGCGGAATCTGGCTCGGCACGATGGGATCAGCGTAGGCATCAGAGGCACAAAGCGGGTACGGTTGTACCTGTACGGATGCTGGTGAACGGCGCGCTCCCCGCTGCGGGGTGGCGGCGGTCTCGTATGACGCACTAAGTCATATACCGGACTAAGCCAGCTAGGCGGAGATCATGGGGCCTGACTGGCTCCGGACGTTCGAGGGGGTCGAGCCAATGGGGCGCGGCCGAGCCAAGGCCAAGCAGGTTAAGGTCGCCCGTCAGCTCAAGTACAAGAGCGACGACACGGACCTCGACCGGTTGCGTGCGGAGTTCGGCGTCGGCGCGGACTCCGGCAACGGAAATTCCGCCGGGGAATACGACGACGACGACGAAGAGGACCCAGGGTCCGACTCCGAGGACGCCTGGAAAGACGCCGACGCGTGGCCGCGGTAGCACCCGGCTAGGAACCGACGCCCAGGCCGTCGAGTACGTGCTTGCCCCGGTCGTCCTCGGCGACCGGGATCGGGTACTGCCCGTCGAAACAGGCCCGGCACAGCCGGCTGGCCGGTATTTCGCTGGCCTCGGTCAGTCCCTCTAGCGACACGTAGCCCAGCGAGTCGGCGCCGATCGAGGCGCAGATCTGTTCGGGGGACAGGTGACCCGCGATGAGTTCGGCGCGGGTGGCGAAGTCGATTCCGTAAAAGCAGGGCCAGGTCACCGGCGGGGACGCGACGCGCACGTGGACCTGGGCGGCGCCCGCCTCCCGGAGCATGGCCACCAGCGCGCGCTGGGTGGTCCCGCGGACAATCGAGTCGTCCACCACGACCAGCCGACGACCCGCGATGGCGTCCCGGAGCGGGTTCAGCTTCAGCTTGATGCCCCGCTCCCTGATCGTCTGGCTGGGCTGGATGAAGGTCCGGCCGACGTAGGGGTTCTTGACCAGCCCCTGGCCGAACGGGATGCCGCTGGCCTCGGCGAAGCCGATCGCGGCCGGCGTGCCCGACTCGGGGACCGGGATGACCAGGTCGGCGTCGGCGGGATGCTCGGCCGCGAGCCGGCGTCCCACCGCGACCCGGGTGGCGTGTACTCCCCGGCCGGAGATGGTGGTGTCCGGACGGGCCAGGTAGACGTACTCGAACAGGCAGCCGCTCGGCTCCGGCGGGGCGAACGTCCGGGACCGCACCCCGCGCCCGTTGATGCAGACCAGCTCGCCGGGCGCGATCTCGCGCACGAACGTCGCGCCCACGATGTCCAGCGCGGCGGTCTCGCTGGCGACCACCCAGCCGCCCTTCAGGCGGCCCAGCACCAGCGGCCGGAAGCCGTGCGGATCCCGTGCCGCGTACAGCGTCTGCTCGTCCATGAAGACCAGCGAGTACGCGCCCTTGGCCAGCGGCAGGACCGCCGCCGCGGCGGCCTCGACGCCAACCGGACGGCCGGCCGCAGCCCCGGCCGGCGCGGCGCCCGAAGACCCCGCCGAAGCCGCGGCCCCGGGCGGCACCCGGCCGCTGACGAACAGCGCGGTGAGCACGTCGGTGTCGGAGGTCGCGGCAATCCCGCCGCTGCCCTGGCCGGTCTCGGCCAGCAGCGCGGCCAGCTCGCGGGTGTTGATCAGGTTCCCGTTGTGCCCGAGCGCCAGGCTGGTTTCCGGCGTCGAGCGGAACGTCGGCTGCGCGTTGGCCCACACCGAGGCGCCGGTGGTGGAGTAGCGGCAGTGCCCGACCGCGATGTGCCCGCGCAGCGCGGTCAGGGCGGGCTCGTCGAAGACCTGGGCGACCAGGCCCATCTCCTTGTGCACCACGATGCGGCTGCCGTCACTAACCGCGATGCCCGCCGATTCCTGCCCGCGGTGCTGCAGCGCGTACAGGCCGTAGTAGGCGAGCTTCGCGACATCCTCACCCGGCGCCCAGACACCGAACACGCCGCAGGCCTCTCGTGGCGGCGGGTCCTCGGGAACAACCTCATCCGCCAGACCGCCGTCGGGGGGTGTCACCACGTCAGTCTAGTCAACGATTCAACAAGCGGCAGGTAGGCGGCAAGGTCCGCCGGGACGCTAGTCAGGGAGCGGCAGGTAGGCGGAAAGGTCCGCGCGGGGGCCGCTGGCGTGGACGGCGGCCGAGCCGACCGCGTCGGCCCAGCCGAGCCGGCCGGTGGCCAGCCGGACCCAGGTGAGCGGGTCGGTCTCCACCACGTTGGGCGGCGTGCCCCGGGTGTGCACCGGCCCGGCCAGGCACTGGACGGCCGCGACCGGCGGGATCCGCACCTCCAGCACGCGGCCGGGATGCCGGGTGGCGAGCAGCGCCAGCAGGTACCGGGCCGCGTCGCGCAGCTCGGCGGGCTCCGGCGCGTCGTCGCCGTCCAGGGCCCGCAGCACCGAGGCGACCAGCTGCGGTCCTCGCGGGTCCGGGCGTCGGGCGGGCATGCCAGAAGCCCAGGGTCAGCCGAACAACGCGGGCAGCGTCGCGGCGTGCACGGCGGCCAGCTCGGCCAGCGGGATCGCGAAGCAGTCCTCGACGACCAGGTCCGCGCCGCCGGTGCGGCCGATGGTCTCGCCCGGTACCCCGTGCGCCTCGCGCAACGCGGCAAAGTCAGCCGCCGCGCCGGGCCCTACCGCCACCACGGCCCGCGCGGCCGACTCGCTGAACAAGGCGGTGAACGGGTCGCCGGGCAGCCGGACCCGGCAGCCGGTCCGGCCGCGCAGGCAGGATTCGGCGAGCGCGACGGCCAGCCCGCCGTCGGACAGGTCGTGCGCCGCGGCCAGCAGCCCGGCCGAGGCCGCCGCGGCCAGCAGCCCGGCCAGCCGCTGCTCGGCGGCCAGGTCGGGGGCCGGGGGCAGACCGCCGAGGTGGCCGTGCACCACGTGCGCCCAGGCCGAACCCCCGAACTCGGCCCCGGTCCGGCCGAGCAGCACCAGCTCCGCGCCGGAGCCGCCGGAGCTACCGGACGCGCCGGAGCCGCCGGTCGCGCCGAACCCGATCGAGAGCCGCCGCCGCACGTCGTCGTGCACGCCAAGCACCCCGATGACCGGGGTGGGATGGACGGCCACCGTCCCGGTCTGGTTGTAGAAGCTGACGTTCCCGCCGGTGACCGGCACGCCCAGGGCCGCGCAGCCGTCCGCCAGGCCGCGCACCGCCTCGGCGAACTGCCACATCACCGCGGGATCCTCCGGCGAGCCGAAGTTCAGGCAGTTGGTCACGGCCAGCGGGCGCGCGCCGGTCGCCGCCACGTTCCGGTACGCCTCGGACAGCACGAGCTGCGTGCCCAGGTAGGGGTCGAGGCGGCAGTAGCGGCCGTTGCCGTCGGTGGCCAGCGCGATGCCGAGCCCGGTCGCCTCGTCCACCCGGATCAGCCCGCCGTCCTCCGGCATGGCCAGCACGGTGTCGCCGCGCACGTAGCGGTCGTACTGATCGGTGACCCAGCTCTTGTCGGCCAGGCCCGGCGACCCGATCAGGGCCAGCAGGTCGGCCCGCAGCGCAGCTCCATCCACAGATCGAGGCAACCCGGAAGCTGAGGAAGCTACCACCGCGTCCTGGCCCGCGGGCCGCAAGACCGGCCGGTGGTAGACCGGGCCGTCGGCCGCCGAGCCGGGCGGGATGTCCACCACCGTCTCACCGTGCCAGGTCATGACCAGCCGGCCGGTGCCGGTGACCTCGCCGATGACCGCGGCCCGGACGTCCCACTTGGCGCAGACGGCCAGGAACTCAGCCACCCGGCCCGGCTCGACGACCGCCATCATGCGTTCCTGGGACTCGCTCATCAAGATCTCGGGCGGTCCCAGCGACGGGTCGCGCAGCGGCACCGCGTCCAGCCGGACCCGCATGCCGCCGGTCCCGGCCGCGGCCAGCTCCGTGGTCGCGCACGCCACGCCGGCCGCGCCCAGGTCCTGGATGCCGGTCACCAGGCCGCCCGCGAACAGCTCGAGGCAGCACTCGACCAGCAGCTTCTCCATGAACGGGTCACCGACCTGGACGCTGGGCCGCTTGACCGCCGCACCGGCGGCCGACCCGCCGAACGCCGCGCTGGCCAGCACCGAGGCCCCGCCCACGCCGTCCGGGCCGGTCGTCGAGCCGAACAGGATCACCTGGTTGCCCGGCCCGCTGGCCGCGGCGACCTGCAGGTCACCGTGCCGCATCACCCCCACGCAGAGCGCGTTGACCAGGGGGTTGCCGGCGTAGCAGGCGTCGAAGTCGAGCTCGCCGCCGATGTTCGGCAGCCCCAGGCAGTTGCCGTAGAAGGAGATGCCGCTGACCACCCCGGGCAGCACCCGCCCGGTGTCGGGGGCGGCGGCGGGCCCGAACCGCAGCGCGTCCATGACCGCCACCGGGCGCGCGCCCATGGCCAGGATGTCGCGGACGATGCCGCCCACCCCGGTGGCCGCGCCCTGGTGCGGCTCCACGTAGGAGGGATGGTTGTGCGACTCGATCTTGAACGTGACCGCGTAGCCCTGGCCGATGTCGACCACGCCGGCGTTGTGGCCGATCCCGGCGAGCAGCGCGGCCGACGCCGGCGCCTTGGCGGCGAACTCCCGCAGGTACACCTTGGACGACTTGTACGAGCAGTGCTCGCTCCACATGACCGAGTACAGGGCGAGCTCGGCGTCGGTCGGCAGGCGGCCGAGGGTGTCCGTGATCTTCTCGTACTCGGCAGCGGTCAGCCCCAGCTCCGCGTACGGCTGAGGCCGCACCGTATCCGCGGTCACGCCGACACCAGCGCGACCACGGAGGTAAAGAAGGCGAGCCCGTCGCCGGACGGCCCGGTCAGCGGGTCGACCGCGTGCTCGGGGTGCGGCATCAGGCCGACCACGTTGCCCTCGGCGTTGCACACGCCCGCGATGGCGCCGGCCGACCCGTTGGGATTCGCGTCGGCGTACCTGATCACCACCTGGCCGGCCGCCTCGAGCGAAGCGAGCGTGTCCGGATCGGCGGCGTAGCAGCCCTCCCCGCTCTTCAGCGGCACGACGATCTCCTGGCCGCCGGAGAAAGCCCGCGTCCAGGCCGTCGCCGCGTTCTCGACCCGCAGCCGCAGGTCCCTGGTGACGAAGCGCAGCCCGGCGTTGCGGGTCAGCGCGCCCGGCAGCAGGTGCGCCTCGCACAGGATCTGGAAGCCGTTGCAGATGCCGAGCACCGGCAGGCCCGAACGCGCCGCCGGGACGAGTTCGCTCAGCACCGGGGCGAACCGGGCGATCGCGCCGCAGCGCAGGTAGTCGCCGTAGGAGAACCCGCCGGGCAAGATCACCGCGTCGACGCCGCGCAGGTCCCGGTCGGCGTGCCACAGCGCGACCGGCTCCGCCCCGGCGAGCCGGACGGCCCGCGCGGCGTCACGGTCATCAAGCGACCCCGGGAAAGTGATGACCCCTATCCGCACGCAGGCAGCCTACCGGGGTAAAGCTAGCTGGCCGCCCGGTACTGCCGCAGCGGGGCGTCCTGGGACCACCGGATGTGCTTGCGCAGGGTGACTACCGTGCCGCGCTCCGGGCTGCTGTCCAGGGTCACGTCGTCCACGCAGGCCCGCATGACCGCCAGGCCCCGGCCCGATTCGGGCAGCTGGGCGACCGGGAGCTCCCGCTCGGCCGGCCGCCTGCGCCACTTCGTCCTGCGCAGCGCGGTGCCGACGCCCTCGTCGGCCACCTCGACCTGGCAGCCGACCGCGCCCAGGCTGGTGACCACCGTGTACTGCCGGACCTCCCGGCCGCCGTGCTGCAGGACGTTGGTGCAGGCCTCGGTGGCCGCGAGCAGGAGGTCGTACACGGATTCCTCGTCCACGCCCAGCCCGCGCAGGGTATCCCCGAGCACCCGGCGCATCACCGGCACGCTCAGCGTCTCGCACCGGAACATCAGGCAGAACTTCACATCAGGAACCGATTTCACGCGCATCAACTAACCCCGTACCCACCGTCATCTCGTAACTCGCCTTCACAGTCCGAGTGATTCCCCGTTAACGCGGCCGAAACCAGGACTGCGCGCCCGCGGGTTATTACATTCGGATGAACGGCAGGTCAGGGCGACAGGCTGTGACCGCAGTCACAGCCTGTCGCCCTGACCTGCCGT
>Ga0102924_1003638_pt1 | contig 16082 bp, 11 predicted proteins | sample PaiPotPPM11metaG_FD_80116 | JGI IMG/M metagenome (GOLD analysis project Ga0102924, IMG submission 80116) | Iron sulfur acid spring bacterial and archeal communities from Banff, Canada, to study Microbial Dark Matter (Phase II) - Paint Pots PPM... ... | reverse complement strand
TAGATGGGTTGCACTATCATGTGCCAATATAAGCAGCGACGTGATGCCGCCCATCATCAACACCATCAAAAACATGGCGGCCAGGCCAAGCACGGCAAACTGGCTCATGTGAGAGCGCGGGCGCCTGCGGCGTTTCGCGTGAATGATGGGGAGGGGACCGGTTTCGGCGGTTGATAATGCGCTGAGGTGGTTCGATATTTGTGTGACCCTGACGTGTTCCTGTAAATACGGCTTGAGAAATGCGGGCACCGGTATGCTGCCCGGCGCGGCTTTCTGGAGAAACTGCGCGTGTTCCTGAGCAAGGACGCGCATCAATCTTCCATGCACTGCAGGAGACGGCTCGATGGTGGGGAGCGCGCGCAAGCGGTCGCCGATAAACATATCGCGGGCAAGCGTTTGCCGGCAGGAGGCGCATCCTTCCAGATGCACGTCCAGTTCAGTGCTATCAAACGTTCCGTCTTTTAATTCGCGATATGCGGACAATATCGACCGCGCCTGCTCACAATTCACTGATGTCACCCACTTCTTGCTTATACAAGGCCGCGAACCGTTCTCGCGCGCGCATCAAACGCATCTTGACTGCTGATGGGCTGATGTGCAAAAATTCCGCGATCTCCGCACAGGAGCGGCCATCATTTTCATAGAGCCACAAACAGACAGCATACTTAGGTGGCAACTGCTGGAAGAGCCGCTCGACGATTTCACGATCTGCTACGCGATTCTCAAAACGCCCGCCATCATAGCCCCCACGCTCATACATCGCCGTAATGGAGCTACTTTTCCCTTCGCCATCCTCATTGTTCGAGCTAAAATTCTCGGAAGACGCGCCGCCCGCTTCGGAAATGACTCCCGCGCCGATGCCACGATCCTCGTTAAACAATGAGAGAGGCAACCAGGAGATCAAACGGCGCCTGCGTAGCGTATCCGTTGTCGTGTTCGAAGCGATGCGATACAGCCAGGCCGATAAGGCTCCCGGCTGCACTACCGTTCCGTTGAGCAGCGCCTTGTACGCTTTGACGAATACGTCCTGCGCCAGATCATATGCCTGTTCACGATTGCCGATCAGGTGGTAGATGAAATTAGTGATAGGCCCTTGAAAGCGTACAAAGATCGCCTCAAAGTCTGCCACATCTACCCGCTGCGCCGGTTCTTCCAGCGCGCTCGCAGATTGCGTGGAGATTGAGTCCGTCTCTCGTTCTTCCTCGTCAAGCGAAATCTCTGCGCGTCTATCCTCTTCGTCCTGCAAAGGGCGAGTAGGATAGCTCGTTGCCTCGGCATTCAGCGTTGAGCGCAATCTACTATTCGAGTTGTAGAGACGGATAGAGGTGTCCATTGGTTACATTACCTTATCTTCATTGCATGAAAAACGGCGTAAGTTATAATTGCAAGTATCATTTAACGTTCGTAGCATAACATAATTCTCTACAAATTACTGTGACGTAGCAGACATTTATACAAATTGTCCTATATCAGTCAAGCCGCTGCCCGTAAAAAACAGCGCCGTCTCCATCTCGGGCTCCAGAAAGCCTGTAGCCAGCAAATCGTGATAGGCCGCGAGGGTTGCCGCGGCTTCCAGTGCGATCAACATGCCTGCCCGCTGCGCGGCGTAACGCGCCATTGCCAGCATACGTTCATCGCTCACCGTTACGGCTGTTCCGCCGCTCTCGCGCACCGCCCGCAGAATCAGCCGGTCCCCGATAGCCGACGGCACGCGCAACCCCGCTGCCATCGTGCGCGCCTCCTGAGCGTGCCAGGCCTGCGCTTCGTCCAACCCGGCCTGAAACGCACGCGCCAGCGGGGCGCAGCCCTCGGCCTGCGCAATAATCATCTTTGGAAGTTTTTCGTCCCGCAGCCAGCCCAGTTGGCGCAATTCCGCGAAGGCTTTCCACATACCAACCACGCCCGTTCCGCCACCAGCAGGATAGATGATGGCATCGGGCAGACGCCAGCCAAGCTGCTCTGCCAGTTCCAGCCCCATCGTTTTCTTGCCCTCGGCGCGGTACGGCTCGCGCAGAGTCGCGACGTTAAACCAGCCGCGCTGTCGCCCCGCTTCCGTCGCGAGACGTCCGGCGTCGCTAATCAGTCCGTCTACCAGCTCTACCTCAGCGCCATAAATACTCGCTTGCTGTATACACGCTTCAGGCGCGTCTTTCGGCGCAGATACGTAGGCTGGCACTCCGGCCCGCGCCGCGTATGCCGCCATCGCTGCCCCTGCATTGCCGGCTGTAGGCGTCACCAGGCCGCGCACACCCAGTTCAACCGCCCGTGAAACGGCAGCAGCCATGCCTCTGGCCTTAAAACTGCCGGTCGGGTTCTGTCCCTCGTCCTTCACCAGCAGCCGCGCCCGCTGCTCAAGCCCCGTCGGAGCCAGCCTGGATGCTGCTAACAGGGGCGTCATCCCCTCACCCAGCGTCAGCACAAAGCGCTCATCCCGCACCGGCAGCAATTCATGATACCGCCACATGCTCGCCACACGCCCTGCCAGTTCTCCCGGCGTCACATCTTGCCTGAGCGCTGCGAGATCATAAGCGGCCAGCAAAGGCCGACCGCAGCACGGACTGACGGTTTGAAGCTGTTCAGCAGTATAGAAGCTCTGGCACTCGCTGCATTCGAGATGGCTAAGGTAGCTGTAACGCGCACTCATATATCATAGTATATCATAGAATAAGTTGACCAGGGGAGTGAGTTGACCAGGGCGGGGACAAGCCCGGCCCCTACCCTGCTACGACTTCGTCCGCCGTTTCGTAGCAGGATAGGGGCCGGGCTTGCCCCCGCCCTGGCCGTTCTGAGCAGGTTAAAAGAGAGCCAGGCCTGTATCGGCGTCGAAGAGGTGAATCTGGTCAGCATCGATATGCAGGTTGATGGTCTGCCCGACGCTGGCTTTGGAACGCGGATCAACGCGAGCCACCAATGGTTTGCCCTGGAAGGTCATGTAAACCAGCAGTTCACTGCCCAGGTGTTCGACGACTTCAATAGGCGCGCTCAAACTTGAGCCGGTGCGCTCGTTCTCAGGAAGCAGGACCATATCTGCAAAATGCTCCGGGCGAATACCCAGGACCAGTTTCTTGTCGGCCGCGTCGCGCACGCTATGGGTGTAAAGCGGCGGCACCTCGACCTGACCGGCGTCGCCCATCGTGATCTTCGTCGCGTCGCCATCAGTCACCACCTTGACATCATCAAAGAAGTTCATGGCGGGAGAGCCGATGAAACCGGCGACGAACAGGTTGGTGGGGTGATCGTAAAGCTCTTGCGGAGGGCCGAGTTGCTGGATGAAACCGGCGTTGAGCACAGCAATACGGGTTCCCATCGTCATGGCTTCGGTCTGGTCGTGGGTCACGTAGACGAAGGTGGTCTGCACGCGCTGGTGAATCTTGGAGATCTCCGCGCGCGTCTGCACACGCAGCTTGGCGTCCAGGTTGGAGAGCGGCTCGTCCAGCAAGAACACCTGCGCGGAACGCACGAGCGCGCGGCCCAGCGCCACACGCTGCCTCTGGCCGCCGGAGAGTTCTTTGGGCTTGCGTTTGAGCAGTTTTTCCAGCCCCAGGATGTCCGCCGCGTCTTCCACACGCTTCTTGATTTCCTGGGCGGGAACGTGACGGAGCTTGAGGCCGAAGGCCATGTTGTCGTAGACCGTCATGTGAGGATAGAGGGCGTAGTTCTGGAAAACCATCGCGATATCGCGATCTTTGGGATCGACATTGTTGACAACCTTGTCTCCGATGTAAATCTCGCCGGAGGTTACGTCTTCCAGGCCCGCGATCATACGCAGGCAGGTGCTTTTGCCGCAACCCGATGGACCGACCAGCACCAGAAACTCTTTGTCCGCGATATCCATGTTGATATCGTGAACCACTTCAACCTTGTTGAAGCTCTTGTACACGTGGTCGAATTTGACACGCGCCATTAAGGTAACTCCTTTTCGCTCTTGTACCAGGCGTATCTTACGCCTGCTACCCTTCAAAAACAGTAGAGCTGTTGCTTGGTGCATGCATTGCAACTACTAAAGAGTTGGGAGTCAATGCAGCCTCTTGACACCATGCCGCAGAAATCCAGAGCGCTGAATATCCTGCAAACAGATGCCATATGAAGCATACCACAGAACATACAGGAAATACTATATTTTGGCGATGAATCTGGGGCTTGATGGCGGCTTACAGGGGGCCTGTCGCTTTTTTCATGGCCGCGCTGGTTTGTGAAATATTTTTAGAACGCGAAACGTAGGAATATCATACTTGCGCTAGCCTGCTTAAACTGGCTATACTTTATACAGTCGAGCATTGACAACTAACAAACATTTCCATGATGAATTTTGACGAACGAAACCGATAGTGTGCATAGCCCCGTCCTGTAGGACAAGGGGCGGATGTGGGGAAGGGCGGGGGCCTTGTGCTTGTCCTCGTGGCAACCGGATTCGCCCGGGTTCCGTGAGGCAGAAGGGTCGCCCAGCCACGAGGACAAGCACAAGGCCCCCTCATCCACCCGACCCTGCCCCTTGTCCCTACAGGACGCTAGCACGCTTTCGTTCCTCTATTCGGTTGTCTAAATTCATTATAGGATGGCGCGGGTATCGCGTGGGTAGACACGGAGATAAAAGGAGAGCAAGCGATGGTGTCCTGGTGGCAAAAGACAGTTGCGGCGGCAGCGGGTGTGGCAGGGTTGGCCGGTGGAGCATATTATTTTTTCATGCGCCGCCCTCTGCCCAGATATAAAGGCGAAGCGCGTTTAGCGGGTTTGCACGAGGCGGTCGAAATTATTACCGACCGCTACGGTGTGCCACATATGTACGCGCAGAACGAGGACGACCTGTTCTACGCGCAGGGATATGTCCATGCTTCGGAACGCTTCTGGCAGATGGAACTGAACCGGCGCATCGGCTCGGGCCGACTGTGCGAGATTTTCGGCGAAATTGCGCTCGAAGCGGATCGTTTTGCGCGCCGCCTGGGGATGCACCGCGCGGCAGCCGCCGCCGTCGATTCATTGCCCGCGCACAGCCGTCGCATCCTCGATGCTTATGCGCGTGGAGTCAACGCTTATATAGAGCAGAACCAGCATAACCTGCCCATCGAGTTTACCATCCTGCGTTTCAAACCCGGCCCCTGGCATATCACCGACACTATCCAGTGGTCCAAGATGATGGGGTGGAATCTAGGCGGCAACTGGGAGACGGAGGTGGTACGCGCCCGCCTCGTCGCCAAACTGGGAGCGGAACGCGCAGCGAAACTGGAAGCTGGTTACGACGCGCAGCACCCCTTGATCGTGCCGCCGGGGGTCGCGTACCAGGGCATTAATCTCGGCATAGCCGAGCAATACGAACAGCTCAAAATGTTGAGCGGCTTTGGCATGTTGGGTGGCAGCAATAACTGGACGGTTGACGGCACCATGACTACTACCGGCCTACCCATTCTCTGCAATGACCCACACCTGGGACAGGTCGCGCCCTCGATCTGGTACGAGTGCCACCTTTCAGCCGGAGATATCGACGTGGTCGGGGCCAGCTTCCCCGGCGCGCCGGGCATCGTCATCGGACACAACCAGCGCATCGCCTGGGGACTTACCAACGCCATTTCCGATATCGAAGACCTCTATATCGAAAAGTTTCACCCGGAACATCCCAACCAGTACGAATACATGGGCAAGTGGGAAGAGGCGCAGGTCATTCGCGAGGAGATTCGCGTCAAAGGCGCGAGGGAACCAGTCATCGAAGAGGTGCGCGTGACCCGTCACGGCCCCATCCTGACCAACTTCGCTCCGTCCGCGCAGGACGCCGCCAGCAGCAATGGACACCAGGCGCAAGAACTCCCGCTGGCACTGCACTGGACCGGGCAGGAGAAACATAATATCGTTTCCGCCGTGCAGCAAATGAACCGCGCCTCCAACTGGGAAGAATTCCGCCAGGGCCTGCGCGACTGGGACCTGCCGCCGCAGAATGTCGTCTATGCCGATGTCGAGGGCAACATCGGCTACGTCATGGCCGGCGCAATCCCCATCCGCGCCAGGGGTCAGGGTCTGCTCCCCTCGCCCGGCTGGACGGGCGAGTACGAGTGGACAGGCTACATTCCCTTTGAGGAATTGCCCCAGACTTTCAATCCTGAGCAGCATTTCATCGTGACCGCCAACAACCGCGTCGTCGATGACAACTACCCCTACTACATCACCAACGAGTGGTTAAACGGCTATCGCGCCCGGCGCATTCGCGATCTGCTGACGAGCAAGCAGAAGCTCTCGCTCTCAGACATGGCGACCATCCAGTCCGACCAGTACTCGCTGCCAGCCGTCGAGCTGGTACCGCACCTGCTGACAGTCACGGCCACCACGCCTGTCGAGAAAGCGGCCCTGGAAACACTGCGCACCTGGAATTATGTACTGGCGCCAGAGAGCGCAGCCGCCGCCATTTACAGCGCCTTCCTCTTCAAGCTTGAGCGCATCGTCTTCGGCGCGATGCTGGGCGACGAAGAGGTCATCTTGCAATACTATCTCGGCATAGGCACAACCGTACTCAACCTGCAGAACGGCTACCTGGGCCGCAACAAACCGATGCTGATTCGCCTGCTCAACGAGCATGACGACAGCTGGTTCGACGGTACAGTGATTGCCAACGGGCCGAAAACCTGGGATGCCGCCCTCAACAGCGCCTTCTCCGCCGCCATCGATGAGTTGCGCGCCAGGCTGGGCGACGACGTGAAACGCTGGCGCTACGGCGCGGTCCACAAGATGAGTTATAACCACCCACTGGGCATGGTCAAGCCGCTCAAAAAGATCTTCAATCGCGGCCCCATCCCCTTCGGCGGCGACATCGATACCGTCAACGTGGGTTCTTCGCTGCCCAACCAGCCCGAAGTCATCATAACGGTGCCATCCTATCGTCAAATCGTCAACCTGGCCGATCCCAAAGCCTCGCTCTCCATCCATCACCCCGGCCAATCCGGCCACCCGGCCAGCAAACACTACGACGACTTCATCAAACCCTGGCGGCGGGTTGAGCATCATCCCATGCTCTTCGAGCGAGGGATGGTTGAGGAGAACGCGACGGGTACGCTGCGTTTGACGCCGAAATAGAAATAGGGCGACTGGGACCATGGGTCAGGGCGACCGCAAGAGGCCAGGGCGACCGCGAGAGAAGAGAGGCCAGGGCGACCGCAAGGGTCGCCCCTACAATATTACGAAATGGCTCTCCAGGATGGTTTACGTCGTCGTATTGTACGGGCGACCCTCGCGGTCGCCCTGGCCCCCCCGCTTGCGGTCGCCCCTGGCTGACGGTTGGCGAAATTTCTATTTCTCTGCCGCCTTGCGCGCCCCCACAGGCTCGGCGCTGGGCTGCTTATGCTTGTTGCGCGCCGACCGCTCTTTTGCGCGTTCCTCGCGCTTCTCTTCGCGGTGCCATTTCATGGCGTAGTAGAATAGTTCGCGGAAAGCCCGTAGTATCACGGCTGGTTTGGCTCCGGTGGCTTTGCCGCCGCGCCGGGGCAGGTGGCGCACGCCTACCTGAGTGTAGGTGTAGCCGGCGCGCGTAAATTTGTAGAGGATTTCGGTATTGATCATCGCGCCGCGCGTCTCCAGTTTGTGTTCGCGAAAGAAATCACCGGGGTAGAGCTTGAAGGCACAGTCCACGTCGCGCACGTAGACCCCGAAGACCATGCCCACCAGGATTTTCCAGCCCCAGGCGTTGACCTTGCGCATCCACGTATCCTGGCGATCAATGCGATAGCCAAGCACGGCATCGTACTCGCCGAGCAAAGGGAAAAACTTCTCCAGGTCGGAAATATCAAACTGCCCGTCGGAATCCATAAAGAACGCCAGGTCTTTCGTCACCGCCTCGAAGCCGCTCACCAGGGCCGCGCCGTAGCCTTGATTGACGGCGTGATGGATCACGCGCAAACGCGGCTGCGCGGCTGCCATCGTATCCAGAATCACACCGGTGCGGTCCCGGCTGCCATCATCGACTACGATTACCTCGAAGTCCTGCAACCAGGCAGTAAGCGTGTCAATCACTTCGTGAACGGTATGCGCGATAGCTTGCTCTTCGTTATGCGCGGGCAAAACTACCGAAAGGCTGGAACTGGCGATGTTCTTTTTCAAGGCTGAACTTTCCTTACCTGCGTACTCAATGCATTTCGCGGGCCTGCATCCCTACTTCCCGCACGTTTACTATTCTAATAAACGAGCGCACGCGAGCAAAGTTCCTCATGCGTTCCTAACAGGCACAATTTGATATCCGGGACATTGAGTACATGTTACGCCATTGTACTTGCATAGATTATACCATGTAGGATTCCAGTTCAGCTTATATTTGAAAAAAGTCTCATTGCCCTTGACAACGCAATAGCTATCTGTTATACTCGATATAACAGATAGCTATGTGAGGAAACGATGAACCTTTCTGAAAAAATTAAACACTTGCGTGAGGTCGAGGGCGACATACGCGGCATTGGGCGAGCCATGACGCAGATGGAAGTTGTGCGAGCGATGCAGGAGGAGATGGGCGAAACCATCAGCCAGGCTTACCTCTCGCAATTAGAGAACGGCAAGCGCGTCCACCTGACCGCGACCAGCCGCGACCTGCTGGCGCGTTTCTTCAAGGTGCAGCCGGGCTATCTTGTCAGTGACCTGGCCGATTTCAGTACCGATCTTTTAAGCGAACTTGACAACGACGGAGATCGCTTGCTCACCTGGCTTGAGGCCAGCGCTGAAGAGTGGCGCGCAGAGCCGCTGATCCAGCACTTTTTAGAACAACTTGCCAGCGTGGAAGACCCGCGTCGCTATATTGAACTTTTTAACGAGTTGCTGGATTTACCGGCGGAGGATATCAATTCTCTCACCCGGTCCAGGCCGCGCCATGCTGAACAAAACGGCGCATCTCAGTTAAAATCAGATGTTGTAAATTGAGGACAATCTTGCGTCTATATACACCAGCAGGCATAATTGTTGGCCTTTTGACCAGACCTGAATACCTGCACGACTGTTTCCGCGAACGGAGGAGGGCACATTGCCATGATCGCTACTGATCCTCTCTCACTTATGTTTATTGCTTGCTTCCTGGTCGGGCTGATCTACTTTATTGTAACTGCCCTGCTGGGAAATCTCGGACACGGCTCTGCTCATGCAACCCACGCTGCCGGACACCACGTTGATGCCCACATTGGTCAGCACACGGGTGTACACGCGCATACGAGCAGCCATACTACCGGCCACGCCCAGGCTCACACCAGCGCCAAAACGCATACGAGCGGCCACAACCAATCCTGGGGAGCGTTCCTCAACCCAACGTCCGTAATGTTCTTCTTGCTGGGATTTGGCTTTTTCGGCTACGTCTTCCATAACATTGTCGGCCTGGAAGCTCCCCTGCTTGTCTTGCTCTTCGCCGGTTTGAGCGGCGTGGTCATCGCCCTGTTGCTGCTCTACATGATTACCCGTCTTTTTGGCAACAGCGAATCCGCAACCGAGCAAGATGTGTCCGATCGCACCGGGCTGCTGGGCAGGGTCAGCATGACCATTCAGGAGGGCGGTTTAGGAGAAATCCTCTACGTCTCCCCCGGAGGTATGCGCAAAAGCATACCTGCGCGCAGCATAGATGGACAACGCCTGGAGCGAAGTCAAGAGGTAGTCGTGGTCAGCTACCAGAATGGTGTGGCGGAAGTTGATACCTGGGAACACTTTATCAATGAGGAGGGAACATATGTGGGGACATCGGGGTCGAGCATGATGGCTTCCGATGACCTGCAAACATTAAGAACCCTGTTAGATGAAACCGGTAAAACAGACTCACAAGCCTTAGTTATGCGCAAAGATTCGCAAAAGGAGTAACACTGTATGGACCCACTTATTCTACTCATCGTCGGCGTTGTGGCTATCGTCGTCGTGGTGATTATTATCATTCAGACGATTGGCCGTTTGCTTCGCAAAGTCGGCCCCAACCAGGCCCTCATCGTCTATGGCGCGGGCGGCACAAAAGTTATCACCGGCGGCTCGCATTTTGTCATTCCCCTGTACCAGCGCGCCCAGGATTTCTCGCTGGAGTTGATGTCCTTCGACGTGGCCCCATCGCAGGACCTGTATACCACGCAGGGTGTCGCCGTCAACGTCGAAGCCGTCACACAGATCAAAGTGCGCTCTGACGAAGAGAGCGTTAAAACCGCCGCCGAGCAGTTCCTGAGCAAACGCCAGGAAGAGCGCGAGAGCCTGATCCGCCTCGTCATGGAAGGCCATCTACGCGGCATCGTTGGTCAGTTGACGGTCGAGGAACTGGTGAAGGACCCCGAAAACGTCGGCTCGAAAATGCTCAAGACCGTCACTCCCGACATGGAGAAGATGGGCCTGGAAGTCATCTCGTTCACCATCAAAGATGTGCGCGATAAGAACGATTACATCTCGAACATGGGCCGTCCGCAGATCGTAGAGATTCGCAAACAGGCTGATATCGCCTCAGCCCTGGCGCAGCGGGATACGCAGATCCAGCAAGCCAACGCCGCTCGCGAAGCCGCCGTTGCGAAATCTGCCGCAGACCAGGGACGTGTGAAGGCAGAAACCGAATCACTGGCATTGCAGGCCGAGTCGCAGCGTAACCTGGCTTTGAAAAAGGCTGCCTTCGACGCTGAAGTGAAAAAGCAGCAGGCCACTGCCGACAAGACCTATGATATCCAGGCCAATTTGATGCAGCAGCAGGTCGTCACCGAAGCGGTGAAAGTAACCGAGGTAGAGAAGCAGGCCCAGATCAAGGTGCAGCAGGCTGAAATCCAGCGCCGCGAACTGGAACTGGAAGCTACCGTCCAGAAACAGGCGGAAGCCGAGCGCAGGCGCATTGAAACCAGCGCGGGAGCCGAACGCCAGCGCCTGATCCTCGAAGCGCAAGGCCAGGCGGACGCAGCTAAGGCGCGTGGTATCGGCGATGCGGATGCCAACCGCGCTCGAGGTCTGGCAGCAGCCGAAGTCATTCGCGCCACAGGTCTGGCGGAGGCCGAAATCATTCGCGCCAAAGGTGAAGCCGAAGCCGAAGCTATGAAGGTCAAGGCAGCAGCCTTCCACGAATACAACCAGGCGGCTGTACTCGACAAGCTGCTGACCGGTATGCCGGAGATCATGCGCGCTATCGCGGAACCTCTGAGCAAGATAGACAAAGTCACAATTGTCTCCACCGGCAGCGGCAACGGCAACGGCAACGAAGGCATGGGCGCCAGCCGCATCACCGGCGACATCATGAACATGGTGGCCCAGGTACCCGCGCTCTTCGAACTGCTGAGCGGCACGCGCCTCGGCGACCTGATGAGCCGCGTCCCCGCGCTCTCCTCCAACGAGGACAGCAAGGACGGAGCGAATATGGCCGGCAAAAACGGCACCAGCGCGACGGTAGACGCCACAACCGCCGGTGATAAATAACGATTGTTCCCTGTTGGCTTTTCATAGTCAACAGGGAACAATTTTGATGAACGGTGACAACCGAACCGGGTAATGAAATGTCAGGGAATCGCCCTTTCGTCCTGTAGGGACAAGGGGCGGATGCGGGGACGGGTGGGGGCCTTGTGCTTGTCCTCGTGGCAACATGATTCCGTTGGAGTTCTGCGAAGCAAAATAGTCGCACTTCGATGAGGACAAGCACAAGGCCCCCACATCCACCCAACCCCACCCCTTGTCCCTACAGAATCCTGGAACGCAAGCGTTCCAACATATATCATTATCCCGTTCGGTTGGCAAAAATCATCAGGAGCCTGTTTTATTTAGTGGGCGGAGTTCACTAACGATCAAGGGGGTAAGTAGATTCATGAATTTGTTGGAACGTGTGCTTACTTTGCTGCGGGCAAACCTCAACGCGGTTGTCGAGAAATCGGACGACCCGGAGAAGACGCTGCGGCGGCTTCAGCTTGACATGCGCAATCAGCTGGTGCAGGTCAAGACACAGGTTGCCACCGCCATCTCCGAGAGCCGCAAGTTGCAAGGACGCGCGGCGGAGAAGCGGGCCGAGGCCAGTACGTGGTATACGAAAGCCGAAAACGCTGTCCAGCACAACAACGAATCTGCCGCCCGCGATGCGCTTACCCGCCATAACGACCTGCTGAAACTGGCCGAGCGCTACCAGCAACAGCAGCAGGAACAGGATCAACTCATCGTTACCATGAGAAGCGTGTTGCGCCAGCTCGAATCCAAAATTGCCGAAGTTGAGGCGACCATTGAATTGCTCGTCACGCGCAAACGCAGCGCGCTTCTGCAACAACGAGTCTACGACGCGCTCAACAAGACGGGAGGCAGCGTTGACAAGGAGAAGGCCAACCGGGCGCAGGACGCGGTGATGGAGGCCGAGGCACGCGCGCGTGCTATGGCTGAGCTGCACAAACGCGACCTGGATTTCCAGCTTGACCAGCTTTCCGAGGAACAGGTTGTCGATCACCAGCTGAACGAACTCAAGGCCAGGAGGCGCGGCGCGCAGGAACCCCCACTGCTTCAGGAAGGCAAAACGCATCCATCCCCTTTGCTTGACCCCCAGCCGCAAAACAATGAGCCATCCAGGAAACGCGCCAGGGCGAAAAAAGCGGCTTCTGAAACCAACCCGGAAGCATCTCCGTCAGGCCAGCTGAATATTGAGGAACTGCGGCGGTTAATGGAAAAGTAGTGTGAAGGCTACCATAATCGCCAGGGCAATCACTATGCCAACGATAAATGAGTAGCGGTGGTTTTTCTTTTCTTCTTCTGTATAGGGTCTTTTCTCTTCGCTCATGGCTTTCTGCCCTGCATTCTGGCTTTTCGTCTTATGTCACTACAAGGCTGCAATGATGGCGCTCTCAACGGTTGCCATCACTTCAAGACTTTCAACCGGATCGGATTCGCGTGTCGTAATCAACACCTGGAAGATTTCCCTTTCGCGATCCAGCACGCGCAACAGGATATGATGGGTTGCGCTGGTGATAATGGTATCTTCGTGCTGGCCCCAATTCGCCTGCCCCAAAACAAGCAAGACGCTCTTTAATATACTACTGAAATCGGCGCACATGCTCGATATGTCCTGGTCTTCCATCGCCACCTGCGCGATGGGCTGACCATCCATGCCCACCACAGCTGAGGCGATAAAGCCAGGCAGTGTGTAACCCAGCGTTTGCAGCGCGGAAACCAGGGCTGAATAATTGCGTTTGCCGCCGCTTTGCTGGCGAGCGGCTGCCGCTCGTTCTGGCTGCTTTACGGGAGTAATCAGTTGATCCGGCACAAACACTGGCGCTGGTTCTGCGAGAGCGGCGCCGCGCATGACAGGTCCAATCGTGGCGTGTCCAGCTAATTCCTCGGTTTGCCGGGGCGTCACCAGACTTTGCAAGAGATTGGCCGGGATGTCCGGTAGTGGAGAGGGGTCGGCAGCTACCTGCTGCGGCGCTTGCCATTCCGCCGGAGAAGAGGCTTTCGCTGATGTATCCACACCCGGATGTGGCGTTTTCCCATTCCCGTTGGTCGAGGTTGGCGAACTGGCAGCAGGCGCTGCCGGCTTCACCGGCCGGGCTGGCTGTACCGGCTCCTCAGGCTGCCATTCTGCCAGCGGCGGTTTGCTGGTCGGGGCTGCCGCGACCTGGCCGGTGCCGCTCAGCGATGATGGGCGCATGGACTGCAACTCAAACTGGGTGGGCTGATCCATCAACCAGGACGGCAGATCAGAACGCTGGCCGGTAGTCGTCTTGCGCACAGTAGATGGGGTGATGCTGGAGCCGTTGGCAGCGGCGGCGGGCCTGTTCCTCTCTGGAGCCGGTTTAGGCATGGGCGAACCGCTGCCCGTAACCGCCTGGATATTGCCCGACCTCCCCATACTGCGTGACTTGGCCGAGTCCTGCCACCATTCCCTCGGTTCCGCGCCGACAGGTTGTGCAGGCGGCGAGGGTGTTGGTGACGGCCCGGCAACATAGGTGAAAGGACGATCATCGATAGCTTCTGTAAAGAGCATGTCCACGGGAGACAGGTTGTTTTCGGCAGGCGCGGCCGGGCGGCCATTCACTGCCTCAAGTTCGCCGCTCAACTGCTGCGCGGCTGCATACTTGGAACGATACTGGAGCGCCTGCATAATCAGGCGTGAAAGCGGCTGCTTCACATTTGGCGCAACGCGGTCGTCCCAGGTCTGCTGTGTCACCATGCCGTTTTTATGCGCGGCCAGCGCGAAAAATGCTTCTTCGCCGCGCAGGGTGCCATACTCGGCCCAGATCATTTCACCCGACTGGAAACCCAGCATACCCTGCTCTTCCAGCCCCGTATGCACCACCAGAGAGATACTCTTGCGACTCATATTCACAATCTGGATCACGTCGAGTAAATCAAACGAGGCAAGGCTGGCGGTAAAACCTGTTTGCTGGAGCAGGCGCCGCACCTCCACTTTCAGCAGGCGCAGATCAACCGGCTTTTCAAGGTAGCCAACCGCTCCATTCTCTAAGGCGCGCGTGCGCGCGCCCGGCACGTTCGCCAGCGCCAGCATTATCATGCGTGTTTGAGGGCAGTAGGTGCGAATCCATTGCAACAAATCAAATCCATCGGCATCCGGCAACTGCATATCGCCAATCACCAGTTGCTTTTCATCCGCCCAGAGGATGCGTATGGCCTCAGCGCCCGTCAACACCCCTTGCACGCTATACCCATCCTTCAGGAGCGAATTGACGATCCCTTGATTAAGATATTCGTCGCCTTCCACTACAAGAATGCGCCATTGTTGAGACATCGTTACTACCACCAGGAAATAAGATAGCAGGGTATTATTCTCTGTTCTCAGCAGAGTGTAACATGAGAAAGTCAGAATGACAAGTAGCGTAGGACTGGATGATGATGGTCATTTTTTGCTGTGCAGGCCAGTGCAGGACATGTCCTGCACTGGCCTGCACAGCAAAAAATGACCATCACTCGGATGTTCTCACCCCGCGTACCGGTGAGAACAATAACCACAGTCCCGCCATCATGACTCCAAGCACAGCGGTGAAGAGGGTGAGACGCACGCCGATTCGTTCTGCTAAGATGCCTGCCAGGAGAGCGCCCAGGGGGGCAGCACCCTGTGTCAGGAACAGGATGCCCGCGTTGGCGCGTCCCAGCAGGTGATGCGGAATGAGCATCTGGCGCAGGCTCAGTTCGGCGATCAGATGGATCGATACTGTTACGTCGCCTACCAGCTGGCTCATGAATAACAGGACCGCCACTACGGCGATGGGGCCATGAGCAAACGGAACGAGCAAGCCTACAAATCCATATGCGAATAGTCCGCCCCCAATCGTGAGGCCTAAGCCCAATCGCCGTACCACGCGCTCAGCAAGAACGGCCCCCACCAGCGCGCTAAGACCTCCGGCGGCAATCAGCAAGCCATAGAGAATGGGCGGAATACCCAGTGTTCGGATAACGTAGAGGGCGTAAAGCGTGCCGAAAAACATGCCAAAGAAATTGAACACGCCCGCACTTCCGGCAAGTGCGCGCAGCAGCGGGTTCTTCAAAACGTAAAGCAGCCCCTCGATGCTCTCATACCAGGCGCTGCGCCGCTGTTTTGCAGCCACCGGCGCTGGCTCTGGTTTGCGAATACGCGCCACGCAGAGGGCCGAGGCGAGAAATGAAAAGGCATCGACCAGCATGGAGAGCGGTGCGGTGATGGCCGCAATCAATGCGCCAGCAAGGGCAGGCCCGGCAATCTCCGCCAGGGCATCACTCATACCAAGCTTGCTGTTGCCCTCTACAAGTTCTTGCGCTTCTACCAGGCCGGGGAAAAACGCTACATCAGCTGCATGAAAGAAGACAGACAGGAAAGCTGTCAGGGCCGCTACGATATACAACTGCTCTATACTCAATATACCCAGCAGCGCGGCTACCGGAATGGAACCGACGACGAGCGCGCGTCCCCGGTCTGTCGCGATCAACACCGGACGACGGCGCAGGCGATCAACCCACACTCCCGCCAGCAGACCAAAAAGCAACACAGCGACCCCATCCAGCGCGCTCAGTATACTCATTTGCCCCGGCGTAGCAGCCAGGACCTGCACAGCGATCACAGGCAACGCGATCCCCGTGATGCCATTGCCTATATTCGAAATCGTGTGGCTCAACCACACCTTCATAAAGTCTGGCTTTTTCCATAATCCTCGTAATTGCCAACGCAT
>Ga0102924_1003636_pt1 | contig 16086 bp, 15 predicted proteins | sample PaiPotPPM11metaG_FD_80116 | JGI IMG/M metagenome (GOLD analysis project Ga0102924, IMG submission 80116) | Iron sulfur acid spring bacterial and archeal communities from Banff, Canada, to study Microbial Dark Matter (Phase II) - Paint Pots PPM... ... | reverse complement strand
TTGGGATCCCGGCGCGCCGGGATCCCAAAGAGAGCGCGACTGCTGGTAGAAGGCGATCGTGCGCATGATGCCGTCGCGCAGGCCCGTCTGGGCGCACCAGCCGGTCTCCTGCTGGATGCGAGAGACGTCCGCCACCAGCCGGTGCGGATCGCCCGGGCGTTCGCCGCCGTCGACGATGGTGAGCTCGCGAGCGGTCAACTCTTGGATCAGGGCCAGTACCTCGGCCATGAGGACGCCGGATCCTGTACCAAGGTTGTAGACCCGCGCCCCTTTCCAGCCGAGCACCCGGATGTGGGCGCGGGCGATGTCCTCCACGAAGACGTAGTCGCGGTACTGTTGGGCCTTCCAGTAGGTGACGATCGGCTCGCCCGTAAGGGCCGCGCGAATCCAGCGCGGCACGGCGCGCGTGACCGGCTCCTGCAGGTCGCCCGGGCCGTAGGCGTTGAAGTAGCGGAGGGAGACGCTGTTGATGCCAAAGGCGTGATAGTACCCTTGCAGCAGCCCCTCGAACGCCAGCTTCGTCGCCCCATACAGATGCAGTGGACGCTTGGGGGCATCTTCCTGAACGGGAACCTGTTCGGGTTCGCCGTAGACCGAGGCGGAGGACGAGTAGACCAGATGCCGGACGCCGGTCGCCCGCATCGCCTCCAAAAGGATTGCGCCGTTGACGACGTTGTTCCGCACGTATTCCTGTGGATCGCTGTATGACCCCGAAATGATGCTGGACGCGGCGAAATGCATCACGATATCCGTGCCAACCAGCGCCTGGCGCAGCATGGGTGTGTCGGCCAGATCGGCCTGGATAAAGCGACAACGGTGATCCACCAGCTCGCGGAAGCCGAAGGCAAGGCTGTCGATGATGGTGACGGTATGGCCTTCATCGCACAGCATGCGGGCCACATTGGACCCGATGAAGCCGGCGCCACCGGTCACCAACACGCGCATGCCTATGCCTCCGGTACTCCTACCAAGCTCCTCGCCCGATCAATACGGACGGGATGGTACGGAGCAGGATTAACAGATCCAAGCCAAAGGAGCGTTGCGCGATATAACGGCGGTCGAGCACCGCCCGCTGTGCGTACCCCACCTCCTGGCGCCCTGAAATTTGCCAGAGACCGGTGAGACCCGGTTTCACGGTCAGGCGGAGCGCCAGAAACGCTCCGAAGCGATCGGCCTCCGCCGGGTGAATCATGCGCGGCCCGACTAGGCTCATCTCACCGCGCAACACATTGAGGAGTTGAGGGAGCTCATCGATGCTGAGCCGGCGCAGGAGGCGTCCAACGCGCGTCACGCGGGGATCGTCACGGAGCTTTACGTTGTCCCCATAACGGTTCAGCAACTCCGGATGCGCCGCGATCCAGGTGTCCGCGTCTTCTCGCATCGTCCGCAGCTTATAGGCATCGAATCGAGCTCGATGAAGCCCGAGGACGCGGCGACGATGCAAGATGGGGCCTCCGTCCTCCCGTTTCACGAGTAACGCGGACGTGATGAGGAGCGGTGACGCCACGAGGAGCCCAATGGACGCTGCGACGAGGTCAAGCGCACGCTTGGCCAAAGGATAGATTAACGACGAGCATGTATCCACGTCGGTCATGCTTAGGCTCGTTCGGCCATTGTCCTAGGACGCAGGTGCAAGCTCGCGTGGCTCGGGGTCCGCAGGCAGGGCGATGACTCGGTAGCCCGGTCGGATCTCCTATGCATGCGGACCAAGGGCAATCGTCCTACACGATGCCTTAGCTTCAGAGGATTCATTCGCGACCTGCGATGCCTCGATTTGGCCTGATGCAACGGGGACTGTACCAAATACCACCGAGAGAACCACCGCCCCGAGTGCCGGGCACATTGGCACCGGCAGGTAGTCACTATGATCGATGTGAGGTTCGCGCGGGGTGTCCAGAATGTTCATGGACGCCCCACGCAAACCCGATGACCATCGCCAACCGCAGGTCTGAATTGTGGCCGGAAGCGGCTGATCTGGCACGGAGGCCATGTCACCGGGTGGTCATTGTTCGCGCCTTCGTCAACCCGTCGCTTTGGCGCGGATGAACCACCTCTCAACGGCATCGCCAGACCAGACTTAACCTGCCGCCGCGAATCGACGATCAGATGTGGAGCTGTGCCTTTACTTGATCTCGCGCCGGTGCCACTGGCGAATGCGATGGCGCGCTGCCACTAGTCGAGAGCGGATCCACAAAGGCGTCCACTGAGGTAATGATTATTTGCGCACCAACGGGGATGTTGAGCACGTTGCCTGGAACTGTGATAAAGATGTCCAGACCGTGCATCTGTATCTCGGCCTTGCCTGACGTGTTGATATTGTATTGCTCATTGATTATGACAAAACCGAAGCCCGGCACGTTTACGATCGTATTGGGGCCGGGATTAGCAGAGATGGAGATGCCACCAATCTCCAAGTTGGCGAGCGTGGTCGAAGCAGAGGTGGTCCCAGTGGTCCCACTCGAAGGAAAGGTCGCCGACGCCGTGCCGGTCACGGCGTCGGCAGTGATAACGCCGCCCAGGAGGTTGACGCCCTGGATAGTAGACGTGCCCGTTTCGGTGCCACCCTGTGAGGTGATCGAACCGGATATCGTGTCAGTCATCGTCCCCGCAGTTACCACGCCCGGCACCGTAACCAACAAGACGCTCACCGTGTTGGTCCCGCCGGAGCACGAGGGCTGGAATACCAGAGACCACGGACCGCTCGTCACTCCGCCATTTAAAGCTAAGGCGTAGAGCGAATAGGCGTCACCGCTTACGGTCACCGGCGAGGCGAGGCGGTCAAAGCTACTGTTGGCATAGCTGACGAGGATACGCGTGCCAACAGGAATACCCAGCACATTAAGCGGCACGCTAACGTGAATGTCGATACCCACGACGGTGGCGCTCGACTTGTTTCGGCCTGCTATCGGGTTGAAAAGCTGCTCGTTTAGGGTCACGCTGCCGATGCCTAGTAGGTTGATTCTGGTGTTCGCCGCCGGAGTGAACAAAATGGGAATACCTGCCACCTTCAAGTTGGTGAAGACGGTGCCATTGGCGTTGCTGGTTGCAATGAAGGTGCTACCAGTGGTGTTCGCGACGGACTTGATCTCTGTCGCTTGAATCAGACCTGCAAGCAGGCTAATGCCGGCTACATCGGACACGGACTGGACCGATTGCGCGGATGGGCTGATGGTCGCCGTCACCTTGTCATCCAGCGCTCCAACATTACCTATCAATCCCAACGATGCGGAGGCGGCGGAAGCCTCTGCGGTTCGGTTAGTAATGACGCACCCAAGGCTTGTTGGAAACAATGGCCCAATGCCTGCGATCGGTGCTCCGGGGGGAACGATCACGTAGGCCGCGAAGGCTACGCCGCCCACGGTCCCTGTTTGCGCGGGGGCCGCGCTCGCCGTTGCCGGTGACAGAGCCGTGGACAACAGAGCAACTAGAGCAATGGCTAAAGAGAATAGTCGGCGTTTCACGAGAATACTCCTATAACTCAGAGATCGTACATTAACGAAATAGCCGCACGTAGCGACCCGGACCGACCGAACAGCATTAGTTTCCGCCGCCGGCCTATTGGCAACGGCTCATCGCCCGGCCTCCTTTCTTTCACCTACGTGAACGCGGGAATTCTGAGCGAAACCGATCCAGATTAGGTCGTAATGAATTCCGTAAGGTTCGCCGCCAGTGTACCAGGCTTTGGGTCTTTACAACAGGCCTGTGTTGGACCGACGCCGCGGATCGATCACCGTCGATGCGGAATCTGCGCCCTGTAATGGAAAATTAACCATCGAGTCACGTGACGATAAGGCTGCTCACAGCAATCATGAGAGGCGCCCCCTCAGGCAGGGCGAAGGGTCGTGCGCTCGAGTCATGCCTGTTATCGCTCGATCGAGCTTACACCTCAACATTTTTGGCCGCCATAATGCAGCGTTGCCATGATTTGGTTTGGCCGCCCAAGTGGGGCAGCGGCGTTATTCAGTGCGAGCGTGGCAATCTGCATGGGGACGCGCTCAGAACTGGGAAGCCCTGCGAATCGAGCGAGCAGAATTGCGGTTGAGTTCCGCGAGCTTCGGAGGTCGCGCACACTCAAACCGAGGCGATGAGCGGTTGCCCGAAGCGCCATACCAGAGTACCAGACGACGTGTCCCGCGCCGAGGGTCTCACGAAAAGGCGTGGAGAGTCGTCCTTGAGTCAGCTTCATGAGAATTCTCGAAACTATGCGAAAGGCCCCCCGTGAGTTGGGGGTCTCCAGGAGGATATCCCCTCCTGGGCGCAGTAGCCTCAGGCAGGCTAGCAGTAATCTCTCTGGATCGGGGACGTGCTCCAGGATACCCCAGGCCGTGATGGCGTCGAAACTCGCGACGGGGAGTATGTCGGACGTGGTGATGTCCCCGGCGAGTACTGGAAGACCTGTCCTTGTGCTCACCGCGCGAGCAACATCCGCGTCCAGTTCGGTGCCGACGGGTCTATAGCCAAGTCTTTGGCTTGCAATAAGGAAGTGTCCCATGCCACACCCTACGTCCAGGATGTCTCCACACGAGATGCCCACTCGAGTTACGTAATCCGCGAACCGCTGTGCGCGTCCGGTCAGGTACCTGCCAGTAAGACCGAACGGATCGAAGTCGTCATAGCGATAGGCTGGCTCAACTGGGATGTCGCCCTCAAGCCATTCAGCTCCGCACATCTGGCAAGAATGTAGTCTACTCGCTGCATTGGCCCAAACCGCAGTTCCTGTACCTGCTTTGCAAGCAAAGCAGGTGAACCTTTGGGGCAGGAACATCGACCATCTCCGTTTCATCGCTTTGGGATTACGCGCAGACGTACCAGCTTGCCGCTTTGGACGCCGAACGCTTCTGCTCGATGCATTGACTCACGAACGAGCAGAATCGTGCCCTGAACTCTGGAATGCCGAAGCGCTGGGCATGCTCCCTTATAGCCGCTGGTCGGAATAAGGTACGTTCGCAGGCATTGATGGCTTCAATTAGCGCTTCGGATGTCTGCCTGTAGAAGAACCTCCCAGTAAGCCCATCTGCAACCGTATCCAGCGCCCCTCCCGCACCGAACGCTATGACCGGGCGGCCCGAGGCCATGGCTTCCAACGGCGTTAATCCATAGTCCTCAAGACCAGGAAATAAGAGCGCTCGGCAGCGGCTGTATAGATCGACCACGTCCTCATCGGCCGTAGAACCAAGGAACTTGACCGTCGGTCCCGCCAGGGATTTGAGCCGCGACTCCTCTGGGCCGGTGCCAACGATCAACAATGGCTCGCGCAGCCGATTGCAGGCCTCGATGGCCAGGTCTACGCGCTTGTACGGCACGAGCGCGGACACGACAAGGTAATAGTCGCCCACCTTCGGGGCGACCCGGAAGCGATCAACGTCAATTGGGGCATGAATGATCTCACTATGTCGATGGTAGGCGGCGGCGATCCGTTGCTGGGTGATGCGGGAGTTCGCAACGTACGCGTCGACTCGACGACTCACCGCTCGGTCCCTGCGGCGAACAAGATGCATAATTGGAGCAATCGCGGCCGCCAAGACGGGCCGAGAAGACGACAGTTCGGCGCGTTGACTCCACGCATATCGAAACGGACCATGGCAATAACAAATGTGCGTAGTGAGCTTTCCTACGCGCGCCGTGCGCCCAGGCACTGCTGCTACTGATTACTACATCATAAGCGCGTAGATCCGTTAGGGCCGCTGCGAGAGGGTAAAGCGGAAAGTACGCGCGGAACCATCTGTTCGACCCTGGCAACATTTGAATGAACGACCCTCGCACTCCGCGCTCTCGGAAGTATCTGGGCATTGCCTCCAGATCATGGACAAACGTAAATACGTCCGCGAGTGGATAGAAGCCGCAGAAGAGTTGGAAGACGCGCTCGCCCCCCCGCAGATGAACCAGATAGTCATGCACGAGCGCCATGCGCAGGCCTGCGCGTTCCGTCTGCGCTTCCTTACCAGTTATGCGCGCCATCGTCGTCCCGTCCCTGTGTAGTGTTCCAGGGCGGGGGCATAGAGACTTACCACCTTCGTAGCTGAGTCCCTCCAAGTAAGGCCGGCGACGCGCCGGTGTCCTGCGGCCACCAACCTCGCGCGAACATCATTGTCCAGTAGCACCTCCCGCAATCCCTTGGCGATCGAGACAATTTCCAGAGGATCTACAAGCTCGGCCGCGCCTTGTGCCGTCTCACGCAGCGCGGGACAATTCGATGCCACCACGGGCGTCCCGCATGCCATCGCCTCAATTATCGGCAGACCGTATCCTTCGATGAGTGACGGCAAAACGAGCAACTCGGCGTGGCGCATGATGGCGGCAACGTCCTCATCCGAAAGATTCGATCGTTGTTCCACCCGGCCACCGACCCCGAGCGTGTCTATCGTCCCTTGCAGAGGTGTCGCGGATAGTGCGGGACTCGCAATGAGCGCGAGCTTAAGCCGGTCCAGGTGCGACTGCCCTTGGACTACCTCCGCGAACGCGCATACGAGTCTATCAAGATTCTTATGCGGCTTGATCATGCCAACGTAAAGAACGTAGGGAGGGGCAAGCCCTAAGCGACGTAGCCGACAATCGTCCTCTTCGGACCTGTGAGAATGGAAAACTGCGGCCGGCGCCAGATATGAGCGTGATACCTGAACTGGTCCCTCGACGTTCCCTGATATCGCGCATACTGTCCAACGACCATGTCACCACACTATCCGCTCGGCAGGCAACCGTGAGCATCGTATACGCATAGAGGCGATGTACAGGCGATGCAGCAGCCTGCCGAAGATGAATAAGATCATGGACGGTGGCGATGAGAGCACACCTTCGGAATGGTGGCACAACATAGTGACTGGATATCCAGAGGTCAAAACCAAGCAACGATGCAAGCGCACTGATCTCAATGATCTCGCCAACGGAGTAATTAGACGATGTCGTCGGTCGAATCGAAAAGTTACTTGGAAGGCTTAATGACGTTATCAGAGCAACGTCGCGCTTCCGTACGAGAATGTGGTACAGATTATACCGGTCGATAAAGGCTATTTCACGAATTAAGTTGATGCTGAAGCGGCCAATCCCGGTATCTGACAGCTTACGGGCGTCGATTGCAATACGAAGGGGCTTCACTAAAATACTAATCCCTCCTTTTAGCCACAAGTATAGGAGCCCGGTACCACGCCATTACTCATCGTTCGCCATTTGAAAACCGTGAGAACGAATCGTCTGGAGCGGTGCTGGGCCCGTGCGCAAATCCCCAAAGGAACACCTATCTAGGTCCGCGCGGTCGCTAGCTCGTAGTAGCGCTTGTCGTCCCTGAAAGTAATGTATACTCCGATTCGAAGCGCGTAGTGCCACGTACTGGCGTTATCCAGACCGAGGCGACCAGTATCCAGAAATAGAGATTCACAGGAAATACTGTAAAATAGGGGATGAATAGATTGCCCACTAAGAAAGTGATCAAACAGGCGGTCACAAACCTATAATAGACCCGAACGCCTTCCGTCACGCGACGATCTTTACTCAAGGCACGACGCAGACATCGTGTTACCGTTGTACCAAGCAATAACAACGCCCAGGCAGAGGAAAAGAACCCATAATTCTGAAGAAAGGACGCATATGCTGTCTCTTCGAAGTGTATCGAGTCTGCACCAAACAAGAACGAGGAGAGGTCGCCGGAGGTGAGTGTATTGAAAATGAAGTTATCTAACGCGGCTAGGTGCAAGGAAGCGCTTTGTTGTTTTGCCGTCAAGACAAAGCTGATGAATGAAATACGCTGAAGCGACGATAGAGACAACGACAACGCGAGAATAACTGGGGGTGCCAGCGATAGCAGGCCAATGGCTCTTGATGTCGCCCGCCTTGTTGTCCAGGAGTACGCAAGTAAGCCACAAATACATGACAGCCAGCCGCTAAAAGAGTAGGTGAGCACCATAAGGCCCGTACAGATTAGTAATGCGATGAGAAGGAATCGCTTGCGCGTAGACACGGAGTAAAGAGCAAAAATACCAATAATGCACATACTGACATAAATACTGAAGGCATTTGGATCGTCCCATGAACCGCCAAATCTGCTTAGACCGCCATAATACGCTAGGGCAGGTAGTCTGTGTAAGAAGACGAACGAAGAAATCTCTACGGACGTGAAAACTAGTTGGAAGTAGAATAGGGACTTGGCGAGAAGGAGTATGCGTTTTGTCTGCCAATGGCTCAGATGTGCCCAAACGAACGGGCATACTATAGCGACCGGTATGACGAAAATACCCTTTGCCTCAACCGCGAACGTAGCTCCGGAAGCTTGGGTCGTCAATTGTTGTAGTACTGCTCGTAATGAGATGTAAGCGAGAAACACACCACACTGAGCAGCGAACACCCATGAGATCGCTGGTACCTGTCCGTGATCGTGCCGCTTGAGAGCCAGAGCGACTATGATGAAATACACCAGTGCTAGGAGGACCGGATATTTAAGTAATTCAAAAGCTGGTGGCGTGGATGAATATGTTGGAGACGTACTATCGGAGTTGTAGCGAAGTATCCATCGATAGGAATAGTAGACGTGTGAAAATGCCACAAGAATGATAAATAGCAGCTGTGGCAGAGTAAACCTTCTGAACGCATCCGAAGGTGCGGGGGAGGGAGTCGACATCATGTTGGGACGCGGCCGTTCAAAATGATGTGGCAGCGAAACGGCTTGGGCGTCGTGGAGCTGGTCAGCCACTGACAGGCCATGCGGACTGGCGGGCAACAGATATTGCGTTGTCGCGACTCGCCGCGATGTGGCCCTCATCTGGTCTCATCCTGGATGACCGCCGCGCAATGGCGCAGGACAGCGCGATTGTAGCACCAACAGACCGGGTGGCAGATACAAGGCGGGTGCGCCGCCGGAGAATGCGTTGGGTGACATCATCATCGGGGCGGTGCAGCATCCCGCCGCTGGCAGCGGCCTGGCGGGTGATGCGGAGCTTCTTCTCCAACGCGCTTAGGCAAAGTCGGGGGCGGCAGCAACGCCCCCCGCTCAGAGCAATGTGACCCGTGGGGTGCCGACAATATTGGGCCGAACGAACCATCGGTGAGAAACGGCCGTTCGCAAGGAATACGCGCCTCGGTGGCATTGGCGGCTGGGACGGGCGGGTCACTATTCTCGGCATGGCATCGCCGGCGCTTCGCGGTTTTGCTAGGGCGGCCAATGGATCTTCCGTTGACGATGCCCTGCCACGCTTCCACGACGTTTTGGAGACCTTGTCCGCGCTGCCTCACGAACAACGCAACACTATCTCTGATCGTCTGCGAGATTGTCAAACGGAACCGAAATGGCGCCAACCGGCTGGGACTGCCTGAACGCGGTATTTGCTTGACGCGCTCCAGTGAGAATTGATCGGACCCGGGTCAGGATTATCGACGCCGAATGTCCGCACCGAAGTCTCCAATGTAACGCCTAGTGCGATGCAGCATCCCGCGCTCCCAACCGTTTTGAACAGGGTCAATTCGCCCTTCCGCCCGAAAAAGGGCACGAGACACCGGGCGGGGAGCGGACGGCGAAGGCTTTCGGCGCGGTGCCCGAGTGGACCTGGCAGCGACCACCGCCGGAGCACCTAGAGAGCATCCGAACCGGGACTTGATGGGTCTTGTTATTGATCTCCCGGTGACCCTGGACGAGTCAGTCTCGAGCTCGTTCGCGGCGGCGCTATCCGATCTGGCAATATAGGATGAGGCATGGAGGCCCGGCCAATTGGTTGGCTCGTAATCAAGGAACACAAACATGTCGTGCTCGGAAGGCCCTCTCGCCCTCTCCCGCCCTAAGGAGTGGGCAGGATTTCCGAATTCCAGAGAGAGGCGTAGGCAACTCCGGTCCTTCGCCCCCTGGAGAACCGCAAGCGCGACCATTCCTGCGGGGTACTTCCCTGGCTCGTGTCGGAAAGTCGGGAACGCGGCCTCGAACTCGTAGCTCATGAGGGCTGACCGGCCTGTGCCCACCTGGACGCATCCAATAATCAGGCACCGAACTGTCACCGACAAGAATCATGACCTGGCTAAAGCAATAGGGGCGGAGCTATGAGATGGACGCACGGGTACCGAGGGTGAGGGGGATCCGCGGGCGCCCTCGAGTTCCCGACCGATTGGACCGCCGATCTCAATGTCCGCATATGTTGTTCCTAGGCGTTCATCTCCGGCTCACGCTATGGCGGTCCCGCGTCGACCGCCGCACGCGCCTGGTTCATTGCTATGGTGACGACCCGGATCTCGCCGGCTTCGGCACCTGCCGCGCAGGCGCTACGTTTCGTTCCATCCCGGCCACCCGCCAAAATCCTCGTGGGCAAGGGACCACGTTGACAGTGCGCTGGCGGGCAACGCCGACATCTAAACCGCCACTCGCTCCCGCCTGGTCTGCACCCCACGATCCCGTCGCCGGTTCGATAGAATGGTTGCGGCGGTACTTCCGCGCTCCCGGCCGCTTGGTTTCACAAGCATCTCCTGGACACGTTTGGCCACATAAGATCTTTCCCGTCGCCGTTGCGGCGCGGCTGATGAGGGTACGGGAATGATACGCCCTGTAGTCATGCTCGCAATGGTTACCCTCCTCGCCACCTTTTCCGGCTTTGTACGAGAGGTGATTACCGCCTACTTTTTTGGAACGTCGGCTGCTGCCGACGGGCTTTCCGTCATCCTATTTTATTACGATACAGCCGTTACCTTCATTCTTTATGGCGGGATAGGATGGGCACTTGTCCCCCTTCTGTCAATGTATATCGTGCAACGACGAGAGGGGGAAGGCGAACTAGTCGCGACTGCGCTCACCTTTTGGACATGCGGTGTCGTCGCACTTGCGGCATTAGTGGCGGTTTGGTATGCACCGCAACTCACCGTTCTGTTGCTGCCTGACCTTCACGGTTACCGATACGATGTACAGGTTATGCTCATACGCTTCTGTTTTCCCGGCCTGGCCCTAGTAGTGGCAGCGGGCATTATTTCAGCAATCCTGCAGGCATATCAGCGCTTTATTGTCCCTATGATCGGTCGCCTGATGTTGAATCTGGTGATAGTCGCTGCCACCCTCATCGGTGCTCGGCACTGGGGCATTAAGGCAGTCGCCGTCGGGGTGGAAGCCGGTGCATGCGCACAGCTTCTACTAGTGATGTGGTCGCTACGGCTGGCTGGCTGGACTTGGCGACCAGGACCAGTCGTGTCGACGGTCCTCCTGGATTTGTGCAAGGCAAGCTTGCCTGGTCTCGCCATGATCGCATTGATGAATCTCGTTCAGGGAAGTATCGAGCGCTTTCTTCTCTCAGGACTTGTGGTAGGTAGTTTGGCAGCCGTCAACATCGCTGCGCGTACTCTTAGTCTTGTCGCTGGGGCGAGTCTGGCTATACAAACGGTAGCGTTTTCGACGATGTCGCGTGATAGAGGGTCGAAAGATGATGCGCAGACCGCAAGTCGAACAATGGTTCAGACTCTGCGTACGGGGCTGCTCTTGTTGGTGCCAATTTCCATTCTAGTGATGACATTGAGTGAGCCCATCGTCCGGTTATTGTTCTTTCGAGGTGAGTTCGATCAGGCTTCCGTCAGAATGACAAGTGCTGCACTGCGCTGGTATGCCCTGAGCATCGGCCCGGGATTCGTCTTCGGAATTGCGAGTCGGGCATTTTACGTGTTTCGTCGCCCTGCCTACGGTATTCTCATCGCAGTCGCTACCGTTACGGTGGCAGTGACTACCGATGTTGTGATGCTCCCAGAGCTCCGTCACGTGGCTATTCCATTGGGATACTCTATTGGCTTCTTCGTCGCCGCGGTGGTCGGCCTATTCCTGGTGCAACGGCGGACCGCCGCCGATGTCGTTCGTCCTGTCGGCGTGGCCGCGGTACAGGCATACTCATTGTCAGCTCTGTGCTTGGTCGCCGGGCATGCAGTAGCGCACTTCGTCCCTACGCGCTACGAGCAGTCCCCTCCTTGGCTTGTCATTATCGTCTTCAGTTCAGGTGCCGCCTTTCTAGGGCTATACGCCGTTCTTTGTGTTCTAATCCGCCAGACGGACGCCGTCGTGGCGTTCAAGACCATAATCCGGTTCGGTGAACGTACCGTCAAAGTAATAGCTGCCAAATCACGAGTGCAGTTCAGGAGTGGCAGGCGTTGGTAATCATGTCGCGCATGCGTGTTCGATACATCGTAGCGGGACCGGGGCTTGGTGGGGTTGTGATCGGAGCACCAATGGGAGCACGTCCAATGACGACTGCATTGGCTTGTTGCCCTGCGAGTTAGACCGCGGTCGTGTAGATTCGTCGGCATGTTGCGCCAGCGACGCGCCAGGTGTGCAAGGGGTCCTAATGGTCTGTCATCAGAAGCAGATCGACGTTCCGCCTAGCCAGCCGCGGCGTCGAGCCGGCGGGCGCATAGCCGTACGTCTTGAAGCTTTCCAACAACTGGGCCGACGAATATCCAAGCTCTCTCAGCAGCAAGTCATTGAATTCACAGAGCACAACCGGACGCAGCTCCCGCATCGTTCGCGCGGCGCCATCCAGAACCTGGCGCTCGTGACCCTCCACGTCGATCTTCAGTAGGGCTAGGTCCCGTGCTGGGCCTGAGTCGAAGACCAGATCGTCGAGCGACCAGGTGCGCACGTCCAAGACGCGGCTGGTTGGGAACGGCAGGCTAAGCGATGCGTAGGCGCTGGCGTCCCCGTCGCCGACGCCTCGCCTGGCTGGTACGTGCAGCGTTGCTGTCCCAGACGCTGACGAGAGGGCACCCGCGAAAACAGTGAGCTGGTCCAGCGCGTTCCACTGCTTCAGTTCCACCAGACGTGAGACGTTTCGCGGCACCGGCTCGAAGGCCCAGACTCTGCCGCTCGGTCCAACCATACGGCACAGCTGCCCGGTTACCAGTCCAACGTTCGCCCCCACGTCGATCACCCAGTCTCCAGGGTGAACGTGGCGAGGTACCGTCGGCGGCAGAAGCCGGACGCCGGTGAACCCGTACGCTTCCATCTTGTCTCCCAACGTAGCCCGCCGACGATATCCCCATCGGTCAACGTACGTGACGGAGCGTTGCCGTGCCAGACGCATCAGCACGCGCGCTGGAGCTTTCCGCCCCCTGTCCATCGGGCCGGGCGGCAGTAGGTGCCGCGCCATGGATCCGATGATTTGCAGCAGAGGCTCCACAGGCCCGTCTCCGCTCTCCGTGTTACCGCCCAACTGAACCATTACGCGGTTCCTCACCACCTCGGACCGTATCATCCGCTGAGACTCGAGGCAACCCATTGAAGTAGTGGTTCGCGGTGGTCCGCCGCGACCAGTGGGAAGCGCGCCGCGTCCCGGATGACACGCCGTGAACATATGCCTCGCTGGGCAGATGCTTGAGGTTGCTGGTGGGGGTGAAGTACGCCACGGGTTCTCGCGCCGTTAGCTTGCCTGGAGGGACCGGAGGAGCGGGTGCCGCCAGATATGGATGTCGATGAGGCGGCTGTCCTCGCCTCGCCGCGGGCGGGTGCCGTCGGAGCCGGTGGTCGTGCCGGTGGTGTCGGGCCTGGGCGCGGAGGCGCTGGATGATCTGGGGCCAGGCCGCAGCCCAGCGCCACGAGCAGGCGACGGTGCTCAGCCCCGCCATGGGGTTGATGCGCGCCCTGCCCCAGCGCATCACGCTGCCCTTGAGCCGGACTTGCACCACCAGCTTCCCGGCGTTCTCGACGGCACCGATCCCGATGGGTACCACTGGGCCAGCAAGCAGCCCATCGCCTTGTCGCGCGTTGTAGCGGCGGTGGCCGGGTCGGACGCGGCGGCGACCGGCAGGGCGCGCAGCGTGGCCAGGATCGCGGCGGCCCCTCGTGCGTGAGAGCGTTCGCATGGCGGTACATGCTGGCATGCAGGGTCGGCGTGTCCCGACTCCAGGCGGCGCTCGCCACCTGGGCCAGGTGCTGAGTGGCGTGCGCGATGCCCAGCACCCGCGCACGGCGTGGCGGCGGTACTGGTGCACCACACCCTGGCTGCAGGGCGCGCCCATCGTTCACCGACACCTCCACGCACGAGGTCCGCGTCGTCTGAACCGCCGACTGGCCGTTCCGATAGATGCGCTGGCTGGCGGTTCCAATGGCGGCCATCGTGATCTCGTCCCACGTCCCGTCGTCGGCATATACCAGGACGCCATCTACGCTGAGGTACTGGACAGCCAGCCCGCGCGCCTCCGGCAGTTCCTGACGGATACGCACCCGCGCGGCCGCCTGGTCCGCCACCTAGGCCGCGCCGGCCTTATCGGTGAGTCGCTGCGCGGTCTCGTCGCTCACCTCCGCCTGCCAGGAGAAGGCCAGCTTCCCCACCGCGCGCCCGAAGGGCACCCAACCGCTCACGCGCACCAGACCCGCATACAGGTAGAGGCTGGAGCTGCTAGAGAGCAGTTCCAGCGCCTCTTCGAGAGGGGAAACGGCCCCTCCCGCAGGAGGAGCGCCGCCTGGGTCCGCTCCAAGCGCAGCGGCCTAGTCGGGGATCAGCACCTCCCGCCCGTGGCGCCCCCGCTGCTACCCAGCATGCGCCGCCAGTCCGGGTGAGCGGGTTTCGCTGCTGGCGCAGGTGACACCGCCGCGTGACCGAGGTGATCTTGGCCCACCAAAATTAGGGCCCGAAGGGCTGACTACTGGGACCCGACCCGCCTTCGTTTGCTACACTGTGTTGCGACGGAGCAGGGGGCCCGGGCGGCATAGGGGGCTTGGGAGCTCATCCTGGCCTTGGCTAGCTCCGGTGGAGCAATAATGGTCGCGGGCCGGGACTACATTGCTTTGGTTCGACGCTGGCTCTGGCTGGTGCTACTTGCCGCGCTCATTAGCGGCGTCGCTGCCTATATCGTCAGCAGAGCTATCAGGCCGACATACGAGGCGGAGGCGAAACTGTTGGTCAATGCCAAGCAAGCGCCGAACGCCCTGACCTACAACGATGTTCTGCTCAGCCAGCAATTGACAAAAACGTACAGCAACATGGCAGTCGATTCGGTGGTGCTGCTCCAGGTGCTGCAACAAGGCAACCTCCCCTATACCCTTGACGAGTTCTCCAAGATGATCTCCGCGCAGCCGGTGCAGGATACGCAGCTCATTGTCGTCACCGCGCGCGCTCACCAGGCGATGGAAGCGCAACTAATCGCTTCGCAGGTTGCCCAGACGTTCATTTCCCAGCAGCGGGCTCGCCTGGAGAGCGGCGCTTCCTCCGACATAATCAGCGTGGTGCAACCTGCCCTCGTCCCCGCCAAGCCTGTCTCTCCAAGGGTGGCACTGAATACCGCCTTCGGTGTCTTTCTGGGTGGCAATATCGCTATCGGCGTCATCGCCCTGTTGACGTTTCTCGACGACACGGTCAAGACGCAACGAGACGTCGAGACATCCCTGCAACTTCCTGTCTTGGGGCTCATTCCCTTCGGCGACGAGGAAGCCGACAGGACCGGGGATACCAAGGGCAAGAAGCCGCGGGGGCGCTCGGCCGAGGCCTTCCGTATGGTCCGTACTAACCTCGACTTCGCCACGGCGAACAATGGGGCGCGGAGTATCCTGGTCACCAGCACTCAGAAGGGCGAAGGGAAGACGACCACGGCGTGCAAACTGGCCGTGACGATCGCCGAGACAGGGAAACAGGTGGTCCTCCTCGACGCGGACCTACGCTTTCCGCGTGTCCACCGGGTCTTCAATGTGGATAACCGCGTGGGGCTGACCAATTTCCTGATTACGCCAAACGCCAACGTTCAAGACTTCCTTCAGGCATCGCCGATCCCTACGCTGTATCTGCTCACCTCAGGGGTTATCCCGCCGAACCCGGCTGACCTGCTCCAGGGGGAGCACATGTCGGTGCTGCTTAGCAATCTGCTCGAAGTTACCGACGTGGTCATTATCGATTCGCCGCCCGCGCTCGCCGTCGCCGACGCGGTGATCCTGGCCTCGAAGGTGCAGGGCATCCTGTTCGTGACGGCCAGCGGGAGCACGCGCCTGACCCGCATCGGCGAGGCGCTGACCATGCTGCGTCGGAGCAACGCGCCGGTGCTGGGTGTGGTCCTCAACAAAGTGTCGCGGAACGTCGACAGCTACTACAGCGACGCCTCCTATACCGCCTACGTGAGCGGCGCCACCGAGCAGGCCGTGTGAGGGGCCGGGGAGCCGGGGGG
>Ga0102924_1003632_pt1 | contig 16100 bp, 10 predicted proteins | sample PaiPotPPM11metaG_FD_80116 | JGI IMG/M metagenome (GOLD analysis project Ga0102924, IMG submission 80116) | Iron sulfur acid spring bacterial and archeal communities from Banff, Canada, to study Microbial Dark Matter (Phase II) - Paint Pots PPM... ... | reverse complement strand
GCCTACTCCGCACCCGACTCGGTCGTCGGGCGTGTTAGCCGCGTTGCGATATTTTCCGGCGAGCCGATCGTCCCGGGGCGACTTGCGCCCGTGGGGACTGCCGCAGGCCTGGAGGTAAAGATCACCCCCGGCAAGCGCGCGATGGCGGTTCGGATCGACGATGTAGCGGGCATCAGCGGTCTCATTCAGCCGAATAGTCGCGTCGATGTGCTCGTGAGTATGCATGACGCTGGGGCAGGCGATCGGCGCCTCGCGAAGTTGTTCATGGAGAACATGCGGGTGCTGTCCGTCGGCACCCAGGTCCAGCGTGGTCAAGACGGGAAGCCGATCCGCGCGACTACGGCCACGCTCGAGGTCAACCCGGATGAAGCCGAACGTCTCGCGATCGCCGTGGGTCAGGGAAGTATTCAGCTTGTACTCCGGGGCTACGGTGACCCGGACAGCATAAAAACACGCGGGGCGACGTCGAATGAAGTGCTCGCGCAGCTCCGTGAGGGATCGGGCGTGGACCTGGCGCCTGCTCCGGTTGCGGCTCCGGTTCGTGAAAGGCGTCGTGTGTCGCCGCCTGCCCACCTGGATCCGCCCCCCCGGCTAGCCGCCGCGCTTCCCGCACCGGCACGTAGGCAACCCGATTCGATCACAGTGCAGGTCTACCGAGCAGGGAAGCCCACACAACAGCACTTTCAGCGGTCGGATTCGACGGGGGCTGCACCGGCTGACTCGACGTCGCGACAATGAGCCGCTTCGCGATTGTTCGCCCCACCGCGCGCACGTACGGCACGGTGCTTCACCCTACCGGGGGCAAGTGCCTGAGCTCGGTTCGCTGTAGCCGCTCCGTTCGGCACCTACACGGGAGCGCTCAGCAACTATGGCGGTTGGCGGCTTTACTAACGCTGCCGATCGGTGCTGCCCGCGTCGGAGCGCAGCAGGATCAGATAACGTCGATTGAGCTGGCGGTCGGTCGGTCGTGGCCGATCACCGTCGATGATGCAATTACAAAGGTTTCGGTCGCCAATCCCGACGTCGCGGACGTGGTGGTCATCAGCACCCTCGAGCTCGTCGTCAACGCGAAAGCGCCGGGCGAGACCGATGCGATCATATGGGAGCAGTCTGGTGCGCGCAGGCACTATCGAGTTGCCGTCAACACGTCGGCCGAGCGCCAACAGATTGTGGTCAGCATCAAATTCGCCGAGGTCGATCGCAACTTCCTGCGCGACATCAGCGCGTCCGGGTTATACCAGGATTCGCACAATCAAGTCGGTACGGGCCAATTTGAGACCGGTAACCTGACGGGATCGAACGGGGTGACCACAATCCCTACCACTGGCGACTTCATCTCAGTCCTGACCGATTTCAACACGCGCCATCTGCTAGGGTTCCTATCGTCCCAGGAACAGAGAGGGCGGGCTCGCATGCTGGCCGAGCCAACCGTCATAGCTGCCAATAAAGAAGAGGCGAATTTCCTCGCGGGTGGGGAGGTGCCCGTTCCGGTCGTACAAACGGGGGGCGGAACGGCCGTCGCTGGAGGCGCTCCGGTTACCATACAATACAAGGAGTACGGCATCCGGCTACACTTCATTGGCGAAATCCTGAGCGACACGCTGCTTCGGCTCAACCTGAGGCCGGAAGTCTCCAGCCTCGATTTCACGAACGCGATCACGCTCTCCGGCTTTCGCATTCCCGCGCTGACCACCCGCCGAGTGGAGAGCACGGTGGACGTGCGGCGCGGAGAAAGCCTCATTATCTCGGGGATGTTTAACGACGTATGGTCACGCAACAAGACCGGCATCCCGCTCTTCATGAGCCTTCCCATCATCGGACAGCTTTTTTCGAGCACGCAATGGATACACAACCAAACGGAGTTGCTGATCGTGGTCACGCCGATCGTGATCAACCCTTCTGCGCCACCCCCGCAGGACCTCGTTCCGCTCGCCCCGGACACGACGCTACCGGCGCGCGACGCGATTGAGCGTCGGCTGCTGCCCCCTGCCGGTCAGCGGCCAACCATGACGCCGCCGCGGTAGCGGGCCGCGCGGTTAGGGACGAGCGCGCCGAGCCATGACACGTCGAGCATTGATCGTTGGGGGGGCCGCCGGGGGCGATTCGACTGCACCTGACGTGCTCACTCAGTTCGATTTCGTCGCGACCCAAGAGGCCGCCAGCGTCGACGAAGCCATAGGGAAGCTGCATCACGATCACTATGACCTGGTGATGGTTCCCCTGCAACAGACGCAGGTCGTGCAACTTCAGGCGCTGGACCGTGCTGTCCGGCGGGCAGGGTCTACATTTGTGATTGGCACGGCGCCCGAGGCCGACCCGGAGTTGATACTGCGCGCGCTGCGCTCGGGCGTTCATGAGTTCCAACTCCTGCCACTCCGGCCGCCAGAGTTCACCGCGGCCATAGATCGACTGATGGTCCGCGCGCGACCGGAGGCGGGTCAGGGCTTTGTAATCGCCGTTTTCAGTGGCAAAGGGGGCCTGGGCGCGACGACCATCGCCGTGAACCTCGGGCACGCATTGGCCACACTCAATCCTCGTGGGGGCGCGGCGGTCGTCGACTTGGTCGCGGGCAGCGGCGACGTTCGCATTCACCTGGACCTCAAACCAGTCTACGACCGTGGCGACCTGCTTCGAAAACTCGATCAGATGGATTCGCAGCTCTTTCGATCCGTTCTGGCTGACTGCGGCGAAGGGATGTGGGCCCTTCCCGGCACCGACGCCGCCGAGCTCGACGGTGGGCTCGATGGCGCCGCCACCGGCGTCATCGTCGGACAGCTCAAACAGGATTTCGCCTTCGGTGTGTTGGACTGCGACCATCAGCTCAGCGATGGCACACTCGCGGCGCTGGATGCCGCCGACCGCATTCTTCTCGTGACGGAGCTTGCTGTGGCTGCCTTGCGGAGCACGCAGCGGACATTGGCCGTCGGCCGGCGGCTCGGCTATCCGGACGAGAAGGTGTGCATCGTGGTCAACCGGCATCGCTCGGGCGAGGTCGTCACCGCAGCTGACGCTCAGGAGCTGCTTAAGCGGGACATTTTCTGGAGGATCCCGAACGACTATCGCACTGCGACCGGGGCGCTGACCAAAGGACAGCCGATCGCGCGTTACGACGGTCGATCGAAGTTGGCGACTAGCTATCACGAGCTCGCTGCCAAACTGACCGCGCCCGATACCTCCTTAGCTCGCAACGGCTCGCGAGCGCCCCGCCGCGCTAGCATTGGCCGATTCTTCAGCAAAAGCCGCAAGAGGACCTGACTATGGCGCCCACAGACCGGCTGCCAGGCAGCAAAACGACCTCAGGGCCGACGGCCCCCCCCCCTTCCGCGCCCGCTAGCTCGACGGGTAGCGCGGGAGCCGAACCGGCCAAGAACGGCGCGCGCCCGCCGGGCCGTGGCCCCGGCGCTGGGGCTCCGACTCCCGCTCAGCCCCAAGCGAGCCTGTACACGCCACTACGCACCCCGGATGCGAAGCTGAGTGCGGTCGATCAGCTCAAGGTTGACCTGCACCGGAGACTCATCGATCGACTGGACCTCGATGCGCTCGAGCAAATCAGCAGTGAGACAGAGCTCACGTCCCAGATTCGCAAGGCTGTCTTCGATTTCATGCGCGAGGAAGCAACACCGCTGAGCCAGCGCGAGCGCGAGGAGATCGTCGAGCAAATCATCTACGAGGTCACCGGTCTCGGACCGATCGAGCCACTGTTTCGCGACCCTACAATCAGCGACATCCTCGTCAATGGCGCCCGCCAGATCTACGTCGAACGCGCGGGCCGGCTGGTGCGCGTGGCGGCTTCCTTCCGCAACGATGCGCATCTACTCGCGGTGATCGACCGCATCGTCAGTCGCGTGGGACGACGCGTGGACGAGGCTTCACCGATGGTGGACGCTCGGCTACCGGACGGCTCTCGCGTCAACGCCGTGATTCCGCCGCTTGCGCTCGATGGCCCGGTGCTGTCGATCCGCCGGTTTGGCACCGATGTCGGCGCGACTCAGCTCGTCCAGAATGGCACGCTAACCGGCGACATGCTAGAGGTGCTGGGCGCTTGCGTGAAGGCGCGGCTCAATATGATGATCTCCGGCGGTACCGGTGCCGGAAAAACGACATTACTTAACGCTCTAAGCGCCTATGTCCCGGCGCACGAACGCATCGTGACAATCGAAGATGCCGCCGAGCTGCAGCTCCAGCAGGAGCACGTCGTGCGCTTGGAGACGCGGCCGCCGAACGCCGAAGGGCGTGGTGAAGTCGTCGCACGCGATCTCGTGAAGAACGCGCTTCGCATGCGGCCTGACCGAATCCTCATTGGCGAGGTGCGCTCCGGAGAGGCGCTCGACATGCTGCAGGCGATGAACACTGGTCACGAAGGCTCACTTACCACGATCCACTCCAACTCGCCGCGGGATGCGCTCGCGCGCCTCGAGACGATGATTCTCATGGCGAACACGAACTTGCCGGACCGCGCCATGCGGGATCAGATCTCATCCGCGTTGGACATCATCGTGCAGGTCGCGCGCCTCACGGACGGCACGCGTCGCGTAACAAGCATCGTCGAGGTTACGGGAATGGAGGGCGAGGTCATCACGACCCAAGAGATCTATGTGTTCAAGCGCCGAGGCATTAGTCCTGAGGGGAAAGTCCTCGGGCAGTTTGAGACGACGGGAGTTCGACCGAAATTCCTCGACCGGCTGGCGGTTGCGGGTATTGAACTTCCCGCTCAAGTCTTCAGCGGTGCCTGGTAATGGCGGTCAGATACCTCGGCGGCATCTTATTTCTCGGCGCGATCTTCGCGATCGTGCTTGTGCTCATTCTGGGCACGTACCGGTTCTTGAACCGCCGTCGGCTGTCGGTCGAAAACTCGGCGCGTGTACGCCTGACGGCGGACGAAGCCGGGCCTTCCACTGCGGTCATCGTCAAGGACGAGGAACGGGCCAGCGACCTGCCATTCCTTAATCGGTTTCTTGCGGGACACAATCTCACACCCAAACTCGCCGCAGGATTACGGCGCGCGGGCGTTACGCTCACACCGGGCGCATTTCTCCTCGTGGTGGGCGTATGCGCCGCGGTCGGAGGGCTTCTCGGCAACCGATTGGGCATGTTCGGCACCGCCGTTGGCGTCATCGTAGGCGCCGTGCTGCCGCGCGTGTGGCTGAGTTGGCGGCGGGGTCGCCGAGTCGCGCAGTTCGACGAACAGCTCCCTGGCGCCATCGACATGCTGGTGAGTGCGCTAAGGACGGGATACTCGTTTCACGTCGCGACGAACTTTCTCGGACAAGAGTTGGCCGCTCCCCTGGGCCCGGAGTTCGCCCGGATATACGAGGAGCAGCGGCTGGGCATTGATCCGGGCACCGCGCTCGTGAACATGCAGGAGCGGGTCGGCAGCGCCGAGATCAAGATGTTCGTTACCGCGCTGCTGATCCAGCGCAAGACCGGCGGAAACCTAAGCGAAGTGCTGTCCAACACCGCGGACGTCATGCGCGAGCGCATCGACGTCCGGGGCCAGCTCGATACACTCACGGCCGAGGCCAAATGGTCGGGCCGGCTGCTCGCGCTCCTGCCGGTTATCGTCTTTTTTGGCCTGCTATTCATCGCGCCCCAATTCATGCATACCCTCCTCGACACCAGCATTGGCCACTTGATGATGGCCGGGGCTGCGAGCTCGGTGATTCTCGGGTATTTCGTCATGATGCGGATCGCCAGGGTGGATTTCTAACCAGGGTCTCGGGATGCCAATTACGCTCGTAGTCCTGATAGTGCTCGGCGTGGCGGCGGCGGCCACGGCGACCGGCGCGATCTTGGCCGACGTGAGACGTCGCCACGTGCTTGCTCGAGCCGTGGAGCGCGGGTCCGGGGTCGATGAGGGATATCAAAGTGTCCTGATCGATAGCTGGCTACGCGGCAAGGAATCTTCGCTCGACCGGCTGAAGATCGTGCTGGCCGGCGCGTGGAAAACTGATCCTGCGACCGGCACCCAGCTGGTAAAAGCCGGCTACGACGGCGCAAACGCACCCGTGACGTACGCCGCCATTCGAGTCGCCTTGCTCATCTCGCTGCCGGTGCTCACGCTACTCATGGTTCCGACGTCGAGTGCCTCGGGAATGCTGATCGCTGTCATTGCTGCCGGGGTTCTTGCTGTGCTTGGCCCGATGTATTACGTGGCTCGTGCCGCTCGACTGCGTCAGGAGCGTATTACACGGTCCCTTCCCGACGCCATGGATTTGCTGGTGCTGTGCGTAGAGGCGGGACTCGGCTTCGATGCCGCCGTGTTGAAAGTCGCGAAGGAGATGCGGTTAGCGCACCCGGACATCGCGGGCGAGCTGCTGCTGGTCAATCGCAAGGTCAACGCGGGCGTGACTCGCGAGGAGGCGCTGCGGATGGCGTACACCCGCACCGGCGTTGATGAGTTGCGCGTGCTCGTGCAGCATTTGATTCAGAGTGAACGGCTGGGAACTAGCGTTGGCAAGGTACTACGCATTTACGGTCAAACGCTTCGCCGCCGCCGCAAGCAGATCGCCGAGAAAAAGGCGGCCCTCGCGCCTCTAAAAATGACCATCCCTATGGCGTTCCTGATCCTGCCGGCTCTGTTCATCGTCATCTTGGGCCCGGCCGTCCTGCAGTTCATCGCGCTGTTCAGTCACACCGGTAACTTCGCTCGCGGGGCGGTACTACCATAGTGTCCGGCTGGAAGGAGGACGGCATGCGGTCATGTCGGGAGCGGTCACGTCGGGATCGGCGAGGCACGACCATGGTGATGGTAGTGCTCTTGATGGTCGTGATCATGGCGTTTGCGGCATTCGCCATCGATCTGAGTCGAATGTTCGCGTACAAGAGTGAGCTCGAGCGGGCCGCTGATGCGGCCGCGCACGCAGGCGCGATTGAGCTGACGAAGGCAGCGTACAATACCGCCGATGTCGTTGCCGCGACGTTCGCAAACTCCAATCCCGTCGAGGGTCAAGGCCCGACGGTCGATACGGTCCAATACGGCACTTGGAATCCGCCGAACGGACCATTTACGTCGCTATGTACCGCACCATGCTCGGCCACGACAAGTGCAGGCGCGAATGCCATCCGCGTGCGGCTGAGCCAAGGGCAGAGTACGCCGATCTTCGCACAGTTCGTTGGTCAGTTTGGGTTCACGATGATCGCATCCGCAGTGGCCTGGGTCGCGCCAACGGTTCCGGAGCACGACTGCAACAAACCGTTTGCCGTCAAGTACGACTCCCTCGTCCAGATGCTGAATACCGCGGAGGGTCGCACAGGGCTGAATCGAGACCTTGATTCCACGGACCTCTCGTGGATCAGGAATGATGGAGCGACCATGACGATGTGCCTTATAGTCACGGCCGGGGACAACTGCGGGGCTCCTGCGCCGACGTACAACGGATTGTATCAGCCGGTGCAGCTTTACCCGCCGGCGACCGAAGGTGCAGACCCATACCTCACGGAGATCGAGGAGCCCTGTGACACCGCGAGCGGCTACATCGGGCCCACGGACGCGCTCGACACCAACACCGTCGTCAAGGCCGGCGATACGCAAACGGGAGACGACGGATGGTGCGCACTGTATAACCCGAACCCATGCCTCATGAAACTGCCCGTTTGGGACACGCTCGCAGTAGGCTCTCCGACAGCGTCGGACGGTAATGTCTGTGCCGCGAACTCCTGCCTGCGAGTTCGAGCCATCGTTTCGTTCATCGTCACGGGTGTAAATGAAGCCACGCCAAGTGGCAACCCCGCAATCGCCGTGTACCCGACTATATCGGTCGATGGAGACTCGGTCGGCACCAATCCGGCTGGGACAATCCAACGAGTCGTCCTCGTCCAATGAGGGGGGATGACAGCGCGGGTGTACGACCGGTAACGCTTGCTTGCACGCGCCTATCGTGCTACGAATCCTTCATCCCCGCGCTGTCTTTGCCATAGGCTGGTGCGCGGCCGTGGTCACCGCTCGTCCGACCGCGGCGCAATACCCCGACGTTCCGCCACCCGTGCCTTGTCGTGCGCCGGGCGATCTGGCCAACGAACCTGTGATCCTCGAGACTGGTGCTGCCGATTCTCGCACTCGGCCCCTTGCAATCATGCCGTTCCAAAGCAGCCTCGGGGACCCGGCGGACAGTCGGCTCGCGGCGATCTTTTCTGGGCGTCTCATGCAACGCCTGCGAGGCCTCCGCCCTTTCGCCGTATGGCCCGCGGAACGCACCGCGCCGGACCCGCCGGCACCAGCAGCCATCACCGCCCTAGGCCAAGCCGCACACGCGCAATACATCCTGTACGGGCGAATGGAGGCAGCCTCCAGCGGCACTAGCCTCACCGTCATGCTGTTCGAGGCGAAACGCGGCGCGGCAATCTGGGCGCACACCTACACAGGCCCGCTCACGGACCTGCTGCACGTCGAGGGTGAAATCGCCCAGGCGGTGGCGGCGCAGGCTCGCCACGCGACTCCCCAGCCCGACCTCCACGTCGTCGCGCCCGCCCCATCAGCCAGCCCGGACGCATATTTGCGCTCGCTAAGAGCGAAGGCGTATCTCGAGAGCCCCGACCAGGGATCGGCCAGGCGCGCGATGAGCGAAATGCTGCCCGCGACCGCCGAAGATTCGGCATCAGTCCTCACGTGGTCCTCCCTCGCCGAGAGCGCCGTCGCGCGCCTTGGGCGAGACGGAGAGGCGTCACCATCAGCAGACAGCGCAATACTCGCCGTCGCCAGCTATGCGGCACGCAACGCGCTGCGGCTCGACGCACAATCGGCGGACGCGTGGATGGCCGAAGGTGCCGTGCGAAGCCTAGAGCATCCGCGCGACTATAGGGACGCGCTTCGGGCCTACGACCGGGCTGTCGAGCTCGAACCCTGGCGCGCGGAAACCCGCCGCAGATACGCGAGCGCCCTCCTTGAAAGCGGCGCGGTGCAGGAGGGCATCGCACAACTCCACACCGCGTTGCAAATCGAGCCAGGCAACCCCGCGACCCTCGTCGAGTTCGCGACTGCTGCCTCTCACGCTCGACGATATCGCGACGCCTGCCACGCGCTGAACGCGGCAGTCGCGAGCGACGCGCGCAACGCGGATGCGTACGTTCAACGCGCCTTTGTGCGGCTACACTTGAATGATGTACGCAATGCGTGGGCAGATGCCGAGACGGGCGTTCGACTAGGAGCATGGCTGACTGGCGAAACCGCTGCGGCGATTGCGGACGCCCGCTCCCACGACACGGCGACGGCTCGCCAGCGCGCTACCGGGCTGGCCGTCAGACTTCGCCCGAGTCTCGACCGTCCCACGGTGTGGGAGAGCCATTATCTCGCGGCATCCTACTGCGCGGTCGACCAGGACGACCGCGCGGTGCAACTGCTGGCGCATGCCCAGCCCCGTGGCGCCGCACTATGGTGGGCGCTCGGCGATCCCGCATTCGATCGCTTGCGTAATGTCCCCGCGTTCGTGCAGCTCGTTAACGACACCCGGCCGCTGCCGGCGGCGTATCCCTGAGCAACGCTACCGTTCGTAGCGCATCCAGTGCCACAACTCCCGCACCGTCGGGCGCTTGCCGTACATCAGGAGGCCGACCCGGTAAATTCGGGCCGCGACGAAAACCACGATGTAGCACCCTGCGACTAGGCACAAGAGTGAGAGAACCGTTTCGAGCCGAGTCGGCGGCACCAGACTAAGTCTGAGCGGCATCACGATCGGCGCAGAGAACGGGAGCGCCGAAAACACTCGCGCGAATGCGCCATCGGGCGTCGACAGAATCGGCTCAACGAACACCATTGTGGTGACCAGCATGAGCACTATCGGGAGCTGCGCCTGCTGAGCCTCCATCTCACTGTTCACGAGCGCTCCGACGGTCGCAAACAACGCCGCATAAAAGGTGTAACCAAGCACGAAGAACGCGAGCAGCAAGGCTGCCATAGAGATCGATATCGTGGGGAGCTCAAGAGCCAGGTGCGGCGCGCCGATCCACGACAGCACACGGTCGCGAACGTGAATCATCGCGAACGATGCCGTCGCCCAGATGAAAAGCTGAGTGAGGCCAACCGCCCCAACTCCGAGGACCTTTCCGCTGAGGAGCTGCTCCGCGCTCACGCTCGAGATAACCACTTCGGCGACGTGCGTTTGCTTTTCCTCCAAAACGCCGCGAAGCACATTCTGTCCGTACATCAGGATCGACACGTAGAGCAGGGTTGCGATCCCGAAGGCGAAAAGAATGTTGATTTTGCCCGGGACAGCTCGGCCCGACTCAGTGATTCGTTCCGTCTGTAACTTGAGGCCGGCGCGCGTAATCGCGGTCGCGTCAGACGGTCGAACTCCAAGTTGCCGCAGGCGCTCAACCACTACCGCCTCCCGCACGACACGCTGCAGCTGCTGCATGTCGAGCACGGCGGACGCGTTGGATCCTTCGTAGCGGGCGGACGCACCGGCGAGGGTGGCGCGGTCGAGAACGAGATAGCCGCGGCTAGTCCGTCGGACGACTGCCCTCGTGGCAGCCGACTCCGCGGCGGTCAGAGCGTCCGGCGTAACACTCTCGACAATCGTGGCTGAGGTGTCACCGGTCAAGCCGCCGCCCAGCGCGAACGCGATGTGCTGGCCCAAATGCGTGCCCGTGGCATCTAGGATAATGATTCGAGATACGTCCGACGAAGCATGCTCACGCTTCGCCAGCCAGGGCGGTAGGAATAGGATGGCGCCGAAGAATATGGGTCCAAAGACAGTCGAGATGGTGAACCAGCGCGCCCTGACGCGCTCGGTATACTCCCGGCCGAAGACAACCCAGACCTTACCTGGCTTTAGACTCATGCGCCCTTTGTGCCCCTCCGCTGGAGGAAATACGCCGCCGTGGTGTCGAAGAGCGCTGCGGCCCGGGCTAGGACGGCAGCGACATTGGGAGCTGCGGCGGTCTGTCCACTCGCCGTGGGCGCCACATTCTGCGCGCCGTCGCTACACGGGTCGGGTGGCCCAGGTGACACATGCACGTCGCCGCTGAAGCGATTTAGCACGTAGAAAGCGCCGGCACGATAAAACCCGTCGATGGGGCGCAAGGTGTTGTTCATCATGAAAGTCGTTCTACCGCACGGGCCACCGTCCAGCATGTCACTGCCGTGCAAAAGACCGCCATCATGGATGCCCACGAGCGCGAGTAACGTCGGCGCGATATCAACATGTGAGGTCACGTAGGGGACGCGCACTTGTTCGGTGAGCACACCAGGTGCGTACAGGAGCAGGGGCACGTTGAATTCCGAATCGCCAAATTGCAGGTTCTCCCCCACAGAAGCGAATTCCGACCGCGTGCGGAACCCGTGGTCCCCGGTTACGACAACGACAACGTCGTCGGCAAGCCCATGGCTCTGCAGGGCCCGTAGGAACTCGCCCACGCAGCTATCCAGGTCGCGCGCCATTAGCGCGAGCTTTTTCCCGTTCGGCTGACCCTCGGCTCCTGTGGGCGTGCGCCATGGATAATGGCCAAGAATGGTCGCCACGAAAACCATAGCCTTGGTCCCGTGAGCCTCGGCCGCCAGGATGCTCTGCATGGCACCAACGAGCGACGCGCGCTCCTGGGCGACGGCCGCCTCGTATGACGGTTGCGCGGACTCGCTGCGCGGGTCAGAAGGCGAAGGCCCCACGAGGTTCGCAAACCCGAGACCGCGCAGCATCCGACTGTTGTAGCGCCCTTCGTTCGCCGCGTTCCAGTCGATGCGGTAGGAATCGATGTAGGTCGTCTCGTACCCGTGTCGGCCCAGCACGGCGGCGAGGCCGTCCGTAGCAAAGTCTCCGTAGTCTACCGGCGACCGGCCCAATCGCGGATATGTCCCCGACACGATGCTATAGATGGCCCACGTGGTGGCGGGCATCGTCGTGTAGTGATGGTCGCTAACCAATGCGTGCTTGCCCATCTCGAAAAAGGTCGGATAAGCGCGATTGTCAACGATGTCGTAGTACTTCCGGGGCGCGGTCTCGAGACTCACGATGACGATGTGCGCGGGCCGCTCTCGGCCCGCTGCGATCGGAACGACCGGTGCCCGGTGGATGGACTCGGCATTGGGAAATACGAGCCGTTGGTACTCCGAGTCGATTCGGCCAACCGTGGGCAGTCGGGTCTCGAATGGCTGCCATGAGTCCGAGCCGACGAGCGATGCCGCTGTCGCACCCCAATACCCTCGAAAGCTCTCAGGCTGGGCCTTGTTGGTCGGAGCGAATATCAGCGCCGCTGCCGCCGCGCCGATCAGGACGACGGCGACGGTCGGAATGACGCTGCGGACGATGCCGGGAGCGCTCTGCTTGGTGCACCCATAACGGGCGAGCAGGAAAAATGCGACCGACCAGAGCGTGGCTATGACTACGAGCAGACCCGCCGCCACGGCGACGAGGACGTCAGTTCTCTGCGCGGTTACGATCGCCGGATTCTCGCGAATCCATGCGACGGCAAACAGCACGTTGTCCCAGGTCGCCAGCGTCCCGACGGTTTGGAAGGAAATCCAATTCGCTGTGCTGACAAGGAGCGCGGCGAGGAGCGTTGCGGCCACGACCCACGCCGCCTGGATTCGCAAGAGTCCGCAACCAACAATGAATGCTATCGCGACGATGACGAGCACTTGCCACAGGTCGCTCTCCACAAGAAGCAGATACTGAATGGCCACCGGGAGCTTACCGAGCGAGCCGGTTGCCAGTGTCGACGCGAGCCCGTCGCTTGTTTGTGAGCGAAGGTAAGCGATCTTGAAGAACAGCGTGGGAATGATGAGCGCGACGTACCACAGCGCTAGGCGAGCGGCCGCGGGCGACTCGATCTCGGCGATCCAGCGCCTTCCGCTACCTCGCATCAGCGGCCAATATAGCGGTCAGCGCAGGTGCCGGCCCACGATACTTCGAGCCCATTCGATCTCGGTCGAGGTGCATGTTTAGCGACACGTCGCTGTCACGGGCCGAGCGTATCGGAATCGCGATCCTTGTGGGCATCGGCGCCGCGGCGTTGTCCTACATCACATTGACGATGTACCCGCAGTTCGCGGCACGCGACTACACGTACCAGTGGCGAGCCGCGCATGCGTTGCTGGCCGGCCAAAACCCATACTACGTAATTCGGCCGGCGGGCCCGTATCCGTTCGAGGAGTATTACTTCTACCCGCTTCCCGCGGCGCTGATAACGCTGCCGTTTTCGTGGCTTCGCCCAGTGCCGAGCAGCGCCGTGTTCGTGGGGATGACGTCGGGAATTCTCGCGTACGCGGTGACCCGCGATGGTTTTCGCGGCCTCCTCATTCTTGCGGGCGTCCCGTACCTCTCGGCCGTCGTGTTGGGTCAGCTGACGCCGCTCATTCTCGCGGCGGCTTTTCTGCCCGCTTTTCAATGGGCGTACGCGGCCAAGCCCACGATTGCGGCGGCGCTATTTGCGGCGCGACCGTCGCTACGCGGTGCGGCGCTCGCGGTAATGTTGATCGTGGTGAGTCTTGTAGTTCTTCCGCATTGGCCACTCGATTGGCTGCACGTGCTTCGAAACACCCCGCATCACCGCGCGCCTGTCATGCGCCCGTTCGGCTTCATTATTCTCTTGGCGCTGTTGCGCTGGCGAACGCCGGAAGGGCGGTTGCTCGCAGTCATGGCCGTCGCGCCACAGGTGTTCTACTTCTATGATCAGCTACCCCTCGCTTTAGTCGCGAGGACTGGCCGGCAGTTGTTGCTGCTAGCCGCGGCCAGCTGGGTCGCCTGGGCCATTACCTGGATGTCGTGCACACATAAGCCAGCGTGCGTCGAGTTCGGGGAGCCTTGGATTGTGCCACTGCTCTACCTCCCGGCGCTCGTTTTGGTGTTGAGCCGCCCAAATACGGGGTCAACGCCCGAGTGGGTCGACCGGATGGCCGGACGAGTGTCCGCGACCGTACGACGGCGCACTGACCGTCCGGCCCCCGGTGGCGCGGCTTCGTCCCCGCTCGTCTGATGGGCACCCGTGCCACACCAAACCCCATTCGCGGCGCCCACGGCCGCTGCCAGTGTAGGTCCCGACTTGACCGCGCTGCTAATCGACCTGTCGGTAGCGGTGCAGCGGCGCGCGATGTACCCTGGCGGGCACCCGTCGCTCGCCTCGACGGAGCAGCGACTGCTAGAGCGCCTCACGACTCTGCTCGCAGAACGACAGCTTCTCGCGATAGGCGTGGCTCGCGACCAGCTAGTGATAGATGGGATCGCAACCGAAGGTCGGCACCAGCTGCTCCGCGCATTGGCCGAGAGGCTGCACGCGCACCAGATAGCTGGGATCAAGTTTCTAGGCGGGGTCACCAAGAGCGAGATCGAGGAACTGCTGGTTCGCGTCGGGCGGGATCCGCGCGGAGCCGAAGACCGTAGGGAGCCTCTCTCCGGGGTGTCATCGCCACCTGGCCATCACGTACAACTGTACCGACAGGCATACGAGCGGCTCGCATTAGCCGAGGACGACGGCTCGATGCCGATCGCGGCGCCTGCTGTCGCCCGTGGCACGCAGCTCTGGCTCGAGCTCGCGCTGGCAGCGATGAGTGCCCAGGACGCGAATGTCTCCGCGGACATCGACCCGACGATCATGGCTCGCGCGATCGAAGCGCGGGCGATTGAGGCACACGCCGATGGGGACGCGCCAGCTGCTGCCGGAGGCGCAGACGCGGCAGTGTACAACCAAGTTGTCGCGGGCCATCTGATGCAGATCGCCGGCGAGCTGCGCTCGACGCAGGGAGCCGACACGGCCACGCTGCGCGATCGGGTCTCCACGCTCGTCACCGCGCTCAGTCCGCGCGCGATCGAGGGACTCATCACTATGGGCGGCAACCTGACGCAGCGGCGGGCGTTCCTATCCGATGCGACGGCGGGGATGGGTGTGGACGCTGTGCTCGCGCTCACGGCCGCCACGGCGAGTGTCGCTAAGCGGCCCATTTCGCAGCCGCTCGTCCGCGTGCTCACGAAGCTGGCCGGCCACGCACAGCGTGGGACGGCACACATTCGCCCCGCCGCCGATCTCGCGTTCCGCGACCACGTGCGCGAATTGGTCGACGGGTGGACGGCTCCCGACCTCACTGCCGCGGGCTACGGGGATGTGCTTGATACCCTGACCCGCCCTCCATCCCCGGACGACGCCGGACCGATTACTTCGGGAGTCACCCAGTTCTGCGAGCCCGAGCGACTGCTCGAGATGTGCATCGACTTGCGCAACGCATCGACGCCGCTGTGGGACGCGGTCGGTGCGCTCATCGCGCGCGGCAACATTGTCGCGCTGCTCGATACTCTTGATAAGACGCCGGCTGACAACCCGCTGCTTGGGGTGATCCGCACCCGAATCGCCACACAAGAGAACTTGCGGCGGCTTCTCGACAGTCCCGCGGTCGATGGCCAGCGGATCGAGGACTTCGCCCGGCGAGTCGGGGCTGCCGCGACCGATGTGCTCCTCGATGCCTTGGCATCGGCCAAGACGCGCACCGCGCGCCGGCGGCTTCTCGACGTGTTGAGCCGACTCGGCGACAGTATAGGACCCGCTCTCGTCAGGCGACTGGCAACGGCGCCGTGGTACGTTCAGCGAAACCTGCTCGTGATCGTCGGCGCGCTGCCCACATGGCCTGAGGGTTTCTCGCCGCTGCCCTACGTGTCGCATACCGACGCACGCGTGCGACGGGAGGCCCTGCGGGTCATGTTCAAGCGTGCCGAGACGCGCGTGGCCGGCATCACGGCGGCGATCGGCGACAGCGATCCCCAACTCGCCCGGCTAGGCCTAGACACCGCCCTCAAGGAGTGCCCGCCCGCGGTGGTCCCCCGCCTACTCCAGCGCATTGGTGAGGATTCGTTCCCCCAAGAACTCGTCGCGCTCGCTGTCCAAGTGCTGGCAGCTTCGCGGGCAGCGAGCGCCATGCCATGTCTGTGTGGGCTTGCGACGCGGCGCGGTCGCTTCCTCAAGCGCGAGTCTGTGGCGCCGCGGTCTCCAGTCGTGCTCGCGGCGCTCACCGGACTTGCCGCGAACTGGCCGGAGCACCCGAGAGTGGCGAAGCTCGTAGCAAGCGCGCGGCGCTCGTCCGATGCCGCGATTCGAACCGCCGCGGCTCCGCGCCAGCCTTCGAGTACCCCCAAACAGAATCAGAGAGTCTCAACACCGCTTGAAGCAGCCGAGGCGGCGTCGTG
>Ga0102924_1003631_pt1 | contig 16103 bp, 15 predicted proteins | sample PaiPotPPM11metaG_FD_80116 | JGI IMG/M metagenome (GOLD analysis project Ga0102924, IMG submission 80116) | Iron sulfur acid spring bacterial and archeal communities from Banff, Canada, to study Microbial Dark Matter (Phase II) - Paint Pots PPM... ... | reverse complement strand
GTGGTGGTCTTCCTGCTGGTCATCGGCCCTCCCGTGATCGTGATGGCCCGCGCTCCCAGGGCCTTTTCGTTTTCGTATCTAGTGACGTAACGAATCAGACGGAACGAAACGAAACGTTCTCGGCCGGACTCAGACCGCCGCGACGCGCTGAAGCTGCTCGCGCAGCGTGCCAAGGCCGATGTTCGCCACGTACTTGCCGCCCACCTCGGTGACGACGTTCATCGGGATGTCAAGGATGAAGTCGTCGGCGGCCTGCGTGCCCTGCTCGGAGGCCGTGCTGACCGCCAGCTCCTCCTTGCGGGCCGTGTAGTCCTCCTTGCGGACCACGAGGACGCTGACGCCGGCGGAGGAGAGGTAGGCGTGCTTCTGCTCATGGTCCATGCCTTCCCAGTGCTGCCGGAAGGTCTTGCCGGTCGCGATCCTGCGCACCTTCGGCTTCTCCCGGGGCAGGGCCGATACACGTGCGTGCTCTGCTTCCAGCTCCTGCATGCGCTTGTGGAAGTCGGGGACTCCGTTGTTCACGTAGTGCTGGGTCGTCAGGTTCGCAATCTGCATGCCGATCTTTTTGAGCGTTGCCGAGTGATCATCGCCTTCAATGAGGCGCTTCTCGGTCAGCTCGTAACGGCCGATGACTTGCAGCAGTTTGGCGGCTACGGCGTCGTCAAGGGCGTCTAGCGGCACCGAACCAAGCTCGGTGCACTTTGGCCGACCGTTGTACCTGTTCTTTGCGTTCTGGCAGTAGTAGTAGCGGTATTGCTTTCCGTGCGGGAAGTTCCGATGGGTCTGGTGGAGGGCTCCTCCGCAGTAGCCGCAGTAGCCCACCTGGAGCAGGAGGGACGCCCCGTACCTGACGCCGGAATCAGGTTGTGCGTTCGAGGCAAGCGCGGCCTGTACCTTCAGCCACAGCTCGTCGCTGATCAGAGGCTCGCGGCGGACGAATTCCCCGTCTTCTCCCACGACCCGCACCGGGGGCATGCGGTTCCCGTTGACGTAGTGCATCACGTAACCGCGTATCTGCTCTGACTTGAGGAGGCGTATGACCTGCTGCCCTGTCCAGAAGTACTCTTTCCCGGACGACTTTTCTTGCCGCAGGCTCTTGGAGGTCGGTATTCCGCGTGCGTTGAGGTCTAGGGCTATGCTCCTGGTCGACCTGCCGGAAACCACCTCCAGCGCCATCCACTCGACTTCCTTGGCGTAGACGGGGTGCGGGCGGAGGTACCAGTACGCTCCTTCCTGGTACGGCTCGTAGCCGAACGTGTAAGGCCCTCCGGCGTATCGCGCTTCGCGGCGCGTGACGCTCATCGCCTTCGTGCGGCGCTCGCTGATGGTGTGCAGTTCCCATTCGGCGAACTGCACGAGGATGCCCGCGAACATCCGGCCCATGTTGGTGGACATGTCCAGGCCCTCTTCGCCCACGGAGATGATCTTCTTGCCGTACCCCTCGCAGAACTCGTGGTAGAAGGTGACGAAGTCCAGGTGGTTCCTGAACCCGCGGTCCAGCTTGTAAAGGATGAGCCAGTCCCACTCATCCAGGAACTCCAGGCTCAGCAGCTTCCCGATCTTCGGGCGCTCCCTGATCGGCTTGCCGCCTGACACGTCCAGGTCCTCGGCCTCGGCCCAGACGTCGACGTTCTTCCGCTTGACGAACTCGTTGATGGTCTCGGTCTCCGTGACCAGGTGCGTTGTGGCGTCGGTCATGTGCGAAAGCCTCTTCGCCACGATGGCCCTGGGCCGCTTGCTGTCCGTCATGTCTCGCATACTACGCACCTTCCGGGATCAACGCTTTATGATCAGTCGATCGCGTACTCGCAGACCCACGAGTCCACCGTGAAGCAGAGCCTCGTCAAGGGCCTCAGCCTGACCCCGGCGGTGGCGCAGGCGCAGACCCTGGCGACCAACTGGAACGCGACGCTGAACCCCGCGTCCATCACGCTGATCGAGGGCTACATGAAGCAGTTCGGCGAGATCACCTCCGAGCCGCCGGCCTCGTCCATGATCTGGAACCCGTAGCGTGCTCCGGCGTTCTGCCCGCAACCGCGGGTGGTTGACGTACGGGCTCCGGCTGGTCGTCCTCGCCGCCGCGCTCGGCCTCTGGCAGGGGCTGAGCGCGGCGGGGGTCATCCGGGCCGACGAGTTCCCTTCGATGTCCCAGACCGTGACCGCGCTGTGGGACCTCGTCACGCAGTCGGCGCTGTGGTCCGCGGTCGGTCAGACCCTGGAGGGCTGGGCGCTCGGCCTGCTCATCGGCGCCGCCGCCGCCCTGCTGGTCGGCACCCTGATCGGCATGAACGGCTTCGCGTACCGCAGCGTGATCGGCGTGATCGAGTTCTTCAAGGCGATCCCGGTGATCGCGATCCTGCCGATCGGCCTGGTGCTGTGGGGCGCGACGCTGACGATGAAGTTCGCGCTGGTCGCGTTCGCCGTGTTCTGGCCGCTCGTCATCCAGGTCTGCTACGGCGTCAGATCCCTCGACCCGGTCGTGCGGGACACCACGACGGTGCTCCAGGTCCGCGGGCCGCGCAAGTTCCTCATGGTGATCATGCCGAGCGCCGCGCCGTTCATCGCGACCGGCCTGCGCGTCGCGGTGGCGGTCGCGCTGATCGTGGACATCATCGCCGAGCTGATCGGCGGCGGCAGCGGCATCGGCGAGCGCATCCTCCTCGCGGAGAACGCCGGCCCGAGCGACTACCCGCAGATGTACGCCTACGTGGTGGTCGCCGGGATCCTCGGCGTCCTGCTGGCGGGGGCGTTCGCGGTGGCCGAGCGTTACGCGCTGCACTGGCACGAGTCCCAGCGCTCCGCGAATGAACAAGAGCAAGGCTATCCAGAACGCAGGGGGCTGACTCTTGCGGCCTCGTTATCTCAGCGCCCTTCGCCTGGCCGGCCGGGCGGCGACCCGGGTCTGGCTGTTCGCCGCCCTGTTCCTCATCTGGTGGTTCTGGTCGGCGGGCTCCAAGTCGCTGTACTTCCCGCCGCTGTCGTCGATCCTGAAGGCGCTGTGGACCCAGTGGGTGACCGGGCCGGCTCGCGCCGAGCTGAGCACGTCGCTTGAGCACCTGGTCGTCGGCTACGTGATCGCCGGCGTCGTCGGCATCGGGCTCGGCGCGCTGCTGTGGTCGTGGCGCTACCTGCGCGACGCCACCTCGCCGTACGTCTACTTCCTGTACGTGCTGCCGGCGCCGGTGCTCGTGCCCGCCGCGATGACGCTGTTCGGCATCGGCTTCACGATGAAGGTGGTGCTGATCGCGTTCGCCGCCCTGTGGCCGACGCTGCTCAACACCCTGGACGGCATGCGCGGCGTCGACCAGGTCAAGCTCGACACCTCGCGGGTGCTCGGCGTGTCGCCCCTCGGGAGCGTGTTCCGCGTCGTGCTGCCCGCCGCGGCACCGCAGATCGTCGCCGGGCTGCGCAACTCCCTGCAGGTCGCCATCATCCTCATGGTGGTGTCCGAATGGGAGGCGTCCAGCGACGGCATCGGCTACTACATCGTCAACGCGCAGCAGTCCTTCGACTACGTGGGGATGTGGTCGGGGATCATCGTCCTCGCGATCATCGGCATCGTCGCGAACCTCCTGTTCGTGGCAGCCGAGAACCGCGCACTGCACTGGCATTACGGCGCCCGAGCCGTGGAGGGAACCCGATGAATGTGCAGGGCCATGAAACGACGCCTGCGCCGGAGCCCGCCGCGGACACCGCGGGCACGCCGGTCGTCTCGCTGCGGAACGTCCGCAAGGTGTACCCCGGCCCAGTGAGGTCGGGTGGGCACGGCGGGCCGAAGGTGGCGCTGCAGGACATCACGTTCGACGTGGCGCGCGGCGAGTTCGCCTGCGTGGTCGGGCCGAGCGGCGCGGGCAAGACCACGCTGCTGCGCACCCTGGCCGGGCTTGCTCAGCCGACGAGCGGCGCGGCGTTGTTCGAGGGCGCGCCGCTGCGCTCGGTCCCGCCCGGCATCGGCGTGGTCTTCCAGGACTACGGCCGGTCCCTGTACCCGTGGCTGACCGTGGCCCGCAACGTGGAACTGCCGTTGCGCGTCCGGGGCGTGCCCCGCGCCGAGCGCACGGAGCGGGTCGCGGAAGTGCTCGGCTCGGTCGGGCTCGCCGACGCCGGCCGCGGCTACCCCTGGCAGCTGTCCGGCGGCATGCAGCAGCGGGTGGCGATCGCCCGGTCGCTCGCCTACCGGCCGGACCTGCTGCTGATGGACGAGCCGTTCGCGTCGGTCGACGCGCAGACCCGGTTCGAGCTCGAGGACCTGATCCTGCGCGTCCGCCAGGAGTTCGGCGTCACGGTGGTCTTCGTCACCCACGACATCGACGAGGCCGTCTACCTGGCCGACCGCGTCATCGCGATATCGAAGTCGCCGGGCGTGGTCACCGAGATCGTCCGCATCACCCTGCCCCGCCCGCGCGACCAGATCACCACGAAGGCCGACCCGGCCTTCGCGCGCTACCGCGAGCACCTGCTGGGCCTGGTGATGCACCGCTGACCCGGGTTAGTGGGCGAAGGACTCCCGCTTCTTCTGGAGTTCCGGGGGCAACTGGGTCTGCGGGTTGTGCTCCAGGACACGCAGGTGCGCCTTGAGGTCGGCGAGCAGCAGGTTCGCCAGGTCCATGGAGAAGCCGTTGCGGATGACGATCCGCATGACCGCCATGTCGGTCAGGTTTTCCGGGAACGTGTAGGCGGGTACCTGCCAGCCGCGCATCCGCAGCCGCTCCGAAATGTCGAACACCGAGTACGTGTCCACGTCGTCGCGCAGCTTGAACGCGAACACGGGCAGGTCGGACCCGTCGGAAAGCAGCTCGAACTGCCCGAGCTTGCCGATCTCGCCGGACAGGTACTTGGCGATGTCCTGCGCGGTCTGCTGTACGTTCTTGTAGCCGGAGTAGCCGAGGCGCAGGAAGTTGTAGTACTGCGCCGCGACCTGCGCCCCCGGTCGGGAGAAGTTCAGCGCGAACGTCGGCATCTCCCCGCCGAGGTAGTTGACCTTGAAGATCAGGTCCTCGGGCAGGTGCTCTTCGTCGCGCCAGATGATCCAGCCGACGCCGGGATACACCAGGCCGTACTTGTGCCCGGAGGAGTTGATCGAGGCGACGCGCTTGACCCGGAAGTCCCAGTCGATCTCCGGCTGGAGGAACGGCGCGACGAAGCCGCCGGACGCGGCGTCCACGTGGATCGGCACGTCGGGGGCGCCGGGGGTGGCCGCGAGGGTGTCGAGCGCCGCGGCGAGCTCCGCCACCGGCTCATACGAGCCGTCCATCGTGGAGCCCATGATCGCGACAACGCCGATCGTGTTCTCGTCGCACAGCGCCGTGGCCTCAGGCACGCCCAGGTGGTAGCGGCCGGGCACGAGGGGGACGTACTTGGGCTCGACGTCCCAGTACCGGCAGAACTTCTCCCAGCAGACCTGGACGTTGCTGCCCATCACGAGGTTCGGCCGCGCAGTGTCCTTGCCCGCGGCGCGGCGCTTGGCCCGCCACCGCCACAGCAGCGCCATGCCGCCGAGCATGCACGCCTCGCTCGACCCGGTGGTCGAGCAGCCGACCGCCTGCTCGTGCGGTGCGTTCCACAGGTGGCCGAGGATGTTCACGCAGCGGTGCTCGAGCTCGGCGGTCTGCGGGTACTCGTCTTTGTCGATCATGTTCTTGGGCGCGCACTCGGCCATGAGCTGTTCGGCCTCAGGCTCCATCCACGTGGTGACGAACGTCGCCAGGTTCAGCCTGGCGTTGCCGTCGAGGATCAGCTCGTCCCGGACGACCTGGAGCGCCGTGCGCGGCAGCACGCCGCGCTCGGGCAGCCGGTACCGGGGGATCTCGCAGCTCTTTTCACGGAAGTAGACCGGGTTGATGTCGAGTTCGACGCCGAGCGACTCGTCCTCGGGCACCCGTCTGTGCAGCGCAGCCATGAGGCCCAGGCTAGTAGGGCGGTCGTCATGGCGCGCCAACTAGGGCCGGCGAAATCCCTAATAAGTGGTGTGATCGAAGTTCCGCCGGTTCATTTCAGCAGCTTGTGTACCTGCCGGAAGCTTGGGTGGCGCGCGTCGCGGAGCCACTCGAACAGGATCATCTCCGCGGTGACGATCTCGACCCCGTGCTGCCTGGCGCGGTCGATGGCCGCCTCGCGGTCGGACGGGTGGCGTGACCCGGTCGCGTCGCCGACGAGGAAGACGCGGTGCCGCGACCCGAGCAGGTCCAGGGCGGTTTGCAGCACGCAGACGTGGGTCTCACAGCCGGCGATGACGACCTCGCGGGTCCCGGCGGGCAGCAGCGCGCCGAAGCCGGGCTCCGCCGCGGCGGAGAACGTCGTCTTGGCCAAGGTCGCGCGCGGGTAGCCGGCGAGTCGCCCGACCGTCGGTCCGAGGCCGGCCGGGTACTGCTCGGTGGCGACCACGGGCACGTCGAGCAGCAGCGCCGCCTCGGCGAGCAGCGCGGCCCGGGCGACGACGGAGTCGCCGTCGTCGATGGCGGGCATGAGCCGCTGCTGCAGGTCGAGCAGGAGCAGCACGGAGCGCTCGGCGGACAGGAGCATGAACAGTCCCTAGTCGGCGACGAGGGCGTCGGTGACCGGGCCGATGGCGGCCAGGTTCTGGGCGAGCGCGGCGTCCAGGCCGTAGCGGGCGGCGATGGTCTCCGGAGCGACGTAGGAGACCTTCGTCTGGCCGCCGTCGTCCCAGATGACGAACTTGAGCGGCAGGTCAAGCGCGGCGAGCGGCGCGGCCGCCATGACCGGCGTGCCCGCTACCGGATTGCCGAAGAGCACGAGCACCGTTTCCCTTAGCTCCAGGCCCACGTTCCTGGCCTCCGCCGCCTGGTCGATGACCGCGAACACCCGCAGGCCCTTCGCCTGCGCGATCTCGGTGAACCGGGCCGCGGTCGCGGTGACCGCCCGCGGGCTCGCCTTGGTGATCACGCCGTCGCCGTGTCCCGCTTCGCTCATGGTCGTCCCCTTCGCCGCGCCCGGTGGATGCACAAAGCCAACGTTACCGACCGGGCGGCAAACAGCGGCTCGCGGCTCCGCGAGCCGACCAGAACCGGCCTATCGGCCCTCGTCCACCAGATGAGCACGGAAACCCGCCCGCGTGACCGCGGGTCAAACGAGGGAAAAGGCACAGACGGCACCCATTTCAGCTGTACAAATAGAACAAAGTACCCTCAACTGCACCGCCCAGCCGTGACCGCGGGTCAAAATTGGCGATATACGCCCCGGATGACCCGCAATGAAGAAAACAGCCGGCCGGGGCCCCGGACAAAGCGCCGCAAAGCCCAGCAAAGCTCCGCAATCGGGCGGCGCCGCGGGGCCGCCCACCCGGATGACCCGCGATCCCGGCGCCCGCCAGCCGGCGGGCGGCCGGGCCCGTGCTCACCGGGACGGAAGTGCTGGCTGGCAGGTGCGGCGTCAGCGTCAGGTCGGGTTGCGACCGAACCGGGCACGGCGGGACTACCGCCGCCTTCACGGTTAGGGTTCGACGGGTAGTGGAAGGGTTGAACCCAGCTGGCAGAGCGACTGGAAAGGACGAGTAAGGGTGGAGTACGTAACGGTCGGCGGTACCGGGGTGCGGGTGTCGCCGCTGTGCTTCGGCACGATGTCGTTCGGGTCCGAGGCGGACGAGGTGACCTCGGGAGAGATGTTCGCGCGCTGCCGTGACGCCGGGATCAACTTCTTCGACACGGCGAACGTGTACGGCGGCGGGGCGTCGGAGACGATCCTCGGCAAGCTCATCGCCGGCAGCCGCGATGATCTCGTCATCACCTCGAAGGTGTTCTTCCCGACCGGCGGCGACGTCAACGCGGGCGGCCTGTCGCGCCGCCACATCACCCGCGCGGTCGAAGACTCGCTCGCGCGCCTCGGCACGGACCGGCTTGACTTTTACTTCGTGCACAACTTTGACCGGCGGACCCCGATCGAGGAGACCGTCCGCACGCTCGACGATCTCCAGGCCCAGGGCAAGATCCTCTACCCGGCCGTCTCCAACTGGGCGGCCTGGCAGATCGCGATGGCCCTCGGTGCCGCCGCGCGGGAGTACCTAGCCCGGTTCGAGCTGATCCAGCCGATGTACAACCTGGTCAGGCGGCAGGCCGAGGTGGAGATCCTGCCACTGGCCGCGGCCGCGAACCTAGGGGTCATCAGCTACAGTCCGCTCGGCGGCGGCTTGCTGACCGGCAAGTACGGCAGCGGAAGGCGTCCAGAAGCCGGGCGGCTGGTCGAAAGCCAGCTGTACATCGACCGGTACGCTCTCGACAGCGATTACGCCACCGCGGACGCCTTCACCGCGTTCGCCGCGAAGGCCGCGATCAAGCCCGCCGCGCTCGCTGTCGCCTGGGTGATGTCGCACCCGGCGGTCACCGCGCCGATCATCGGCGCGCGGAACCTGGACCAGCTTGAGGATTCCCTGGCCGCACTCGACGTGCCCATGACGGATGGCCTTCGCGCGGAGCTCTCGGCGCTCTCGGCCACCCCGCCCCCCGCCACCGACCGTACGGAAACGCTCAAGGAAGACCGGATCTGACCCAGGGAGAGGAACGCGATGGGCACGTGGACGATCAGTGAGCTTGACGCGATCGGCGGCGCGGACGAACTGCGGATCGCGCCACTGCGCGCCGACGGTACGCTGCGCAATCCGGTGACGACCTGGGTGGTCCGGGTCGGCGACGACCTGTACCTCCGCGCCTACAAGGGGACGGATTCGCCCTGGTTCCGCGGTGTCCAGGCGACCCACGCTGGGCACGTGCAGTCCGGCGGGGTCGACAAGGATGTCACGTTCGCCGAGGAGCGCGACGCGGCGGCGCGCGACGCCGTCGACGCCGCCTACCAGGACAAGTACCGGAGCTACGGCGCGAGCTACGTCGACCCGATGGTGGCGGAGACGGCTAGGAACGCCACCGTCAAGTTGGTTCCGCGGTAAGGACTCAGGGAACGGGCGCGGCGGCGATCAGGCGCAGGCAGTAGCCGACGGCCGCGTCGGTGGCTCGCTGCGCCTCCGCCTCGTCGGTCCGCGCCGCGCGCGGCCCCGGTTACCCGGCTTAGGGACGCGGCTCGTCGACCGGGGCGGCGGCGGGGACCTGGCGCTTGCCGCGGAGCAGGGAGGCGAGGGCGGCGAGCACGGACAGGCCCGCCGACACGCTGAACACCACGATCAGGCCGCTGTGGAACGGCCCGGACAGCAGGGACGGGAAGAACGTGCGGCCGGTCAGCGCGGACTGGCTGGCGGCCGGCAGCTTCGCGAGCACGCCGGTGGGCGCCAGCAGGTGCTGTATCGGATTCACGCCGAGCACGGACGCGAACAGCGAGGAGACGGGCGGCAGGGTGGCGACCTGGTGGGCGACGCCCGCCGGCACGCCGAGCTTGGTCAGGCCGCCAGACAGCGTGCTCGGCAGCGTGCTCGACAGACCGGCGATCATCAGCGTGAACACGACGCCGATGGAGACGGCGGTGCCCGAGTTCTGGAACGTGGACCGCATGCCGGACGCCGCCCCGCGGTCCCGCGCCGGGACCGAGCCCATAATCGAGGAGGAGTTCGGCGAGGCGAACATGCCGCTGCCGATCCCGTTCAGGCCGATGAACAGCGCGAACGCCCAGTAGGGGAAGTTGACTGGCAGCAGGATCAGCGCGATGAACGACGCCGCGAACACGGCCATGCCCGCGGACGCGATGCCCCGTGACCCGAAGCGGTCGGACAAGATGCCCGAGGTCGGGCCGGAGACGAGGAAGCCCGCGGTCATCGGCAGCATGAAGATGCCCGCCCACAGCGGCGTCTGTTCGTAGGAGTAGCCGTGCAGCGGCAGCCAGATGCCCTGCAGCCAGATGATCAGCATGAACTGGATGCCGCCGCGCGCGATCGACACGAGCAGGCCCGCCACGTTGCCCGCGGTGAACTCGCGGATCTTGAACAGCGACAGCCGGAACATGGGCTCGGCGACCCGCGTCTCGATGATCACGAAGACGATCAGCAGGACGAGGCCGCCGATGATCTCGCCGAGCACCACGGGAGACTCCCAGCCCATCGAGTTCTTCCCGTAGGGCTGGATGCCGTAGGTGACGCCGACGAGCACGGACCCGAGGCCGAGCAGGTACGTGACGTTGCCCCACCAGTCGATCTTGCCCGGGTTCCGTACCCCGTTGTCGCGCAGCTTCAGGTAGGCCCACAGCGTGCCGAACACGCCGACCGGCAGGTTGATCCAGAACACCGCGCGCCAGTCCCAGGCGGCGAGCAGCCCGCCGGCGACCAGGCCGATGAACATGCCGGCGAGCGCGGCGATCTGGTTGGTGCCGAGCGCGAACCCGCGCCGCTCGGCGGGGAACGCGTCGGTGAGGATGGCGGCGGAGTTGGCCATCAACATGGAGCCGCCGAACGCCTGGAGGAACCGCCAGCCGATCAGCCACATGGCGCCGTGCGGGCCCTGGAACGGGTCGAACGACAGCAGGATCGACGCCGCGGTGAACACCACGAACCCCGCGTTGTACATCTTCACCCGGCCGAACATGTCGCCGAGCTTGCCGAGGTTCACCACGAGGACCGCCTGGACGAGGCGGTAGCCCATGATCATCCAGAGCAGGTAGCTGATGTTGCCGGCCGACAGCGGATCGAGGTGGATGCCGCGGAAGATCGCCGGCAGCGCGATGATGACGACGGACCCGTCGAGCGACGCCATGAAGATGGCCGCGGTCGTGTTGGCCAGGGCGGTCCAGGCGTACGCGTCCGGCTTGGGCGGCTTCGGCCGTCCCGCCGGGGCCTCGGTCGCGGTGCTGGCCCCCATCAGAGCTTCTCCGCCAGCCGCTCAAGCAGCACGGCGGCGGCCTTCAGCTGGCCGAGTTCGTCTTCGCTGAACCCGTTCCGCAGCGCGGCCGCGATCTGCTCGGTCCGCGCGCCGCGCTTGTCGTGCACGGTCCGCCGCCCCGACTCGGTGATCGACAGCACGATCCTCCTGCCGTCTTGCGGGTCACGGCGGCGCTCGATCAGGCCGCGCTCGAGCAGCGCTGCGACGGTCACGCCCATCGACTGCGGGCTGATCCGGTCATCCCGGGCCAGGTCGCTTGACGTCGCGGGCCCGCCCCGCTCGAGGCGGGAAAGCGCGGATGACTCGGCGAGGGTCAGCTCGCCTGCGAACGGCATCTGCCGCAGCTTGCGCACGACGAGCCCGACCGCCACGCGCAGCGCTCCCGCAACCTCACTGACATCGCCGACCGGTCCATCTGAGTCCATGATCGTAAAGATAACTAATAAGTTTTGCCTTAGCAATTCGCCGGTCGGGACCGGACCGGTTTCCGTCCCCAGGGACCGGGCCCGCCCGGGGGGAAACGGACGGGCGGCGTGGGGCGCACATCCGTTCTGAGCGCTGGTTACCGGTCTTGTTCCTGCGCGAAGTAACGGAAGAACAGGAAGCCGTCGTCTCCGGCCAGCACGTGCTCGAGTCGCAGGCGGCGGGGGGCGAACGGCGAGCCGGAGATGATGCGGCTCGCGCCCGGGCCGGCCAGCGTCGGCCCGAACGACAGGCAGAGCTCGTCGAGCAGGCCGGCCGCGGCCAGGTCGCCGAGCAGGTGCGGGCCGCCCTCGCACAGGACGCGCCGCAGGCCGCGGTCCGCAAGGGCGCGCAGCGCCTCGCCGAGGTCGACGGACCCCTCGCCCGCGACGATCACGTCCGCGACCCTGGCGGCGTCGGCACGGCGGCCGCCGTCGCTGGCCGCGCAGGTGATCACAATGGTCCGCCCGTCCGGCGGCGCCTCCGCGAACAGGGGAGACGCGAGGTTCAGGTCCAGGTTCCGGCTGACGAGCGCGATCGGCGGCGTTTCCGTGCGGCCCTCGCGCAGCGACGCGAGCGAGGGGCGGCGGAGCGCGGGCTTGTACTCCTCGGCCCGCGCGGTCCCCGCGCCGACGAGGATCACGTCGGCGAGGACGCGGAGCACGCCGAATATCCGCTTGTCGTCGGGTGACGACAGCCCGGTGGACCGCCCGTCGAGGTAGGCGGCGCCGTCGGCGCTGGCCACCATGTTCGCTCGGAGCCAGCTGGCCCGCGGGTAGGCGTACGCGCCGGCCAGCTGAAAGAGGTCGAGGTCGGCGCCTGCCGAGGGGTCCGCCGGGGGGAAGATCATCCGCACGGGCTAGATCCTAGCCCGCCGTCACGCGCGGGAGCGCAGGACCACGATGGCGTGGCCCGCCACCTCGACCTTGGTCTTGGGCAGGAAGCCGATCGCGTCCTTCGGGTCGCCGCGCGGCGTCTCGGTGTCGACCACGATCTCCCAGTCGGTGCCGAGCCTGGCCTCGGGGATGGTGAACGCGATCGGGTCGGGGCCGGCGTTGAACAGCAGCAGGAACTTCTTGTCGGTCACCCGGTCGCCGCGCGGGTCGGGCTCGGTGATCGCCGACCCGTTGAGGAAGACGGCCACGGACTTCGCGTACGAGGCGCGCCAGTCCGCGTCGGTCATCTCATCGCCCGACGGGGTCAGCCAGGCGATGTCGACGGTGCCCGCGCCGCCCGTGCTGTCGTCGGTGCCGTCGCCCGCTCCCGGGTAGGCGCCGGTAAAGAAGCGGCGGCGGCGGAAGACCGGGTGGTGGCGGCGCAGCCGGGCCAGCTTCTGGGTGAAGGCGAGGAGGTCCCGCTCGCCCGCCGCGCGGGACCAGTCCACCCACGAGATCTCGTTGTCCTGGCAGTAGGCGTTGTTGTTGCCGGCCTGGGTGCGGCCGATCTCGTCGCCGGCCAGCATCATCGGGATGCCCTGCGACAGGAAGAGGGTGACGAGGAAGTTCCGCTGCTGCCGCGCGCGCAGCTCCACCACGTCGGGATCCTCGGCCGGGCCCTCGACGCCGCAGTTCCACGAGCGGTTGTCGTCGGTGCCGTCCCGGTTGTCCTCGCCGTTCGCCTCGTTGTGCTTGTTGTTGTAACTCACCAGGTCGGCCAAGGTGAAGCCGTCATGGCAGGTCACGAAGTTGATCGACGCGACGGGCCGCCTGCCGGACGTCTCGTACAGGTCGCTCGAGCCGGTGAGCCGCGAGGCGAACTCCGGCAGCGTCGCGGGCTGGCCGCGCCAGAAGTCGCGGACGGTGTCGCGGTACTTGCCGTTCCACTCGGTCCACAACGGCGGGAAGTTGCCGACCTGGTAGCCGCCCTCGCCGACGTCCCACGGCTCGGCGATCAGCTTCACCTGCGACACCACCGGGTCCTGCTGCACCAGGTCGAAGAACGTAGACAGCCGGTCCACGTCGTGCAGTTCCCGCGCGAGCGCCGACGCGAGGTCGAAGCGGAACCCGTCGACGTGCATCTCCAGGATCCAGTACCGCAGCGAGTCCATGATCAGCTGCAGCGAGTGCGGGTGCCGCACGTTCAGCGAGTTGCCGCAGCCGGTGTAGTCGATGTACCGCCACGGGTTGCCGTCGTCGAGGCGGTAGTAGGCGTGGTTGTCGATGCCGCGGAAGCAGAGCGTCGGGCCGCGGCCGTCGCCCTCGGCGGTGTGGTTGTAGACCACGTCGAGTATGACTTCGATGCCCGCCGTGTGCAGCGCCTTGACCATCGTCTTGAACTCGCCGACCTGCTCGCCGCGCTGCCCGGCCGAGCAGTAGCGGTTGTGCGGGGCGAGGAAGCCGATCGTGTTGTAGCCCCAGTAGTTCGTCAGCCCGCGCGCCACCATGGCCTGCTCGGGGACGAACTGGTGCACGGGGAGCAGTTCGACGGCCGTGGCGCCGATCCGCTTCAGGTGCTCGATGACCGCCGGGTGCGCCAGGCCGGCGTACGTGCCGCGCTGGTGCAGCGGGATCTCCGGGTGGCGGAGCGTCAGGCCGCGGACGTGCGCCTCGTAGATGACCGTGTCGTGGTATGGGATGTGCGGCGGCCGGTCGTTACCCCAGTCGAAAAAAGGGTTAATGACCACATTTTTCGGCATAAAAGGGGCACTGTTGACCGTGTTTGGCCGGCGCGGGTCCGCCCACTGGTAGTCGAACAGCGCCTCGTTCCACGTCACGTCGCCGTCGAGGGCCTTGCCGTAGGGGTCGAGCAGCAGCTTCGACGGCGCGCAGCGCGCTCCCCGCCGCGGTTCGTACGGGCCGTGCACCCGGTAGCCGTAGCGCTGCCCGGGACCGATCGCGGGCAGGTACCCATGCCAGACGAAGCCGTCGACCTCGCTCAGCTCGACCCGCGACTCGGAGCCCGCCTCGTCGAAAAGGCAGAGCTCAACCCGCTCGGCGACCTCGGAGAACAGGGCGAAGTTCGTCCCCCATCCGTCCCACGTCGCGCCGAGCGGGTACGCGGCGCCTGGCCAGGTGTGCATCCATCTCCTAACGCGGGGTTCACCGCCCGAGCCCACAGAGCCTACCGCGTTAGGTTATTCGGGTCGGTCGCCCCGCACACCGCACTTCTGTTCCAAGTCGGTTTCCCCGGCTGGAACATGTTACTAACTGCGGTGTTACACGTGTATGCATGACCTGGTTGTCGTCGCGCCACAAAGCCGTGACGCCGTGGTACCTCCCGGCTCCCGGCTCCGTCAGGGCGTGACCACGAGTTTGCGTGCTGCTCCGGCCTTGAGGTGCTCCCAGGTCCCGCTGATGTCTTCCAGCCGGGTCCTCTCCAGGTCGAGGGTGAGCTTGCCGTCGATGGCGTGGCCGGTCATTCGCGCGTAGGCGGAACGGCGGGCCTCGGCGGGCGTGGCGAACAGGCTGTGGCCCACGAGCGTCAGCAGCTTGTTGCGCAGGACAAGGCCGGGAATCGTGGACGCGGCTCCCGCGGAGTTTCCGACCTGGACGTACCGGGCACCGCGGTTGGCGTGGTTCATCGCGTGCGGGGCGACCGCGCCCCACAGAAAGTCGATGATCACGTCGTAGCCTCCGGGCGCCGCGGCGGCCAGCCCGGCGTCGATGGCCTCCTCATCGGCGAGGTCGACCGCCGCGTCGGCCCCGAGGGCGGCGACTTGCGGGAGATCCTTTCCCCGGGCGGCCCCCACGACCAGGCCGGCCCCGAGGGCACGAGCCGATTGCATTGCCAGCCGGCCCGCCGAGCCGCCTGCCCCGAGCACCAGGACGGTCTCACCGGGCTGGAGGTGAGCACGGTAGTCAAGCGCCAGCCATCCGGCCAGGCCGGCTACCCCGAGGGCGGCGGCCAGCGCGGGGTCAAGGCCGGCCGGAACCGGGAAGCCGTCAGAATCCGGGACGGGTACCAGCTCAGCCAGGGTCCCGTAGGGAACTGGCGGGGCGGTCACGTACCAGCGGGTGCCGTCGGCGAGCTGCACGACTGCCTCGTAGCCGGCGATGCAGGGAGGCTGCAGCCGGCGAAGCGGGAACTGGTCGTTCACGAATGCCACGTCGACCGGATTCAGGGCCGCCGCGACCAGGGTGCCGACCGAGACGCCGGGGCCGGGCGACGGATCGGTGAACTGTTCAACGACTGGAGTGGCGCCGGGCTCGCTGACTACTGCCGCTCGCATGTGTTCTCCGCTCGATGATGGGGCACTCTCCGCCAGGTTTGCCGTCGGCGAGGTGAACAGGCGTCACTTGATCACAGTGATTCGCGTAGGGTGAGAACACCGATCCGCTCCGCGGGCGAGCCCGCCGGGCGTTCAGGTGCGGCCGACGGACAGCAGCCGTAGTTCGCGGCCTCGCTCTACCGCCGCGGTCCGGTCGGCGGCGCCCAGCTTGGCATAGATCCGGCGGATATGGGTGTCCACGGTGTTCAGCGAGACCGACAGCTCGCCGGCGATCTCGCGGCGGGTGAGATTGGTCGGCAGGTAGCGCAGCACGCGCAGCTCGCTTCGGCTGAGTTCCTCGACCAGCATCATGCCCGGCTGGCTCAGCCCCGCCCGCGCACCGCTGCGGATGGCGTCGAGGATGTCGGTGACCAGCGCCGCGTGCGATGTGCCGGGCGGCGGCCCGGTTTCGAGGAGCTGCCACGCGCCGGTCATCGCGAACGGCAGGATCAGCCGGTCCGGCTCGGCCAGGTTCAGCGCCTGCTCGGCTGCCGCTTGGGAGGCACGCTCATCACCTAGGTCGCGGCAGGCGAACGCGTCCAGCAGGTGCGCCTCGACCCGGGTGAGGTAGGAAAGAACCGGGACGTCGCCGTCGAGGACGACGCGGAGTTCGCGGCGGGCGGCGGCGGGGTCCCGCTCGGCCAGCAGGATCGCCGCGGCCGCGG
>Ga0102924_1003630_pt1 | contig 16104 bp, 15 predicted proteins | sample PaiPotPPM11metaG_FD_80116 | JGI IMG/M metagenome (GOLD analysis project Ga0102924, IMG submission 80116) | Iron sulfur acid spring bacterial and archeal communities from Banff, Canada, to study Microbial Dark Matter (Phase II) - Paint Pots PPM... ... | reverse complement strand
GTACGAGGAATGAGGCCACCGCCAGCCGGTGGCGGAGGAACCGCCGCAGGAACAGCTCCCATTGCGACCGGGCCGGCGGCTCCCGGCTGGGGGGGAGCGCGGCGTCGGAGACGGGAGCTTCCGGCGGGGTCTGGACGACGTCGGTCATGCCAGCCGGATCCGAGGGTCGAGGACCCCGTAGAGCACGTCGGCCAGGAGGTTGAACAGGACGACCATCGTCGCCGTGACCATCAGCCAGGGCAACAGCACCTGGGTGTCGCCGTTGCTGAGGGCGTTGACGAAGAGCAGCCCCATGCCCGGGATCGAGAAGATCTGCTCGGTGATGAGCAGCCCGCCGAACAGGGCGCCGATGTCGATGGCCATCACCGTGACGAGGGGGATGAGGGCGTTGCGCAGGGCGTGCTTGAAGACGACCTTGCGGCCGGGCAGGCCCTTGGCCCGGGCCGTCCGGATGTAGTCGGCCGACATCACGTCGAGCATCGACGAGCGCTCGTACCGGCTCCACGAGGCGATGACCTGGACGGTCAAGGTCGCCACCGGGAGGGCGAGGTGCCGCGCGTAGTCGGCGGCGCCGGCCAGGAACCCGGGCCCATGGTGGCCGTGCAGGCCGATCGAGAAGAGCGGGGCGGTCGTGAAGCCCAGCGGCTTCTGGAGGCGGAAGGCGAACAGGTCGATGGCGATCAGCCCGAACCAGAAGGGCGGCATGGACAGCCCCACGAAGGACAGCCCGGTGAACACGTAGTCGAGGACCGAGTACTGCCGGACGGCGCTGTACACCCCGATGAGCACGGCCAGGACGGCCGAGATCAGGACACCCCAGAAGATGAGCTGGATGGTGTTGCCCAGGGCGTGGTGGATGTCCCTGGCGACGGGGTCGTTGGTGACGAAGCTCTGGCCCATCTTCCCCTGGAGGAAGTGGCTCAGCCAGAACCAGTACTGCTTCAGCACCGGTGAGCGGGCGCAGGTCTCGACCGGCCTCGGCGGCGCACCGCCGATGAACTTGCGGCAGGGCTGCTCGTAGATCCCCATCTGCAGGCCCTCGCGGGCCTTGATGGTGAGGTCGGTGCTCTGGGAGTACTTCGCCAGCGGGTTGGAGGTGGCGTGGACGAAGAGGAAGACGAGCAGGGAGGCAAGCAGCAGGACCGGGATCGAGTAGGCGATCCGCCGGACGATGAAGTTCAGCATCCCGCCCCCAACGCTACAACCAGGTGGCCAAAACAGGGCAGGCCCCGGCCGTTGCCGACCGGGGCCTGCGCCGTCATCGACGGACCGCTACTTGGCGTACCAGTAGTTCAGATACGTGAAAGGCCCGGTGGCGAAGTTGTGCGGGAAGGTGGACCCGCCCTCGTAGCCGACCTTGTCGGAGTTGACGATCACGATGTCCGGGAACGGGTCGAGCGGCAGGGCGGGGACATCATTGGCCAGCTGGGCCTGGACCCCTTGGGCGTCGGTGATCCGCTGCGCCGGATCGAGCCCCGAGTCAACCTTTGCGGCCAGTCCGTCGACCGTGGCGTTGCTGTAGCGGTCGTAGTTCTCGCCGTTGTTGCCGTTGGACGGGCCGGGGATGCTGGCGGTGCACCACAGGACACAGCCGCCGGTGCTCGGGTCGTTGTCCGACGGGTTCTGGGCGTACAGGCCGACCTGGAAGTTGCCCCCGGGCAGGTCCTGGCCGAACAGCACACCGGCCTTCTCGGGCGTCAGCGTCATCTTGAAGCCGGCCGCCTGCCACTCGCTCTGGAGGATCTGGCCGGTCAGCAGGCGGCGCTTGTTGCCCGTTGTGGTCTTGACCTCCAGGGCGACCTCCTGGCCCCCCTTGGCCCATATGCCGGAGCTGTCCTTGGCGTAGCCGGCGCTCGTCATGAGCGAGGTGACCTTGCTCAGGTCGAGCGAGTACTTGGAGAACGGCGTGGTGTAGATCTGGCCGAACGCCGGCGTGAAGAAGCTCTGGATGGGCTTGATGTCCGGCTGGATGGGAGCGAACAGCTGCTGGACGATGGCGTTGCGGTCGGTGGCGTAGGCGAGGGCCTGCCGGACCGAGACGTTGTCGAGGGGTGCCTTGGTGAGGTTGAACCACAGGCCTTCGAAGCTCAGGCCGGAGATGGCGTCGAACGAGGTCCCGGGCGTGCCCTTGAGCGCCTCCTGGCCCGGTTGGGCCTGCGGGTAGGCGGCGAGCACCTGGCCGGACTTGAAGTCCTGCTGCTCGGCGGCGGTGTCGGTGATGAACCGGAACGTCACGCTCGCCAGGTTGGGCTTCTTCCCCCAGTAGTTGGGGTTGGGGACGATCTCCACCTCGACGCCCTTGGTCCAGTGGTCGATCTTCCAGGGCCCGCCCGACCACGTGTAGCCGTCCTTCATGGCCGTGTCCCGGTCCACGCCCTGGAGGATGTGGCTCGGCAGGATGGGCTCGGGGTCACCCCAGAGCGACTTCCAGTCGGCGTAGGGCGTCTTGTAGGTCACCACTGCGGTGTGGGGGTCGGTGTCGTCGACCGACGCGATGTTGGTCCAGCCGGTGGTGACGAAGATGTTCTTGCCGGTGACGATCTGGTTCCACGTGTACTTGAAGTCGGTCGACGTGATCGGCACGCCGTCGCTCCACACCGCCTTGGGGTTGATGTGGTAGGTGGTGACCAGTTGCGGCGAGGTGACGACCGTGGCCTCGCCCGTCAGCACCGGGCTGGGGATCCAGCCCTTGGCGTCGTCATACGTGTACGCCTCGGGCATGGTGTTGATCTGGGTGCTCCAGATCCCCCACGCCGCGCTGGCGCAGGCGCCGATCCAGTCCATGCAGTCCGGCTCCTGCTCGGCGCTGACGGTGATGGCGCCGCCCTGCTTCACCGCCACCGGCGCGCCGGTGCTGGAGGTCGTCCCGCCTCCAGTGGACGAGGACTTCGAGCTGCTGCAGGCGGCCGTCACGATGGCGGTCACCACCAGCACCACCCCCAAAACCCGTAGCTGCCGGACTCGGAACATGAAACCTCCCCTGAGTGGGCGTCGACACACAACCCAGGCCCCGCCGATCGGCAGGCACCCGTGTGCGTGGGAACGTAGCACCGCAGGTGGTCAGAGTGGCGGTTTCCCGACAATGTTAGGCAACGTGCAACGACGGCCCCCGCGCCTCCAGCGGCACCGGGCGATCACCTCCGGCGCCGAGCAGGTCCTGGGCACGCCCGTCGGGGTCGCCCTCCCGGTCCAGCGCCACCCGCCCCACCGGATGCTGACGGTGGCCGGACTGGAGGTCGTCGTTTTCGCCCTCCTCGCCCTGACCGGGTCGCTCGTCGTCCTCGGCGCCGCCGTCGCCTGCGCCGCCGCCCTGCTGGTGCTGGCGGCCACCAACACCAAGCGCGTGCTCGCCGTGAACCGGCGGGACATGGTGGTCCTGGCGGCCACCCTGCGCAGCCGGCCGGTGGCGCCGATCGGCCAACCGGCGGGAGACGTCACGTTCCCCGAACCCCGGGGGGTCGGCGTCCCGATCGAGCTCGCCGACGGGCGCTGGTGGGTGGACCGGGTGCACTACCCCCGGCTCCGCCGCGCCCGGGAGCTCCGCCCGCCCCCTACCCCTGGAGCCTGATGGTGAGGATGGTGCTCGTGAAGGTGAACATGATCGCCACCATCACCGTGATGCGGTCGAGGTTGCGCTCCATCACCGTCGAACCCATGGCCGAGGCCCCCATGCCTCCGCCGAACATGTCGGAGAGGCCGCTCCCGCGCCCGCTGTGGAGCAGGATCAGGAGCACCAGCGCCAGCGACACGATGACGTGGATGACGACGATGACGGCGGTCAACACGACGACGAAGTTACCATCGGCCGAGGCATCGCCAGCAACGCCCGACTACTTGGCGCCGTCCCTGACGATCGCCGCGAAACTGTCTGCCTCGAGGCTCGCCCCCCCGACCAGGGCGCCGTCGATGTCCGGCTCGGCCATCAGCTCGGCCACGTTGTCGGGCTTCACCGAGCCGCCGTACTGGATCCGCACGGCGGCGGCGGCATCGGCCCCGCGGTGGTCGGCGATCAGCGCCCTGATGGCGGCGCACGCCTCCTGGGCGTCGGCGGCCGAGGCCACCCGACCGGTGCCGATGGCCCAGATGGGCTCGTAGGCGACGACCAGGCCGGCGACCTGCTCCGGCGACAGGCCCTGGAGGGCGGCCCGGACCTGGAGGTGGACCTTGGCGATCATCTCGCCGGCCTCCCGCTCGGCGAGCGTCTCCCCCACACAGAGGATGGGGGTCATGCCCCAGCGCAGGATGGCGTGGAGGATGCGCTCCACCACGGCGTCGTCCTGGCCGAACAGCTCGCGGCGCTCGGAGTGCCCGACGATGCAGTAGCGGACGTCGAGCTTGGCCAGGAAGGCGGGGCTCACCTCGCCGGTGAAGGCGCCCTTCTCCTCCCAGTGGCAGTGCTGAGCGCCGAGGGCGATGGGGATCTTGTCGATGTCGAGCAGGGTCTGGATGGACCGGATGTCGGTGAAGGGTGGGTGGACGCTGACGTCGACCCGGTCGTAGATGTCCTTGTCCAGCAGATAGGCGAGCTTCTGCACGAGGGCGATGGCGTCGAAGTGGTTGTGGTGCATCTTCCAGTTGCCGCTGATCAACGGCTTGCGGCCCCCGACCCCGGCCATCAGCGACAGCCCAGGCCGAAGCGCTCAGCCGAGACGCGCAGGGCCTCGAGGCCGGGGAGGTCGCCCTTCTCGATCAGCTCGAGCGATGCCCCTCCCCCCGTCGAGACGTGGTCGATCCGGTCGGCCACCCCGTACTTGGCGGCGGCGGCGGCCGAGTCACCGCCTCCCACGACGGTGAAGCCGCGGCACTCGGCCACGGCCACGGCCACGGTGCGGGTCCCGGCCTGGAAGCGCTCGTCCTCGAACACGCCCATGGGCCCGTTCCAGAGGACGGTGCGGGCGTCGGCGATCGCGTCGGCGAACATCGCCGCCGAGCCCGGGCCGATGTCGAGCCCCTTCCAACCGGGGGGCACCGACGTCCCCGCCTGGCGCACCTCCCCGCCCGCCGCCGGATCCCCGATCACGCCTCCCGGGCCGAGGACGGTCAGGTCCTCGGGCAGCAGGATGCGCTTGTCGCTCTCGAGCAGCTTCTGGCAGTTGACGACCTGGTCGGCCTCCACCAGGGAGTCCCCCACCGAGCTCCCCAACGCGGCGAGGAAGGTGAAGCACATCCCCCCGCCGATGACGAGGGTGTCGACCCGATCGAGCAGGGCCTCGATGACCCCCAGCTTGTCGGACACCTTCGACCCGCCGAGGATGGCCACGAACGGCCGCTTGGGGTTCTCCAACAGCCCGCCGAGCACTTCGACCTCACGCGCCAGCAGGCGCCCGGCGGCCGATGGGCAACGTTCCGGAGGCCCGACGATCGAGGCGTGGGCGCGGTGGGCGGCACCGAAGGCGTCGTCGACGTAGAGGTCCTGGCCCTCGACCAGACGGTCGACGAACGCCTGGTCGTTGGACTCCTCCCCCGGGTCCCAACGCAGGTTGTCGAGCAGGGAGACGCCGGAGACGAGCTCGGCTAGGCGGGAGCGGACGGGGGCGACGTCGGTGGCCGGATCGGCGTGGCCCTTGGGCCGGCCGAGGTGGGTACAGGCGGTGACCTGGGCGCCGCCGTCGAGCAGCCACTGCAGGGTGGGCACGGCGGCGGTGATGCGGAGATCGTCGGTGATCCGCCCCCCGTCGAGCGGCACGTTGAAGTCGCAGCGCACCAGCACCCGCCGCCCGGACACGTCGGGCAGGTCCTCCAGGTGCGGCAATCTCACCGCAGGACGCTCAGGCGCCCACGAGGACGGCGAGGTCCACCAGGCGGTTGGAGTAGCCCCACTCGTTGTCGTACCAGCCGAGGACCTTGACCAGGTTGCCCATGGCCATGGTGAGCTCGGAGTCGAAGGTGCAGCTGGCCGGGGACCCGACGATGTCGGAGGACACGATGGGGTCCTCGGTGTAGACGAGGACCTTGGCCAGGGGGCCCTGGCCGGCGGCGGCGGCGAAGGCGGCGTTGATCTCGTCCACCGTCACGTCCCGGCTGAGCACGCCGACGAAGTCGGTGATGGACCCGTCGGGCACCGGGACGCGCAGGGCGGTCCCGTCGAGGCGCCCCTTCATCGACTCGAGGACCAGGCTGGTCGCCCGCGCCGCCCCGGTGCTGGCGGGAACGATGTTGATGGCCGACGCCCGCGCCCGCCGCAGGTCCTTGTGGGCCAGGTCGAGCAGGTTCTGGTCGTTGGTGTAGGCGTGGACGGTCATCATCAGCCCCTTCTCGACGCCGAAGGCGTCGTCGAGCACCTTGACCATGGGGACGAAGCAGTTCGTTGTGCAAGAGGCGTTGGAGACGATCGTGTGCTTGGCCGAGTCGTAGGTGTCGTCGTTGACCCCGATCACGAACGTCGCGTCGACGTTGGTGGCCGGCGCCGAGATGATCACCTTGCGGGCCCCCCCCTCGATGTGGGCGCGGGCCTTGTCGCCGTCGGTGAAGATCCCTGTCGACTCGATGACGACATCCACCCCGAGGTCGCCCCACGGGATGGCCTTGGGGTCCCGCTCGGAGAACACCCGGATGTCCTTGCCGCCCACGGAGATGCTCGACTCCGTCGCCTTGACCTCCTCGCCCAGGCGGCCGTGGGTCGAGTCGTACTTGAGGAGATGGGCGTTGGTCTCGGTCGGCACCAGGTCGTTGAGGGCGACGATCTCGACGCCGGCGCCGGACTTGCGTGCGGCCCGGAGGAAGTTGCGGCCGATCCGGCCGAACCCGTTGATGCCAACCTTCACCGTCACCGCGGCCTCCTACGGTCGTCTGCAGGATCTATCCGACCACGCCTCGGGCGGCTAGTGCCAGTCAACGCCGGTGGGGCATCCTGGGGGCGTGGCACTCAAGCGGGCTCCGACCCCTACGTTCCAGAAGTCCCGGATGAGCTCGCCGCTCGTCATCGTCGGCGCCGTCGTCGTGGCCCTGGCCGTGGTGATCGTGGCCGTGGTGATCGCCACCCAGGGCTCGTCGAAGCCCACGTCGGCACCCCCGCCGGTGACCCTGGGCCAGGCCGGGTTGTCGGGCGCCGTCCTCACCCCCGCCGACGTCGGGTTCGGGTGGCTGGCCCATCCCCCCCTGCACCCGATCCCCGCGTCCGTCTACACCCAGGGGCCGTGCGGCTCGGCGCTGTGGGCGCACGACAAAGGGGGGTACTCGGCCAGCTACGTCAACGGGAGCGGCACCGCCTTCGCCCACGGAGCGGTCATCTCCGAGATCCGCGAGGCTCCGTCGGCGGCGGTGGCGGCCGAGCAGGCCCAGGACCTGTCCTCCCCCGCCTACCTGCCCTGCCTCCGCCAGATCGTGACGGCCGAGGCCAAGAGCCTGTTCCCGCCCGGGTCGGTGCAGTCCGTGGGTGGCGTCAGCGCCCAGCCGCTGAAGCTGGCGGTGACCAGCGAGGGGACGACGGTCACCCCCGCCTACCAGTTGACGATCTCCCTGAAGGACTCGGGCGGGGCCAACATCATCGACAACTCGGTGCGGATGTTCTCCGGGCCGTACGAGGCCGCCCTCGACGTGTCCTGGTGCACGTGCGCCCCGCTCGACCCCCAGGTCGTCCAGCAGGACGCCACCCGGGTGGCCGAGCTCCTGGGCGCGCTGCCGCCGGGAGGCACCCGGGCGACGGGCTGACCACCGGGGAACGTGGCCGCAAACGGCTCGGCCCTCACCGGGCCGCTCCGGTCGGATGGTCCGTGGGCGGGGCGAGAACCCCCCGCCGGCCCCTTGGTCAGCGCGCCAGGGCGGCGAGGGCGGCGGCCAGGAGGTCGGGGTCGTGGGACCACTGGTTGGGCTGGGCCAGCTCGGCGGTCACCACCCGCGGCGCAGGGACCCGACCGACCTCCATGGTGGCGGGGTCGGCCAGCACCACGTCCGGATTCACCCCGTGGCGGACCAGCGCCTCTACGTGGGCGGCCACGTCGAAGCCGACGGTCTCCTTCGACGGGCGCAGGTTGCAGACGAAGACGACGCCTCCATCCCGGGCGGCCAGCGCCGATCGGATGGCGGGCACGGCCGCCACCGCCAGCACGCTGGTGAACAGCGACCCCGGCCCCAGCACCACCTGATCGGCCTCGGCGAGGGCCGCCAGGACCTCGGGGGGCGGCGGCGCCCCCGCCGGCTCGACCGCCACGCGGTCGACCGGCCCCCCCGACTCCTCGATCGCCTTCTGCCCGGTGAGCCGGCGGTCCCCCACCGTCGCCGTCAGGACCACGCCGTCGACGGTCGCCGGGAGCACCCGGCCCTGGGCCTCGAGCAGGCGCCCCGCCTCCTCGATGGCCCCCATGAACCCGCCTGCCGTGTCGGCCAGCCCGGCGACCACCAGGTTGCCCAGGGCGTGACCCGACAGCTCCCCGCGGTCGAAGCGCGCCCCGAAGGCAGTCGCCCACGGACCGAGAGGATCGGCGGCCAGCGCCACCAGGCACCGCCGCACGTCCCCCGGCGCGGGGATCCCCAGGTCGTGTCGCAAGCGACCGCTCGATCCCCCGTCGTCGGCCACCGACACCACCGCGGTGATCTCCGAGGCGTACCGCCGGGCGGCGGTCAGAGTGACCGCCAGCCCGTGCCCCCCACCCAAGCCGGCGACCCGGGGTCCCCCCGGCCTCAACGGTCCACGTCCCGGTGGAACACGCTGATGGCATGGCCTTCGGCCCGCAGCCGGCCGGCCAGCTCCTCCACGATCGCCACCGACCGGTGCCGCCCGCCCGTGCACCCTACGGCGATGGCCAGGTAGGACTTGCCTTCGGCCAGGAAGTGCGGGAGGAGGAACTGGAGCAGGTCGTCCACCCGGTCGACGAACTCCCCCGTCTCGGAGCGGCCCAGGACGTAGTCGCGAACGGGCCCGTCCAACCCGGTCAGGTCCCGCAGCTCGGGCACCCAGTGCGGGTTGGGTAGGAACCGGCAGTCCAAGACCACGTCGGCGTCGAGGGGCAGTCCGTGCTTGTACCCGAAGCTGATCAACGCCGTCTGCATGGCCGACGTCTCGTGGCTGACGGCGAAGAGCTGGGCCATGCGGCGGCGCAGGTCGTTCTCGTTGAGGTCGGTGGTGTCGAGGACGATGTCGGCCTGGGCCCGGATGGGCTCGAGCAGGTCCCGCTCCCGGTGGACGTTCTCCTCGACCAGCGCTCCGGCCAGCGGATGGCGGTGGCGCGTGCCCTCGAACCGCCGCACCAGGACCTCGTCGGAGGCGTCCAGGAACAGGATGCGCACCCGGTGGCCCTCCGCCCGCAACCGGTCGAGCCCGGGCGCCAACTCGTCGGTGAAGGCGCCCGTCCCCGCCACGAAGGCCACCCGGTCCATGCCCGTCATCGAACCGGCCACCCGTCGGGCCACCTCGGCGAACATGGCCGGCGGCATGTTGTCGACTCGGAACCACCCGAGGTCCTCCATCGCCCGCGCCGCCGTCGACCGCCCGGCCCCCGACATCCCGGTCACGATCAGGAACTCACTCACGCCTTCACCGCCATCAGGAGCAGCAGCCGGGGGATGGTGGCGGCGAACCGGTACTCCTCCGCCAGGGCCAGGAACCCCGCCGGCGGCGCCGGCTCTTCCATGCGGTGGATGAGCAGGCCGTTGACCGCCATGGCGTTCACGTAGTGGGACAGGGGCCGGTGCACGAAAGGCAGGATCACGTCCTTGGCCACCTCCTCCATGGTCGTGTCCTCCACCAGGTACGCCCCGATCCGCCAGTACTGCTCCATGAGGATGCGATCGTCGATCCAGCCGCTGCCCGGCGTCTGGAGCAGGGGGTGGTTGAGGAAGAAGACGAAGCGCCCGCCGGGACGCAGCACGCGGGCGACCTCGGCGATGGCGGCGTCGGTGGCGTGGATGTGCTCGAACACGAGGCACGCCACGGCGGCGTCGAAGCTGGCGCCGGCGAACGGCAGCCCGCCCGCGACCGCGGCCACGTAGCTCGGGCCGCCCCCCCGCTCCCGGGCCACCGCCAGCTGGGCGGTCGTCGGGTCGATGCCCACGGTGGCCGCCCCCTGCCGATGGGCGAGCCGGCTGATCTGGCCCTCGCCGCACCCGATGTCGAGCACCCGCCCGGCTCCGGCGAGGTGCTCGGCGGCGAGCGGGAGGATCTGCTCCTCGTACTCCGGGTCGGCGCCGTCGGTGAACTCGGCCTGCCACCACTGGGCCGTGCGCTCCCAGTGGTCCCCAGTGGTGAGGTCGTCAGGCACCCGATCGATGCTACGGGGAACGTGGCCCCGAAGCGGCCCGCCGGCGCGCCTCTATCCTGAGGCCATGCCGGGTGCGCAGCCGTCGCCGTCGGCCCCGGACGTCCGAACGGTGGTCGGCACGTGATCCCCGAGCCCAAGGCCGGCTTCATCACCTTCACCGAGGTGCTGCCCCCGGGCGACCACGCCGGCTACAACGCCTGGCATCAGCTCGACCACATGCCCGAGCAGTTCCAGATCGCCGGCGTGGTCTTCGGCCAGCGGTGGGTGTTCGCGCCAGAGTGCCAGGCCGCCCAGGTGGTCACCGCCGATCCCCTCCCCGCCTTCCACTACCTGACCCTGTACCTGATGGTCGAGCCGCTGGCCCAGACCCTGGACGAGTTCGCCGCCGTGCGGGAGCAGGTGACGGAGCTCGGCCGGTTCTACCGGCACCGGCGTGCCCCGCTATCGGGTGCGTGGCGCTATCTCGGCGCCGAGGTCGCCCCCCGGGTGCTGGTCGGCGCCGGCGCCCTGCCCCACCGCCCCAACCGCGGCATCTACGTCACCGTCGAGGAGCCGCTGGACTCGACCGCGTTCGACGACTACGCCCGATGGATTCACACCAGCCACCTTCCCGACGTCGTCGGCGTCCCCGGCGTCGCCGGGGTCCTGTCCTTCGGCCACCGCCTGTGGGCCTTCGACCCGGGCGCGCCCGACTCGCTGCGGATCTCGGTCATGTTCCTCGACGGCGACCCCATCGAGACGGCCGAGTCTCTCGGAGCGTTGACCCGCAAGCGCTGGGAGGGCGCGCCGGTGCGTCCCCGCCTCGCCGCCCCGTGCCTGACGATCAGCCCATGGGAGTGGGACTGGTTCGACAGGGCCGAGGGGTCGACCGATGGCTCCTGAGCGGGCCTGGGTGCCGCCCCATCCGGGGTGGACGTGCCCGGCATGCGGCTTCGCCTACGACGCCGCCGAGCCGGCGTCGACCCCCGACGCCTTCCGAGGCTTCGGCCGCCGCTACCGGACCCCGTTGAGTCGGGGGCTGGCCGGCGAGGACCTGGACGCCCTCCTGCGGGTACGGCCGTCGGCCGAGCGCTGGTCGGCGTTGGAGTACGCCGGCCACGTGCGGGACGTCTTCGCCGTCCACGACGACCGCATCGCCAGGGCACTCGCCGAGGACCGGCCCCCGGTGGCGAGGATGGACCCCGACGAGCTGGTGGTCGAGCGGGCCTACAACGCCCAAGACCCGGCGGCGTTGGCCGACGAGCTCGCCGAGGTGGCGGACCGGCTGGCCGCACGACTGGCCGCCGTCGACGGCGGGGGGTGGCAGCGGGTCGTGGTCCGGGACGGCAACGACCTGACGGTGGACTGGATGGCGCGCAACGCCGCGCACGAGGGCGGCCACCACCTCCTCGACGTGGGCCGGACGCTCCGGGAGGCCCGCGGCCGCTGACGGCGTCACTCAGGCGGGCGGCTCCCCACCGATGTGCTCCCGGATGGCGGCCTCGACGGCATCGACGTCGTCGGGCGTGATGAACGGGTGGACGAACCGGCCCAGATCGAGGACCAGGCCGAACTTCTTCCGCGGCCGCCCGGGGTCGAGGCTGGCCCAGCCGTCGCGACGAGCTCCCACCGCCCCTCCGTCGCCGCGAACCACCCGATCGTGATCACGGCTTGGGCGTCGTCCCGGCCGAAGGGCGTGGATCACGATGCCCTGGTCCGACGACAGGTTGCGCCACTCGACATCGACGGCCGCCATCCACTCGACGGGACAGACCTCGTCGATGGCGTTGGCCAGGTACCGACACACGTTTTGATGAAACGGTCGTGGGGCGGGGTTGATGAGGAAATCTCCGTCGATCAGCTCGAGACGGCTGCCACCCGGATCGATGCGGCGCTCCCATTCCTCCACCAAGAGGCCATGGGCGGAGGTGGTGGACATGTCGAGACGCTACCCCTCGTGGCCGGCGACGGAGGTCCGGAGCGGGTTGCCGTCGAAGCCAACTCCTCGTGATTGCCAAGCGGATGATGATCGGCGCGGCCGGGGTCGGCCTGGTGGCGGCGGTCCTCGCCGGCGGACCGGCGCGAGCGTCGTCGGGGCCGGCCACCGGAGCGACGTGCGGGCGCTGGATGGACGCGCACCAATCCCCCGCCGCCCGCGCCCACGAGCTCCTCGGCGCCATGACCACGACCGAGAAGCTGGCGATGGTCCACCAGACCGTCGCCGACCTCGCCTGGTTCGGAGCCGCCGGCTACGTCGCCCCGATCCCATCGCTGTGCATACCGGCCCTGACCCTCAACGACGCCGGCTCAGGGCTGGGCGACGGTCAGCTCGGCGTCACCGCCTACCCGGCCGCCATCGCCCAGGCGGCGAGCTGGGACCCGTCGCTCCAATATCAGCTCGGGCGCTCGCTCGGCGCCGAGTCGGTGGCCAAAGGCATCAACGTCCTCCTGGCTCCCGACGTCAACATCGCCCGCGTCCCCCTCAACGGGAGGACCAGCGAAGCGCTCGGTGAGGACCCCTACCTGAGCGGCCAGACGGCCGCCGCCTACATCCAGGGCGTCCAGTCCGAGCACGTGATCGCCACCGTCAAGCACTACGCCGCCAACAACCAGGAGACCAACCGGATGTCGGTGAACGAGCTCGTCACCGACCGGGCGCTCCACGAGATCTACGAGCCGGCCTTCGACGCCGCCGTCACGCAGGGCCATGCCGGCTCCGTCATGTGCTCCTACAACCGGGTCAACGGGGCCTACGCCTGCCAGAACCCCACCCTCATCCACACCCAGCTCGAGCGCCAGTACGGCTTCACCGGCTTCGTGATGTCGGACTGGGGAGCCACCCACTCGACGGTGCCATCGGCGCTGGCCGGTCTGGACATGGAGATGGACGTCATCCAGACGCCCGACGCCCTGGCGCCGGTGATCCCCGACAACCCCGGAGCCGAGGACTACTACGGCGCGCCCCTCGCGGCTGCCGTGGCGTCGGGCCAGGTGCCCATGGCCGTCCTCGACGGCATGGTCGGCCGCATCCTGGGGTCGATGTTCGCCGTCGGCCTGTTCGACCACCCGGTGGCACCCCAGCCGGCGGCGTCCGCGGCGGTCGCCGACACCGCCGCCAACCGCCAGGTCGCCCTCCAGGGCGCCGAAGCGGGGACGGTGCTGCTCCGCAACCAGGGTCAGGTCCTGCCCTTCACCGGGGCGGATCGGACGATCGCCGTCATCGGGGCCGATGCCACGACCCCGGGGGCTCTGACGGTGGACCAGGCGGGCGGCAGCGTGCATGTCAACCAGCCGCTGCTCGTCTCGCCCCTCGAGGCCATCGCCGCCCGGGCGGCGCGCAGCGGGGCTGCCGTCGTCTACAACGACGGGAGCTCGCCGGTGGCCGCCGCCACCCTGGCCCGCCACGCCGACGTCGCCGTCGTCTTCGCCGGATACTCGGAGGCGGAGGGCGCGGACCAGCCCAACCTGGGGTTCAACCAGGGGTTGGCGTGCAGCCTGAGCTGCGTGTCGACCTCGTCCGACAGCGACCAGCTCATCGCCGCCGTCGCCGCCGCCAACACGCGCACGGTGGTCGTCCTCGACACCGGCGGCCCAGTCCTCATGCCGTGGGTCGATCGCGTCGCCGGCATCGTCGAGGGCTGGTACCCGGGGGAGGAGGACGGCACGGCGGCGGCCGCCGTCCTGTTCGGGGACGTCGATCCGGCCGGGAAGCTGCCGATCACCTTCCCCCGCTCGCAAGCGGACCTCCCGACCCGGACCGCCGCCCAGTATCCGGGCGTCGGGGGCGTGGCGACCTACAGCGAGGGGCTGGACGTCGGCTACCGGTGGTACCAGGCCCAGGGCATCGCCCCGCTGTTCCCGTTCGGCTTCGGCCTGTCGTACACGACCTTCGCCCTCTCGGGGATGACGGTGACGCCCACGACGGGCGACGGTTGGGTCGTCACGGCCACGGTCACCAACACCGGCCACCGGCAAGGGGCTGACGTCGTGCAGCTCTACGTCGGGGACCCGCCGTCGACGGCGGAGCCGCCCAACCAGCTGAAGGCCTACCAGAAGGTGTCACTTCGCCCGGGGCAGCAGACGACGGTCACGCTGCCGGTCCCCGAGCATGCCCTTGCGATCTGGGACAGCGCCCACCAGCGCTGGGCCGTGACGTCCGGCTGCTACCGGCTCTCGGTCGGCGACTCGTCCGCCCACCTCCCGTTGCACGCCGACGTCGGCCAGGGGGGCGCCACCTGCCCCTGAGCACGGATCAACCGCTATAGGCCCGGGCGACCTCGGCGGCGTCGGCGGTGGCGCCCTCGACGCCGCGGGGAGACCGGCAGTCGCCCACGGCGCGGGCGTTCACGCCGGCGGCCACCAGTGCGTCGCACAGCTCCGACCGCGGCGCCACCGGCGCGACGGCGACGACCGTGTCGCACTCCACCGTCCCCCGCCCGTGGGTCACGACACCCGGGGCGATGGACAGGACGGGGGCGCCCGTCACGAGCTCGACGCCCCGCTCCCCCACCTCGTGGACCAGGCGGAACCGGCCGGGCAGCCCGAGCTCGGAGCCGAGGACGCGACCGCCCTCGATGACCGTCACCCGCCGGCCGCGGTCGGCGCACAGGGCGGCGACGGACAGCGCCGGCTTCCCCCCGCCGAGGACGGCGACCCGCGCGCCGACGCTCCCGTCATCGGCCGCCAACCATCCCCGCAGATCGTCGACGGTGCGTGCCGACGCTGAGGGGGCCTCCCACGTGGCCCCGGTGGCCACGACGACATCGTCGAAGCGCTCGGCGAGGACGGCGTCGACGGTCGCCGGCCGGCCGAGGTGGATCTGCACCTCGAGACGTTCGACCTGCCGCACCAGCCAACCCACCAGGCGGCGGAGCGGTTCGTCGAGGAGGCCGCCGATGGCCAGCCGTCCCCCGAGGGCGCCGTCGGCTTCCCACAGCGCGACGGAGTGACCCTCGGACGCCAGCACGCGTGCCGCCTCCAGCCCACCCGGGCCGCCGCCCACCACGAGGACCCGCCGGGGGTGTGGCCGCGGCCCCCGGCGGTCCCGGTCCTCGTGGCCGGTGGAGGCGTTGACCACGCAGGCCACGTTCTCCCCGATGAAGATGTTCCCGATGCAGCGGTACTGATAGATGCAGGGCCGCACGTCGTCGGCGCCGCCGCCCGCCAGCTTGGCCGGGAGGTCGGGGTCGGCGAGGAGCTTGCGGCCCATCGCCACGAAGTCGGCTTGACCGGTGGCCAGGACGGCCTCGGCGGACTCGGGCTCCAGGCGCCCGAAGGTGATGACGGGGACGCCGGCGCCCGCCTTGATCGCCGCGGCGTGGGCGACGAGGGCGCCGGGCCGGCTCGGCGTGTGGGCCTCGGTGACGCCCAGCCCGGCCGAGGGATCGGCGTAGGCGCTCACGTGGAGGGCGTCGACCCCCGCCTCCTCGGCCAGGGCGGCGACGGCGAGGGCATCCTCGAGCGTCTCGCCGCCCGGCCGGAAGTGCTCGACGGCGTTGAATCGGCACCACAGCGGGAAGTCCCCGACCGCCGCCCGGATGGCGCGGACCGTCTCGACCAGGAGGCGGGCGCGGCCGGCGACGTCGCCGCCCCAACGATCGGTGCGCCGGTTGGAGGCCGGGGAGAGGAACGAGTCGATGAGGTAGCCGTGGCCGGCGTGCAGCTCCACGCCGTCGAACCCCGCCTGGCGGGCTCGGCGGGTGGCGTCGACGAAGCGCTCGATGACCCACGCCAGGTCGGCCTCGGTCGCCTCGCGCACGTCGAACGTGGCCGACGGCTGCTGGAACGGCCTCATCATGGCCTCGGCCTCCCCGGCCGTGACCATGCGCGAGAGGCGGTCCGGAGCGGAGGGTTGGGGGACGGACGGCACCAGCCGGGGGCGGCCGGCGGCGGCGTCGGCGAGGGAGGCGGCGCCGTCGTGGACGAGCTG
>Ga0102924_1003628_pt1 | contig 16108 bp, 13 predicted proteins | sample PaiPotPPM11metaG_FD_80116 | JGI IMG/M metagenome (GOLD analysis project Ga0102924, IMG submission 80116) | Iron sulfur acid spring bacterial and archeal communities from Banff, Canada, to study Microbial Dark Matter (Phase II) - Paint Pots PPM... ... | reverse complement strand
GCGCTGATGCATGTCTTCTTTGGCGAGCGTGAGGTTGCCAAGGTGCCCGGCATACCGAAGGAGACTCCCATCCTCCCCGTGAACTCGGTGGCGGTTGTGGGCGCTGGAACGATGGGCGGCGGAATTGCCATGGTATTCGCCAACGCCGGCATCCCCGTCGTGCTCAAGGACGCCGACCAACCCTCTCTCGACCGTGGGATGGACGTGATTCGGAAGAACTACGCAAGTTCAGTCAAGCGCGGCCGCCTCACACAGCAATTCGTGGATGAGCGCCTGCAAATGATTCAACCGGCGCTCGACTTCGACGATTTCGGCCGCGTGGATATGGTGGTTGAGGCCGTGTTTGAAGGCATGCAGCTCAAGAAGGAAATTTTCAGCCTGCTGGATCGCTTGTGTCGTCCGGGAGCGATTCTGGCGAGCAATACCTCAACCCTCAGTATCGACGAAATAGCCGAAGCCACGGATCGCCCCGAAGCGGTAATCGGCACGCACTTCTTCAGTCCGGCGAACGTAATGCGCCTGCTCGAGATCGTGCGCGGCAAGTCGAGCAGCAAAGAAGTGATCGCGACCTGCATGCAACTCTCTAAGAAACTGGGGAAAGTTGGGGTGCTCGTCGGCAACTGCCGGGGTTTTGTGGGAAACCGCATGTTCGGCCCCTATCGCCGTGAAGCGCAGTTCCTGGTGGAGGAAGGCGCCAGTATCGAATCCGTGGACAAGGCACTGTTCGACTTCGGAATGGCGATGGGGCCCATGGCTACTGGCGATCTGGCAGGTCTTGACGTGGGCTGGCGTATCCGTAAAGAGTACCGGAACCTTGAAAAGCCTGGGGTGCGGCAGCCGTTCGCGGAGGATCGCCTCTGCGAACTTGGGCGCTACGGCCAGAAAACCGGTGCGGGCTGGTACAAGTACGACGAGAACCGGCGTCCGATTCTCGATCCTGAAGTCAACGAGATGGTGCGCGGGTGGGCCCGCGAAGCCGGCATCCCGCAACGCAAGCTTTCATCCGAAGAAATCGTAGACCGCTGTATCTATGCCTTGGTGAATGAAGGCGCGCGCATTCTTGAGGAAGGCATCGTATGGCGCGCCGTCGACATCGACATCATTTATCTAAACGGCTACGGATTCCCAGCCTATCGTGGCGGTCCCATGTGGTATGCGGATACCGTGGGACTGGATAAGGTCTACCGCCGCATCTCAGAATTTCATGAACAGCATGGCGAGCTCTGGGCTCCTGCCCCTTTGTTGAAGCGTCTGGCCGAGGAAGGCAAGACCTTCGCCGAGCTGAACCGGGAACAGGCCGTGATGGCGTAAGAAAGAGCACGACCGTGAACTTCGTAACCCGATCGCCAGGGATACTATACGAATGGGAGTGCACAATCACACGGTCCGCAGAGTCACAACATCGCGCGCACTCCTGCCATGCTGGCCGGCCTTCCCGCTTCGGTCGCGGGCACGACCGTAAATCTTTTTGGGACACTTTTTAACAGCGAGCACTAGGCGGGCGCGTTTGGAAGGCCGCTCGTTCTGGTTGATTTGACGCCTCGTGGGATACACTTTTCCGTCGGAAAGGCTTATCTCGATTGCATCCCGATACTTGCCCCGTTCGCCGAGGGGAAGAACTGAATCTATCTTCATTAGCCGACTGGCTGCGTGGACGAATCGCAGGCGCTGACCGAGGCATCACGCTCGAACAGTTTCCGAGCGGGCACTCGAACCTTACATATCTGCTGCAGATCGATGAACTCGAGTACGTCCTGAGGCGCGGTCCTCTGGGGCCAGTCGCCCCGAAAGCTCACGACATGGGGCGTGAGTTTCGAGTGCTTCAGATGGTGCATCCGCATTTTCGAGAAGCTCCAAACGTCTTTCACTTGTGCGAGGATACAGCGGTGCTGGGGTCTGTGTTCTTCCTTATGGAGCGGCGGCACGGGCTTATATTGCGGGATGAAATTCCGCCACAACTGGCGAAGATACCGAATTATGCGGAGCGAGCCAGCAAGGCATTTGTCGATTGCCTGATACGCCTGCACGAGATCGATATTTCCCGGACCGGTTTGATTGCCCTCGGTAAGCCGGAAGGATTTCTTGAACGCCAGGTGTTGGGTTGGGCAGATCGTTGGAACCGGGCCAAGACGGACGAGATGCCAAAGATGGACCGCGTGATTCGATGGCTCATCGATCACCGGCCGTCTTCTCCCACGCCGACCCTGGTGCATAACGATTACAAGTTGGATAACGTAATGCTCAGCCAAGACTCCGCCGAGCGCATCGAGGCGGTGCTCGATTGGGAGATGGCGACGGTTGGCGATCCATTGGCCGATCTGGGCTTGACATTGTGTTACTGGGCTTGGGTCGAGGCGCCGCAACTGCGCGCTCGCGGAGTGCCCTCGCTTACATCGCGGCCCGGTTGGTACACGCGAGATCAGTTCGTTCAGCGTTATGCGGAGGGAACCGGACGCGACCTCTCGCAGATCGGTTACTACGAAGTACTTGGCATCTTCAAGCTGGCAGTGATTCTGCAGCAGATTTACTATCGCTTCCGGCGTGGCCAGACGCAAGACACACGATTTCAGAACTTCGGAGACCGCGTGAAGGGATTGGTGGAATTGGCGGACTCGCTCGCGGGGAAATCCACTTGAGCACCGTGTATCTCGTGCGCCATGGGCAGGCGGGCACGCGCGACGCTTACGATTCGCTTTCCGAGTTGGGAGAACGTCAGGCACGGCTGTTGGGCGCGCACTTCATTTCACAGGGAATCCGATTTGCCTCCGTCTGTGCAGGCGCACTGGCGCGTCAGCAGCAAACCGCGGAGCAGATCCGTGCGGCCTTTGCCGACGCGGGGGTTGGCTTTCCCACAGTTAGTGTCGAGCCTGGGTGGGATGAATTCGATCTCGGGCGCGTGTATCGCGAGATTGCTCCGCTCTTGGCTGCCCAGGACCCGGAGTTTCTGCACGAATACGACGAAATGCGCGAGCAGGTTCGCGTTAGCCAAGGCGCGCACGGCGCACGAATTCATCGCAGATGGATGCCTTGCGATACAAAAGTGGTGGAGGCATGGCTTGCCGGTCGTTATCCGTATAGCGGCGAAACGTGGGACCAGTTTCGTGAGCGCGTTGTAGCTTGCCGGTTGAAGATGCTCGACGCGCGGCACGAGAACATTCTCGTGGTTACGTCGGCCACGCTGCTTGCAATTTGGACTGGCCTGTCACTCGATATTTCCGATGAGCGGATCATGCGGCTGGCCGGGGCAGTGTATAACGCATCCTACACAATCCTGCGTTTGCGAAAACAGCAGCTACGGTTATTTACCTTCAATGCGGTGCCGCACCTCGCCGCCTTGGGGCTGTGCACCCATCGCTAAGAGGATTCCGCGCACTGCTTAGAACGGGCCCCTACCTTATATATAGTAGCGAACGACCCACTCAGCTACGCAGCACGGCTTGTCGCTACCCTGGACTTCCACTCTCGCATCAAAGACTGCTTCCAGCGCATCAGTCACGTCTTTTAACGATTGAAGAATGAAGCGAACCCGAATTTTAGAGCCGGTGCGGACCGCAGAAGGAAATCGAACTCGATTCAAGCCGTAATTGACGGTCATGCGGACACCACCTCGGATCTGAATTGCCTCCTTCAGAAACCGGCTCAGCAGCGACAAGGTCAAGAACCCGTGAGCAATTGTGGTTCTATAGGGAGACTCACGTTCGGCACGTTCGCGGTCCACGTGGATCCACTGGCGATCCTCGGTAACTTCAGCAAACTGCTCAATTCGTTCCTGTGGGATGGGGAACCAGTCCGTCAGGGTGAGTTCGCGGCCTACAAAATCTCGCAAGGAATGGGGTGTTTCCAGGACAAACGGCACTGGTGTCTCCTCTCGATTTTGCCGCATCTCTTATCGTTTCGAAAAGATACGCACGAGAGTTTGTCGAAGGGTCATTTCTTGTCACCCAAGGCCTGCGGCACACTCCACTTCCTGAGTTCCAGCTTCGCGATAGCTTCGGTGTGCACTTCATCCGGGCCATCGGCCAAACGCAGTGTGCGTACATTCGCCCAGGCGGCGGCCAGAAAGGTATCTTGAGAGACGCCGGCACCTCCGTGAGCCTGAATCGCGCGGTCCAACACTTGCAGACAGGCATTCGGAGCCACGACCTTGATCATCGCGATCTCGGCACGGGCTTCTTTGTTTCCGACCGTGTCCATCATGTAGGCCGCCTTCAAAGTCAGAAGACGTGCCTGCTCGATCTCCATGCGGGATCGCGCAATGTCGGCCCGTATGGTGCCTTGCGCGGCCAGAGGCTTACCAAAGGCCACGCGCGCCTGCACTCGCTTACACATAGTTTCGAGGGCCCGTTCGGCCACGCCGATGCAGCGCATGCAGTGGTGAATGCGCCCCGGACCCAGCCGCCCTTGGGCAATTTCAAAGCCTCGGCCTTCGCCGAGCAACGTGTTCGAGACGGGCACACGAACATTTTCAAAAGTGATCTCGCCGTGTCCGTGCGGCGCATGGTCATAGCCAAACACCGTCAGCATGCGCTCAATCTTCAGCCCGGCGCTATCCATCGGCACCAGCACCATCGACTGCTGTTTGTGGAGAGCGGCCGAGCGGTCTGTCTTTTCTGTATGAGTTCGGTCTGTGTCAGTTCGGCCCATAAAGATCGCGATCTTGCAGCGCGGATCGCCCGCTCCAGAGGACCACCATTTGCGGCCATTAGTGACGTACTCGTTGCCCTGCCGGACAATACTTGCCTCGATGTTGGTTGCATCCGATGATGCGACCCCGGGTTCCGTCATCGCGAAGCACGATCGAATCTCACCTGCAAGCAGAGGCTTGAGCCAGCGCTCTTTTTGCTCCGTGGTGCCGTAACGGGCAAGCACTTCCATGTTGCCGGTGTCCGGCGCCGAGCAGTTGAACACCTCAGGAGCGACAATGCTGCGCCCCATAATCTCGCACAGGGGAGCATATTCGAGATTGGTTAACCCCGCCCCATGCGCGTCGTCCGGCAGGAACAGATTCCATAGTCCAGCTTCGCGGGCTTTGGGCTTGAGTTCCTCAATTACGGCCGGCGGCGACCAGCGGTTGCGCTCGATCTCATCGTAGTAGCGCTGCTCATTCGGATAAATGTGCTCATCCATGAAAACCTGCAAACGCCGTTGCAGGTCCTTCACTTTGCTGGTGAACGAGAAATTCATGCCTGCCACCCGTCTCCTATTTACCCGTGAAAGCAGCGGGACGCTTCTGCACAAAGTGCGCGACACCCTCTTTGAAATCCTCTGTGCGGAAACACGCCATCATCTCACGCACGGAAATGTCGAAAGCCTCCGCGAGCGGTTGCGACGTGGCCTCGTATACCTGGCGCTTAATTATGCGCAACGAGCGCGGGCTTACCGTAGAAGCCAGTTCTTGGGCAGACTCCTGGACCTTTTCGAGAAAGGTTTCCTGGGGAAAGACTCGATTCACCAACCCCATGCGCAGTGCTTCGGCGGGATCGATGGTCCGGGCAGAAAACAGCAGGTCGAGCGCGTTTGCAATCCCAATAATCCGAGGCAACATCCAGGCCATTCCATACTCTGCAATCAGCCCTCGCCGGGCAAAGGTCGTGCTGAACCGGGCTGACTCCGAAGCCAGCCGCAGGTCGCAATAGAGAGCGATAACCAAACCCAAGCCAACTACCGGCCCGTTGATGGCGGCGATCACAGGCTTCCCGATTGCTGGGAAATACGAGTATTTCTTCTGAAAACCCGGGGCCGCGCGTTCACGGCGGTCGGCGCCGTCGCGCAAAACCTTCTCGCGGCCCCGGTCATCCAAATTCCGATCATCCAGGCCGCGTTCCGCCACCGCGCTCAGCAGCGACATGTCAGCGCCTGCGCAGAATCCCCGCCCAGCGCCCGTCAATACGATCACGCGGACCTCGTCGTCCTGCTCGGCATTCTCCATGTGCGAACGCACTTCGCTTTCCATCAGCGCCGTCCAGGCGTTGAGTTTGTCCGGCCGATTCAAAGTAATCGTGGCCACTCGATTGGCCACGTTGTAGAGCGTCTCCTGAGCTGGCATGACGCGCGATTATATAGAATTGGCTTACGTTAGTCACTATCATGTCATAGCGACTATCGAGATACGTCACCAGTGGTAGTTTCGGGTTTACCGACCAGGACTAAGACGCGCCAGCGGCCTCGTTCTTACGGGCAAATGGGGAATTAACCGATGTAAACATCCGCACGCGTCGTTTTTGCCAGACGATCACGCACATCAGCGTCGAACCTGCGAACAATCAGCCTTCCATTCTGAAAAGCTACCCTCGCGCAATGTGACCTGTATGTCTTCTGTTTGCGAAGGCGGGGTGTGCGAGCCCTGCGGCCTCAATGTTCCGTCTGGCAGGAACGACTGCGAGAGCCTTTCGCGATCGTCGCCTGTAATCTCTCCCCTGCCCCAGCGTCCCCATATCGAGAAGCTCGGTCGGAACTGCTGACCAATCGGCATTGACTTACGCCAGGTACCCATATCGAGCTCAATCGCCTCACCAACGGTATTGAGATAAATATGCGGGCGCATTTCGCCGCTCATATTCAGATAAAAACGTTCCCCTTTTGGCGTGCACAAATTGGCCCTTCCCTTGACAAATGTGTGAGGGATTATGGTCTCCAGAGCGCGCGTCGATGGCCAGATTTCAACGTAGAGAAAATAATCTCCAGCGGTCTTCGAATGCATCTTGCCCAAACCTGTCCAATAGGGGAGCAAATGAAAGTTTCCGCCGAGGAAGAATCCCCACGGATACAAGCCCGCGTAGACGGCACCAGCGGCAATCACCATGAGGAAAAGCACAATGCATTGTTGCGCGGCAGTCAGTCTTCTGCCCTGGGGCTTTGCACGTTGTGCGGATGGATATCGATTCTCGAGTTCGAACCCCGGTTCCGGTAGCATGGACCAGTCCTCCGTTTCTGTAACAGCTCCGCTGCTGTCGTTCACAGGTTTGCACAGGCCTGCAAAGAACCACTTCATCTGTTCCCCCGGGCATCGCTACTACCCCTCATACCGCAAGTCAGGCCTGCCCTAGTCGCCATTCAGCAGACGTGGATACCTGAAATGTCCAAAGCGCATCGAACATTAGCCAGGGACCTTGCGCGTGCGATATCGCCTCCCGAGACTTCTTCGTGCGCGTCAGTCGCCGGACGTGCTCGGTGCCATGGCCCGTTAAAATTCCGCTCGCGTGAGCTTCTATTCCTCACTTTGCCAGCGAAACTTCCACTCGCCGATTCAGCGCTCGCCCGTTGGCGGTCGCGTTATCCGCGACAGGACGCGTCGAACCGAATCCCTGAGGCTCAAGTCGATCCGAAGCAATGCCATGAGCGTTTAGCCACGAACCCACCGATGCCGCGCGAGCTTTGGACAACGGGATGTTGAGTGCGTCGGATCCAATGTTGTCAGTGTGGCCAGCAATAATCCACTTGGAGCCGGGCCGTCCGTTGATCAGCCCGAGCACCGCGTTCAACGCGGGCATGCTGTCGGCACGCAGCTTCGAAGAGCCCGTATCGAAGTGAATGCCGTAAATCGTGGCCGTGCCAGTCTGCGCGATCGATTTCTCGAGATCTGCTGTGCTTTCCTGGTGCGGATGAAGCTGAATATCCGCATGTCCACTTTGTCCCGCTGGCAAGTCCACTGGAACAGAGCTCTCGTCGTATCCCGGAGCGTTTGCCGTAGCGACAACTAGTCCCGCTGGAATACCTTTCAACTCGCATTTGCCCTGCTGATCTGTGAGCGTCGATGCGAATCCCGCTCCGACCATCGCTCCAGCAATGGGTTTGTTGGTGCTCGCATCGGTAACCGTGGCGGTGAGCGAGACTTGGTACTTGAAATTGTGAGGGTTTACCAGAATTCGGACGAAGTCAACCGCGTAACCGTCCTGCCTGTGAGTTGTCGGGTCGTCGATAAGAACCTTCACCGTACCGGCTTTCAGTAATGACCAGTACTCCGGCAGCAGTTTCAGGGTGACCAACTTACCGATCGGTCCCGACTGGTCGAGCGAGTTGATGGCGTACTCGAAAGTAGGAATGCGCGTACCGTTCAAGCTGACCTGGAAGTGCGAGCCATAGTCCGGCGACTGAAAGTCATCCGCAAAGATTTGAAACACCACTTCGTTGATCTTTGTTGGCAATGCTCCCAGCATCAGGACAATGGGCGCGGGTATGGTCAACTGCCGGTCACGCGTGCATTTCGCTGCGTCGTCGGGGGCCACCTTAAGGACATCCTTAGAGACGCCCGGAGGCAGTTGCATGCCATTCAGGATTTGATCGCCCGTTTTAGACAGAACCCGGTCCGCTAACATGAAGCAAGATCCGAGCGACCAACTGTAGCCGTCCCCACCGACCGTCTTGGTGAGGCCATCGATCGTGATTTGATCTGGCTCTCCTGCCGTATGTTGAACAATCATGTGGACGGGGGTGAGACCAGTGCCCAACATGATTCGGTCCGTTCCCGGCGGCGCGATGGACGGTATGCGATAAATGTTGGGGCCGGGGTGAACCGGAGTCGATTGCCCGGAGAACGGGTCGAATCCCGGCGGCCAACCAAATCCCAGATTGTTGATGTCGCCTGTTCGGACGACGAGATCCGCTTCCGGACCGCCCACGGTACGTTCGTATGCCAGGGCCCAGTCGTGTGCCTGGTTTCCCGTTGCAGCCACCGGTACCATTGGAGGTCCGCTCGGAACGGGAGGAGGATTGAGCGCGGTGTCAGATGTTGGTATATCAGTATTGGTGGCCGCAGAGCCCACGTTTGGAACAGAGGCCGGGGAAGAAGGAGTCGATGTGCCGCCAGCCCTTGCAGGAACTCCATCTGAGCCACCCGCTTGTCCTTGCCCGAGGGCGCTTGCTGCCGCCGCAATTGCTGCGAGATCCTTATTTGTGTCCTCCCCTGAGCCATTGCTTGGATTTTGTCCTGTCGCCGATAGACCAGCGAGTTTTTTGTTGAGGTCCTGCAACGCCGCTTGAGTTTTCGGATCCTGCGTCTCAGCAGCAAGCTGAGCCAGTTGCTTCTTCAACTGCTCTGCCGCTGCGGGATCGCTTCCGTTTTGCGCCGCTGCCGCGAAACCGGCCAGAGCTTTCGCCACATCGCTGGCTGCCGCGGGATTCTTTCCGTTCTGTGGGCTCGTTGCGCCTGAGGCGAGACCGGCCAGACGAGCTTTTTCGGCCTCGACCTGTGCCTCGAGCTGGGCCGCCTTCTGTCTCGCGCGATGGACTGCATAGGTGACACCCGCAATAACGGCCACGACCAACACCAACAACATCGCCCCGACAAAGACGGGCCGCTTCGGAATGCCCGATGCTGTTCGCGCAGGGACAGGCGCGGGCTGCGCGGGAACTGCGGGTGTGGCAATGACAGGAACTGGTGTATCTGGCGCTGCGGTGGAAGATCGTGACGCAGCATCCGGGTTGGTCGTTGCGGTTGTTGATGGCGGAACAGCAGCCGCGACTGAGGCGGAACCGGACGCGTCTGGCGAAATCGTCGCGCCTCCCGCAACCGGCGCTCCGCATTTATTGCAGAACTTTACCCCGCCCATTAGTTCCATCCCGCATTTCTTGCAAAAGCACGGCCCTGGGCTGGTGACGCTTGCATCGCTTGTGAGCGTCCCGCATGTGTCGCAGAGTGAGTTCCCTCTATTCAGTGCGACCCCGCATTTTCTGCATAGCTCGGGCATTCAGCCTCCCAAACGGTCCCCACGGATTTACTTGAGAGCCTCAGCACACCTTGGAGAAGGGTGATGCGACCGGGATTCTCTACTTCACGAGTCACGGGACCTCCATGCCAAATTCGGAAGTGTCCTCTCCGGCGGCGGTGAGGACTCTAAGAGCCTCCAGGAACATGTCCTCCGACCAGATACTGCACTTCGCCCAGGGGGCACCCTGCCCCGGCATGCGCCCTATCAGGGGCCCCAGGTCCGTTTCCGAATACGCAGAGAAGGGCGACGGAGCGTCGTATGCCAGTGGCGAGATTTCCCCTCCCTCGCTCAGCGTTGTGGCCAGCGGCGACATCTCTAGATACGGAGTGGTCAGTGTCTGCGCCATAGGCGAGATCACGCTGCTTTCGAGGACCGCCTCTTCCGGAAGATCCTGAAAACCGTTAAGCCCAGTATCCAGTGTGATGATGGCCTCGCCCGTGGATGGGTCAAGCTTCCACCAGGCAAAGTGGGACTTGGCGGAGGGCGTGCGCTCGGGGGCAATCAGCAGGGTGCCAGCTTCTGCGCTTGCCATTCGGGCGCGCACTAGATCGGATGCCTGTAACGTCGTCAGAGGGGCGCCTGCGCGAATCGCGACAAGTCGAACTCCTTGGGTTCGTGCCCGGTCGAAGATGTCGATCCCGGCGATCCGTCTCGCATGCGCCTCAGGCATGAGCGCGTCGCCTTCGATTGCGGCATCGCCGATGCTTCGCGCCAGATTCGCGCGCACCAGATCCGATCCGGACGACCTGCGTGCGAAGACTCGGACCTTGTTGCGGCGCAAGTCCAGCGCCAGCCCGGACCTTAAGTCGAAGCTGGCGATGGCCAACCGGGGTGTCGACTCATAGAACAGCACGGGGGAATCGCCAACGTGCAGGCCCCGCGCGAAATGTTGGGAAAGAGCAAGTGTGCTCTCGGCCGAAACCTGGAGCAGGGCCGGATATTGGTCCAGAATGCGCACAAGGCGTTGCTGATCTTCAGGCGAAAGTGATCCGTTCTGCGCCGGCCGCGCATCTCTGAGCGCTTGAAGATCACCGATTATGCCCGCAGCCGCCGAGAGACGACGGCCCAGCAATGCAGGATTCAGCGGTGCTGTCGCGAAAGCTAGCGCGTAGACGCCCTCCAGTTCAAGTGGGACGCCGTGCGCTACATTGATCGAGGTCAGGGGCGCAATAACGGCTGTCTTGTTGGCTCGGGCGACCGGCCCAATGCGGTCGATCAACTCTCGCCGCACAACGTCAGAGTGCTTCGCCGGATCAGTGAAATCAACGTCCAGCCACTCGGCGGAGAATGCACCCTGCGGTGCCGCTGCCGGCGTCGCTGCCGGTTTCTGGTTACCGCCGAACAGGGCTGCTGCCTGTCCCGCTTGCGATATGGCTTGCTGCGCCTGATTAATGCGATCTTCCTTTACCTTGGCGGCACTGAGCCCAGCATCGCTAAATGTGAGCGCGGCATACGCTTGTCCGTCGATCTGCAATACGGGTGTGGCGCGCCATCCACCGGCGACATCGAATTTATGCGACAACAGGACCTGCGCCGCGCTGAGGGCTGCGGCGGTTGTCGAGAAGCGAAGCACTTCCCGCTGTTGCAATGTCGGACCGTGGCGCTCTTCTATCGACACATGAATGGTGACGTGGTGATAGAACGAGTCCGGGATTTCAGGGGCGTGTTCCGCGGCGGACGAAACAGATGTGCCGGGCGTATCCTCCATAATCGGGTCGAGCGCAATCCAGCGATCGCCTTCACGGTATTCCACAAATAAGTGATCGGCGGCCTCCGCTTCCAGTTGCGGTTCGGAGGTCGCGGCATCGCCAAGAGGGAGATTCGCGCGATCAAGAGCTTGCAACAGATCGGTTTGCGCGGCCTGCGCATCCGCCTGAATCTGCGCCATCGTTGTCCGTCTCTCGTTTTGCAACGAATCAGGGATCTGCAGAGGCTTCCCGGCTGGCATATGCGGCCGGGCTGCGTCGCTGAACATGCGGTCCACAATCTTTGCGGCCATTTCGGACGTGAGGTGCACGCGTGCGAATCGCGCTTCTTTTCCTTGATGGCGAAGCATGGTGGCGAGCAGGAGGGCTTGATCCCAGGAATTGCCGGCGCCGCTGATCAGCGTGCCGCGAGCGCCGCGCAGCACGCCGCTGTAGATTTGCGTGCGCACATGATCATGGACATAGGCGAACAGTGCCGCGGGATCCTTTCCGATCTCATCGGCGGTTTTCTCTACACTGAATATCGACGGTTCAGGCGCATCAGCGATGCGTTTCAGCAGGGCGCCTACTTCGGCGAAATTGCGCTGGTTTTGTGCCACACGCGCCTGGTCTGACGCGGTGATTGCGGTCGCGCTCATGTCGACACTACCCCCCGGTTGTGCCGCCTGCGTGCCACGTCGGAAGTCCGCGAAGACGATGGCTACCACTATCAAGACCACAAGGCCAGAGCACAATAACACCGTGATCGCTTTTTTGCTTGATCTCATCCCGCCTCCCGGCTTCTCTCACCCGACATCTGTTTCGGCCAGCGCAGCGCTGCACTTTTCGCATATTGTGCTCATCGATAGCTCTCACCCACTGAAGCGGTATTTGGCCAGTAATGCTGTAAGTGTTTGCAAGGCGCTAAAGCCATCTCTAGCCGGTGCAAACCTTTCCGGGCGGATTCGGTAAATCGATGTCTTTCTCGAAAATCTTGTATGGCTGCTCGAAGGGAACTTTTGGCAGGTTTGGCACCTTCATTCCGAGCACCTGCGCGTCAGCGCCAACTTGCCCCTCAAGGTGCAAGGTGAATCTCTGGCATGGCACCAGGCTTTGCATGCCGGAATGCGATGCTGTGCTGGACAGGATCACCTGAAAGGTCGCCGCTGCCTCGCTTTTCAGAACATTCTTCACGGCGTTGTGAACGTAATGACCGATGGTGGTCTTTTCGAGCAGCGCAATCGCGGACTCTGTAACGGACTCTGGAACCTCGGCTGCGATTTCTTCAGCCCCGGTTTTCAACTCGAAGCGCGGCATGGCGACCGCCACCACCACTCCAAACGCTGCATACGGGGAAAAAGCAGTGGAAGTCTGGATGGAACTTTCAGCGCTGGCTTGGCTCGTATCCTGAGAGCCGCCGGGGGTCAGGCTGAGGCCGGTCACGCCGTTGTAATCGACATGGAACGCGCCCTTCGCGATTTCCTGCTTCGTGCTAAATCCCGGGTGGAACAGCAGGGCTTCACCGATCTCCAGCGTGAAGGGTACGCCACCTACAAACAACGGCACTGTCATCATCGCCGGCAGCTTGAGTTTCTCTTCGCCCAACTCAGGCGGCTTTTCCGAACCGCTCCCCACTGTCCAATTGAAATCCACTGCTCCGTTTACATTCGCATTACTGAAATCGAATTGGCTGACGTTGCTGTTGTTCACGACCAGGGCCATCGAAGTTTCAAAATTCTTGACGTAGCCATTGCCTTTGATATCCGCATCGATATCGCCGTGCCGGGCAACGTCGACTTGGAAATCAACCCGGTCGGAGTTGAATTTGGCGTTGCTCTTGATCTTCCAGCCTTCTTCGTCTTCTTCGGTACTTTCCGAGTCTTCTGCTCCCGCGGCATAAACCCGCGGCTCCAGTTCATCGAGCCAGTGGAAAAAGCCACGCTTGTTCGAAGCGACCCGCGTCCGGTGTTTTTGGCTGTAGACGTTGCGGAAGTTGATGGAGGTGTGCCAACGGATGTTGGCGTCTTTGAACAGATCGGTGAGCGCAGCTGGTTCTGTTGCGACAATCAGTTGCGCTCCATCGCTCGCGATCGCCTGTACTCTCTTGAACGTGAACCCTTGGAAGAAGACTACTTTGCCGGGAACAAGTTTGTCGCGCAGTTCAGGGACGTTATCGAAAAGCAGAATGTCGTGATCGCGCGTAACGCCCCGCAGGGTACGCTTCACGGTCCCCGCGTCAACCTGAACCACGTCATCGGCAAATGTGGCCTGGAACTTCGTTCCCGGAGCGCTGCTCAAGTCGATGCCCCACGGCGCGACGTTCCCGGAGTTCTTGGAGGCGGCTGCCGCAACCGATTCGAGACCCGCCGGCTTTCGCGCGCATCCGCCCAACACCACTATCATCGCCATCAACACCGTACCCGCGCTTCTTCGGTTCATCGTGCACCCCGCATGGAGGTTTCTACGTGCCTTCAGGCAACCGCCCCATAGTCCTGCCTGGCCGACAAATCAATGCGAACGGTCTTTTTCCATTTCCTCGACTTCGTACCCAGCGTGGTCTTTTCCGATATGCAATTGACTCTATTGTTTGGCGGAGCAGGTCGAGCCCATCCATTTGCCGAAATAGCTCGCGTCGATCGTGACCTGGCTGCCCTGCATCATCGCGATGCCGTGAAGAGTTACGCGAACGTGCTCGGAATCGACTGCGTGGATCTTCATGTTCATATCCATGTCCGAATTTGAACTTCGAGGCCCGTGCTGGCAGGAGGTGCTGTGGGCCTCGAGATCGCTGCCCGTGGATTTGGTAACCGTCCATCGACAGTTATCCTGGGACCATGGCTTATTCAGGTCCGCCGCCTTCACACACACTTTCGATGTTTCGGGCGCAGCGAGACCCATCGCAGATTTTTGCTGCGCAGTCATCTGATCTACCCTGGACTGGTACATCGGAGGCAGGCCGCTATACTTAACGTCATCAATGGAAACTTGCCACTCGCCGGGCTTGACGTTCAAAGGCTGCTCATCTGCCGCAAAGAGAACCGCTACGCAGGTAGTCAAACAAGCAATCACAAATATCCTTTTTCGCATGCCATCCTCCCGAATTTTGCTTACTCTGCCGATTGTGCTTCAGTGTCTGTTCAAATTCGCTGTGCCACCGAAATCGCCAGTGCCTTCAATTGATCTTCATTTCCAGGATCCAACTGAATGAAGTAACGGGTTTTGCCTTTCAACACGTGAATGGCGCCCCTTGAGTCGATATAGGCCGAGTTTCCGATTCCCGAGGGCCTGGACCTCACCTGGTACCACATCATCAGCTTGTCGAATGTTTGCTTCGCATCCGATGCCGAGGCTTCCACATAAACAATTAAGCTAACGATTACGTGTCCGCCAGATTGAGAACTGTAACGGCAGTTCAATCCCCAGGGCTGCTTTCCGAAAGCGGGCGACGCTTGCGTTGTTTCGGGCGCGCCGAAGGGCTTTCCGATCACGCTTTGAATCTGGTTGGGCGTGAGCATTGAACATTGATCGGCTTGCGATGCCGCTTTCGCTGGTCGTACGCTACCCACTGTCATTACTAAGGCGACAATCAGAATCAGTCTTCGCATTTCGCCCTCTTTACAATCTGTTGTCAGTCCCCAAGATCCAAGGAGGTATCCGTCATGTTCAAATGCGCGCTGCCACTGATGCAGCAAGATCCACCGTTTTCGCGTCGTGTACCCCAGAAACGATGATCCAGTAGAGAACCTTGCCTTTCAGTACGTGAACCTCATTGCCGTGGGAATCAACATACGCATCGTCTCCAATCTGCAACTTTGCCTTCGGCTTACCCGCAGCCAGTCCCATGTCGAACCACTGCTTGGCTTGCGCTGGCGACGCGGTCACATAAATAAAAAAGTCAATAACTACATTCCCGCCGTTTTGCGATCTGTAGGTGCAATGTGTGCCCCATTTGTCGCCAAAGGGTGGAATTAGCGGAGCTTTCGTTGGCGCTTCAAAGGGTCGCCCAAGAATTTTCTGGGCCTGCTCCGGAGTGAGCATCTGACACCCATCGGAGGTATCTGCCGTTGCACGCGCCATTGGTGCACCGCATACGATCAACAGCAAAACTGCCGTAAACAGTACTTGCTTGAATTTCGAATTCATGTCTCACCCCCTCAACAAGGAATCTTGAGACCGGGCCGGCCACATTACCTGCCCGCCATTCTCAGCAACGGCTTTGAGCGCCGGTCGCAGATACAGAAACAGCGTGTACTCGATACTGCCCTCGGAAACTACTTTCGTCGTACGGATGGGCCGCCAGCCTGGTATTTCAAAATCCAGTGCGACCACTCGGCTTCCTGGCCGCAAATGACTAGCCAGTCGGGATTGAAGTTGCCCGTTCACCGCGCTGAGCAGATACAGTGTCACCACAGTTGCAGGCCGCAGATCAGCCTCAAAAAAATCTCCGCACTGAAATTGCACTTGCTTCTGCAAGCACAGTTCGGCAACCCGCCGGTTTGAGTAGCGGCATAATTCGCGGTCTCTTTCAATTCCCACCGCCGTGCAGCCGAATTCCTGGGCAGCCAGAATCGGGATTCTTCCATCTCCCGATCCCAGGTCGTACAGTGTGTCCTCTGGTCCGATCGCGGCAAGCTCGAGCATCCGACGTGCAATCTCCCATGGCGTGGGCACAAATTCCACCACCTTGTGCAGGCGCGCGAGTGACTCTTCCAGTTG
>Ga0102924_1003626_pt1 | contig 16110 bp, 19 predicted proteins | sample PaiPotPPM11metaG_FD_80116 | JGI IMG/M metagenome (GOLD analysis project Ga0102924, IMG submission 80116) | Iron sulfur acid spring bacterial and archeal communities from Banff, Canada, to study Microbial Dark Matter (Phase II) - Paint Pots PPM... ... | reverse complement strand
GCTGTCCGCAAACCGCAACGTCCCGACGTCCACGATCAGGCGGCCCGACGCTGTCGCGAGCAGCGGCGCGACCTCCGCCTCGAGTGCGTCGACGTTGCTGATGTCGAGCTCACCGCCGATCGTCACGATCGCGGCCCCGGCGCCGTCCTGGGCGACGCTGAAGCTGACCTGCGGGCCGCTGTCTGGCTCTAGCTCGTCCATCTGAGTCCCAGGATTGCGATGTCATCGGTCGAAGGGCCGGAGTGGAGCTCGCCGACGAGCTTGCTCAGTAGCTCCGGCAGCGCGACGTCGCGACCGACCGCCGCCTGGCGCAGACGCGCGAGGCTCTGATCGAGATTCTCGTCGCGACGTTCGACCAGCCCATCCGTGAACGCGACCAAGGTCGCGGCTGGGGGCGCGGAGATCGTTGTGGATCTGTAGTACGCGCCGGCCTCGACGCCGATCGGGAGTCCGACCTCGCTCTCGAGGTAGTGGCCGTCGCCGTTGCGAATCAATAGCGGCGGCAGGTGCCCCGCGCTCGTGACGCTTATCTCGCGGCGGTCGACGTCCACGACCGCGCACAGGATCGTCGCGATCTGCCCGCTGTCGACGACGCTGATGAGGTGGGAGAGCTTGGTCAGGATCTCGGCAGGCGCGTCGCGTTGCGCCGCGTACGCGTGAATTGCGTAGCGCAGCATCGCCATTGTCGTCGCCGCGCGCAGGCCCCTCCCGGAGACGTCGCCGACGACCAACAGCAGGCGCCGATCCTCGAGATCGATCACGTCGTACCAGTCGCCACCGATGTCCACGCCCTGCTCGCCGGCCTCATAGAGCGCGCTCGTCAGCACACCGCGGATCTGCGGCAGCTCGTCGGGAAGCAGCGCGTGCTGAAGCGTCTGGGCGATGCTGCGCTGCTCGCCATACAGCCGCTGATTCTCGCTCGCAATGATCTCCAGTCGCCCCGCCAGCTGCTCGGCGTCACGGCGACGCCCGGTGAGGCGCACAGTCACAAACGCTGCGCCCGAGGACAGCAGCACGCCGACGATCAGGATGATCCATGGCAATCGCTGTGGAAGTGGGCCTGCCAGCGAGCCTCGAGCGGACATCGCCAGGGTCAGGGCGCTGTCTCCAAAGGGCACGGTCTGCGCATACGTCTGCCCCTGTAGAGGTGGCTGGGCGACGTCGGTTACGAGCAGGTTCTGCGGCTGCTGGCCGCGCCCGAGATAGATCGCGTAGTGGAGGCCCGCGAATTGCGAGCTGCGCTGCAGGCGCGAGCGGCGATTGGCTGGGAGCGGGCTTTCCCCATAAGCAGCAAAGCCTCCGGTCGAACCGGGTGTGGCGAACGCGTATCCCAACCGCAAACCGGGCGGCTGCAGCAGCCCGATCACGTTCAGCGCGGGACTCCGGGGGACCTGCGCAAAGAAGGCCGCCGCCCGGGACGTCGAGAGCGCCAGCTTGGGCCGGAGCCCCTCGACCGCCACCGGACCGCGCTGCGGCGACCCCAGGCGCCATAGCGATACCGACACGAACCGCTTGCCGGGAGCAGCACCCACGTACGGAGCGACGAAGCGCTTGAATTTCTGCACGTCCCCGTTCGTCGCATCCGCGAGCTCGGCGGCCGAAGCAAGCGGTGTCTGGGTGCCCGGCAGGGAGGCGCCGATCAGCGCGGCGGCGTCGCGGACTCGCAGGCTCAGGAGGCGCTTCTCGTTGCTGGTGTACTGCGAATGCGAGACCAGCGTGAGCGTCCCGGTGACCAGCAGCCCGACGATCAGCGTCGCGACCGGCAGCCATACCAACGAGCGCACGCCAATCGCCCGAGCCCTCGCGCGCGACCCCTCGGTCGCATCGCTCGTCGGCTCGCTCGCCGCTTGGCGCTCGAAGTCCGTATCAGTCACGCTCTCTAGCCGCTCAATTTGCCCATCGACTGCGGGATCCCTCCCTCGCCGCGAGCGCAGTCTCGCACACTCCGGGAACCTCAGAGCGTGACGAGTCGCGTCGCGGTCGCCTTCCAGCTGGCGGTCACCTCGCGGCCGATCGACAAATGGAGGTCGTGGATCGCCTTGCCGGTTACCTCGGAGACGAGCGGTTGCCCCGCCGCGAGCCCGAGTCGCACCCGGTTGCCGACGGTCGTAATCGAGGTGATCTGGGCGGTCAGCCGGTTTTGCGCCGATTCGTCGGCGACGCCCGGTGCCTGACTGATCGTGATCTCCCAGGGATAGACGCTCAGCGCGACTCGCCCGGTACCCCGGTCGGTGGTGCACGCGATGCCGCCGCCGTCGAGGTCGACGATCGTTAGCTCGCCGTCGTCCGCTCGAGCGGTACCGGTCAGGACGACCGCGCCGGCAAAGTCCGCGACGAACGCGCTCGCAGGCGCCGCGGCGAGCTCGCTGGCGCTGCCGCGCTGGATGATCCTGCCGTCGTCGATCACCCCGATCTCGTCTCCAAGCAGCGCGGCTTCGTTGAACTCGTGGGTCACGAGCACGACCGGGATATCGAGGGAGCCCAAGGTCGCGGTCAGCTGGCGACTGGCGCTCGCGCGCGTCCGGGCGTCAAGCGCGGAGAGCGGCTCGTCGAGCAGCAGCACATCGGGTCCGGGGGCGAGCGCCCTTGCGAGTGCGACCCGCTGGCGCTCGCCGCCGGACAAGGTTGCGGGTTTGGCATCTGCGAGATCACTGAGCCCGAACTGGTCGAGGAGCGAGAGTGCGCTCTCCCTCCGCTTGCTCGATGGCGTCGAGCGCAGGCCGTAGGCGACGTTCCGCCATGCGCTGAGGTGAGGGAACAGGGCGTAGTCCTGGAAGACATACCCGCACCGCCGACGCTCTGGCGCCCACCACACTGCCCTACCGGTGTCGACCCAGACTTCGTCGCCGTTGGTGATCCGCCCGCGGTCCGGATGAGCGGTCCCCGCGAGCAGCCGCAGGATCGTGCTCTTGCCCGCGCCCGAAGGTCCCGCGAGCGCGAGGCAGCCACCGGCCGGGACATCGAAGTGGATGTCGAGCTCGATGCCGCCGACCGCGTGTGCAAGCTCAGCGTGCAGCACCGGCGAGGGTCTTCTGCCCGGGGATCAGCTTGACCGCCAGCAGCAGCCCTGCGGACACCGCGACGAGGATCGCCGAGAGCGCCAGGGCCGCGGGGAAGTCGGTCGCGAACTGGTCGTAGATTGCCAGCGGCGCTGTCTGGGTGATCCCCCGAAATGAGCCCGCGAACATCAGCGTCGCGCCGAACTCACCCAGCGCACGAGCCCACGCGAGCGCCAGCCCGGCAACCAGGCCAGGGAGCGCGACCGGCACCGCGACGCGAGCAAAGCTAGCCGCTTCACTCGAGCCGAGTGTCCGCGAGGCCTCCATCAACGAGCGATCGACGGCTTCGAAGGACGACTGGGCCTGGCGCAGGTAGAACGGCGCCGAGACGAACGTCAACGCCACGATCACGGCCGCGGTGTCCAGGACGAGCGTGTTTCCGAGCACTCCGCCGAGGATGCCGTCCGGTCCGAGTGAGGCGAGCAGCGCGATCCCGGCGACCGCCGGCGGGAGCACGAGCGGCAGCTCGACGAGCGTGATCACGACCGCGCGACCCCGGAACGACCGCGTCGCCAGCAGGTACGCGGACGGGGTCCCGACGACGATGATCACGGCGACGGCGATCGAGGTCGTCTCGAGGCTTACCCGCAGCGCGTCGGTGGCGGTCGGGTCACCCAGCCTGTTGATCAGCTCGCCCGGAGCGGTGTGCGTGAAGATCGCCATGACCGGCAGCACCAGGAACATCAGCGTGGCCGCCAGCGCGGCCCCGAGCACGAGCCGAAACCACGTGCGGCCGATCACTTCGCGGGCGGCGGCAAGAACCCGGCGTTGATCACGTCTGTCTGGCCCGGGCCGCTCAGCAGCCCTGAGATGAACGCTTGCGCCTGTGCCGGGTGCGGGTCGCCCTTGACGATCGCCACGCCGTACGCGACGACCGGCTGCAGTGATGCTGGAAGTGCGATCGCCTTGAGCGCTCCCTTGGTCGCGTTGACATCGGTGATGTACGTGAACCCTGCGTCGACCGCGCCCTGTGTGAGCTTGCCCACGATCCCGCTCACGTCGGGCTCCTCAGAGCGCACGTTCGCGAGGATCTTTGCGCTCGCCGCCCCGAGCTTCGCCAGCACCTTGCGCGTGTAGGAGCCGATCGGCACGGTTGCCGAACCGATCGCCACGTTGACTCCCGGCTTTTCGAGATCGCTCACGCTCTTGACCTTCGTCGCGCCCGCGGGAACTGCGATCACGAGCTTGTTGGCCGCGAACGTGACCGGCTTGGACACCAGACCCCTCGCGTAGAGCAGCTTGGGGAGCTTCGTGTTGGCAGAGGCGAAGACGTCGGGCTTGAGACCCTGCTCGATCTGGGCCGCGAGCACATCCGATCCGGCGAACGAGTAGTGCACCCTCGCCTGGGTGAACTGCTGACCATATGCGGTGAATGCGGCCTTCAGCGACGCCGCGGCCGAAACCGTCAGATCCGGCTTCGCCGCGCCCGAGCTCGGCGAGCCGGCCGCGCCGCTGCTCGTGCTGCTGCTGCCCCCGCATCCGCTCAGCGCGAGCACCAGCACGACAAGCGCAACCGCCGCCAACCGCCGCTTCATGGAGTCTCCCTTTCGATCATCACAGACGTCGCCTTCACCGTCGCCGTCGCCTCGACCCCCTCAACCAAGCCCAGCTCTTCAATCGAGTCTCGAGTGACCGCGGCGGTCACGAGAAATGGGCCCGCCTCGATCTCGACCAGCGCCATCACGCCGTCGACCTCGACCGAGCGAACCACTCCCTTCAGCCGGTTGCGCGCCGACAGCCGCGCGCCGGTCGCGTGTCGGTCGCGCCGGCTTGTCAGCCGGCGCACCTCCTCGGCCTGAATCATGCGACGGTTCCGTTCGTCACGGTGCGTATGCAGCTTTCCCGACCGATCCCACCGACGCAGCGTGTCCTGGCTAACGCCGATCGCCCTTGCGGCCTCACCCAGCGTCAAGCTCCGGCTGGTCATTGCCACAGCATTGCATATGTATTGCTGCGCGGGCGTCCCGGCCGCACAGCTCTCACCCGCGCGGATGAGAGGAGAGGGAAATCACCCTCGCTCGACGCGCGTCGAGGCGACCTGATGGCCGATGTGACCTACCCCTGACGTCCTTAGCTTGTGGTCATCACCTGTGAAACCGCGAAGTCGAGGAGCCAGACATGATCGAAGCCACCAATCTGACCAAGCGCTACGGGGAGAAGACGGCCGTCGAAGGGCTCACCTTCAACGTCAAGCCTGGGCTCGTCACGGGCTTTCTCGGCCCGAATGGATCGGGCAAGTCAACGACGATGCGACTGATAGTTGGGCTCGATGCGCCCAGCGACGGGCGAGTGACTGTCGGCGGACGGGCATACCGGGACTATCCGGCGCCCCTGCATGAGGTCGGGCTGCTGCTGGAGGCCCGTTCGGTCCACACCGGCCGGTCGGCCTATCACCACCTGCTGGCGATGGCCCAGACGCACGGGATCCCGCGCTCGCGAGTGCGGGAGCTGATCTCGCTGGTCGGCCTCGACGAGGTCGCACGCCAGCGCGCCGGTCAGTTCTCGCTGGGGATGGGTCAGCGGTTGGGGATCGCCGCCGCGCTCTTGGGCGATCCCGAGGTACTGATCCTCGATGAGCCGATCAACGGCCTCGATCCGGAGGGGATCCACTGGATCCGGGACCTGCTGAAGAGGCTCGCCGCCGAGGGCCGCACGGTGTTCCTGTCCTCGCACCTGATGAGCGAGATGGCCGTGACCGCGGATCATCTGATCATCATCGGCCGGGGCCGCCTGATCCGCGACGTTGGCTTGGCCGATTTCGTCGACGAGTGGTCAAGGAAAATCGTTCGCGTCCGCTCGCCTCAGGCCACGCGGCTGCGCGAGGTGATCCTCGGTCCCGAGATCCGCGTCTCGAGCGAGGAGCCGGGCCAGCTGGTAGTCGAAGGGCTGAGCGCCGAGCGGATCGGGGACACCGCCGCCGAGCACGGCCTCGCGCTTCACGAGCTGATCCCTGAGAAGACCTCGCTCGAGGCCGCCTTCATGGAGCTCACCCGCGAGGAGACCGAGTACCGCGCCGCCACCCCAACCGATGACAACCCCGCCGGCAGCGACCGGCACGAAAGGATTGCCGCATGAGCACCTCAGCTACAGCCATAGACCTCGGCTCCCCAACCGCCGAGGGCCACCTCAGCCGCGCCCGAAGCCGTGTGACCCAGGCCGGGGTGTTCCGGTCGGAGTGGACAAAGCTCTACTCGCTCCGCTCGAGCCGCTACTCGCTGCTGGCCACGGCGCTCATGACGATCGGCTTCGGCATCATCGCGACCGCGGCGACTGTGTCGCGCTGGGGCTCGATGAGCGCTGCTGACAAGGCGACGTTCGATCCGCTGTCGGCGAGTCTGCTCGGGGTCAGGTTCGGAGTGCTGGCGCTCGGGGTACTGGGCGTGCTGATCATCACCGGCGAATACACCACCGGGATGATCCGCTCGACGATGACCGCCGTGCCCAAGCGCCTGCCGGTCCTGTGGGCGAAGACCGGCGTCTACGCGCTAGTCGCCCTGGTGATCGCGATCCCCGCTGCGTTCATCGCGTTCTTCGCCGGCCAGGCGATCCTGTCCGGGCAGCACATCCAGATCGCGTTCTCGCACGCAGGTGTCCCGGGGGCTGTCCTCGGGGCCGCGGGCTACCTGACGCTGGTCGGTCTGTTTGCGATGGGACTCGGCGCAATCCTGCGCAACACCGCGGCGGGGATCGCAACCTTCGCCGGGATCATGTTCGTGGTCCCGCCGTTGATCTCGATCCTCCCATCGAGCATCGCCAATTCGATCGATCCCTACCTACCCAGCAACGCGGGGCAGGCGATGATGCAGATCGGCCACCACGCAAACACGCTGTCGCCGGGCGCCGGGCTCGCGGTGTTCGCCGGCTGGGTGGTGACGGCGATCGCAGCGGCGGCGGTGCTGCTCGTCAGACGCGACGTGTGAGCGAACCGATCGACGCAGACCGAAGCGCTAGACATGCCGGCGGCGGGCCAGAGAACAATATGAGCATGTTCCTGGCCCGCCGTTGGCGATTCCGGCAGTTCGCGGCGCAGCGCAGGAACGTCCTCAGCGCCCTCGCGCTGATCGTCGTGGTCGTCGGGTCGGTGGTCGTGAGCGCGGTCCGTGACGATCAGCCGGTCGCTGTGCTGCTGATCCCGGGAGCGATCGCGGCGATCCTCCTCCGCTGGCAGCGCCCGGGCGTGGCACTGCTGCTCGCCGTTGTGGTCGACTCAGCAGCGCCCGGTAACCGGGCGCTGGCGCTGCCTGTGATGGCCGTCCTTTTCTCGATCGCGGTGCGAGCGCCGTGGCGGACAGCGGCCGCGTCCGCCGCCGGCGCCGCCGTGGTGGCGGTAATCGCGGGGCTAGCCTGGGGCGGCGGCGGCGTGACCGACCACGGTGGCCTGCTCGGCTACGCAATCGGAAGCACGGCGTCGTTCGCAGCAGCGGTCGCGATCGGCCTCTACGTCGGCGCTCGCCGTAGGGTCCTCGATGGGTTGCGTGAACGCGCCGAGCGCCTCGATCGGGAGCGAGAACTGCTCGCCGATCGGGCCGTTGCGCAAGAGCGCATTCGGATCGCCCAAGAGCTCCACGACATCGTCGCTCACAACGTCAGCTTGATGGTCGTCGAGGCGCAGGCTCTCGGCGCAACGATCCAGGATCAGCGGGTAACCGAGGGCACCGATGCGATCGCCGATCTCGGCCGCCAGGCGATGACCGAGATGCACACCACCCTGAGACTGCTGCGGGCCGACGGTGACACCCCTGATCTGTCACCTCAGCCGGGTCTGGATCAGCTCGAGCGGCTGCTGGAGCAGTTGCGCCGGGCCGGGCTCGAGGTCGAGCTGGCGGTCGAGGGCCAGCCGCGGAGCCTGCCGCAGGGGGTCGACCTGTCGGCGTTCCGCATCATCCAGGAGGCACTCACCAATGTCGTCAAGCATGCCGCCGGAGCGAGCACGAAGGTAACGCTCGCATACCAATCGCAGGGCATCGAGCTGACGGTCATCGATACGGAAGACCGGGTCCGCGCAGTGCTGATAGAAGAGCCCTCTGACGGGCACGGCCTGATCGGGATGCGTGAACGCGCCGCCCTGTTCGGGGGGACGCTGATCACCGAGGCCGTGACCGGCGGCTTCAAGGTGACGGCGACCTTGCCGTACGACCCGGCGGCGCCATGACGAAGCTCCGGGTGGTGATTGCCGACGACCAGCCGATGATGCGGGCCGGGTTCAAGGCCGTGCTCGAGGCGACCGGCGATATCGAAGTTGTGGCCGAGGCAAGCGACGGGGAGGAGGCAGTGCGAGCCGCCGGCGAGTGTCAACCCGACGTGGTGTTGATGGACATCCGGATGCCGGGTGTCGACGGGATCGAAGCCACTCGACGGCTCCCGCGCCAGCGTGTGTTGATCCTGACCACCTTCGGCCTCGACCAGTACATCATCGAGGCGCTGCGCGCCGGCGCCAGCGGCTTTCTCCTCAAGGATGCGCCCACCCAAGAAGTCGTTGCCGCGGTGCGAGCCGTGGCGGCCGGAGACGCGGTGCTCTCGGCCACGGTTACTCGTCAGCTGCTCGATCAAGTCGCGCGACGGCTCCCCGCTCCCGTGTCCCGGCACGACGACGAGCTCGACGTACTGACCGAGCGCGAGCACGAGGTGCTGCGGATGCTCGCCAATGGGCTGTCGAACGCGGAGATCGCGGCAGCCCTTGTGGTGTCCGAGGCAACAGTCAAATCGCACGTCTCCCACATCCTCGGAAAGCTCGGGTTGCGCGACCGCGTGCAAGCCGTCATCTACGCCTACGAGACCCGGCTGATCGCGCCCGCGGATTAACCCCCGCGGTGCCCTGTAAGTGGGATACTCGCGTCGATCAGCGAGGCAGCCGAGGGGGTTCTGATGGGTCGCCGCAACGCAGTGGTTTTGCTATCGGTCGTGATGCTCGTGCTCGCAGGAGCTTCGGCGGCGACCGCCGGCACGCCGGGACACTGGACGCAGGTCACCAACCTGACTGCCCACAACATGGACGAGGTATCTGTCGCCCGCACGCCGGACGGCAATCTCCATGCCGTATGGGAGCGCCCGACGCCGGCCAACCCCCGCTCAGGGCGGGATCTGCTGCAGCGATCGATCTCTCCGGGTGGCGCGGAGGGCACACCCGTGGTGATCGAGAGCAACTGGGCGTCGATCGAGAATCCGGCCGTCGTCGCGACCGGCGGTAGCGGCCTTGACGTGTTCGTCGGGGCGATTCGCTCGACGGACACGTCTGACCCGATCGGGAACCTGGCGTTTGCCAGCTCCGCCGACGGCGGCGCGAGTTGGACCCTCGACCCGGCCGACGTGACTACCACGGGGGCGGCGTCCGCGAGCAACGTGGCCGCGGCGCTCGGCTCGGACGGCACCCCGTTCATCACGTGGGGCAGCTCGAGCTGCCTCTGCGTTCACCGCGGAACCGCGCAGACCCCCAACGCGGATTTCCAGCAGGGTCTCGGCGATTTCGGCTACGAGCCGGGGATCGCGCTCGACCCGGCCAGCGGCCGGCTGGTCGCGGCCTGGTACTCGAACGGCACCGGCCACAACGGCGTCTACGCGGCGGCGGTCGACCAAGCCAGCGGTGCGCGGATCGGCACGCCGATGCAGATGCCGGGCACGTCCGATCTGGGCGACGGACCGTTCAATGGGCGGGCGCCGATCGTGTCCCGCGCGGGGGGCGGGCTGTACGTCGCCTACGAGGGCGCCTACCCGGTCCACAGCAAGGTTCTGCTCTGGCGCGTCGGCGCGACCAGCTCGACGTTGCTTGGAAAGAGTGCGTACGGCGTCAGGAGCGTCGGTGTGGCGAGCACGCCGACGGGACGGCTATGGGTCTATTGGACAGCGCAGTCGTCCTCTGGTTCTCCGATCGTCTACGCGAGGCGGTCGAACCTCCAGGCGACGACGTGGGGGCCGGCGATCGCGCTGTCACCGCCAGCTGGGGCGGACTCCTCCTGGAATCTGGTCGGCAACGGCCAGGCCGGCCGCCTCGATCTCCTCGGCTCCTTCACGGTCGGTAGCTCGAGCATCGGGACGTTCCACACACAGGTACTGCCCGGTCTTGCACTGAGTGCATCGCCCACCCACCTGAACGTTGGCGCCGCCAACCCCCAGAACGACACGTTCCTCGTCTCGGACGCCGGCTCGCCGCTCGCGGGAGCGCTCGTGCAAGTCGGTAGCAAGCACGGGACGACGAACGGCAACGGGAAGGTGACGCTGGCGCTCGGCCCGTTCGCTCACAAGACGCACCTGAAGGCGAAAGCAAGCCGCAGCGGCTACGTCGGCGCCTCGCTGGCGCTCACTGTGAAGTAGCAAGCGCCTCGCTCCGCCGCCGACCGGCATACCGGTTTGTCGAGAGATGGATCGGGTAGTCAGCGGCAACCTGCCGCCGACCGGCGGCACGTCCATCAGGGAGGAAAGCCGTGTTGAAGCGTTTGCGTCTTGCAGTTCTGCCGCTGATCGCGGTCGCCGGAATGGCGGTGGCCGTCGCCGTCTCGGGCACCCCGGTCGCCGGGGCGACCCAGTCGGCCAAGTCGGCCAAGCCGGCCCGACTCGCCGTCGGCGTGGAGGTCCTTCGGTTCTCGACCGCCGGTCGCTCGCTGCGGGCCACGGGCCTCGTGACCGCGAAGCTCACTGACAACGCTGGCCATACACACACCGTCCGGACCACGGTCGCGATGACCGCTTCGGCCGGGGGTAACTGCAAGGTCCTGCACTTGGACCTCAAGGAGCTGACGCTGAGCCTGCTCGGCCTCAACGCCCATCTGGACAGGGTCGTGCTCGACATCACCGGAAACCCCGCTGGAGGGGTCCTCGGATCGCTCTTCTGCAAGCTCGCCCACGCCAAGGTTGCCTCTGCGGCCCGTGCTGCCGATGCCCAGGCTCTGACAGCCGCGGTGCGCCGGCACAAGGGCCATGTCGTGCGCTTCAGCGCGTTCATCAATCCGGTAGCGACCACCAGCGCGGTCCAGGTCTGTCCGGTGCTGGACCTCGTTGTCGGTCCTCTCAACCTGCAGTTGCTCGGGCTCGTGGTCGACCTCAACCGGGTTCACCTGACGGTGACCGCCACCCGCGGCGGCGGCACGCTCGGAGACCTCTTCTGCAAGCTCGCCGACAACACGACGACCACTAGCAACACGACGACGACCTAGCCATTGCGCTCAAACGAGCGTCGCCTCGAGCTCCGCCGATCGGAGCTCGAGGCGAACGTCGAGCGGCTCGGGGTTGGGTCCGAGGCGTCAGGCCGGCACTGGCATCGTTTCCTCGGCCTCCTGCTCGACCGCCGGCGCGACGGGGTCACCCTCGATGTCGAGATCGGGGAGGCGCCGGTTCAGCCACTCCGGCAGCCGCCAGTTGGCATCCCCGATTGCGTGCATGATCGCGGGCACGAGGACGGTCCGGACGACGACGGCGTCCACGAGGATCGCGGTGGCCATCCCGAGTCCGATCATCTTGATCGTGCGGTCGGTGCTAAGCACGAACGCGAGGAAGACGACGACCATGATGATCGCGAGCGCGGTGATCGTCCGGCCGGTGATCGCCTGGCCGCGGTTGACGGCTTTGGTGTTGTCGCGGGTCCTCAGCCATTCCTCGTGCATGCGGCTGACGAGGAACACCTCGTAGTCCATCGACAGCCCGAACAGCACGGCGAACATCAGGATCGGGACGAGCGGCTGGATCGGCCCCGTTCGTGAGACACCGACGAGCGTGTCGAGGAACCCGTTCTGGAAGACGGCCGTGATCACGCCGAATGCGGCGCCGGCCGAGAGCAGGTTCATGACTGCCGCGGTGGCCGGGATCAACGGGCTGCGGAAGACGATCATCAGCAGCAGGAACGACAGCGCGACTACGCTCGCGACGCACAGCGGGAGTTTCGAGGACAACTGCCCCGCCTGATCATCGGCGAGCGCCGTCTGTCCGCCGACGTAGACGGTCGGGGATGCTCCGCGGACGGCGCGGGGGATCACCGTATTACGGAGGTTGGTGATCAGGTTGGACGTGGAGACGTCCTGCGGGCTGCCGATCGGAGGGGCCCCGGGCCAACTCGCGGCGCGGCCGGCCTTGAGCTTCCGTCCTGCTAGTCGAGATCGAACGCCGCGTGAATCGCCGCCGTCAGATCGGTTTCGTGCTCGTCCAGGAGACGGCCGATCTGATCTCCTAGAGCGGCAACCGGAATCGTCGTGACGTGGTCGCATGCGATGACGCACCTCTGAGCGAGGCCATTCGCGGCTCCAACCACGACTTCCGTCGACAGTCCCCGGATCGTAGTAGTGATGAGGGCGACGGTCACCGTGTTCATGTGGGGGCGCACGACCTCGCGCGTCAGGACGACGACCGGGCGCGACTTATCGAGTCGCGCAACGTGGATCGGTCGCATCAGGTATTGAGTGGCACATCGACCGCGTGCTCGGCGAGCCCAGCCAGCTCGAGGTCAGGGCCGCTCGCAGCCAGGATCTCGGCATCGCGCGCAGCGACGATGCGCCGCCGCTCCCGCTCGAGCGCCCGAGCGACCACAGCGGCGCGACTGGGTTGCTGGCCACTGACCACGATCTGGTCGACGAACGCCACCAATTCGTCATCCAGTCGGACAGCAATCTGCTTGCTCATACCAGGATGGTACCAGTTTGGGATTGCGGATCGGTGCGTCACGTCGGGTCGTGTGAGCAGCTGCTGAGAATCCGCCCGCCCAGAAACGATGTCGTGATCACAGCGGCAGCGATCAGCGTCCCAGCCATCAACCGAAGAGACAGGACCGGTCTCCCTGCGGCCAGTTAGGCAAGACCGCGGACGGCGCCCCGCCACCGACGCGCACGGATACCCGACAGCCACAGCTCAGAGCTGAAGCGGCAGTCAGGACCGCGCTAAGCAGGCTGCCATCGTCGACAATCGCCGTTAGGTGCACATCGAGCCCACCGCTGGCGCTTGCCATCAGTAACAGCTGCTCTCGATCCTCGGGCCGCTCCTCGTCCTGCCCAAATCGGGCTCGCTACTCGAGGGCGTCCAGCAGCGAGCTCTGGTGCACCCGGGAAGATCGCTCGGGGTCGACGCGTATACGGCCCTCGAACACCTCATCGTCAAGGAACGCGCGCATCAGCTTCTCATGAGCTGCACCAGGTCGATCCCGCCCTGCGCGAAGTTCTCGCGGAAGTAGCGTCCGCGGACCGCGCCGACGTGGACGTCGGACCTACTGAGGAACTCGCTCGCCTGGGGAGGATCTCATCGGTCGCGGACGATCCGACACGTCAGACTCGCTGCAAATGTGGGGACATATTCGGGACGCATTTCGTGCCGGGTACGTCGTCCGCTTCACAAAAAACCCATCGATTACCAGGACAAAACGCGATGCCGGAGGAGGGACTCGAACCCCCGACACGCGGATTATGATTCCGCTGCTCTAACCGACTGAGCTACTCCGGCCGTGTCCGGGCACTCTATCGGCGGCTGCTAGGCAGGGCTGTCCTGCTGTACATGCGCGGCGGGTGGTTCCGCGGTGGCTGAGTCTGCGCTCGCCGCGGTTCGCACGGCGCTGGCTGAGGCCGAGGCCTCTGAGGGGCTGCCGGAGGCGGCGCTCACCGCCTTGGCGCTCGCGCTGCTGGCGTTGGCCGAGCGCATCGACTTGCTCTACCGGGAGCTCGGGTTGTGAGCCGCGCAGCGGACTTCTCCGGCGACTACTCCCCCGGCGGGCTCACTGACCGCGGTAAGCGCCGGTCGCGCGCCAGGAGGGCTGGGATCGCGTCAGGGGTCGCGCGAAAACGATTAGCCCGGGGACGGCGGCCGCCACGCCGCCGCACCCGGCAAGAGGCGTTGAACCTCTCATATCCACACCGACAGCTTACCCGCAAGGACTTCGCGTGCCGCTACGAGATCACCTTCCCGCCGCCGTTGCATCCCCCGGCGCGCGCGAGCTGGGAGAGCGGCCTTGAGACCGTCTGGCTCGAGTACGTGCTCACCTGGCGCCTGTACCGGGCGCGGGGGCAGCATTGCGGGACGGTCAACCGTGACCGCGCGGCCGCTCTCTCCTCCCGGGGGCGGCCGCGCGCACGGCGCTCAGTTCAGCGCGCACACCGCCGGCTCGAGGCGATGGGCGTCGCTTGCTATCTGCACGAGCGGCGCGGCGGTTCGATGCCGGGGAACAAAGATCGGCTGGTCGTCGAGATCCGAACTCCTGGCCAGCGTGACACCCCCCCACCGGGAGCAGGAGCCAAGCCTACGGCTAGGGCTCCTGCTGGTCCCGTCAACGTCAAAAACGACTCGCTTGCGCCCGCTGCGCGGGCCGTGCCGCCTGACGGCGGCGACCAACAGCCGGCGCCGGAGGCGCCGCGCAGTGAGGATGGGGGGGTCGCGGAGCAGCTCAGCTTCGAGACGGCCCACCGGCGGTTGTGGCAGGCCGCTCAGGAGGCTCGGGCCACACTCGGGCTCGCATCTTCTCGACGACCTCGGAGGGGTTCAGATGCTCGATGTATCTAGCCGTCACCGCGAGGCTGGCGTGACCGAGCTGCCGGCGGATGTAGTGCATCGGCACCTGTTCCTCAGCGAGCTCGAAGGCGTGCGTGTGCCGGAGCCCGTGCGGACGGACCGGCGTCTCGATCCCCGCCTTGACGGCGAGGCGCTTGAAGCTCTCCCGTACGCACGAGCTGTGGACCGGCTGCCCGAGCGAGGATCCCTTGCTGACCACGCAGAAGAGCGCGTGGCGGTTCGTGAGCTCGAGCTCGCGCCGGTCCTCGAGCCAGGCCTCGATCACGGAGCAGGCCATTGGGTCAAGGCCGACGGTCCGGGCGCGATCGCCTTTGCCGTGCAGGACACGGACCCGGCCGTGCTCGAGGTCGACGTCCTTCGGGTAGAGCGCGAGCGCTTCGGCGATCCGGAGACCGGCGCGCCAGAGGATCACGATCAGCGCGCGGTCGCGCATCCCGGCGTGCCCGCGGCCGCACGCCTCGAGCAGCGCGAGGATCTCGCGGCTCGAGAGCGGCTCGGCGGGGAGCTTCATCCCCTTGTTCGGCGCCGGCTTGCCCTTGTGGTAGCTCGACAGGGTCACGGGCGAACGGTAGTAGCCGCGCCGGTCGCGCAGCGGTTCCGCGGCAGCCCGCGGCCTACGGATGGTGAGCATGGTTTCGCCTCCATAACTCGCGTTTCAGGATGCGGCCCTACCAGGCCGCAATCCCGCTATTTGCGGGGATCGTACATAGGTGGCGCCGGCGCGGTGGTAGCCGCCCGGCGCCTGGCCCGCGCGGGACGAACCGTGCGGACCACTTCAACACTACGGGAGGTATCAGCCGTGACCAGAGACCAACAGCTCCGAGCCGTGGGCATCAGCGCGGAGGCGCACGACGGCCACATCATCATCGAGACCGACCGGAGGTTTCAGATGCTGACCCCGCAGGAAATCCGCCGCTTCGACGGGTTCCTGCACGCCGCCTACCACGACGCGACCGCCGGCCGGGAACGCCCGCAGCCGGCCGGGGTCGAGCGATGATCCTCGTCCAGCAGATCAAGCGCAGGATCGTGCTCGAGCTGCGCCACGAGCCGCTCAACCACTACGTCCTCGCCGCGGAGCTCCGCGAACCGCCGTTCCGGGTCCGCGCCGAGCTGAAGGCGTTGAAGCGCGACCGCCTGGTCCGCGACATCTACACCAGCAACGGCCAGCACGTCTGGCAGCTAACCGAGCGCGGCGAGCGTGCCGCGTATGAGACCGACCAACTGGAGCTCGCATGACGATCAAGGCACAGACAACCGACCTCCTCGAGCGCCCGCTCGAGAGCGGCAAGCACAGGGACCCGAAGGACGGCGCCTGCGTGATCGAGTGGCTCCGGCTGCACGAAGGCCAGGCGTTCAGCGACAAGCGCCTCGACTGTCAGTGCCCGGTCCTCCACACCGCGCTGATGCGATTCAACGATCGGATGCCGGCGGGACCGCGGCAGAAGCTGAAGCTGATCGCCCTCAAGTCGCTCGGGACCGCGAACGACGGCAAGATGCTCAAGCGGGCCTACAAGCTCGCCGACGTAGCGTGCCGGGAATGGGCTCCCGCCGCGCTCGTGGCGCGAGGGCATCCCAAGTG
>Ga0102924_1003624_pt1 | contig 16113 bp, 16 predicted proteins | sample PaiPotPPM11metaG_FD_80116 | JGI IMG/M metagenome (GOLD analysis project Ga0102924, IMG submission 80116) | Iron sulfur acid spring bacterial and archeal communities from Banff, Canada, to study Microbial Dark Matter (Phase II) - Paint Pots PPM... ... | reverse complement strand
CCAGCACTACGCCGGCCGCGGCTGGTAACCCCCGCCCGCCCACGACCGCAGTCAGCGGTCCGGCGCCGCTGACCGTACCGGAACGCCGATCACTTTCGTGACCAGGTAATCTTCCAGCGCTTCCGCGCCGCCGTTGTGCCCATGCCCGCTCTGGCGGAAGGCCGAATGCGGCGCGTCGGGGCCGTGCGGCAAGCCGTCGTTCACGCTCACCGCCCCCGCTCTGATCGCGCGGGCTAGCGTCATCGCGTGCTCCGCCGACGCCGAGGTAATGGCGGCGGCCAGCCCGTAGGGCGAGTCGTTTATCATGTTCACCGCCTCGACACAGTCCAGCTCAAGCGCTACTCAACGCGCGGCGGCCAGCTACCGGTAACGGCCGCGCGGCAGGACCTGACGGACCGGATGATCGCCAGGGGGCCTTGCCTCGATCCGTGGCTGAATGTGATTGTCCGGGCTGACGGGAGCGTCGTGCCATGCTGCGCCGATTTCACCGGCCAGCTTGTTCTGGGCTCCCTCCACAATCAGACGCTGACCGAGATCTGGAATGGCCCGGCCGCCCGTAAGCTGCGCCGCTCGCACGCCACTGGCGAGGATCTTCCCGACATCTGCCAACGGTGCTCTGACGCGCGGACGCCGGAAGCGCGCGAATCGGTCCTGCGCTGCGTCGGGCTCCCTGACACCGTCGACGAGCTGGCCGGACTGCTGGCCGACCACCCACGTCACCTGCTGTTCGACGTACGCGATGACGCCGTCTGACCAGGAGTGGGCACGTGAACGCTCACCTGCTGTCGCCGTCGGCCCCGCTGGCCATCCGGGTCGACCGGATGTTCGACGGCCTGCGCGACCAGCTCACCGAACGGCCGGTGGTGCTCATCGAGGGCGGCCGGATCGTGGCCGTGGCCGAACGGGGAACGCGGCTGCCCGCAGGCACCCGTGTGCTGGAGCTGGGCGACGTCACGCTGATGCCCGGCTTCATCGATACCCATTCGCATCTGGCGCTGGACGGCGGTCTGGATCCAGCCGGTTACCTGGCATCGCTTTCGGACGAAGACATCCTCGGCCAGATGCACAAGGCTGCCCGCCGTGCGGTGCTCGGCGGGGTAACCACGGTCAGGGACCTGGGCTCTCCCCGGACGCTCGCTATCACGCTGCGGAAACGTCTCAAGGCCGCCACGCTGCCAGCCCCCGACATGGTGGTCGCCGGCCCTCCGCTCACCACGCCCGCTGGACACGGTCACTACCTCGGCGGCGCGGTGTCCGGCGCGCCGGCTATCCGCGCCGCGGTACGGTCGTTGCTGGCCCAGGGTGTAGATCTGATTAAGGTGATGGGCTCCGGTGGGCGGCTGACCCCAGGCACCGATACCGGGAGTCCCCAGTTCAGCACGGCGGAGATTCGCGCCCTCGTCGATGAGGCCCACAAGCACGATCTGCCGGTGACCGTGCACGCCTATCCGCCAGCCGCCATCGAGCAGGCGGCTGACGCGGGTGCCGACGGAATCGAGCACTGCTTCTTCGCTGTGAACGGTGGCCTGGCGCCAGACCTAAACGTGCTGGACGCCATCGCCCGCCAGGGCATCGTCGTGTGCCCGACAGTCGGGCTTGCCCCGAGTTGGCCGGTCCCGCCGCAATTCCAGGCGTTCCTCGATGTATTCCGGTCGGTTGTCTCGCTCATGCACAGCCGCGGCGTCACCCTCGTCGCCGGCATCGACGCGGCTGCCCTGCCCGGCAAACAACACGATGCGGTGCCCCACGCGGTGATCGAGCTGGCCGGGCTGGGCCTGACCAGCGCCGAGGCCCTGCGGGCTGGCACAGCGACGGCGGCGCGGGCGTGCGGGCTGGCAGGACGCAAGGGCGTGATCGCGCCAGGCGCGGAACGCCGACGTGATCGCGGTGCGCGGGAACCCCTTGCGGCGCATTCGCGACGTGGCCAGGGTTTGTTTCGTCGTCAAGTCCGGGGTCGTGGTGCGCGGGGCGTCCGACCCGCGAAATCCCGGGCCGCAGGACTAGGCCCGGGCGCCCCGTTCGCGCATGTCACCCGGTGACAGCCGGCGCATGCGGGTACGGACTCCCCTGCGGCGCGGGTACGGTACGATCAGGCCATGACCGCGGCTCGCTGCAGGCTCCTTAGCTGGCCGCGCTGAGCACGGCGCAGTCCGGCACACTCAGCGCGGCGGCGCCTAGCTGATCGCTGTGTCAGCCCTTGTGTCGGCGCGGTTCGCCACGGCGCTCTTGTCCTAGCCCGACAGCAAATCGTGGTCACGCCGTCAGCGAAGCGGCCAGAATAATCTGGAGCCCTGGGCCGCGGGTGGTACCCCTGTTATTTCATCAGATGCCATGTTCATGGAATAGATCAGGCTAACCCGGCTTCATGCGATGAGGAAGAGATGGACGGGAACGACAGCACCGCACAAGATCAATACGATCCACATGCGATTGTTGCCAAGTGGATGCGGGTGTGGCAGGAAAAGCATGCGTTCGAGGCGCGCGGGCTGACTCGTGATGAGGGCGATGACTCGCCGCGCTCTTACGTGGTGACCATGCTGCCGTACCCGTCGGGTGACCTGCACATGGGCCATGCCGAGGTGTATTCGATCGGTGACGTGATCGCGCGCTACGCCCGGCTGCGCGGCCAGAACGTGCTGCACCCGATCGGCTGGGACGCGTTCGGATTGCCGGCTGAGAACGCGGCGCTGAAGCGTGGCTTGGATCCGCGGGAGTGGACCCGCCGAAACATAGACGTGCAGGCTGAGTCATTCCGCAGGCTGGGGGTCTCCTTTGACTGGCGGACCCGCCTGCATACCTGTGACCCAGAGTACTACCGCTGGAATCAGTGGCTATTCCTCCGGATGTACGAGAAGGGAATCGCCTACCGGAAGGCAGCACCGGTCAACTGGTGCCCGGTGGATCAGACGGTCCTGGCCAACGAGCAGGTGATTCAAGGGCATTGCGAGCGCTGCGGGGCAAAGGTCATCCAGCGCAACCTGACCCAGTGGTTCTTCCGCATCACCCAGTACGCACAACGGCTGCTGGACGACATGGCCCAGCTAGAGGGCAAATGGCCGGATGATGTCCTGACCATGCAGCGGAACTGGATCGGCCGCTCGGAAGGAGCCTGGATCGACTTCCAGATCGAGGGCCGCGACGAGCCCGTCCGCGTGTTCAGCACGCGTCCGGACACCCTGTTCGGCGCGACCTTCTTCGTGGTGGCCGCGGACGCGGCGCTCGCGGCCGAGCTGTGCCTGCCCGAACAGCGGGACGAGTTCGATGCGTACAGGGAAAGGGTCCAGACCGAGACCGACATCGACCGGCTCGCGACGGGACGGCCCAAGACCGGTGTGCCGCTGGGCAGTTACGCGGTCAACCCGGTGAACGGTGAGAGAATCCCGGTCTATGCCTCGGATTACGTCCTGTCCCACTACGGTAGCGGCGCGGTCATGGCCGTGCCCGCTCACGATCAGCGTGACCTGGATTTCGCCCAGGCCATGGGCCTGCCCGTACGGGTCGTTATCGATACCGGCGAGCCTGATCCGGCCACTACCTGGGTGGCCACATCCGGGCCAGGCGTGCTAGTTAATTCCGGCCCATTCACCGGCGAGCGTAGCGAGGACGCCCTCGGCGCCATCACGGCCGACCTGGAGCTGCGCGGGGTCGGCGCGGCGGCGGTCACCTACCGGCTGCGTGACTGGCTGGTATCCCGGCAGCGGTACTGGGGCACCCCGATCCCGATCATCCACTGCGCGTCGTGCGGCGAGGTCCCGGTGCCGGACGACCAGCTGCCGGTGCGGTTGCCGGAATCCGGCTACCAGCTGCGTTCGCAGGACGGAAAATCTCCGCTGGAGAGCGCCACCGAGTGGGTTCATGTCACGTGCCCGGCGTGCGGCGGTCCCGCCACGCGGGACACCGACACGATGGATACGTTCGTCGATTCATCGTGGTATTTCCTGCGCTACCCTAACCCCCACTACGACGACGGGCCCTTCGACCCGGCCGGGATAAACCGCTGGCTGCCCGTCGACGTATACATCGGCGGCAAGGAGCACACCACCCTCCACCTGATGTATGCGCGGTTCATGATGAAGGTTCTCTACGACATGGGCTTGCTGGACTTCGTGGAACCGTTCGCCCGGCTGGTCTCGCAAGGGCAGGTCATCATGAACGGTAAGGCGATGAGCAAGAGCCTGGGCAACCTGGTCGATCTGGGCGAGCAGATCGACCAGTACGGGCCCGACGCGGTCCGGGTGACCATGCTGTTCGCTGGGCCCCCCGAAGACGACATCGACTGGGCGGGCGTTTCTCCGGCTGGCTCGGTCAAATGGCTGAGCCGGGTCTGGGCGCTCTCCGGGGAGCTCGCGCCGGGCGACGGAAGACCGGCCGACTCCGGTCACCTGGAAACACGCCGGGAGGTGCATCGCCTCATCGCCCAGGCAACCGCGGTCATGGATGTCCGGCGATTCAACGTCGCGATCGCCCGCATGATGGAGCTGACCTCGCTGCTGCGCAAGGCGGTGGCCACCGGACCGGGCAGCGCCGACCCCGCCGTGCGAGAGGGCGCCGAGTCGCTCGTGCGGATGCTCTCCTGCGTGGCCCCCTTTACTGCTGATGAAGCATGGCAGCGCCTGGGCGGGTGCGGGCTGGTGGACGAGCACGGCTGGCCGCAGGCCGATCCGGCGCTGGTGGCCGAGGAGACGGTCACCTGCGTGGTGCAGGTGGCAGGTAAGGTGCGGGCCCGCCTTGAGGTCCCCATCGACATCACAGGCGAGGAATTGCAGAAGCTGGCCTTGGCGGCAGCCAAGGTCCGGCAGGCGCTCAAGGGCGCCGCGATTCAGCAGGTCATCATCAAGGCTCCGCGGCTGGTCAATATCGTCCCGGCGGGATAATCCGGTCACGGCAGGGGCGCGGGTCTGGAGGCCGCGGGGAACGTGACCCGGGCCGGCTGCTCCGGCTGGGCCGGACGTGCTGGAAGACCTGGGACCGGGGTCTCGAACTGCCCTGCCTCGGGAAAGACCGCATCGTCTCGTCTCCTTAGCACCGGGAAACCTGGCTCGGGTGGCCAGCGCTGCGAGCCACTGCTCTCTCGCCTGCGGCCGATCCTCAGAGCTGACCAGCTCTCGGCTTCCTCCGGCCGCGGCCCCGAACGTGCCCAGGGTCGCGGTGACACGAGCCCACGCGCGCGCGCCCTGAACATCCGCTCATAAATCGATAATCCGCTCTATTACAGTATTGTCACCACTCCAGATGTTGACAAGGCCGCCCTCGTCGACCAAGCCCGCCAGCCGCCCGGTCGGCCTCGTAGCGGAGGGGCGAGCGAGAAGCGCCGGCTCCGGTGACGGGCGGGGCGGCCCGGCCCGGTGCCGCTCGGCGCGCGCCCGGGTGCGTGGACACCTCGGCGGGTTGCGGCACGGCCAATCCGCTCGTGGGCACCTTGGGCGGGTTAGAACCCGACCAGGGGCACCTTCATCGGGTTGGGCGGGGTAGCTGGCTTGATGGGGACAGGACCGCCTGGCGGGGGAGCCTGCTAGCCGGCGGGGCGCTGGCCGGTCATGGTGGCGGGAGGCTCACCCAGGACCCGGGCCAGGCGGCCGAGGGTCCAGCTCCGGCATCGCGCATGCTGCTGGCGTTCCAGGCGGGCGACCGTGGTCAGGCTGACCTCGGCCAGATCGGCCAGCGCCTCCTGGGACAGACGGCGCTGGCGGCGTAGCTGCCGTAGCCGGTGGCCGTCGAGGATGACCGTGTGCGGCGGAAGCGGTCGGGAGTTCTGATCGCCGGACTGGTCCCGGCTGGCGCTGGGGTCGGCGGTCATCGGCACTCCATCTCGAACCAGATCGTCCACCCGGATCGCTCGTCTCCGGTCCGGCCCCAGTCGCGGGCCAGCCCGCCGACGATGAGCAACCCGCGCCCGCCGCGCTCGTCGGTCGGCGCGGGATACACCCAGCGGCCACCCTGGTCGCGGACCTCCACCCGCAAGTGTCCGCGGCTGCGTTGCACGCGGACCAGGAACTGGCCACCTGGCTCACCGGACCGGCTGTGCACGACCGCGTTCGTCACCAGTTCGGACAGGCAGATGAGCGCGTCGTTCGCGGCCGGGCGGCCATTCAGTATCGAGGACAGGAACCGGCGCGCTTCTCGGACACTCGCCGGAACGGCCGGGAACGCGCGAGACCACGCGACCAATGGAGCCTGCCCGGCATCGTCGCGGTCCGCGACTCCAAGGACCCGGCCGGCCCGGTTCTGGCGTTCACGCCGACCGACTGGCACGCGTTCACGACCGCGATCAAGGCCGGCGAGTTCGGCCTGGCCTGAGGCCCATGAAGGCCACAGCCCCTGGCTCGTCCTGGGGGCCGGACCGGCCCTGGGAATTAGTTGGGAGCTTTTTCGGCTCCATGCGCGGAAAAGGCTCCCAGCTAATTTGATCATGGGGACTTAGGCCAGCACGCGAGGACACCCGGCCGTGCTTTCCGCGGGCTCGGTTATCCGGGTGACGGGCGGGGGCGGCTCGCGCACACTGGCGGCGTGGACGTCGATCGATTCGTTCGTGACGGGTACGTGGCGATCCGGGGCGCGGTGGACGCCGAGACGGTCGCGGCGTGCCGGGAGCTGATCTGGGCGTCGATGGCCAGGCGGGGAGTCCGCCGGGATGATCCCGTGACCTGGCCGACCCTGGTGGAGATCACCGACCTGCGCGCGCCGGCGCTGTCCGCCGCGGGCATGGCCCCGGCGCTGACCGCGGCGTACGACGAGCTGATCGGCCCGGGGCGGTGGAGTGCGCCGCTCGCTGTGGGCAACTCGATCGTGGTGCGGTTCTCGTCGGAGGACCGCGCGAACGCCGGGTATCACATCGAGGGCAGCTATGACGGACCTGACGGGCGCGACGGGTGGGTCAACGTCCGCTCCCGGGCCCGCGGGCTGCTGGCGCTGATCCTGTTCACCGACGTGGGGCGGGACGACGCGCCGACCCGGCTGATGTGCGGCTCGCACTTGGCGGTCCCGGAGTTCCTGGCCCCGTACGGCGAGGCGGGCACGTACTCGGACGCCGACTTCTGGCGGCCTTCGGCACTATGCCTGCCGGTCGCGCACGCGACCGGCGCGGCCGGAGACGTGTTCTTGTGCCATCCGTTCATCGTGCACACCGCGACCTGGCCGCACCGCGGCACCGGACCGCGGATGATCGCGCAGCCCGCCGTGCACGTGGCCGGCGGGTTCGCGGTGGACGGCACGGATCCCTCGCCGGTGGCGCAGGCCATCGTGGCCGGGCTGGCGATGGCCTGAGCACGCGGCGGCGATCTCCGCGGAGGCGTAATCTCCTGATGGCGGACCGGCGATACAGCAGCGGGAGGTGGGACGTGGCCGCGGAAAGCGGATTCCCTGAGCTTCGTCAGGTGGTCCTGGACAGCACGGACGCGCGGGCGCTGGCGGAGTTCTACCGTGGGCTGCTGGGCCTGCGCTACCGGCCGGGAGACGAGCCTCCGGCAGTGGGCGAGCCGGACCCGCAGGCGCACGACTGGCTGGTGCTGCAGGGCCGCGACGGCCGCGACCGGCTGGCGTTCCAGGAGGTGGCCGACCTGCCCCGGGCCACCTGGCCCGAGGGGCCGCGCCCGCAGCAACTCCACCTGGACCTGGCCGTGCCCACGGAGGCGGACCTCTACGTTCAGCACGACCGGGCGCTGGCCCTGGGCGCGCGAATGCTCTACGACCGCTCCGATGATCCCGAGGAACCGCTGCGCGTCTACGCCGACCTCGCGGGGCATCCGTTCTGCATCTTCGTGGCCGAGCCGTCCGTGTCCTGATCCACCCGGCTTACGGCTCGGCCGCCTGGGCACCTGGCCCGCCCGCCGGCCCGGGCTCCCCGCCCGAGGCCAGCCGCCGCGCCCCTGGCGGGGGCGCGGCGGCACAGCGCCTAAGGAGCGGGGTGCGATCCGAACGAACTGAAGAAGGACGGTCCCGGCGACCCGATGCCGGTGGTGGTGTCGTATCCGGCGCCACAGGTCTGGTGCGCCGGCGTGGTCGCGCACAGGCCCATGGTGGACAGGAACGGTGGGGACTGAAGACCCGGGCCACTCACGACGGCCTCGGTGTAGCCCTGGCCCTGCGGGTTGCCCGTGACATCGTGGAAGGCGCTGGTGTTCGCCATGTCGTAGAGCGCGGGGTTGGCGAAGCCGAGCGCGATGTGGTCCCGGCCCTGGATCAGGTCGGCCTCGAACCCGGTGAACATCGGCGAGGACAGGCTGGTTCCGCCGTTGGACGTGTTCACGTAGATGAGCTTGTTGTGCGGACCGATATACGAGAAGCCGATCTGGTAGCCAGCGGTGAAGTCGCCGAGGTCGGACACGTCCGGCACGGACCGCATGGCCTCGCCCTTGACGACGTTCCCCGACACCACGCCCTGCTGGTAGTAGGGCTCGGGGAAGGAGGAAATACCGCCCGTGGTGCCCGCGAAGAACGCACCGGGCGGAGTGGGCGTCCAGGCCGTGGCGGACTTGTTCAGGTTCGCCATGTCGGTCACCCAGCCGGTCTCCCACAGGTAATTGTCGTGCGCACCGATGGCGATACTGGTCCCGCCGACCGCGGTGAGCCACGGGTCAGCGCCGGGGTACTGGATCTTCGTGGGGAGCTGGGCGTCCCCGCTGGCGAAGTTGACCGTGATGCCCTCGACGGCGGCCCGCTGGAGCACGCTTTCGTAGGCAGCGATCATGCTCTGCGGTACGGGAAGCCAGCCTTCGTACCACGAACTGGTCACCACGTCGGCGATGTGGTAAGTGACCACCGTGTCCAGCGCGTCGAGCAGCAGGTCACCGGTGATCTTGCCGTTGCCGACGACGTAGGTGACCCGCGCCGCGGGCGCCATCCCGTGCACGGCCTCCACGTCGAGCGCGCTCTCCACGTCGCCGGTGCCGAGGAAGGCGCCCTTGGCGATGTCGGTGGAGAACTGGCCGGGCTGGAACGGCGGGAAGTCGCGGTGCCTGGCCCAGCGATTGGCGTCGGGAAGCGCGGTCTGGTCGTTGTCCTCGCTGAGGATCGCGACGCTGACCCCGGCTCCGGTCAGCCCGGACCGGGTGGCGCCGTACGCGCCGCGCAGTTGCTGCGGCAGGTAGCCGCAGGGAGCCCAGGTCAGGGTCCGGCCGTAGGCGCCAGGCAGGCCGGTCGCCGGTATCTGGCCGTAGTAGGCCGAGCACTTCTCCGCGACGTTGGCGATGGGCCGGGCGCGGGCCGGCACGGGCGCCAGCCGCTCGTGCGGGGTCATCGGGACCGTGGCCGGGCTGACCCGGATCGTGGTCACCGAGCCGGCGATCGCGGCCGGCACCGACATGGCCTTGTCGGCGACGACTTGCTCGGTGCCGCCGCTGGGACGCTGCAGTCCCAGCCGCACGTGCAGGGCGGACTGCGCCTGCGCCACGGTGCCGGACGCGTCCACGGCGAAGCCATCGCGCTGGGTCACGGTCAGGCCGGACTGCCTGAGCCAGCCGCTCACCGCCGTCTGCTGCGCTGGGGTCGAGCCGAACTCCGCCGCGACCTGGGCGGCGGAAAGGTAGTGCTGGTAGCTGGGGCTGGCCGGGTCCGATATCGCCCGCGCGGCGGTGGCCAGGCCGGCCCGGTCACGGCCGACCAGCACGCTGACGTTCACCCGGCTGGCGGCCGGCATGGCGGAGCCGGGTCCGGCGGCCGGCGCCGTGTTCGGCAGGGCCACCAGGCCGGCCGGCCCGGGTCCGGACGCGGCGGCGCTAGCGATCCCGTTGCCGAGCAGTGCGCAGGCGGCGCCGACCGCCAGCGCCGCGGTTACGATGCGCCTTCGACCGTGCATTGATCCTCCCGTCACATCCCTGCGGGGCGAGCACAACGGCAGGGCTGGGCAGGAGATGCTCCAGGTAACGAGCCCGGCCGTGGAAAACGGACAAGACGGGCAGATGGTGAATATCTGAGGAACCCGCCGGTCACGTGGCAATCATACACAAAATTACGGGGACCGAATCCTGGACACGCCGCCCAATGGTCGCGCTCGCGCCAGACTTGCCGTATTAGCAAAGATATTTGCTATGAACGACGACCGGCGGCACTGTGGGCCCGGAGGTGTTCCGATGAACGGACAGACAACGACCGACGAGATACGCGATTACGACGTGGTGGTCGTGGGCGGCGGCGCGGCCGGGCTGGCCGGGGCGGTGATGCTGGCCCGGTCACGGCGATCGGTGCTGGTCATCGACGCGGGCGAGCCGCGCAACGCCCCGGCGGAGGGGGTGCACGGCTTCCTGTCGCGGGAGGGCATCAGCCCGGGTGACCTGCTGGCGGCGGGCCGGGCCGAGGTCCGCGGCTACGGCGGTGACGTCCTGGATGGCCGGGTCGTCGGCGCCGCCCGCAACGGCCGCGGCTTCACCGTCACGCTCGACGACGGGCGCCGCGTCGGGTCGCGCAGGCTGCTGGTCGCCACCGGGCTGGTCGACGAACTCCCCGAGATCCCTGGGCTGCGCGAGCGGTGGGGCCGCGACGTGGTGCACTGCCCGTACTGCCACGGATGGGAGATCCGCGACCGGCGCATCGGGATCCTGGCCACCGGGCCGACCGCCGTGCATCACGCGCTGCTGTTCCGCCAACTCTCCCCCGACGTCACGCTGTTCACTCACACCGAGCCGCGGCCGGAGGGCGAGGAGGCCAGGCGGCTGGCCGCGCGCGGCGTCACGATCGTCGAGGGCGAGGTCGGCTCGCTGGAGATCGCCGGAGACCGCCTGACCGAAGTCCGGCTCCGCGGTAACCAGCACCACGGGGGACACGTCGTCCCGGTCGACGCGCTGGCGGTCGCGCCGCGCTTCGCGGCGCGCGCCGACCTCCTGGCCGGCCTGGGCCTGCCGACCGAGCCGCACCCGCTCGGGCCCGCGCTCGGAGAATCCGTCCCGGCCGACCCGACCGGCCGCACGGCCGTGCCCGGCGTCTGGGTCGCGGGCAACGTGACCAACCTGATGGCCCAGGTCATCGGGGCCGCAGCGGCCGGCGCCCAGGCCGGCGCCATGATCAACGCCGACCTGGTCGAGGAGGACGCCGAGCGGGCCGTCAGCGCGGACGCAGCCCGTGCAGGAAGTCGATGAGCCCGGCGAAGTAGGTGGCCTGGTCGTCGTACATGGCCAGGTGGCTGCCGTCGGGACAGTACAGGTAACGGCCCGCGGGCAGGCGTTCGGACATCTCCTGCATGTGCGCGGGGTCCATGGTGTCGTGACGCGCGCCGATGACCAGCGCCGGCACCTGGATCGAGGCCAGGTCCGCGCTGCGGTCCCAGTGGGCGAGCTTGGCGTCGGCGCTGATGCCGAGCTCGCTCGGCCCCTGCATGGACACATAGATCGCCGGGTTGATGTGGGCGAACCCCCGCTGCACCGGATCGGGCCAGTCGGCCACGGGCATGCGCAGCACGTGGTGGATGTAGTGCTGCTCGGTCAGCAGCGCCATGTACCGGGGGTTCTCGATCTCGCCCTTCGCCTCCAGCGACTTGATCTCGGCCAGCGCCGCCTGGTCCATCTGCGGCATCAGCGCCTGCTCGGCGTAGGCGTTGTAGGCCGGGACGCTGGACATCATGTTGGAGATGACCAGGCCGCGCAGGTGCTGCTGGTAGCGCAGGGCGTACTCGATGGCCAGGATCCCGCCCCAGGACTGCCCGTAGAGCACGAAGCTGCCGGCGTCCAGGCCCAGCGCCTGGCGGACCTGCTCGACCTCGTCGACGAACCGGTCGAGTTCCCACAGCGACGGCTCGTCGGGCTGGTCGCTGAAGCCCGAGCCGAGCTGGTCGTAGTAGTAGTACTCCACCCCGGCCCCAGGCAGGTAGCTGTCGCAGGCCTCCAGGTACTCGTGGGTCGCTCCCGGCCCGCCGTGCAGCAGGAGCAGCCGCAGGTCCGGGTTGTTTCCGACCCGCTTGACCCACACCCGGTATTCGCCGGCCGGCGTGCTGACCGGTATGCGCCGCGCCCCGCCGCTCAGCACGTCATCGCGGCCGGAAGAGTCCAGATAGCTGGCTGTCATACCCCCGCATACTGGCCCAGTCCGGCGCCGCCCGCCACCCCGTGCGCCGCGGACCACCCGGGGCCGCACCGGCCGCGGCCAGGCCGCACCCGGAGACCGCGCAGGCCCCGCTTGGGAGCCGAACCGGCGGCCCAGGCCCCCGGCCACGGGGCCCGGGCCCCCGACGGGGGCCGCAAACCCCGCCGGCCGGACCTGGCCGGCCCCATAACCCCGATCCGCCATGCCTGGCGCACAATCCTGGCGGTCCCAACAGAGGCAGTCCAGCGCGTCAACCAGCCGTCGCTTATACTCCGCAGTTTGCCACCACGATCGCTAGGGGGCGGAGCGGGGAGCGGGCGCGGCGAGGGCGGCGAGGCCGCGCAGGTCTACGCAGTTGCGGTCCCGGACCTTGACCACCACGATCTGCACGCTGGTGCAGGCGCGGCAGCGGACCACGGTGCCGGGCGCGCGCAGGTAGACCACGCACTCGGCCAGCTGGCCGCGGGCGCCGCAGGTCGCGCACGTGACGGTGGCCGTGGTCATCTCGGCCCCGAACACCTCGTGCAGCAGCCCGGCGATCGCGTTGCCGTCTAGTGCGTCCATCAGCCCTCCCCGGCCGTTCCCGGTGTTCCGCTGGCGCCGAAGCGCTCGGTCTTCACCCGCGGCGCCGGGTAGCCGAGGCCGACCAGGCCCTCGGCCACGGCTTCGACGAACGGCGTCGGCCCGCATACGAACGCGAGTGGATCGTCGCCCGCGGACGGCCAGGCCACCTCGGCCAGCATCGCGGCGTTGACCCGGCCCGAACGGCCGGTCCAGCCGGGCGGCTGCTGCCGGGTCAGCGTGTAGATCACCTCGACGCCGCCGCCGTTGTCGTGGTCAAGCTCGCCGCGGTAGATGACGTCGGGCAGCGAGCGGGACGAGTACAGCAGCCGGGTCGGCACCGTGCTGCGGGTCCGCTCCCGGTGCCGCAGGATCGAACGGAGCGGGACCACCCCGGACCCGCCCCCCACCAGCAGGAGCGGGCCGGTGTCGTACTGGCCGTCCCAGACGAAGTAGCCGCCGACCGGGCCGCGCAGCTCCAGTTCGTCCCCGGCCCGAAGCTCCTCGGTCAGGTACGGCGACACCTCGCCGTCGGCCAGCCGCTCCACCGTGATGGCGACCGGCTCGCCCGGCGCCGAGGCGATCGAATAAGAACGCTCGGCGGTGTAGCCGTCCTCGGCGGTCAGCCGCACGTCCAGGTGCTGCCCGGCTTGGTGCCCCGCCCAGTCGGGCACCTCAAGCTCGATCGTGCGGACCGTGGCCGTCTCGCCGATCACCCGGCCGACGGTGGCGACCTGCCAGGTCAGTCGCCCGCGTACCGCTGTTCCTGCCATGGGTCTCCGTACATGTGGTAGCCGTAGGTCTCCCAGAAGCCGGGCTCGTCCTGCTCCAGCAACTCCAGGCCGCGCACCCACTTCGCGCTCTTCCAGAAGTACAGGTGCGGCACCAGCAGCCGGGCCGGGCCGCCGTGCTCGGGCGGCAGGGGCGCGCCGTCGTAGGCGAACGCCAGCCAGGCCTGGCCGCCCATAATGTCCTGCAGGGGCAGGTTCGTGGTGTAACCGCCGTCGCAGAACGCCAGCACGTACGCGGCGTGGTGCTCGACCTGCGCCAGCAGCGTGTCCAGCGACACCGCCTCCCACCGCGTGTCCAGCTTGGACCAGCGGGTGACGCAGTGGATGTCCACGGTGACGTTCTCGGCGGGCAGCGCGCGGATTTCCGACCAGGTCCACGATTTGGTCGGGCTGCCATCCTGCTTGATCGAGAACGACCACTTCTCCAGCGGCGTATGCGGCGTCGGGCCCGCGGACAGCACCGGGAAGTCGCTGGTCACGTACTGGCCGGGCGGGACCCGGCCCTCGCTGCCAGCGGGCTCACGGCGCCGCCCGTGAAATCCGCGCGAGATCGGGCTCATCGTCCCATCTCCTCTCCGCTTGCGCAGGAAGGCTCTCACCCGTCATGCCCAGGTTTCAGCCTGTCAGACCCTGAACCCCGGTTCAGCCTGGCCCGGGTGGCCCGGCGGCACATCCTCAATTCTGCTCAGGTGCTGGGGCCTGCTCAGCCGCCGGTGGCCAGCGGCTACCGCACGGGCGCGCTGGCCCAGCGGATAGTGAACTGGTCCAGCGTGTAGCCGAGCGCGTTCACCGTGGGCTGGACGAAGTTGTCGCGGATGGTCGCCACGGCCTCGTTCTCGGCGGTCGCGATCAGCTGGCGGGTGATGTCCGGGGCGTGCCGGGACTTGTAGTAGGCCAGGCTCTGCGCCTCGGAGTACAGGACGGACTCGGGGAACTGCGGCTTGAGCAGCACGCCGCAGCCGAAGCCTGGGTAGGTCCAGCTGTGCTGGGTGTCGATCGGCTTGGACGGGATGTTGTCGATCGTGACGTCGTGCGCCGATTGCGGCAACTGGGGCAGCGGCAGGACCATGGCCACGGTCACGTGACCGGGCTTGCCCGCCGCCGGCCGGCTCACGACCTGGAGTCGGTAGTGCCCGGTGGACGGCGTCCACCAGGACGAGCCGGGGTTGAGGTCGACGGTGGCCGAGGCGTGGCCCACGGCGAAGAAGGTGCTGGCGTACCAGCACGGCCAGAAGCCGATGTTCTTCGACACCTTGTGGGTGAAGTCGAACGTGAAGTTGGCCTGGCCCAGCGCGGGCTTGGAGATGCCCTCGATCTTCTGCAGGACCCAGGGGCCGAGGTCGACGTTGGTCGTCGTGCCCGCGCTGATCGTCTGCCACGGCCAGGCGAGCTTGATGTGCGGCAGGTGGACGTTGATGCCGACCAGGTGCAGCGCGCCGGACAGCGCCATCAGCGCGATCGCGGCCACGGCCCGGCGGAAGATCAGGGCGATCACGGCCACGGCCGCCGCCCACTTGACCCAGCGCGGGACGAGGGGCCGGCGCGGCCCGGGTTCCGGCGGCCACTCGCCCGGGTCCTCCGGCCGGCCGCGCCCGGGCGGGTACGGCGGCCGGGGCGACAGCGCCGCCGGGCGGCGGCCCGTGCGATGGTCGGTGTGGCGGTCGGTGCGACGGGGCACCGGCGGGGCCGTGCGACGGCCAGCGGGATGGGGCGGCAGCGGCCTCGTGCGAGCGCCGGTCTGACCTGGCCGGCCGCCGGGCTGAGCCGGCCATTCGGGTTCGGTGTCCAGCGATTCGACGTCGGGATCGGCGTACCAGCCCCGGGAGTACGCGTTCGGTGAGTATGAGCCGCCCGCGTACGAGCCGCCCGCCCGGGACCAGGCGGGCTGCGGCCGCCTCGGTCCGCGGCCGGTGAGCATGCCGAGCAGGTAGGCCAGGATGCGGACCACGCGGTCAGCCTTCTTTCTGTATCTCGGGGCCGGATGACTAATCGATGGCCGGATAATTAAGACCCAGAACGATTGGGACTGCGCCGAAGGGCGCATGGAAACGGCCCCCCGGCTTGTCCGGCGTATTCGGATCGTCGATGTTGGGCCAGCGCATGTTGGTGTGCTGTTGCGTCAGCCCGGCCACGGAGTAGGGAAACTCCATCGCCGACGTGCGGTGCAGCCTCAGCAGACCGCCCCAGCGGAACGCCGCGAACACGTTGGCCAGCTCGCAGATCGTGAGAATGGCCTCTGCCGTCAGGTCAATGCCGTAGACGGCGCCCGCCAGCTCGATGAGATCGTCGGCGCACTGTTCCAGCGCCTCGGACTTCGTGTGGTAAATGGTCCCGTCGCGGTTGAGCGTTCCGAGCTTCTCGCCGTGCACGGGTGAGTAGCGGGGCCGGGCCTTGCATTGCATCCAGTCGCAAGCGGCCAGCAATTCCCAGCGGATGCCGGTGTGGCTGGCCACGTCCCGGTAGAGATGTTCGGACTGCATGATCGGTCCGCGGGCCGTGGCCTGGAACGCGTTCTTCACCGGCAGCGGCATGTGGTGGTGGTAGTGATTCACCGGCGCGCGCGCCACCCGCATGGCGGCCGGGCGGATCGGCCGGTGCGGCCGCGCCGGGTGGATGTCGGCCACGAGCTGGACCTCCGGTGTCGCGGTCGGCCGGGACCGAAGCGGGGCCGCCCGCCGCGCGGGCGGCACGGTGGCGCTGCGCCAGGGCGTCGGCTGCGTGGTCGGCCAGGGCTCCGGGACCGGTGCGGGCT
>Ga0102924_1003622_pt1 | contig 16120 bp, 17 predicted proteins | sample PaiPotPPM11metaG_FD_80116 | JGI IMG/M metagenome (GOLD analysis project Ga0102924, IMG submission 80116) | Iron sulfur acid spring bacterial and archeal communities from Banff, Canada, to study Microbial Dark Matter (Phase II) - Paint Pots PPM... ... | reverse complement strand
GGTCGCAGACGAAATCGGTCGTCGAAGACGGGTTCTGTGGGTTGATCCGGATCAGCACGCTGTAGAACGGCGAGACAGAGTGCACGGTCGCGTAGGTCGCCTCACGGTGGCCATCCAGGCTCGGCGGCGCATCGGCCGGGATCAGGTAGGTAAGCACGCCGCCGCGCTTCGGCACCTCCTCGGCCGAGACCGGCGCCGCCATCGCGAGGGCGAGCAGGGCGAAGACCCAGCCGATGACGCGACGCCGAAACGCCATGCGCATCCTCCCCAATTCGTTTGTCATCCCCGGCTTGGCGCCGGCTGATGTGATTCGATCGGGCCGCCCGCCGTCGCTATTCGGCGGCAGGGCATACCGATTCCTATTTGTCGAGCCAGATCGAGGCCATGTCCATGTTGATGTAGTGGCTCGGGCTGATCTTGAAACCTTTCACATAGGACGGGTACGGAATGATCCGGTTCCACCACAGCACTTTGGTAGCGTGCGCTTGGGTGTCCATGACCCATTTCTCGAACGCGTTCATGTCGGCGTGCTGCTTCGCCGGGTCGGATTCGTGCAGCATCTTGTTGTAGAGCTCGACCTCCTGCGGGTCCTCGTAATAGCCGTAGTTTTCCGAGCTGATCGAGGTCGGCAGATAGGGCTGCACGTCGAGCAGCGGGTTCACCGTGGCATGGCAGATCGGGTAGTGCACGGCGCTGAACTCGCCCGACCGCATCGCCGCGAACCAAGGCCCGCTCGGCACCACCTTCTGTGTCACATGCACGCCGATCTTGCTCCACTGGTCGACGAGCCAGATGCCGACATATTTGTAGGGTTGATCGACATCGCGGTTCAGCAGCTCGAAGGTCAGATTCTCGGCGCCGGCTTCCTTCAACAGGCGCTTTGCCTCTTCGCGCGACTTGTTGATGTCGGGCCAGAAGCCGGCGACCTCATGCAGCGCCTCTTTGTCCATTGCCAGCGGCGATTCCGGAAAGACGATGCCGCCGACCGCCTTGACGATCGCGATCTTCGACAATGCCGGAGCGCCGCCCCAGCGATCGATCGCCAATGACAACGCGCGCCGAACACGCACGTCGTCGAACGGCTTTTTCTTGTGGTTGAAGAAGAGGTCGCTGCCGCAGTTCCAGACGCTCTCCTGCACCTGGATCTTGTCGCCGAGCGCCTTCTTCAAATCGTCGACCGCCGAGGGCGGCAGACCACGAAATTCCATTTGCGCGCGGTCGCTGCGCATCGCATCGATCCGCGTCGCCTGTTTCGGCGCCAGGATGGCGACGATCGCATCAAGATAGGGCTTGCCCTTGTGATAGTAGTCGGGGTTGCGCTCGCCCTTGATCGACTGGCCGGCCTCGTAGCTGACGAATTTGAACGGGCCGGAGCCGAGAACGTTGTGCTCGTACCAATGCGGGTCCTTGTCGAGCTGCGCCTTCTTGTAGATGAAGGCGAACGGGTCGGCGAGCGCCGGGATGAAGGCGCCGGTGGCGAATTTCAGGTGAAAAACCACCGTTTGCGGATCGGGAGCGTCGATCTTGTCCACCATCTCATAAAAGCTTTTGCGTGCGCTGAACACGCCCTCTGTCGGAAACGCGATCTCGTTCCAGCTCGCCGCCACGTCGGCGGCGGTCAGCGGCGCGCCGTCATGCCATTTGACACCGTCGCGGATCTTGAAGGTGTAGGTCTTGCCGTCATCGGTTGGCTTCGGCATTTCAGTGCATAGATCGCACACGAAATCGGTGGTCGAGGCCGGATTGTCCGGGTTGACCCGGATCAGGACGCTGTAATAGGGCGCCACCGCCTGCACCGTCGCGTAGGTCTGCTCGCGATGACCGTCGAAGCTAGGCGGCGCGTCGGCCGGGATCAGATAAGTGAAGGTACCGCCATGCTTCGGCGTGTCGTCCGCCGAGGCCGGCGAAATCGCAGCGATCAGCGCGATCGCCGCCGCCGTACCCATGATCGAGCCGCGCAACGTCATCGTCTCCTCCTTCTCGTTTCGTATTTTGCCGCTTCGGTCAGTTGACCACAGCGCAGGCGACCCAATGGCCCGGCCGTACTTCACGCAATTCCGGCCGCGCCGCCTTGCATTCCGTCACCGCAACCGGGCAGCGCGGGTGAAAGACGCAGCCGGAGGGCGGGTTGATCGGGCTCGGCACCTCGCCGGCAAGCGGCCGCACGGCGCGACCGGCCTCGACCGTTGGGTCCGGCACCGGCACCGCGGCGAGCAGCGCTTGCGTATAGGGATGCAGCGGGTTGTCGAACAATTCGTCGCAGTCGGCGAGTTCGACGACACGGCCGAGATACATCACTGCGACTCGCTGACACAGATGCCTCACGACGGACAGATCGTGCGCGATGAACAGGTAGGTCAGATTGAACTTTTCGCGTAGGTCCTCGAGCAGGTTGATGATCTGCGCCTGGATCGACACGTCGAGCGCCGACACCGCCTCGTCGCAGACGATAAATTCGGGGTCGAGCGCCAACGCGCGGGCGATGCCGACGCGCTGCCTCTGCCCACCCGACATCTCGTGCGGGTAGCGGTCGGCAAAATTGGGGTTGAGGCCGCAGACCGACAGCAATTCCTTAACCCGCCCATTGCGGCGACCGCTGTCGGGCTGGATGCCGTGCACCTTCATCGGCTCGGCGATGATCTCGCCGACCTTCATGCGCGGGTTCAGCGAGCTGTACGGGTCCTGGAAGATGACTTGGATGCGCCGGCGCAACGCCACCAAATCCCGGCGGCCGAGCTTGGCGATATCGACACCGTCATAGCGGATCTCGCCGGAGGTCGGCGTCTCGAGCCGCAGGATGCAGCGCCCGGTCGTGGTCTTGCCGCAGCCGCTTTCGCCGACGAGGCCCAGCGTCTCGCCGCGCTGGATCGTCAGGTCGATGCCGTCCACCGCCTTCACCTGGCCGATCTGGCGGCGCATCACGATCCCCTCGGTGATCGGGAAATGCATGTGCAGCCCGCGCACTTCGAGCAGCGGCGCGAGTACCTCGCCGGCGATGCTCATGCCGCGCGGCCCGCATCGAGTTCGTTGGCGCGATAGCAGGCAGCGGACTGGCCCGGCGCGCCGGCCGGCTCCAGCGGTGGCGGAGCCGTGCTACAGCGCTCGACCGCGAAGCGGCAGCGGGGCTGGAACGAGCAGCCGCGGCCAAGCCGGGTCAGATCGGGCGGCTGACCCTCGATCGGGTCGAGCCGGGCCTGCCGCGGCCGATCGAGCCGCGGCACCGAGCGCAACAGCGCGATGGTGTAGGGGTGGTGCGGGTCATGATAGATGGCCGCGGCGCTGCCGCTCTCGACGATGCGGCCGGCGTACATGACATTGACGCGCCGGGCATAGCGGGCGACGACGCCGAGATTGTGGGTGATGATGATCAGCGCGACGCCAAGTCGCCGCGTCAATTCCTGCATGAGCTCCAGAATTTGTGCCTGGATCGTCACGTCGAGCGCGGTCGTCGGCTCGTCGGCGATGATCAGCTTCGGGTCGCAGGCCAGTGCGATCGCGATCATCACCCGCTGCCGCATGCCGCCCGACAATTGATGGGGATACTGCTTCAGGCGGCGCTCGGCGTCGGCGATGCCGACGAGGCCGAGCAATTCGACCGCCCGCTTCTGCGCCGCGGCCGGCTCGGCGCCACGGTGCTGCTCGATCGTCTCGGTGATTTGGCGGCCGATCGTCAGCACCGGGTTCAGCGAGGTCATCGGCTCCTGGAACACCATGCCGATGTCGCCGCCGCGGACTTGGCGCATCTCGTCCTCGGAGAGGCCGAGCAGGTCGCGGCCGTTGAAGAGGATTTCGCCGGCGGTAACGCGGCCGGGCGGGTCCGGGATCAAACGAAGGATCGACAGCGCCCCGACCGATTTGCCGGAGCCGCTCTCACCGACGACGGCGACGATCTCGCCGGGATCGACCGTGTAGGAGATACCGTCGACCGCGCGCACGACGCCGGCGCCGGTACGGAACTCGGTATGAAGGTTCCTCACGTCCAACAGCGGCGGCACCGGCACTTTCCTCCCGGGATTTCCCGATAACGCGCGGAAATCCTTTGCTTGGCGAAGGTTGGTAGCGGCGGCGGCAGGGTTAGTCAATGCCACCTTGGTGGCCATTGCGCCGGCTGCTGCTGGACAGGCGCAGTGCCGCCGCCTCCCCCGACTGCGTCCGGTGTGAACGGGCTCACAGCGATGAGGCCGGCGCTGGCCCATTATTTGCGCCGGTCGCCTGATCCGAACATCGCGCTCCCATAAGAAGGCGAGGCAAGATGGACCACCTGTCCATGTTGTTCACGGCGATACCGATCGTCGGCGGTTTCGTGCTGGAACGCGCCGAGGACATTGGCCATTGGCCGATACGCAAGGTGCGGCGGGCCCCTCCCCTGTGGCTGGCCGTCCTGGTCCTGATGCTTCTGGCCATCGCCTCGATAGCCGCCGCTCTGCTATATCCGGATGCTCTTGAGCCCGCCTACTTCTGATGCGGGGCAAAACCGGGAGGACGCGCATGGCGCTGACGATCAGGCCGCTTCATCCTGACATCGGCGCCGAGATCGCGGGGTTCGATACCAGCCGGCCGATCGAGCCGGCGGCACTCACCGAACTGTGGCTGGCGATCGATCGCTGGGCCGTGCTCGTATTGCCCGACCAGCAGCTCAGCGACGAGCAGCTGCGCGCCTTTGCCGGGCGGTTCGGCGCCCTCGAAATCGGCCGCTCCGCCGCCCGACCCGGGCGCCGCCGGCTGGCGCTGCCCGAGATCGGCGACATCTCGAACCTCGACGAGGACAACCGCATCCGCGCCCGGGACGACAAGAAGCGGCTCGACAGCCTCGGCAACCGGCTATGGCACACCGATGCGTCGTACATGCCGGTACCAGTCGTGCTCGGGATGCTGTTCGCGGTCGACGTGCCGCCGCCATCGCCATTCGGCGCCGGCGAAACCGAATTCGCCGACATGCGCGCCGCCTATGACGCGCTGTCGGAGGCGCAGAAAGCGGTCGTCGATCCGCTCGTCGTCGAGCACGACGTGTTCTGGTCGCGCGGCCAGATCGGCTTCACCGAATTCGCGCCGGGCGAGCGCGAGCAATACCCGCCGTCACGGCAGAAGCTGGTACGCCGGCACCCGGGCTCGGGCCGCAAGGGTCTGTACCTGTCGGCGCATGGGTCGCACATCGTCGGCTGGCCTGTTCCCGAAGGGCGGCTGCTGCTCCGCGACCTGGAGGAGCATGCGACGCAGCGACGCTTCGTCTACAGCCACAAATGGCGCCAAGGCGATTTGGTCATCTGGGACAATCGCGACACGATGCATCGCGGCCGGCCGCACGACGAAAGCAAGCCACGCGATTTGCGCCGGGCAACGACGCTCGATATCGGCTCGACCCTGGACGAGGCGGCCTGACCGCGACCGCTGTCCCGTCAGCCGATGCCGGCCAGCGCCTCCCAGCCTTCGAGACCGAGGCGTTCGAGGGCCGGGAAGCGGCCCTTGTAGGCCATCTTCGGCGCCGCTGCGATCCAATAGCCGAGATAGACGTAGGGCAGGCCGCGCCGCTGGCATTCCTCGACCAGCCACAGAATGCTCCAGGTGCCGAGGCTCTGCCGCTCGGCGGCGGGATCGTAGAAGCTATAGACTGCCGACAGCCCGTCATCGAGGCGATCGAGCAGGGTTGCCGCGATCAGCCGCCCCTCCTCGTCGCGGAATTCGACGGTGGCGGTGCGCACCGGCGTGTCCTCGACCATCGCGCGATAGTCGGCATAGCTCATCGCCGCCATCTCGCTGTCGCAATGGCGCGAGCGCTGGTACGCCTGGAACAGGCGGAACTGCTCGGGAGTCGCCCGCGCCGGCGTCAGCTCGCCGGACAGGGCGCGGTTGAGGCTGCGAACGCGCCGGGTCGAGCGGCTATGCGCGAATCGCGCGACCGCGATGCGCACCGGGACGCAGGCGGCACAGGCGCCGCAGGCCGGGCGATAGGCGAAGCGGTGGCTGCGTCGAAAGCCGGCCCGCGACAGCTCGTCGTAGAACGACGCCGCCTCGCCTCCGGCCAGTTCGACGATAAGTTTGCGCTCGGCCCGGCCCGCAATGTAGGGGCAGGGAACCGCGGCGGTGGCAAAGAACTGCTCGCCAGGCGCGGTCAGATCGAGGGCGTGCAGCGAACGCAGGCGGGTGCGCGGGCGCTCCAGCTTCGGTCCGCTGCCGCGCGACCCGATCTCCATTCCCCCTCCGCGACAAGGGCGCCGCTCCGGCGCCGGCATGGAATACGTAAATCGAGGATGCCAGAGCGCCGCGACCGAGACAACGGCGCCAAACGGCCGCGCCCCACCGGAGACGAGGCTTGGCCCCAGGCTCAGGCGAAGGCGCGCCGGAAGGACTGCGCCACCGCGCGCTGCGCGATCATCGCGTCATCCACATTCGGCACCATGCCGAAGAAGGCATGGATCATGCCGGGGTAGTCGCGATACTCAACCGCGACCCCGGCGTGCCGCAAGGCCTCGGCGTAGGCTTTCCCCTCGTCGTGCAACACGTCGCATTCGGCGGCGACGACGATTGCCGGCGAGACCCCGGCAAGACTGGTCGCGAGGATCGGCGAGGCGTGCCAATCGTCGGCATCGGCAGGGCTGCGCAGGTAGTGGTCGCGGAACCACAACATCGCGCCGCGGGTCAGAATGCCGTAGCCGGTCGCGAATCTGTCGTAGCTGTCGCTGGCGCAACGGTAATCGGTCACCGGATAGACCAGCGATTGCAGCCGCAGCGCCGGCCCGCCGGCATCGCGCGCCATCAGCGCGACGACCGCGGCGAGGTTCGCCCCGGCGCTGTCGCCGTGGACCCCGAGCCTCGCCGGATCGGCGCCGAGCGCACCGGCATGGGCGTGCAGCCATTCCAGTGCAGCAAATGAATCCTCGACCGCGGCCGGAAAGCGGTGCTCCGGCGCCATTCGGTAATTGACCGAGGTAACCAGCGCACCGGCGCCAGCGCAGAGATTGCGGGCGATCAGATCATGCGTGTCGAGGCTGCCGATCACGTGGCCGCCGCCGTGGTAGTAGGCGATTGCTGGCACCGGACCGGGCTCGCTCGGCCAGTACAGACGCAGCCGGATCGGACCCGCCGGACCGGGAATGCTCCGCTCCTCGATGCGGGCGACAGGCAGCGGCTCGGCCTTGCGCGCCCGCGCGGTCGCCTCCATCTGGGCGCGCGCCTCGGGCGGCGTCATCGCCTCGATCGGGCGCAGCCCGGCCGCCGCCTGCATCTTTAGGACCTCGACGATCTGCGGGTGGAGGGTGGGCATGCCTTCTCCTCACATCGGGAACCGAGCCGCACTTTAACGCGAGCAGTGGGGGAGCGCGATTTTGGCTTCAAGCCGCGAGGCCGGCGTGCGATCCTGGCTTATTCAACCCGGCTCTGGGAGCGAATGATGGCGAAATACATGCTGGTCAGCTTCAAGACCTGCCCGTGGGTACAGCGCTCGGCGATCCTCTTGCGCGAGAAGGACACCCCGTTCGAGTTCCGCCACATCGAGCCGGACAACCGGCCCGACTGGTCCTGGCGATCTCGCCACACAAAAAGGTGCCAGTGATCCGCATCGACGACAAGGAATCGCTGTTCGAATCGAGTGCGATCAACGAATACCTCGACGAGACGATCTCGCCGCGGCTGCACCCGGAAGACCCGATCGAGCGCGCGATCAACCGGGCCTGGACCGATTACGTGCCGACCTTCGCCTCGTCGGTGACCGGCTGCGCCTATGCCGCAACGAAGGAGGATTACGAGAAGGCCATCGCCAAGATCCCGGAGGCGTTCGACCGGCTCGAAAAGCCGCTCGAGAAGCAAGGTGCGGGCCCGTTCTTCAACGGCGTCAAATACTCGCTGGTCGATGCTGCATATGCGCCGTTCCTGCAGCGCTACCTGTTTCTCGACCGGATCAAGCCGATCGGCCAACTCGAAAAATTCCCGCGGCTGAAGGCCTGGACCGAGGCGCTAATGGCGCGGCCCTCGACGCACTCGTTCCCGCCGGCCGAGTTCGAAGCGATGTACCGTACCAACGTCAAGCGTCGGAACTCCTACGTTTCGCAATTCATCGAGCCGGAACCCGCCGCGGCGGAGTAACCGATCTGTCCGTCATTCCGGGGACGTCGCACCACGCGCCACCGGGGTGGTGGCCTCGCAATGCCGGGCTGGGACTTAGGTGCCGTTTATCCACGCGTCTGCCGGTGTCACGGTGATCTGGATTGGCGCGTATTGGCGCATCGTATCGATCGCGGCGTCGACCTCCGCTTCATCGTCGGCGTGGACAAACACGCAAGTCTCGCCGTTGTGAATGAACGGGGCATAGGTCTCCCGGACAGTCCCCAGCAGCAGCGGGTCCACCTCGAGCGCTGTGATTTCCGGCTCCATGTAGGACGGCAGCGGCGCCGTGTCGTGCAGCACGATGACGGCGATCTCGGAGGGGGGCGTGCCGTCGGTCACCAGCCGGTTGCGCACGTCCTCGGCGATGCCCCGCGCTTCGAACAGCCCGACCACAATCTTCTCGACCATGCCTCTATCCTCGCCTGCCAATTCGCATGTCTGTTCAACGTGGCTGGCGCGCGCCGGTTCAACGCCGAACGGGTGGGTATCGGAAACCTCTTGCGGATGGACGGCATTAACGGCGCATCGTTTGATGCCTCAATTAATGCTTGTTCGGATGGAAGGGAGTGCTTTATGCGCACGACGCTGGCGCTCGATGACGAGTTTGATCGAGAAGGCACAGGCCTATACCGGGTTCGGGAGAAATCGGCGCTCGTCCGCGAGGCTCTCAAAGCATTGATCGAGCGCGAGAGCGCGCGCCGGCTGGCGCGCCTCGGCGGTACCGAAACCTAATTTGAAGGTGGCTCCGCACAGGCGGCCGAGCGGGCGGTGATCCCAGTCGATTGCGTTTGGCGCCCGCGGGGTGGGGCTGACAGCGGGCCGCGACCTTTTTCATCGTGCCGCGTTGGCGGCTTCGCTGCGGCACGCTATCTGTACCCCGATGGTGCCGACCGCGCGGATGTTTGCCGGGTTCGTCCTGATCGCGAGCGCAATCGTGCTCGGCGCGGCGCTGGCGTCGCAGTATGTCGGCGGGCTCGAACCTTGCGAATTGTGCCTGCTGCAACGCTGGCCGTGGACCGCGGCGATCGCGATCTGCATCATCGTGCTGTTCGCCGGCGAGCGCGCACCGCTGTTGTGGATCGCGCTGGTGCTGGCCGTTGTCTTTGCGATGGGCAGTGTACTCGCCTTCTACCATGTCGGGGTCGAGCAGCACTGGTATCCCGGGCCCAGCGCCTGCACCGCCAGCGGCAACCGCGCCGCCACGGTCGACCAATTGCGCGAACAGCTGATGCATCAGCAGCGGGTACAATGCGATCAGCCGGCCTGGTCGCTGTTGGGGGTAACGATGGCCGGCTGGAACCTGGTCGCCTCGCTGATCATGACGGCGCTCTGCATCGCCGCCGGCGCTCTGGCACGCGGCCTGAGGCGGCGGGCGGTCTTGGGCCGGCGCACGGCATGAACTCCGCCCCGGAGCGCCCACCCTACCTGCCGGGGGACCGTGCGCCCGAAGTTGAGACGGCGCGGATCATCCGGGTCGACCATGCCGGCGAATACGGCGCGACCCGCATCTATGACGGTCAGCTGGCGGTAATCGGTCGGGGCCGCGCCCGCGACGAAATCCGCCGCATGGGCGAGCAGGAGAAGCGGCACCTCGCAGCCTTCGACCGGCTATTGCCGGAGCGGCGGGTGTGCCCGACCCTGCTGCATCCGCTGTGGCATGTCGCCGGCTTCGTCTTGGGGGCGGCGACCGCGTTCCTTGGCGAGCGGGCGGCGATGGCGTGCACGGTCGCGGTCGAGGAGGTCATCGACGATCATTACCGCGGCCAGGCCGAGCGCCTCGGGACGGCCGACCCGGCGCTGAGCGCGACGATCGTCGAATTCCGCGCCGACGAATTGGCGCACCGCGACACGGCGATCCAGATGGGCGCTGAGGATACGCTCGGCTATGACCTCATCAGCGCCGTCGTCACGGCCGGCTCGCGGGTCGCAATCTGGCTGTCGGAGCGGCTGTAGGGGGACCGCTACTGCTGTTGCCAGAGGCCGCGATGCGCGGCCTGAGCGTCCTGCTCAGCGCTGCGCAGGGTGTCGGAGGCGCCCGCCGCGGCGCGGCCGCCGCCGTTCAGCAACACCGCATGGGACAGGTCGAATGGGCCAATCATGCAGCGATACTGATCGGCGTTGGCATCGACCGGAGTGCATACGACCCGACGGTGGCGCACATAACGGGCAAGCTCACGGGCGAGGTCGCCACTTTGGCCCTCGACGCCGTTCAGACGCACGGTCTTGCCATGAACTTGCAGCGTGCCGGTGTCGAGCACCTTCGGCACGCCGCTGATTACGGCCGCGCTCGCATCCTCCGCCGGCGTCTGGGTCGGCGCGGCCGCAGAACCGCTACCAACATCGGGCGACGCGGTCGGACTTGTTGGTGCGGCCGGGGTGTATGCGGCAACGCGCGGAGCCGGCATCGGCTGCGCCTGCGGCGGGGCCGCGATGATCTGCTCAGCCTTTGCGACGAAGTCGTGCCAGATCTTGGCCGGGAGGTCGCCGCCGGTGACGCCATCCATCGGGCTGTTGTCGTCGTTGCCGCACCAGACGCCGACGACGAGATCGGTGGTGAAGCCGACGAACCAGGCGTCGCGGTAGTCCTGGGTCGTACCGGTCTTGCCAGCGACCCGGCGGCCCGGCAGCTGCGCCGGCTTCCCCGTGCCCTCCTGCACCACCGCTTCCAGCAGGCGCATCAGCCCATTGCGGTCCCAAGGCGGTGGCTCGCGCACGGTATCGGGCCTAGTGTAGAGCGGCTGGCCGGCCGGGCCGATCACGGTGCGGACCAGATACGGCTCGACCGACTTGCTGTCGACCGCGACGGCGTCCATGACCCGCGCCATTTCCATCAGCGTCACCGCATCGGTGCCCAGCGCGATGCTCGGCACCGGGTCGAGCTGTGACTGCACGCCGAGGCTCTTGGCCAGGGCGATGACCTTGTCAGCGCCGACCGTCTGCACCAGCTGGGCCGAGATCGTGTTGATCGACTGGGCGAAGGCAGTGCGTAAGTTGACCGGGCCTTCGTAGTGCCGCTCGTAATCCTTCGGCTGCCAGTCGCCGATCTGGATCGGCTGATCGACCAGCACGCTGTCCGGCGTGAACCCGTTGTTGAGCGCGGCCAGATAGACGATGACCTTGAACAATGAACCGGGCTGGCGGTGCGCCTGGGTCACGCGATTGAACTGGCTCTGCTTGTAGTCGCGGCCGCCGACCATCGCCAGGACCGCGCCGTCGGGCGCCATTGCGACCAGCGCCGCCTGCTCGACATGGCGGCGTGCGCCTTCGCCGTCGAGCCACTGCCCGATCGTCTGTTCCGCCGCCAGCTGCAGCCGTTCGTTCACCGTGGTCGAGACTTTGAGGTCGAGCGGCAGCGCGCCGAGCACGCCCTTGACCTCGCTGTCGGCGGCATCGATGAAATAGTTCTCGCCCGGTTCCGATTCGGGCGGGACGGCCAGCGTCGCCGGATGAGCGTGCAGCTCATCGGCCCTTTTCTTGTCGATATATCCGGCGTCGAGCATCGCCTGGATCACCAAGTCGGCACGCTTTTTTGCGGCGTCGAAATTGCGGTTGGGCGCCAATTGCGAGGGCGCCCGGACCAGCCCCGCCAGCATGACCGACTCGGCAAGGTCAAGCTGGGTCGCCGGTTTGCCGAAATAGCGCTTGCCGGCGGCGTCCGCGCCGTAGGCGCCGGCGCCGAAATAAACCGAATTCAGATACCGGGCGAGGATCTCCTTCTTGCTCAACCGCGATTCGAGCCAGAAGGAGAGCATCGCCTCCTGCACCTTGCGGCGGATCGTGCGCTCCTGGGACAGGTAGCTGACCCGCGCCAGCTGCTGCGTGATCGTGCTGCCGCCTTCGACGGTCCCTCCACCCACTAGGTCGCGCAGGGCGGCTCGGAACATGCCCCGCGGATCGATCGCGCCGTGGTCGAAGAAGCGACGGTCCTCGATCGCGACGACGGCATTGGCGAGGTCAGCCGGCAGCTGGTCGGCGCTGATCTGGTCGCCGTGATAGACGCCGCGCGCCGCCATCGGCCGACCGTCGGCGGAGGCGAACAGCGTCGCCGCCTGCGGCGCATCCGGCGCCGGCGGTTTCGACAGCGGCAGGGTATAGGCGCAGTAGCCGATGAACACGGCCACCGCGATAACCGCCGCCGTGCCGATCACCACGACGCCGAACATCGCCCGCCGGAACGCCTCCCCGATAGTCAAGCCCTCGTCCGGACCGCGCTCGGGGCGCGCCTGGTCCCACCAGCGCCAGCGTGGCAAGCCTGGCTTGCGCGGCGAGCCGAAGCGCCGTGGCGGTTCGGATGGATTGCTGTCGCTCAAGATCCGGCGGCTCGGTTACCGGAGGCCGGCATGCCCCCGGTCAAGGAACGAACGCTGGGCTGGCTCTGTTCCCGCCCGCGACCGTGTCGCTCAGCAGCGGTATTCCAGAATGTCGAGGCCATTGAGGCGGTCGATCAGGTAGACGAGACCGCGCGCCTTGTCGACGAAGACATCGTTCGACTGCACGATCGTCTGGCCGGCGCCGGGCGTCGGCATGAAATGCTCGGCCTCCTCCGGCCGGTAGGGGTTGGAGATGTCGACGGCGCGCAGCCCGCCAGCGAACCAGGTCACCAGGATCATGTTACCGTTGACCGTCTCCTGCGGCTGGTGCGCGCCGAACCAGCAGTTGCGGTTGAACGGCTCGTCATGCGGCACCCGCCAGGTCGCGACCGGCACCGGGTGCTTCTCGTCGGTGATGTCCACCATCCACAGGAAGGCGTTGGGCGACGGGGTCAGCCGGTCGGCGACTTCCTCGTCGGTGACCACCGCCATCCTGCGGCCCATCAATTCGTGCGGGATCGGCAGCACGGTGTGGGTCGGGCACGGATAGGGTGGGCTCCAGTCGAGGCCGCTGATGTATTCCGGATGGCGGATGTCGTCGATGCCGAGGATCACAAACCCGCCATGCCAGTAGCTGGTGTAGAGCCGGTTGCCGCGGCGCAGCGGGTGATGGCAGCGATGCCGCCGCCCCTGCCAGGTCGGAGTCTCGCCGCCGGCGCCCCATTGTCCCGGCATCCACCATTTGGCGATCGCCTCGGGACGGGCCGGGTCGGCGAGGTCGAGGATCACGACGATGTCACCGACATAACCCTCCTCCTCGGACGAAATGTAGGCGTAGCACCCGTCGGAATCGAAGCGGTGCGAGCCCAACGACCGATAGTGGCCGATCTGCCGCGGCTTAGAACGGTCCTTGATATCGTAGACCTTGATGCCACCTTCGAACCCGGACGGGCGATCGCCGGTCGTGGCGCGGTAGAGTTCGTTGTTGACGAGCATCACGTCGCCATGCACCCGCACCTTGTGCGAATGGGTGTGCTCGGGCAGCGAAATCTGGCCGACGATCTCGGGCCGGCGCGGGTCCGACACATCGACGATCGAGGTACCGTGCGGCGGCTTCATATGGCCGACATAGGCGTAATTGCCTTCGGCGACGACCTGCCCGCCGCCGGGAATGTCGAGCTTCGCAAGGTGGTGCAGCAAGCCGGGCATTGGCGGCGTCTCCTCTCGTGACTTCGGCACGATCCTGACCCGAGCCGGTCGATAATTCCAGTCGCGGAGAGTTGCAGGGCGGATAAGCGAAGTGTCATTCTCGGATATCGGGCGGGCGCCGCCGGAAGAGGCGCTTCGCGCTTTTTACCCTACCGGGTGGAGAGGCGATCCGGGAAACTTGCCGCCGAGCTCCCGGCTGCTGATATAGTGCGGTGGGAGATCGGCGGCGGACAGGCTCCTCGCCAACCCGGTCAGGTCCGGAAGGAAGCAGCCGTAACGAGTTTCGGCCTGGGTCGTTCGTCCGGTCTCCTACCTTAAGTCCGCGCCATCGTTGATGCCCGAACCCGCGACACATTACCGGGTGCTCGCCCGCAAGTACCGGCCGCAGACCTTCGCCGAGGTGATCGGGCAGGAGGCGATGGTGCGTACCCTGACCAATGCGATCGCGGTCGGGCGCATCGCACATGCCTTCATCCTGACCGGGGTGCGCGGCGTCGGGAAGACCTCGACGGCGCGAATCATCGCCCGCGCACTGAACTGCGTCGGCGCCGATGGCTCCGGCGGACCGACCGCATCGCCGTGCGGCACCTGCGTTCATTGCACCTCGATCGCCGAGGATCGCCACGTCGATGTCATGGAGATGGATGCGGCCTCGCGCACCGGCGTGGACGACATCCGCGAACTGACTGACGGGGTGCGCTACCGCCCGGTCTCGGCGCGCTTCAAGATCTACATCATCGACGAAGTGCATATGCTGTCAAAGAACGCCTTCAACGCGCTGTTGAAGACGCTCGAAGAGCCGCCGCCCGACGTCAAATTCGTGTTCGCGACGACCGAGATCCACAAGGTGCCGATCACGGTATTGTCTCGCTGCCAGCGCTTTTCGCTGCGCCGGGTGCCGGTCGAGATGCTGGCCGAGCACTATCGCCGCATCGCCGAGGCCGAGGGCGTCACGGTCGAGCCGGCGGCGCTCGGCCTGATCGCCCGCGCCGCCGACGGCTCGGTGCGCGACGGGCTGTCGCTGCTCGACCAGGCGATCGCGCTGTCCGACGGGCCGATCGCCGAGGCCGGCGTGCGCGACATGCTCGGCATCGCCGACCATGGGCTGATCTTCGACCTGTTCGAGACCGTGATGCGCGGCGATGCGGCCGGCGCGCTGAAGCAGCTCGACAATCTGCACCAGGGCGGTGCCGACCCGCTGATGGTTTTGCAGGACCTGGCCGAGCTGACCCATTTCGTGACCCGGCTGAAAGTCGTGGCGGATGCCGGGGTGGGCGATCCGGCCACGGAAGGCGACCGGGCGCGGGCGCAGCCGCTCGCCGACAGACTGGCGATGCCGGTGCTGGCGCGCGCCTGGCAGATGCTGCTGAAGGGGATCGAGGAGGCGCAGCAGGCCTACGCCCCGGCGCAGGCGGCCGAAATGGTGCTGGTGCGCCTCGCCTATGTCGCCGACCTGCCGGCCCCGGCAGAATTGGTCCGCAGCCTCAGCGGCGCCGCGCCGGCCCCGGAACACCGGACCGCGGCCGTCTCACCCGCCACAGCGGTGCCCGGATCAAGTCCGGCGAGGGACAACCGCGGTCCAGCTGCGGCACCGAGCCATGCGATCGAGTTGGGCACCGCCGGCCCGCTGGCCATCGCGGCGCAGCCGATGGCGTCTCAGCCGGCGGCGAGCGCGCAACACGACCCGATGCCGCAGAGCTTTGCCGAGGTGATCGAGCTGTTCGACACGCATCGCGAGGCGCTGCTGCGGTCGCATCTGTGGTCGCATGTTCATCTCGTCACCTTCGAGCCCGGCCGCATCGAGCTCCGTCCGGCCGAGGCGGCGCCGCGCGACTTAGCCAACCGGCTCGGGCAATTGCTCGGCGAATGGACCGGCCAGCGCTGGGTCGTCGCCGTGTCGCAGGCGGAGGGGGCGCCGACCCTGGCCGGGGCGGCGGCGCTACGCGACGGCGAGTTGCGCAGCGAGGTCGCCGCCCATCCGCTGGTGCGCGCGGCGCTCGATGCGTTTCCCGGATCGGTAATTGCCGTGGTGCGCGAGCGTTATGCCGTCAGTGAGCCGGCGGCGGCCGAACCGGCCGCCGAGGATGAACCCGTTGTCGAAGAAGTGGGCGGCGAGACGGCCAGTGAAGAGGACGAAGCATGAAGAATCTCGGCCAGTTGATGAAGCAGGCGCAGCAGATGCAGGCCAAGATGGCCGAGGCGCAGGCGCAGCTCGAATCCGCCGAGGTCAGCGGCGCCGCCGGCGGCGGCATGGTGCAGCTGACCCTGAACGGCAAGGGCGACCTCAAATCGTTGAAGATCGACAAGGGCGCGGTCGATCCCGAGGATGTCGGCATGCTCGAGGACCTGATCGTCGCCGCCTTCAACGACGCCAAACAGAAGGTCGCGCAATTACACGAAAGCGAAATGCAGAAGTTGACCGGCGGCCTCAATCTGCCGGGCGGCATGAAATTGCCGTTTTGAGTGCCGTTAACTAAGCCCCCACCCCAACCCTCCCCCGC
>Ga0102924_1003621_pt1 | contig 16120 bp, 10 predicted proteins | sample PaiPotPPM11metaG_FD_80116 | JGI IMG/M metagenome (GOLD analysis project Ga0102924, IMG submission 80116) | Iron sulfur acid spring bacterial and archeal communities from Banff, Canada, to study Microbial Dark Matter (Phase II) - Paint Pots PPM... ... | reverse complement strand
GGGGGGTAGTGGCGGAATGGCGGGACGGCGCACGCTTGCGGGGTCGGGTGCTCGGCCGGGGGGTCGGCAGGGCCGGGCACCCCGGCACGCTGGAGAACGGCGCCACCGGCCGCGACGTGCGCGCAGCCCCGGCGGGGAGCTGATCCGCCGAGCCGACGTAGCCCGACGCCAGCAGCGCATCCTCCCAGCCCGGCGCGCAGCGTAGCGCGGTCCCCGCGAAAGAGGCCAGGTCAAGGACGGCGCCCGTGGCCGGGTCGAAGAACATGGCCGGCGCATCGTGGCCTCCGGCACCCGGAGGCAGGTACACCTCCGCCGCAGCGCGCCCGATGAGGTCCCGGGCCGGCCGGACCACGATCACGCCGGGGAGCCGGCTGAGCACGTCGTAGAGCGCCGAACCGAGCGCCGGCGGGACAGGAGCCTGGAAGAGCAAGTCGGCCACCGTGGAAAACTCCGAGTCGGCCAGGGAGGATCCCGGCCGATCCGATACCCGGGCCACGGCGGCCAGCAGCCGGCCCGGCGACGTCGGCAGGCTGCTCAGTTCGGCCCAGGTGAGCGTGCGATCGCCGAAGGGAATGCCGGCCGGGATCGGGGGAGCGTCTTTTCCGGCCGCGACCAGCCGTCCGGCAACCCCGTTGCCGACCCAGATGGTGCGCAGGGCCGGATCCTCCAGGCTCCGGCTGGGCACGATGTACTCGGATTCGGTAACGAAATAGAGCCCGTTCCCCGGCGGCTGGCGTGCCGCGGCCGCCGCGGCCTGCCGGAGGGCCATAGCGGCGGGTGATCCGGTCACCGAGCCCGCCGGGGGCGCCGCCGGGCCGGACGTCGTCACGACGACGGCGACCGCGATCAAGGCGGCCGCCGCGACCACCGGGACCCAGAACCAGGGATGCCCGAGAATGGAGCCACGCCGTCCCCAAGCTCCGCGGTCCCCGTCCATCGCGGTCAGCAGCCTGCCCCGGGCCGCGGAGGTCTCGGCGGCCGACGGCCCGCGTGCATCCGCCCGGAAGTAACGCAGCGCGCCCAGTTCGCGCTCGGCGCGGCCCAGGCGGGATCGGACCGCGTCTTCCGGCAGGCCCAGAGTTTCGGCGACCTCCGCGTCTGACATCTCCGCCCACGCGTAGAGCAACAGCACCGGACGCTCCGCATCCGGAATCCACGACAGGATCTGCGCTAGCTCCGGGTCGCTCACCGTGGCGCCGTCCCGGCCGTCCCCCACCGAGAGCCCGGCCGGGTGGATGCCGTGCCGGGCCACGGCCGCCGGCCCGCGCCGCCCGGCGCGCAGGTCATCGCTGAGCAGTTCGTGCACGATGCCGTACAGCCACGTGCGGAGGTCGCTGCCCGCCAGCCGCTGGTCGTCCCGCCGGCCATACGCGGTGACGAAGGTATCCGCGGCCAGGCGGGCGGCCCGCTCGGAGCCTGCCTGCCGTCGCAGGTAGCGGTAGACCTCGGTGTGGTAGCGCTCGAAGACATCGAAGAACGCTTCCGGATCTTTCCGCCAGACGACGATGTCGCTGGGTGGTCGGCGCGACCCCAACGCTGCCTCCGGTATCTATAACTTCAACTCATATAGTGAATTTTACTCATAAATGTAGCGTCCTTGGGGCGGCGTCGCTGGAGGAAGCTTGGCCGGCGTCAGGGGTGCGGGTGGGCGAAGAGAATGGCCAGGAGCGCGGCCAAGGGCGCGATCAGCCAGAAGGCCAGGCCGGCGGCGGGCCAGTCCCGTCGGCCGTCAATGCCACCTCCTCGGCGGGACGTTCTCAGCCTGTTGTATGTCCGAAGCCCGCCGGCCAGTTCACGCGCGCGGAGACCGGCATGACGACGGCTGATACTGCCTACGATGTAGACGGCCTGCGGTCGCGAAAGCGACGCTGGCTCATCCGATACGGTCGCACTACGTGAGGAACGGCGCGGGACCGGCAGCGTGATGATCGCTCCCGCGTCCCGGCCGCGAAGGGACGCTCAGGGATTCGTGGGGATGCGCCGCGACGGGAAGCTAGTGGGTGCCGGCGTCGGCCCGGCCGGGGCCGGTGCCGTCACCGGGGTGCCCCGGGCCGCGGCCGGCCCGGACGCTCTCGCCGACCGGGCCGGGCTGGACAGCGGGCCGGTCGCCGCCCGGCCGGACCGGGTGCCGTGGCTGATCGCGCTGGCGGTGTTCGCGGCGTACGTGCCCATCTCGGTCTTCCGGTACCTGCGGTTCGACCCGACCTCGTGGGACCTGGGCATCTTCACCGAGTACGTCAAGCAGTACGCCGGCCTGCACGCCCCGGTGGTCGACATCCGGGGCGCGGGGTTCAACCTGCTCGGGGATCACTTCCACCCGATCGTCGCGCTGATCGCGCCGTTCTTCCGGCTGTTCCCGACCTCGGTCACGCTGCTTGTGGCCCAGGCGCTGCTGGCCGCGGTGTCCGTGGTCCCGGTCAGCCGCGCGGCCGCTGACCGGCTGGGGACCGGCGCCGGACGCGCGATCGGCGCGGCGTACGGGTTCTCCTGGGGCCTGCAGCAGATGGTGGAGTTCGACTTCCACGAGATCGCGTTCGCCGTCCCGCTGCTCGCCTGCTCGCTGTCGGCGCTGGTCCGCGGGCGGACCCGGGCCGCGGTCCTCTGAGCGCTGCCGCTGGTGTTCGTGAAGGAAGACCAGGGGTTCACGCTCGCGGCCATCGGGATCCTGATGGCCCTGGTCTACAAGGAGCAGATCGCCGGGCTGTTCCTGGCCGCCTGGGGACTGGCCTGGTCGTTCCTGGCCATCATCGTGATCATCCCGCACTTCAACTCCAGCCATCGCTACCTGTACTGGACCGACGGCGGCGCGATCAGCCCGGTCGGCGGTCACCTCTCGCTGGCCGGGCTGATCAGCCAGCTCACCGCCGGATCGTCGACCAAGCTGCCCACGCTGGCCCTGATCTTGCTCCCGACGGTGTTCCTCGCGCTCCGCTCGCCGCTGGTGCTCGCGGTCCTGCCCAGCCTCGCGCTGCGCTTCGTCGGGACCAACAGCGCGTACTGGAGCACCGAGTGGCACTACAACGCGACCGTGATGCCGATCGTGTTCATCGCCGCGATCGACTCGCTGGCCCGGATCCGCGCCGCCCGCACGGCGCGGGAGAGCCGGGCCGGCGAGAACGGGGCGGCGGCGCGCTCCGCCTGGGCCGACGCCGCGCGCGGCGTGACGGGCCGGCTCGCCGCGGCGCTGGAACGGCACGGGCCGGCCATGATGCTGGCCATCGCGGCCGCGCTGGCCTTCCAGTTCCCGCTGAGTGACCTGTGGACCCCGGCGACCTACACCGTCGACCAGCACGTGGCCGCGGCCCGGGCGGCCATGGCGCGGGTGCCGGACGGGGCCCAGGTCGCCACCGACCTCGACCTGCTGGCCCCGCTCGCGGCCCGGACCGACACCTACTGGCTCGGCAACAGCGGAACCAACCCGGCCACCAAGTACGTCGTATTCGACACGGCTAGCACGGACTGGCAGCCGCCGCCGACCAACGTGCTGGCCTTCGTCGAGAGCCTGAACCACGGCGTGCGCTACCGCCAGATCTATGTCAACGATGGCGTGTATGTATTTATCCGGGCGAGCGTGCCGGGCCCAGGCTAGGTTCGTCATCCGCGCCCGCCGGGCCGGGCCCGGGCCAGGCCGGCCCGGGTGCGTCAGGAAGGAGGGTCGTTGGCGCGAGCCCTGCCGGCTACCGCGTCGCCGACCGCGGCCGCCGCGGACGCGCCGCGGGGCCGCGGCCGCCTCGCGCCCGGCCTGATCCTGGCCTGCTATCTGGTGGCGGCGCTGGTCGTGACCTGGCGCCTGTGGGCCGATCCCGCGTCCACCACGATCGCCGGGAACCCGCACGACGCCGACCTGTTCGCCTGGTTCATGCGCTACGACGCCGCGGCGGTGGCGCACGGCCGGCTGCCCGCGCTGGTCACGACGGCCATGAACGCGCCGCAGGGCATCAACATGATGTGGAACACCTCGATGCCGCTGCCCGGCGTGCTGCTCACGCCGGTGACCCTGCTGTTCGGCCCGCAGGCCGCGCTCACCACGCTGACCACGGCCGGCTTCGCGGGCTCGGCGGCCGCGATGTTCCTGGTGCTGCGGCGCTGGCAGGCCAGCACCGCCGCGGCGGCCATCGGCGGAGCGGTCTACGGGTTCTCCCCGGCCCTGCTGCACGCCTCGGTCGGCCACTACAGCACCCAGCTCGCCATCCTCCCCCCGCTGATCATCGATGCGGGCCTGCGGCTGTGCATCCGCTCGCGGGCCCCGGTCCGCGACGGCGTCATCCTCGGCCTGCTCGTCACCGCGCAGCTGTTCACCGGGGAAGAACTGCTGCTGCTCACCGGGATGGCCAGCGTGCTGCTGGCGGTGGTCCTCGCGCTGAGCCGGCCGCGCGTGGTCGCGGCCCGGTGGCGGCCGGCGGCGACCGGGCTCGCGGTCGCGGCCGGGGTCACGGTGCTGCTGGCCGGCTACCCGCTCTGGGTGCAGTTCTTCGGCCCGCTGACTCAGCACGGCAGCGCGTTCACGCCGGATTTCTTCGAGAACGACCTGTCGGGGTTCGTGACCCCGTCGGGCTACCTGCTGTTCCACACCGCCGCCAGCGCCGCGGCCGCCGCGCGGTACCCGGGCGGGGTCTCGGAGTACCTGGCCTTCCTGGGCTGGCCGCTGATCGTCGTCCTGGCCGTCGCCGCGGTGGCCTGCTGGCGGCGGCCGGCCGTCCGCGCCGCCGCCGTGACGCTGCTCGGGCTGGAACTCCTGTCGCTCGGCGGCCATCCGCTGGTGAACGGGACCTACCACACCAGCGTCACCCTGCCCTGGCACTGGCTGGAGGGCCTCCCCGTACTCGGCGCCGCCCTGCCCGACCGGCTGTCGGTCGTGGCCGACGGCGTGGCCGCCGCCCTGCTGGCATTCTCCATCGACCGGGCGCGCCGGCGCCGGGGCATCGAGCCCGGCGGTCATGAGCCCGGGCCCGGTCGCCGAAGGTCGGCGGTGGTCCTGGCGGTCGCGATCCTCGCCTGCCTCCCGCTGGTCCCGGGACCGCTCCCGGCGGCCCGGCCCGCCGCCCTCCCGGCCGGCTGGTCCGCGGCCTTCGCCGCCCTGCGGCTGGCCCCGGGGGCGCGGGTCCTGGTCGTCCCCGTCCCCACCGCCACGCTCACCGAGCCGCTGCGCTGGCAGGCCGACAGCGGGCAGCCGGCCTCTCTGATCGGCGGCTACTTCACCGGCCCCGCCTGGAACGGGCAGGCCTACGTGGACGGCAACGGCCCGACCGCCACCGCCTTGTACCTCGACGCGCTCTGGTCGGGGCAGCACCCCGCCGCCCCGGCGCCCGCACAGGTCCGGGCCGACCTGCACGGCTGGCGGCCGGCCGCCGTGGTGGCCGTCACCCACGCCGGCTCGCCCCTCGCGCGCTATCTGACCGGGCTGTTCGGCCGCCCGCGCGCCGCACCGGGGCGCGTCCTGGCCTGGCGGGTGTGACGAAAAGTTACCGATCAGTAGAATGGGCCGCCCGGCGTACGCTGGCACCCATCCCCGGAACCCGGAGGTAAGCCTTGGTCCTGCGCATCATCGTCGGGCTCGCCGTGACCGCGGTCGCGTTCGCCATCGCCGGCCGGAGGCTGTGGTGGCTGTACCGGCTCGGCCGGACCGGGCAGCCGGCGCCGGAACGGATCCAGGCCGTCCGCGAGCACCCCGGCCGCGACGCCGAGACGCAGCTCACCGAGGTGTTCGGGCAGCGCAAGCTGCTCAAGTGGTCCGTTCCGGGGATCGCGCACTTCCTGACGTTCTGGGGCTTCATCATCCTGTTCCTGACGATCATCGAGGCCTACGGGGACCTGTTCAGCCGCACGTTCGCGATTCCCGGGATCGGGCACTGGACCGCGATCGGCTTCGGCGAGGACCTGTTCGCGGTCGCGGTGCTCGCCGGCATCGCCACGTTCGCGGTCATCCGGCTGCGCACCGACCCGAAGCGGGAGGGCCGCAAGTCACGGTTCGCGGGCTCGCACACCAGGGCCGCCTGGCTCGTGCTGGGCATGATCTTCCTGGTCATCGCCACGCTGCTGATCTACCGGGGCGCGCAGATCAACACCGGGGTGTTCCCGTACCACCACGGCGCGTTCGCCTCGCAGCTCGTCGGGCACTGGCTGGCGCCGCTGGGCCAGGGCGTGAACAGCGTGCTGGAGGCGGTGTTCATCCTGGCCCAGCTCGCGGTGATCATGAGCTTCGTCGTGGTCATCGTGTACTCCAAGCACCTGCACATCGCGTTCGCCCCGCTGAACGTGCTGTTCTCCCGTCGCCCGAACGGGCTGGGCGCGCTGCAGCCCATGCGGTCCGGCGGCCAGGTGCTCGACTTCGAGGAGGCCGACCCCGACACCGACGTCTTCGGCCTGGGCAAGATCGAGGACTTCAGCTGGAAGGGCATGCTGGACATGGCCACCTGCACCGAGTGCGGGCGCTGCCAGTCGCAGTGCCCGGCCTGGGCCACCGGCAAGCCGCTGTCCCCGAAGATGCTCATCCTCGACCTGCGCGATCACGCGCTCGCGACGGCCCCGCACCTGCTGGCCGGGACCGACGAGGCGCGGGAGCACCTGCCCGACGCGGTGAAGGCCGAGGCCGAACGCCCCCTGGTCGGCGACCAGGCCGCGAACGGCGTGATCGACCCCGATGTCCTCTGGTCGTGTACGAACTGCGGGGCCTGCGTGGAGGAGTGCCCGGTCGACATCGAGCACATCGACCACATCACCGGCATGCGCCGGCACCAGGTGCTGATCGAGTCCGCGTTCCCCACCGAGGCGTCCTCGATGCTGAAGAACCTGGAGAACAAGGGCGACCCGTGGGGCATGGGCGAGGCGCGGCGGCTGGAGTGGGCCGAGGGCCTGGACTTCGAGGTGCCGGTCGTGGACGGCCCGATCGGCGAGGACGTCGAGTACCTGTTCTGGGTCGGCTGCGCCGGGGCCCTGGAGGACCGGGCCCGCAAGACTACCCGGTCGATCGCCGAACTACTTTTCGCGGCGGGGGTCTCGTTCGCGGTGCTCGGCCCGGCCGAGACCTGCACCGGGGACCCGGCCCGGCGGATCGGCAACGAGTTCGTGTTCTCGATGCTGGCCCAGCAGAACATCGAGACGCTGAACGAAGCCCGGGCCCGCAAGATCGTGGCGAGCTGCCCGCACTGCTTCAACACGCTCGCCAACGAGTACCCGCAGCTCGGCGGGAACTACGAGGTGATACACCACACCCAGTTGCTGGCCCGGCTGGTGGAAGAAGGCCGGCTCACCCCGGTGACGCCGGTCGCCGAGAAGATCACCTACCACGACCCGTGCTTCCTCGGCCGGCACAACCGGGTCTTCACCGCCCCGCGGGAGATCATGGAGCGGGTGCCCGGGGTCCAGGCCCAGGAGATGCACCGCTGCAAGGAGCGCGGGTTCTGTTGCGGCGCGGGCGGCGCCCGGATGTGGATGGAAGAACGGATCGGCAAGCGGATCAACACCGAGCGGATCGACGAGGCGCTGGGCACCAATCCGGATACGATCTCCACGGGATGCCCGTACTGCCTGGTCATGCTCGGCGACGCGGTCAGCGCGAAGAAGAGCTCCGGCGAGGCGAAGGAATCGCTCGAGGTGGTGGACGTGGCCCAGCTGCTCGCCCGGTCGGTGCGTTCGCCCGCCCCTGACCGTTCCGACTGATCGCGGCAGGCAGCACGGTGGACTCCCGGCGCGCCGAGTCCTTCAGCGACGGCGTGTTCGCGGTCGCGATCACGCTCCTGATCTTCAACCTGCTGCCGATCGGGAGCGGGCCGCTCAGCTACCGGGTGCTGGGCGAAGCCTGGCCGCAGTACGCCGCGTACGCGGTCAGCTTCCTGACCATCGGCATCATGTGGATGAACCACCACACCCTGTTCGGCCATATCCGGCGGATCGACCGGTCGCTGCTCGTGCTCAACCTGCTGCTGCTCATGGGCGTGGTCGCGATCCCGTTTCCTACCGCGCTCGTGGCCGAGCATCTGACCGGCCCGCACAAGTCGGGCGGGTCGGCCGCCGCGGTGGTCTACGGGGCCGTCATGATCGCGATCTCCCTGGCCTACAACGCCATCTGGGAGTACCTGGTCCGGAACGCCGAGGCGCTGGGCTCGGTCAACAGCCGCGCCGCGCTGCGGGCGTCGGTCCCGGGATTCGGGCACGGTCCGGGCCTGGCCGCGAAGATCCCGCGCTGGAGCATCGGCCTGCTCGGCTACCTGGTGGGCGCGCTGGCCGCCGCGTTCTGGTCGGCGGGCGTCGCGCTCGCCATCTATGGCGCGCTCGCGGTCTACTACCTGTTCAACCATCTGCCCGATCCGACCGCCGGGCCCGGGCCTGCGGAGGACGCCGACGCCCCCAATCGTTCATTCGATTGATCTTTTGAACGGCTGCGCGGGCCGTGGACAGTCCGAATTGCCCAGGACGCCGGGAGCAGGCATATAGTCCGGTTATGCCACGAAATCGGAGAATGCCGGTGGCCTTGGTGGTGCTGGCCGCGGGCGTGCTGGTCTCCGCGTGCGGCTCCGGCGGCCCGGGCGGCTCAGGTGGCTCCGGCGGCGCGGGCGGATTCGGCGGCGGGACCGGGCTGACCGCGGCCCTGTCCCGGGTGGCCGACACCGGCAACACCCGCAGCCAGATCTACTACGACCACACCGCGGCCCTGGTGGCCGTGGCCGGGAAGCGGCTGAGCGCCGCAGGCTACTCGACGCTGGTCGGCATGGGGGCTGGCGCCCTGCAGGCCGACGAGCCGCTGCTGCAGAGCCAGGCCGGCATCCAGCTGACCAGCGAGCAGTACGCGATCTCGGCCGGATCGCCGCCCCGGGTCGTGGGCTTCCTGGCCGGCGGCCAGAACGCCGCCCAGGTAACCAGGGACCTGACCAGACAGGGCTGGAAACGGCGCGGGGATCTGCTCGTCATGCTGCCGCTCAACCTGCTGAACTCGCTGGACGGGTCCACCGGCGGAGCACTATCGCTGGTGGAGCCGACGGGCTCGGACGTGATCTACGGCAACCAGCGGGCGGACCTCAGCGAGGCCGAAGCGCCTTCCGGGACGACCCTGGCTCAGGACCCGCTGGTCAGCGCGCTCGCGACCTGTCTCGGCAACGTGGCGGCGGCCGAGATCGTCTCCGGCTACCCGGGCCCGGCGGTCAAGCCGGCCGAGCTGGCCGTCGGAGTCAGCACCCCGGCCAGCAACTCGGCCGCGCCGCACGTCGTGGCCTGCGCGGCCTGGTCCAGCCCGGGCGCGGCGAGCGGGTACGCCGCGAACCTGCGCCGGGCTCTTTCCAGCGGGTCCTCGGTGAGCGCCGGTGAGCGCTGGTCGGCCCTCTTGCGCCACGCGTCGGTCACCAGCATCGGCGGTCGCCAGAACGTGGTCGGGTGGCAGGCCCAGGCTCCGGGCCGCGCCCTAGCGGTATTCCAGCTGATCGACAACGAGGACCTGCCCGCGCTGCCGGACTGCGGCCGCCTGTCGCGCGCCGCGGCCGCGCGCGTCATCGGCTGTTAGTAGGGGCCGCCGGCCGGCCCGGTCCCGGCGCGGGCCGGCAGCCAGATGCGGACCCGGGTGCCGCGGCCGGGCCAGGACTCCAGCGTGGCCTGCCCGCCGTGGGCCCGGGCGATCGCCTGCACGATCGACAGGCCGAGCCCGCTGCCGCCCCCGTCGTCCTCGCGCCGTTCGCCCTGCCGGCGGGCCGAGCCGCCCGCGAGTGCCCCGTTCTCGTCGGCGGCGCGGTGGAACCGGTCGAAGGCCCGCGCGGCGTCCTCGCGGGACATGCCGGGCCCGGAGTCGGCCACCTCGAGCAGCACCCAGCCGACCCCGTCGCCCGCCACCTCGCCGAGCCGGACGGCCACCGGGGAGGTGACCGGCGTGTGCGCCCGGACGTTGCCGAGCAGGTTGGCCAGCACCTGGCGGATCCGGGGCTCGTCGACCACGGCGACCAGCCGCGGCGGGGCCTCGGCCCGCACCGGCCGCTGCGGCTCGACCGCGGCCGCGTCGGCCACCGCGTCGCGCACCACGCCGGCCAGGTCCGTCTCGGTCAGGTCGAGCGAGGAGGTGCGGTCGAGCCGGGCCAGCTCGAGAAGCTCGGCCACGAGCGTGCTCATCCGCTGCGCCTCCTGCTCGATCCGGCGCATCGCGTTGGGCAGCTGCTCCGGGCCGAGCGCGCCTTGCCGGTACAGCTCGGCGTAGCCGCGGATGGTGGTCAGCGGGGTGCGCAGCTCGTGCGAGGCGTCGGCGGCGAACTCGCGGACCTTCTGCTCGGAGCGCAGCCGCGCGCCGAACGCCTGCTGGATCCGGTCCAGCATGGTGTTGATGGCCGACCCGAGCCGGCCGACCTCGGTGCGGTGGTCCGCGTTCGCGACCCGGGCGTTGAGGTCGCCCCGGGAGGTGATCTCGTCGGCCGTGCTGGCCATCTCGTCCAGCGGCTCCAGGCCGCGGCCGATGAGCCAGCTCCCCCCGATCGCCAGCAGCCCGAGCAGCACCCCGCCGGTGATCAGCTCGGCGACGATGATCCCGCCCACCTGGCCGCTCACAGTGTCCGTCGAGTGCGCCACCACGATGAGGTAAGCGCCGTCGGCGGGCACCGTGTAGCCGGCCCCGATCAGCTTGGTGGCCTTGGCGTACCGCCGTGCGGCCCGGAGCTTGTCGCCGTCGGGCAAGGTGATCGCGGCGACCCCCGTGGCGAACTGGTCACGGTACTGCGTCAGGCTCATCTGGCTCATGACGGTGGAGAGCTCGTCGGCCTCGCTGCCGGGGGTGAGCACCAGGACCTGCCGGGTGCGCGTCGAGACGGCCACGGCCAGGTACCCGCCGGAGTTGTCGGCCAGCTGGCGGGCGGTTCGCGTGGACTCGGCGACCAGGTTGTTATTGAACTGGCCGCTCAGCCGGCTGGTCAGCACGGTGGCGGTGACGGCGCCCATGATGAGCAGGAAGATCGCGGTGACGCCGATGAGCAGGATGAGCATGCGCGCGCGCAAGGAGAACCTGCGGGGATGGTCCCGTGCCCGCTCCCGCTCGCGCGCCTCGCCGTCGGCTGCCCCGGTGGTCACCCAGGCCTGGCCTGCCCCGCTCCGGCGGCCGGAGGCTGTAGCCCACCCCGCGCTGGGTGTGGATCATGGGCGGGCCGAGCGGATCAAGCTTGCGGCGCAGGTAGCTGACGTAGGTCTCGACGATCTGGGACTCGCCCGCGTAGTCCCAGCCCCAGACGTTCTCCAGCAGCTGCGCCCGGGTGAGCACCCGCCCCTGGTGCCGCATCAGGTAGGCGAGCAGCCGGAACTCGGTCGGCGACAGCTCGATCGGGACGCCCGCGCGGCGGACGGTCCAGCGGGCCTCGTCGAGTTCCAGGTCCCCCGCACGCAGGGTCTCCCCGTCGCCGCCGGCCGGGTCGCCGTGGCCGCTGCGCGCCGCCCGGCGCAGGACCGCGCGGACCCGCGCCACCAGGGCCTCGACCGAGAACGGCTTCGTGACGTAGTCATCCCCGCCCAGGGCCAGGCCGGTGACGGTGTCCGAGGACGTATCCCGGGCGGTCAGGAAGATCACCGGGACTTCGTTGCCCGTGGCCCGCAGCCGACGACACACCTCGAACCCGTCCATGTCCGGCAGCATCACGTCGAGGACGATCAGGTCGGGGCGGTCGGCGTCCGCCTGCCGCAGCGCGTCCTTCCCGGTGGCTGCGGTGGTCACCGAGCAGCCGTGGAACTTCAGCGCGACCTGGACGAGCTCACGGATGTTCAGCTCGTCGTCCACGACGAGCACCTGAGGGATCTGGTCGTTCTCTGTCATCGGGTATCGGCCTCATTCTCGCGCGCCGGGAGGCGGCCGTGGGCATCAGCCAGGCATTCCGGGCCAAGCCTGGCCCGGAATGCCGTAGAACAGCGTCATCCGCGGTCCCCGCAGGCCGCGGATGACGCTGGCCGGTACCGGAGGGGCCCGGTACCGCTGGCCGTCACCCGGTAGCCGCGCTCGGCGACGGGCTGGGTGACGTGCTGGGTGACGTGCCGGTGGAACTGGGCCGGACCACAATCAGCCGGGCGTCGTAGGTGCTGCCGGTCACCGGGCCGCCCACGAACACCTGGGCGCCGTCGGTCAGCGCGCTGCTGGTGACCTTCTTGTGGTCCTGCCGGACCACCGTGCTGCTCCCGAGGACCCAGGTCCACGTCGTGCCGTCCTTGGCGCCGACGACCACGTCGCTGCCGCTGACCGACTTGACCGTGCCGCGTTCGTAGGCGAGCGTGCGCGTGCCGGTCTTGGTGGCGAAGGTGAACTCACCGTGCAGGCCGCCCAGCAACCGGACCCGCAGCAGGCCGCGGTGGCAGCGCCAGCGGGCGAACCGGGCCGCGCGCGGGTGCCCGGACGCCTTGAGCTTGGCCGCCCGGGTCCGGCACGGGGTGGCCGAGGCTGCGGTGGTCCCGGCGTTGCCGGCAGCGCCGTCGGCCCCGGGCGACGAGGCCGAGTTGAGCATGCTGTTCAGCGCCGCGGCCTGGCCGGTCGGACCCGTGGCGGGCGGGGACGAGCTGCCGCTGGTGGCGGCCAGCACGGTGCCCCCGCCGGCCAGCAGCGCGGCCAGCGCGAGGGCCGCGGTCCACCACAGGGCACGGCCGCGCGGCATCCGGGGGCGTGCGGGGCCGCCGCCGGACCCCGGCGGCCGGCCCCAGCCCGGCCCGACGGGGTCGGACGACCTGCCCCAGGCCTGCTGGCCCCAGGCCGCCCCGGGCTGGCCAGGCTGCCCCGGCTGGCCGGAGGTCGGGGCCCACGCCGCCCCGCGGGGGTCGGCCTGCTGGCCCCAGGCCGCCCCGGGCGGGCTGGCCTGCTGGCCCCACGCCGCCCCGGCTTCGCCCGGACCGCCGGCGGCTCCCGCGGCGGGGCCGAGTTCCTGGGTCGCCCAGAAGTCCTGCGGGTCACCGGTTGGCGGCTGATTCAAGTTGTCCATGGCCACAGCGTGGCCTGGCGGGCTGGGACACGGGGCAGCGGAAGCTGGGAGCTGTCTGGGAACGCCCGCAAAATACGCCCCAGCCGCCCGAGGCGGGCGACCCGCGGGAAGGCTGCGCTACATGCGTTCGGGCACCGGGATGCCGAGCAGGTCCAGGCCGGTCAGCAGCACCCGCAAGGTGAGCGCGGACAGGGCCAGCCTGCTCCGGCGGACCTCCTCGTCGGCCGCCTGCAGCACCGGGCACTGCTCGTAGAACGTGGTGAACGCGCTGGCCGTCTCGAACAGGAACGCGGCCAGCTTGTGTGGCTCGGCCTCCTCGGCCACCTGGGCGACCGCCGCCCCGAAGCCGAGCAGCCGGAGCGCGAGCGCCCGCTCGGCCGCGCCCGCCGGTGCGGACGGCTCCGCGGGATCCTCCGGGGTTAGCCGGATCGGCCCGGTGGCGTCGGCCGGGTCGATGCCGGCGCGGCGGAAGATCGAGCGGATCCGCGCGGTCGCGTACTGCAGGTACGGGCCGGTATTGCCGGTCAGTGCGAGCATCCGGTCGAAGTCGAGCACATAGCCGGAGTCCCGGGCCACCGACAGGTCGGCGTACTTGAGCGCGCCGATGCCGACCGCCTCGGCGATCTGGGCCCGCAGCTCCGGGTCGTCGTAGCGGTCCTTGATGACTTCCTCGGCCCGGCTGACCGCCTCGTCGATGAGGTCAGCTAGCTTGACCGAGCTGCCCGTCCTGGTGCGGAACCGCTTGCGGTCGGCCCCGGTGACCAGGCCGATGGCGGCGTGCTCGGCACTGACCTCGTCCGTCAGCCAGCCCGCCTGCCGGGCGGCGGCGAACACCATCGCGAAGTGCTGGGCCTGCTCGGCCCCGACCACGTAGATGAGCCGGTTCGCGTGCAGGTCACGGATCCGGTACCGGATGGCGGCCATGTCGGTGCTGGCGTAGCCGTAACCGCCGTCGGACTTGCGCAGGATCAGCGGCAGCGGCGCGCCGTCGCGGCCGGTGAACCCGGGCGGGAACACGCACAGTGCGCCGTCGCTGATCACCGCGACCCCGTCGGCCTCCAGCTCGTCGCATACGTCGGCGAGCATCGAGTTGTAGAAGCTTTCCGGGGCCGAGTCGGCGTCGGTGAGCGTCACGCCGAGACGGGCGTAGATGCTGTTGTAGTACTTCTTGGTGTCGTTGATCAGCATGGTCCAGAGGCGCAGCGTCTCCGGGTCTCCGGCCTGCAGCGCGACCACCCGGAGCCGGGACCTCTCGGCGAACGCGGGATCGGCCTTGAACTTGGCGTTGGCCGCCTGGTAGAACGCGTTGATCTCGCCCGCGGCGAGTTGCTCGTTCGCCGACTCTTCGCCCACGTCGAGCAGGTGCTCCAGCAGCATGCCGAACTGGGTGCCCCAGTCCCCGATGTGGTTGGCCCGGATGACGGTGTTGCCCAGGTTCTCCAGGACCCGCACCACCGAGTCGCCCACGATGGTGGTGCGCAGGTGACCGACGTGCATCTCCCGGGCGACGTTCGGCGAGGAGTAGTCGACCACGACCCGCTGGGCGGGGTCCGTGGTCGGGACACCGAGGCGGGGATCAGCGAGCTGCCGCGTGGCCTGGGCGGCGATCCAGTCGTCGCGCAAGGTCAGGTTGACGAACCCCGGGCCGCTCACCTCGGGTGGCGTGATCACCTCGCTGCCGGCGAGCTGGCCGGCGAGATCGGCGGCGACCTCACGCGGGGCCCGGTGCAGCCGCTTGGCCAGCGCCAGCGCGACGTTCGCCTGGTAGTCGGCGAACTGGGACGGCCGGATCACCGGGTCAGCGCCGGAGTACTCCGGCCCGAACGCCGCGGTGAGCGCGCCGCACAGCAGATCCGTCAGCGCCTCCTGCGGATCGGTCATCGGCGCCGCCGCGCCGTTCGGCTCGCTCATGTGTTCCAGCCTATCGGGCCACGTGGTCAGGGACGGCGCAGAAAGTGCCCGCCGCGGGCCGGGCCGAGCCGCTCCTTGATCTTCTCGGCGATCTGCCCGCGGGCCAGGTCGGCGGCCAGCACGCAGGCGGCGGCCACCCCGCGGGCCTTCGCCGAGCCGTGCGCGATCACCACGGTCCCCTCCAGCCCGAGCAGGGCCGCGCCGCCGTAGGTCTCCGCGTCCATCCGGCCGGCCAGCTCACGCAGCCCGCGCCGCTGGAACAGCGCCCCGACCCGCGCCCCCCAGGATCCGGTCAGGGCTTCGGCCACCTGCCGGGCGGCGAACGCGGCGGTCCCCTCGAGCGTCTTGAGGGCCACGTTCCCCGTGAAACCGTCGGTGACCACCACGTCGACCTGGCCGGTGAGCAGGTCGCCGCCCTCGATGTTGCCGGCGAAGCTGATCGGCCGGCCGCCGTGCTGCGGTTCGGCGTCCAGCAGCTCGTAGGCCCGCCGGGCCAGCTTGTTGCCCTTGCCGGGCTCGGCGCCGATCGTGAGCAGCCCGACCCTGGGCTCGGAGATCCCGTAGGCGGTCTGCGCGTACGCCACCCCGAGCTGCGCGAACTGAACGAGCATCTCCGGTTTGGGATCGGCGATGGCCCCCGCGTCCAGCAGCAGCGTGGGCCCGGGCCGGGTTGGGAGCACCACCGCCAGGGCCGGGCGCAGCACCCCGGCCAGCGGCCGCAGCCGCAGCCTGGCCGTGGCCACCACGCCCCCGGTGGACCCCGCCGACACCACCGCACCGGCCTCGCCCCGCCGGACGAGCTGGCAGGCCACCGCGATGCTCGACCGGGGACGGCGCCAGCTCGCGAGCGCGCCCTCGTGCATCGCGACCAGGTCCTCGGCGGGCACGATCCGGACCTCGGCCTGGGCCCCGTGCCGGGCCAGCAGCGGGCGCAGCTGCCCGGGCCGGCCGGTCAGCAGCACCCGGATGCCCTGGTCCCGCGCGGCCGAAACCGCCCCCGCGACGATCTCGGCGGGCGCGTGATCACCGCCCATGGCGTCCACGGCCACCAGTCCCCGCGGGGCATCGCCGCCCGGCGGCACCTCACCGTGCGGCGCGCCGCCGTCGGCGCCCGACAGGTCCGCGGCGCGGCTCAGGGGGCCACCGATCGCCCTGACCGGCGCCCGGGCGCTCGCCCGGAGACGTGGCCCCCCGCCGCGGATCGCGGCGGCATGGCGGTGCCGCACATGCGGCAAGCTTCTCACCGCGGGATATGCGCTGCATCGCCGGCACTACCGGTAGAACCCCTCACGCGC
>Ga0102924_1003620_pt1 | contig 16124 bp, 14 predicted proteins | sample PaiPotPPM11metaG_FD_80116 | JGI IMG/M metagenome (GOLD analysis project Ga0102924, IMG submission 80116) | Iron sulfur acid spring bacterial and archeal communities from Banff, Canada, to study Microbial Dark Matter (Phase II) - Paint Pots PPM... ... | reverse complement strand
GGTGAGGTCGCCAGCCTGACCTTTCGAGCCGAACTCCGCGTAGTCGCTGGTCTTCAGGCGCCCGCCCCACTCTGCCCACCCCTTTGGGTCGAGCGGCGCTTTGAAGTCGGTGTTGAGGAAGATCACGGTGGAGTAGTCGCGCCAGGGGCGGCCGAGCAGGATGTCCTGGGCGCCTGGATCGGCGGTGACGGTGCAGTCGCGGAAGACGTAGCCCGAGTCCTCTGACGGCCGCAGCCGGCTCTGCGCGGTGAGGGTGATGACGGGATGGGCCATCGCATGGATCTCGCAGTGATCGAAGACGGCCTTGGCGTCGCCAAAGATGAAGTCGACGTGACCCTCGATGTAGCAGTCGGCGAAGTACTGGCGCGCAGCGAGGCATGGGCCAGTGTCCGAGGGCGAGTGGCAAGTCTTCGAGTCGGCGTAGAGGGTGTCCTGATAGCCGAGCAGGCGAATGTGGCGAAAGACTTCGCGGTCGCCGATGACACGCAGCGCTACGGCCTGCGAGCCCTCTGCAGTGCGGTCGTGGTGCTTCTCGAAGTCGTTCGCCATGGTGAGGTTTTCGGCGGTGAAATCGTCGCCGGTGACAGTGACGGTGGCAGACTTTCCGGTGCCTCCGGCGGATGCGTGGGTGTTGTCGTAGACGAGGACGACGTCCTCGGGCCGCTTGCCCATGCCGTGCAGCTCGACGCCGTTGGCGGTGATCGCGACGACCTGGCGATACTCGCCGGGCTTGATTTCGATGCGCACGTTGCCGTCGGGAGCAGCGTCGAGGGCCTCCTGCACCGTCTTGAACTGGCCGGAGCCATCGGCGGCTACGACCAGCGTCTTCATGGCCGCAGCGTGCGCCAGTCCAGAGCAGGCCAGCAGGACTGCGACGATCGCAAGAAGGTTGCTGTTTCCACCCGATTTCATGGTCACTCTCTGCAGGAAACAGCATACGCAACACATCGCCGGCCATGCACGTGGACTCGCAAAATGCCGGCACAACGTCACTGACACAGGGGGTTGATCGTTCGTGGATATAATTGCATTGCAACGGGATGGCAGAGCACTTTCAATCAGCCGCGAATCCGCCAGTAAGGTCTGCTGCAAATCACGGAATCTAATTTGTGCCAACGCGAATGGGTGAGGAACTGCCTTTGGACCTGAAATCGGACCGTGGACGAGTGCGCGCTGCGATTCTGATTTACCTGGCGATTTTCGTCGGGCTCAACGTGGCTGTCTGGAGCTGGTTTGCGGTGAACCGGAACACGCTGGGACATCATTTTCCGGTGGGTGACCGGATGCAACGCTTCGGCGACCTGGTGCTTTTTACCGCCAAGGACCAGGTGATGAAAGACCCGCGCCTGCCCAACTACGACCACATTAACGGAACCTTGTTTCCGCGCAACTATCCGCCCTTGTCCGTTCTGCTCTACCTGTTTCTGCTGCAGAAGTGCGCGCCGTACGCAATTCCCGTGTATCTGGTCATCGTACTTGGTGGAGTAGCCCTGGCCTGCACGTTGTTATGGCGAAGAGTGCGGCAATTCGGCGGCTATCGCTGGTATATCGGAGCGGCGATCTTCGCCACGGGGTTGTTCGGCTGGGGAACGGAAGAAACAGTGATCCGCGGCAACATCGAAGGCGTGATGTGGGACGCGGTCTGCCTTGGCGCCGCGTTCTATGCCTGCCGCCGATATAAGGCATCGGCGATGATGTTCGGGGTCGCCAGCTGCCTGAAGCCATACCCTGTGCTTTGGTTTGTGGTGCTGGCGCTGCACCGGAAGTATCGCGAAGTCGCACTAGGGCTGGCGACGGGCGCGATGGTGACGCTTGCCTCGCTGCTGGTGATCGACCGAAACCCGCTGCGGGCTTATCAGTCGATTGGGGGGAAGAGTAATTTCTTCGCCAACTACATCGTGGCGTTCCGTCCGATGGAGGAGATGAAGGGGAACCATTCGCTGCTCGAGTCGATGAAGACGGTCGCCCGGGTAATTCGGTATCACGGGTTTAACTTCCCATTCCTGGAAAGCCTGGTGCGGCCGAACGATCCGCTGGCGTGGAAGCTTTATCACGCTTATCTGCCGATCGCCGCAGTGATCGGGCTGGTGACGCTTTGGGGAGTGTGGAACAAACCGGTGTTGAACCAGATTTTTGCGCTGGCCTGCGTGACCACCGTGCTTCCGCTTGTCTCGGGCGACTACACGCTGAGCGTGCTGCTGGTACCGATGGGGTTCTTCCTGATCTATCTGCTGCAGGACGTGGCAGAAGGCCACACCAACCTCACGCTGGGCAAAATGCTCTGGTTCCTGCTGCCCTGCGCGTGGATTATGGCGACCGAACCGCTGATCACTCTCCACGCGGTCCTCAAGTGCGTTGCGGTTCTGGTACTGATGGGCGCGAGTATTCTCATTCCAATGCCCAGCACGCTGTTCGGCGAGAATCCATCGCACGCAACCTGAAACGCGCCTCAGGTATGCGGCTCGGCGGCGAGTTGCGGCGTCCATTCCGTGTGCTTTGCCTGCGCGGCAGCGACTACGATCACGCCAACCAGCGTGCTTGCCAGAGCGGCCACCTGCGCGTTGCTCATGGTGTGATTGAAGTAGATTTTGGGGTTGATCCGCACGAACTCAACCAGGAAGCGGCCAATGCCGGCCAGCACCAGGTAGACGCCGGTGAGCCAACCCACGGGCCGAGGCTTGCGGCCCAACTGCCAGAGCAGCCAGAACAGCGCGAGCGAGAAGAGCAGTTCGTAGATCGGCGTCGGCTGTACCAGCGCGGTGGGAGGGTTGGGCGGAACGAGCGCGTTCGCCGCCATGTGCACGCCCCAGGGCAGCGTGGTGTTGATACCGTAGTCGCCGTCACCGGCCAGCAGGCAGCCGATGCGGCCCACGCCATAGCCCACGGCGGCGGCTGGAGCGGCGAGGTCGAGCATGCGGATGGCGCCGACCCGCGCGCCTGGTATCGGGCCGGGATCTTCGATGGACTTCCAGCCCGGCCCTTTGAAGCGGGCGCTTTGACCCTGCGCCATCAGGACGGCGATTCCGGCGACCATGCCGCCGAACCACGCGAAGCCGTCGCGGAACCAGCTGAGGAACGCGAGCGCCACGTCGATGGGATGATGCCACCCGGGCCGGCCGATGACGTGGAGCGCCATACGCAGTTCCTGCACGTTCTGGAACTCATGCCAGAGCTTGGCGCCGATGACGCCGGCGACGACGACCAGCGCGACTACGTTCAGCGCATCCGCGTCGACGGCGTTGCGATTGAAGTTCTTGTGGAGAACGATCGTGCCGGCCACAGCAGCCAGCCACAACAGCAGCCCGAACGTGCCAAGGTGTACAGGGCCAATATCCAGATAAGGGTACATAAACCTCGCTTCTATTTAAAGTATATCCACCCAAAGGGCTTACCCGGAATCGCCGGTCGGAAGGGGTTTTGGGGCTCGCCACAAGCCCCCCGCATACGCTACCCTAAAGGCCATGCCGACCAGTACGCCGCTCGCCTTCCCGCCGCTCGAGTTTCCGCCCGCCGCCCAGATGGAGATTCTGGTCTCCCAACAACAGATTGCCGAGCGCGTCGCGGAAATTGGCCGCCAGATCACGGCCGACTACGAGGGTCAGAACACGGGTTACCCGCTGGTGCTGATCGGCGTGCTGAAGGGCGCGGCGATTTTTCTCTCGGACCTGGCTCGTGCGATTCCGATCGACAACACGTTCGATTTCGTCGCGGTGTCCAGTTATGGGCGAGCGCGTGTGTCCTCCGGCGCGGTGAAGCTGATCAAGGACATCGACAACCCGATCGAGGGGCGCCACGTAATCCTGGTGGAAGACATCCTGGACACGGGCCTGACCCTGAGCTACCTGAGAGGGCTGATGCTGCAACACAAGCCCGCCTCCCTGAAGATTGCGACCTGCCTGGATAAACCGAGCCGTCGACTTGTGCCCATCGAGGCAGATTACGTCGGCTTCAAGATTCCCAACCAGTTTGTGATTGGCTACGGAATGGATTATGCCGAGGTGTATCGCAATGTTCCTGACATCCGCCTTTACCCGAACGAAGCGATCCACTAGGGACGGCGACAGTTTAGCAACACAACCGTGGGTCCGCAGCCGGGCCCACCTTTTGCTTTTGCTCCTATGCGTGCGATGACACCCACCATCGACCCAAACCTCGCCGTCGCCCGCCCCGACGCGCTGAAGATGCTGCTGGACGCGTCCGCGCTGCTGCTGGCGCGCGGAGACGTGGCGGCTGTTGTGCCCGGAATCCTGGACCTGGCGAGGCAAGTCATTGACGCTGATGCCTATGCGGTGTGGCGCACGTACGACACTCATACCTGGAAAGTCCTCGCCTCGCACGGGCTCTCTCCTTCGTACCGTACTGAGATTCACACGCCAGTCCCGAGGCCTGCGGTCTTTGAGGCGATTCCCGATGTCGACGACAATCCCGGGCTTCTCGAGCACAGCGAAGCATACCGCGGGGAAGGCATCCGCAGCCTTCTGATTGTTCCGTTGAATCTACAGAATTCTCTTCCCGACGCACCCAACTCCGGCACCATTACGTTCTATTGGCGCACGCGGCGCGACTTCTCCGAAGTGGATATCGCGTTCGCCTCCGCGCTGGCCAACCTGTCGTCCGCCGCGCTGAACCTCGCTGAGTTGAACGAGCAGAACCAGCGCGAAAAAGCGCGACTCGCCTTTCTGGCAGAGGCTTCCACGGCGCTGGCGTCCTCGCTGGACTACGAGACGACGCTGCAACGGGTGGCACACCTGGCCGTCCCACAGATTGCCGATTGGTGCGTGGTGCATATCGTCGACGATGGCGTACCGACGCGCATCGTCATCGCCCACTCCGATCCTGCGATGGTGGAACTCGCCCTGGAGCACAGCCGGCGGTTCCCGGAGAATCTCCTCGAAGACCGGGGCCTCGGACGGGTGCTGCGCACGGGAAAGACCGAGGTGCTGCCCTGGATTACCGACGAGATGATCGACGACGCCCTTGCCGACCCGGAGCAACGCAGCCTGATTCGCGGGCTCAGGATAAGTTCGAGCATCCTGGTGCCGCTGAAGTCGCGAGGCAAAGTGCTGGGCGCGATTCGCATGGTCGCGGCTGGAAGAGACTACAGCTTCAACCACGATGACGTGCAACTGGCGGAGGACCTGGCGCGGCGTGCTGGGACGGCGATTGAGAATGCGCAGCTCCACCGGGCGGTGCTCGACCAGAAGGACCGCCTGAGCCTTGCACATTCTGCAGCGCGGATGGGCACCTGGCACTGGGACCTCCTCAAGCAGCACATGGTTTGGTCGGACGAGTTCAAAGAGCTCCACGGGCTAAGGCACAACGGCGCCTCGACCGCGGGCGCCGGGACAGGACTGATCCACCCCGATGACTTCGACGAAGTTATGCGCGGGGTCAATGAGATGCTCGCCTCCGATGCTGAGTTCCTGTCGGCGGAGCACCGCGCGATGGCAGCAGACGGCCGCGTCTTCTGGGTCCACTCGCGGGGCCGCATCGAACGCGACGCCGGCGGCAAACCGATTGCGATCGTCGGCATCACCATGGACGTGACCGATCGTCATGACGCAGAGGATGCGCTACGGCGCACGGAAAAGCTTGCGGCCGCCGGCCGGCTGGCGGCGACGGTGGCGCACGAGATCAACAACCCGTTGGAATCCATCGTCAACCTGGTCTACCTTTCGCGGCACACTCCACACCTGCCGCAGGAGGCGGCCGGCTTCCTGGCGACGGCAGACGAAGAGCTGATGCGCATTGCACAGATCGTCCGGCAGACGCTCGGCTTCTATCGCGAGTCGGTGGATCCGCGCACCAGCAATATCTGCCAGATTGTTTCCGAGACTCTCTCCGCGTATCGCCAGCGCATCCAGAGCCGATTGCTCACCTGTGAAACGGACTTCGATACGGAGCTCTGCGCTCGTGTAATTCCGGGCGAGTTGAAGCAGGTGGTCGCAAACCTGATTGCCAACGCCATTGATGCGACCGATCCCGGAGGCCGCATCGGCGTCTCGGTGAAGCGCGGTGAAGAATGTGCCTCCATCACCATCAGCGATACCGGCTCGGGAATTGAGGAGGCGCACAGGGCGCGCTTGTTCGAACCGTTCTTCACAACCAAGGCCGATGTCGGCACCGGGCTGGGACTGTGGGTCACGAAAGGCATCATAGAGAAGCAGCGGGGCACGATCTCGGTGTCCAGCTCAACCGACCTCGCGGCTCACGGCACAGCCATCACCGTGACGCTGCCGCTGGCCTAGACCAGCCCTCCAGAGACAACCTTGCCTTTCCAGAATGCATCCGCCTACCCGGCGACGACAGGTGTTGAGCCAGTCGCAACACGCCTATGATAGAAAGTGGCAGGCCCGACGGCCGGCAGGAGTACCGCAAACGAAGATGATTACCACGCAGCCTCTCTCGATCGCTGAACCATCGCATTTTGACGCCACAGCCTTTGCTACCCATGCACTCTCTTCTGCCGCTGCGCTGGCGGCGGTCATGGACCACACCCTGTCAAAGCCCGAAGCGACGCGGGCGCAGGTAATCCGCTTGTGCCACGAGGCCGCGGAACATCGCTTCGCATCCGTCCTGGTCAACCCGACGTGGGTGGGAATCGCTGCGGAGACGTTGGCCGGCACCGGCGTCCCGGTGGGTGTCGTGGTCGGCTTTCCGCTGGGCGCGTCGCTGTCGGCCTCCAAATGCGACGAGACCAAGCGCGTGCTGAAACTCGGCGCACACGATGTGGATATGGTGATGAACATCGGCCTGCTGAAATCCGGCACCAAGGAGGACTTTGAGGCGGTGAAGCAGGATATACGCGGCGTGGTCGAAGTAGCTCATGGGGCGGGTGCGATCGTAAAAGTGATCCTGGAGACGTGCCTGCTTACGTTTGAGGAGAAGCTGCGGGCTACGGAATTGGCGCTTGCGGCCGGCGCCGACTTTATCAAGACCAGCACCGGATTCTCGTCGGGAGGCGCTACCGTCGACGACATTACGCTGATCCGCGGTGTCACCGGAACGCGCGCGGGCGTGAAGGCCTCGGGTGGGATTCGCTCGCTGGCGGATGCCTCCGCGATGCTGCATGCGGGAGCGACGCGGCTCGGAGTCAGCGCGAGTGTGAAGATTGTTGCGGAGCTTGCGGGACACGCTCCGGCGCCGGGTCGCTTCTAGCTACAGAACTCGCAGCACGACCAGGGTCTCGTCATCGAAATGGGCTGTGCCGGACTGGAAGGCGTTGACTTCGGCGAGAATTGCGTCCACCGTGGCCTGGGCGGAGTTGCAGGCGGATGGGTGTTGCCGCAGCACTTCCGACAAGCGATCGGCGCCGAACATCTCGCCGGCAGCGTTCTCCGCGTCCACGATACCGTCGGAGAAGAAGACCAGCACGTCGCCGGGCTTCGTTTCGATCGTTTGCTCGTCGTACTGCGCGTCCGGGAAGAGGCCGAGCGGAAAGCCCTCGACTTCAATTGTCTTTACGTTGAAGCCGTCCTCGGGGACGCAATCCTTGACAGTATCCTTGCTCCCTCGCTTGACTGCGGGAGCGGGCATTCCTGTAACTGAATTGGTGACATATACCGGCTGTACCGAACCGGCATTCGCAATCTGCAGCGTGCGGGTTTCATCGTTCCACACCGCCATCAGCATGGTCACGTATTGCGAGTCCAGCTTGCGTTCCTGCAACTGGTTGTTCAACTCGAACAGCAGGTCCGCTGGAGCCATGTGCCGGGCCGCGAGCGAGCGCAGAATGCCCGAGACCAGTGCCGCATACAGCGCCGCAGGCGCGGCCTTGCCGGAGACATCGCCCAGCATGACGGCGATGCGCTGGGGCTGCGACGTTTTGTAGAGATCGTTGCCGGCTGTGCCGTAGTCGATGAAGTCGTAGATATCGCCGCCGATGGAGCGGGCGGGCAGGAAGGCAGCCGCGATCTCGGCATGTCGAGGCTGCGGGGGCGCACTGGGGAGCAGGCGGAGCTGCACCTCGCGAGCCATTGCCAGGTCGCGTTCAAGCCGCTGTTCCTCTTCGTGGATGCGCTGGTAGAGCCGCGCGTTCGCAATGGAGATGGCCACCTGCGCAGCCAGCGTGGTGAGAGTGGTCTGGTGGTCCTCATTGTAGTAGTTGACGCGCGTGTGTTCGAGATCGATGACGCCAATGACCTTGCCTTTGTAGATGAGTGGCACGGAAAGCTCGGAGCGCACCTCGGGGTTCGCGACGATGTAGCGCGGGTCCTTGCGTACGTCCGGCACCAGGATGGGCGTGCGCATCTGGGCGGCGTGGCCGATGATTCCCTCGCCGAGCTGCACGTTGTGTTCGCGCGTGATGCGCTCGCCGAAGCGCGAGCTGAAGCGGTGTTCGAAGCGCTGTTGACGGTCGCTCCACAGCAGGATGGTGAACATCTGGAAGTCGATGACGCGCTTCAGCAACTGGCCAATGCGCTCCAGCAGGTCGTCGAGATCGAGAATGCTGGTGATCTCGCGGGAGATTTCGTTGAGCACGGTCAGCGTTTGCGCCTGCCGCGAGACGCGGGTGTAGAGACGCGCGTTCTCTACCGCGATCGCGACGCGGGAGGCAGTGAGTTCCAGCAGGCGCTGATGCTCGGCCGTGAAGTAGGCGCGTGACTCCGACTGGAGATCAATGACCCCGACGACGCGGTTCTTGACGATGAGCGGCACCGCCAGTTCGGACTGGACGTTGGGGTTGGCGTTGATGTAGTTGTCGACGGTGCCCACATCCTCGACGAGGATGGACCGGCGCTCGGCCGCGGCCTGACCTACGATTCCCTTCCCCAGCTTAATGCGCATCCGCTCGACATCGGGCGTGTGGCCGGTCTGGAAGCGCATGCGCAGGTCCTGGGTGCGGTCGTTCACCAGCAGGATGGCGAAGATGCGGTAATCGATGACGGCGCGGACGAGATCGGCCACGCGGTGCATCAGCGTGTTCAGGTCGAGCGTGGTGTTAAGCGCGTCCGCGAGACGCATGAGGAAGTCGAGTTGCAGCGGCTCGAGGCGGATGTTGGGCGTGGCCGGGGCGCCAGGCTCGGAGGTGGTACTGTCTTCGGAAGCACGGACTTGCTCGACCTGCGCGGGCCGGTAGTCGCCCTCAAAGGTCGCTATGCCGGCCTCGGGGTCACTCTCGAATTTGCGGGTGGAGGGCTTCATCCATGGATGATTCTACGCGTCCCCGCGTTGTGGAGAGTTGCGAAACGGAAGTCTCCCTTCAGCGGGATTATTTTCGAAAATTGCGGCTAAGTGATCGCTTCTCTAAGATTGCCGGTTGCCTCTATGATGATCGACATGTCCGTTACCCGGTTCACACGCCGCCATCTGATGAAGTCCGCCATCGCCGCCGCGCCCGCGATGGCACTCTCGCGATTCGTTCACGCCCAGCCCGCGCCCGGGATTCCAATCGCTCCCGGTCCATTCAAGCCTACGTGGGAGTCGCTGCGCAACGGCTACAAAACTCCGGAGTGGTTTCGCGATGCCAAGTTCGGCATCTGGAACCACTGGACGGCGCAGTGCGTGCCGGAGCAAGGCGACTGGTACGCCCGCCGCATGTACCTGCAGGGCGACAAGGACTACGACCACCACCTGAAGACCTACGGCCACCCGTCGAAGATCGGCTGGATGGAGATCAATAATCTCTGGAAGGCCGAACGGTGGGAGCCGGAGAAACTGATGGACCTGTACGTCGCGGCTGGGGCAAAGTACTTCACCACGCTTGCCAACCACCACGACAACTTCGACAACTACAACTCAAAGTTCCATAAGTGGAACTCGGTGAATCTCGGCCCCAGGAAGGACATCGTCGGCACTTACACCAGGGTTGCGCGGGAGCGTGGCCTGCGCGTCGCGGTCACCAATCATGCCTCCCACGCCTGGCATTGGCTGCAGGCGGCCTATGCGTACGACCCGGAAGGTCCGCTGGCCGGCGTGCGCTACGACGCGTACAACCTGACCCTGGCCGACGGCAAGGGCAAATGGTGGGAGGGTTACGATCCGCAGGAACTCTACACCGGGCGGAATCTGGTCATGCCCGACGGCTTCACGACGATCGCGCAGGCCAACGACTGGCATAAAGCGAACGATGCGAAATGGCACGAAGAGATTCCGCCGATGAATCCCAAGCTCGCCGAGAACTGGTTCAACCGCGTCAAGGATCTCGCCGACTCCTACAAGCCGGACCTGGTCTACTTCGACGACAATGAATTGCCCTTTGAGCAGTATGGGCTGGCGTTTGCCTCGCATTATTACAACTCCTCAATCCGCGACAAGGGCCACCTCGACGTGGTCGTCACCGGTAAAGGCCTGCAGTCGGATCACGTCGGTGCGATCACGCTGGATATTGAGCGCGGCAAGGCGCAGGGGATTCTCGCGGCCCCATGGCAGACCGACACCTGCATCGGCGACTGGCACTACAACATTGCCCTGCTGGAGAACCACAAGTACAAAACGCCGAAGTCGGTCATCCATTCGCTGATCGACATTGTCAGCAAGAACGGCAACCTGATGCTGAACATCCCGCTGAAGGGCGATGGCACCATCGACTCGGATGAGCGAGCCTTCCTCGAAGCGATTGCGACGTGGATTCCGAAGCACGGCGAGGCGATCTACGGAACGCGGCCGTTCTCGGTGTTTGGCGAGGGGCCGCCGGACGTCGCCAACAATTCGAACTTCAACGAGAAGAACCAACGAGCCTATACGGCGGAGGACATCCGCTTCACGCAGAAGGGCGACACGCTGTACGCGTTCGCCTTCGTCTGGCCGGGCAATGGCAAATTCACGATCAAGACGCTGGCCAAAGGCTCGGCCGCGCTGCCCAAACCGGTTCAACAGGTCGAGCTGATCGGTGCGGGGCCGGTGCACTTCGCGCACGAGCCTTCCGGCCTGACGCTGACGCTGCCGGAGAAAGCCCCGAACGAGTACGCCTACGCGTTCATCATCCGCACGTAGCGGAGTGCAGCGAACAGGGTGGCAATGAAACGCGGCCCGCGCACCGCTGAGTGGCTAACTCAGGCGGTGCGGCGGCGGCCTGCGGCCAGTTCGCGGACGTGGTTGAGGAAGATGGAGCGCTGCAGCGAGTCGAGCTGCGACGTGTAGGCGGCGATCTCGGCCAGAAACGGATCGGCGGTCAGCACGGCGGTCTCGTCGCGATGACGAGTGTTGGCATCGCGCAGCAGCGAGGCGATGTCCACCTTGAGCGCCCGCGCCAGACGATCCAGCGACGAGAGCGTCGGCATGGCTTTGCCGTTCTCGATCTTCGAGATATAAGTACGGGGCACGCCCATGCGGGCGGCGAGTTGGCGCTGCGAGAGATTGCGGACGTGGCGAAGATCGCGAACAGCGGTTGCGACCTGCAACCCTTCCTGCTTCTCGGCTTGCGAGGCAACCAGAGCGAGTGGGGCCGGCTCGGGCTCGGGGATATCAACCTCGAGGCCCTTGTGGCAACGCCGGCACATGGCGTTGGATGTGCGGAATTGCACAAGATTGCAGTGGTCGCAACGGAGCACTTCCCGTTGTTCGACGGACGCCATCATAGTTGCCATAGGTTGTACATGCGGGCGGATCCAGAGCAAGGACCGCAGCCCATGTCCGATAACTGCAGACTTGGGATGTGCATAGAGTGACACTGGGTAGCCAGAGAGTCAAGGGGTACTGCCTAAGATTCCCAAAGAAACCCGGAAGAAACCCAAAGTGGAACCAGAAGAGTAAACAGGTTCGAGGTTGCTTTCGGCGCGTGTAAGCTGGCAAGGACGGAGGATTCAATGGGAGCGGAGCATTCGCGGGAGCGGGCGCGGGAGTTGCTGGAAGAGTGGACGCAGGGCGAAAGCCTGCGCAAACATGGCATGGCGGTGTCGGTGTGCACCGAGGCGTACGGCGTCAAAGAGGCGGCGCGGTTAGGGCTGGCCGGGGACGAGGCTGCGGAGTTTGTCGCGCTGTATGCGTGCGCGGGACTGCTCCACGATATGGACTATGAACGGCATCCCACGCAGGAGGAGCATCCGTTCGTCGCGGTCGCGATGCTGCGTGAGCAGGGTTGGCCGGAGTCGGTGCTGCAAGCGATCCTGGCCCATGCCGACTACTCGGGCGTGGTGCCGGACACGCATCTCGATCGCGCGTTGTTTGCCTGCGATGAGTTGGCGGGGTTTCTGACGGCGTGCGCGCTGGTGAAGCCGACCAAATCGATCCTTGATGTCGAGGTAAAGGGCGTGCTGAAGAAGATGAAGGATAAGGCGTTCGCGCGGGCGGTGAAGCGCGAGGACATGACAGCCGGCGCCGCGCTGCTGGGGCTCAGCATCGAGGAACACGTAGGAAATTGTGTCGCCGCGATGCAGGCGCGGGCGACGGAATTGGGACTTGCGGGCGGTGCGCCGGCGAGCTAACGAGTCAGCAATTCGGTGGAATCAATCCGCTGGATGCCGGCTTCGTTGAAGGCGAGGTCGGTGGCGTCGACGCTGCCGGGAAGATCGACCGCGCGGGTGGCGTCTTCGATGACAATGCATTCGAAGTCGAGCGCAGTCCCATCGATGGCGGAATGGCGAACGCAAAAGTCGTAGGCCAGGCCGCAGAGGAAGAGGCGCTTCAAGCCGCGCTCGCGGAGGTAGCCGGCCAAACCCGTCGGCGTGAAGTGATCGTTCTCGAGGAAGGCCGAGTAGGAATCGATGTCCTTGCGGAAGCCCTTGCGCAGGATGAGTTCCGCGTGCGGAACGTCGAGCGCGGGATGGAGGGCGGCGCCGGAAGTAGCCTGCACGCAGTGATCCGGCCAGAGCGCCTGCTGGCCGTAGGGCGCGGCGATGGTTTCGCCTGGCAGCGTGCCGGAATGGGCGCTGGCGAAGGAGATGTGGCCGGCGGGGTGCCAATCCTGGGTCAGCAGGACGTGGGCGAATTTCCGCGCGAGTTTATTGACGAGGGGAACAATTTCGTCACCACCCTCGACGGCCAGCGCGCCGCTGGGGCAGAAGTCGTTCTGAAGGTCGATGACAAGCAGGGCGTCGGCAGCGGAATGGAGCACCATGCCTTAGTTTGGCATGGCGAGCCGTTGTCAGACCATCGCCCACTATGTCGTGTATCCGCTCGCGGCGGTGCGGGACGGTTCGGTAGACTGGGTGGATGAACGAAATTACAGAATTGCAGCCGGCCGAGGGGTTGCAGCCGGCCGTGGGCCAGGCGCGGGTGCGGGTGCGCTACGCCGAGACCGATCAGATGGGTGTGGTGTATCACGCAAATTATCTGGTGTGGTTCGAGATTGGACGCGTCGAGCTGATGCGGCAGCGCGGCCTGGACTATGGGAAGCTGGAGGCAGAGGAGGGCTGCGGGATCGCGGTGGTGGAGGCTACGGTCCGGTACAAGCGGCCGGCCCGCTACGACGATGAGTTGATCATCGAGACTACCGTGCTGAAGGTGCGCGGGCCGATCATCCGTTTCGGGTATAAGGTTCTGCGCGTAGAGGATGGGCTGCTGCTGTGCGAAGGCGAGACTGTCCACGTGGTAGTGGGACGGGACATGAAGAGGCGGCATATTCCGAAGAAATATGCAGAAATTCTGAGCGCCGCGGCATCAGATACTTTGTCTGAAATTTCGGACGGAGATGGAGTGCCATGAGTGATGAAACACCAAGAGTTGCGCTGATTACGGGAGCGAACCGAGGCATTGGGCTGGAGACGGCGCGGCAGCTGGGCAAGCTGGGAGTGACCGTGGTGGTGGCCGCGCGCGACCTGGCCAAGGCGGAAGAAGCGGTCGAGGTGCTGCGTGGCATCGGTGTGGACGCACGGCCGTTGAAACTGGACGTGGTGAAGAGAGCCGATCGCGTGGCGGCAACGAAGTTCATCAAGCAGGAGTTCGGCCGGCTGGACATCCTGATCAACAACGCGGCCGTGATGCTGGATTCACGGGACGGGAATGCGACCAGCAAGACGCCGCTGAAGGTTCTCGAGGATACGTTTGCGACGAACTTCTTCGCCGTGGTGGACCTGACGCAGAGGATGCTGCCGCTGCTGCGCAAGAGCAAGGCCGGGCGCATCGTGAACCTGTCGAGCATTCTTGCCTCACAGACGCTGCACGCGACCAAAGGCTCGCCGATTTACGACGTGAAGACGTTTGCGTACGACGCGTCGAAGACGGCGCTGAACTCGTTCACCCTCCACCTGGCGCATGAGTTGCAGAAGACGAAGATCAAGGTGAACTCGGCAGATCCCGGCTGGGTGAAGACGGAGATGGGCGGCGAGGGCGCGCAGCTGGAGATCGTTGATGGCGCGAAAACGAGTGTAGAGTTGGCGACGCTGCCGGACGACGGCCCCACCGGCGGCTACTTCCACATGGGCGAGGCAGTGCCCTGGTGAGTGGGCCGGAGTGCGATCAGGGCTTGGCAGTGCGGGCGGTCTGCCAGGCCTTGGCGTACTTCCAACTGGTGTAGGTCGAGTGGTAGAGGTGGAGTAGCAGGCCCTCGCGTCCGTCGAGGAAGCCGAGCCGGAACACATAATTCCACACAAATGTCAGCTGCGGGATGACGAAGACGTTGCAGACGAACGCAGGCAGCGAGCGGCTGACCTTGCCGGCGGAGACCAGTAGCGTGCAGCCGAGCGTACTGTAGCGATCCATGTGCTCGATGTATGTTTCCAGCGTCGGATATGCATGGTGGATGATGTCGTAGTCGAGCGTGGAGGCTTCGCCGTCGAAGGCCATCGTCTCGTGGACGGGCCGGTTCTCGAAGCGGGGCGCGTGGGTAAAATTCGCGGCCGCGCGGCGGAACAGGCGTAGCTTGGGGTCGGGGTAGAAGCCGCCGTGCTTGATCCACCGGCCGAGGAAGAGATTGCGGCGCTTGATGTAATACGCGTCAGTGGGCGGATTGGTCGGCAGAAGCCGCTTGATCTGTTCCTGCAGCTTGGGGCTGAGTTCCTCGTCGGCGTCGAGCGAGAGGATCCACGTGCCCGTACATTTTTCGATGGCGGAGTTCTTGGAAGCCGAGAACCCCTTCCAGGCCTCGTCATAGACCTTGGCGTTGAAGGACCGCGCGATCTCGACCGTGCGATCGGTAGAAGACGAATCCAGAATCACGACTTCGTCGGCGAACTGCACGCTGGCGAGAGTGCGTGGCAGGTTCGCCTCTTCATTCTTGGTAATGATGGCGACAGAGAGCGTTTGCGGCGCCGACATGGGTGTCATGAGCCTTCCCGTTTGCTCGATCGTGTGCAGCGGTTCGGAGGTTAGGACAGCATGTGCGGGCAAAAGGGGTACAACTTTGGCCCAGGTGTGTCGCAATTTGAGTGCTTACAGCTTTCGACGATCCACAGCTGCAATAAGTCGCAGGTCTGCCGATTTCACAGGTTGCTCGCGTCAAACCTGGCAACGATTTAAGCCGATCACTGATAGTTTAGCGGAACCCACGCGCCAGAACACAGGAAATTGCGCGCAGGTCACTGCAGAGAGATGGAGGAATCGCCGAGGTGCTCGCGCAACAGTCGCTCCGTGAGGGGGATAAGCGCTTCGCCCGTCTTCGGCAAGACGAATGCGTGGGCGGCGTCGGACCACTCCAGTTTGAAGCTGGTAGCCTGCGCGGAGATCCAGACCTGGCGAACAGGCGTGTTGGGTGTGACGACGAACTTGCTGGAGCCGTTCGCGAAGATGATGTTCATGACTCCGTTGTTGTCTTCGAACTCGAAACTGCCGGAGTCGTCTTCGGCGGCGATGAGAGCCTGCTTCAGGGTTTCGAGGGCGTTGTCGGATTCGCGGCGGAAGGTGGCTTCGTCAAGCATGGGTCTAGTGTAGCCGCCATCGATCTGGGGGAGTGCCGCTTCCCTGCCCGGTGCGCTTATCTCGGATGAATGGAGTAGATGACGCCGTCGAGATCATCCGTGAGCAGGAACGTGTCGGGGCCCGTTCGCATCAGGCCGCAGGGGCGTCCTTTGACGACCGGCTTGCCGGTTTGGGTGATGAGGAAGCCGGTGAGGAAATCCTGCGGCTTGCGGCTGGCCGGAGTGAAGCGGACGATGCGATAGCCGGTGCCCACGCGCGGATGGCCCGCGCCGTGTAGTGCCACCAAAAAGCTGTCCTTGAGGATGGGGTTGGCTGCGTCGAAGTACTCGAGGCCGAGTGGAGAACTGTGCGCCGCGAAGGTGGTGTAGGCGGCGGGGACGCGGCTGCAG
>Ga0102924_1003619_pt1 | contig 16126 bp, 14 predicted proteins | sample PaiPotPPM11metaG_FD_80116 | JGI IMG/M metagenome (GOLD analysis project Ga0102924, IMG submission 80116) | Iron sulfur acid spring bacterial and archeal communities from Banff, Canada, to study Microbial Dark Matter (Phase II) - Paint Pots PPM... ... | reverse complement strand
GGGTTCCGGGAGCGTTTTGCGGCATGTTCGAGCGCACGAAGGCCGCCATAGTCCAGAGCCTGTGCATGCCGGCCCCGGCATTGAACGAGCTCGGGCCCCACAGCGGCGGAAAAGCCTCGTTGCCGGCTCCATTGGCGCCGTGGCACGCCGAACAGGTCTGCGCGTAAAGTTGCGCGCCTCGCTGCGCGTTGGCCGGCTGCGGCGGATCGAACCGAGTCAGCCTCACGGCCGGATCGGGTGTTGCGCCCACCTTCGTCCCGCGTGAGAGATACGCAATGTAGGCCACTAGCGCGATCATTTCGCGGCTGTTATAGGCCGGCGGCGTACCGTTCATGCTGTACAGAAAACATTCCGCCAGGCGATCTTGCAGCGCGATCATGCGATGCGCGCGCGCATTCCATTGCGGAAACTGCCCATAGATCCCGACGAAGCTGCCGCCCTTTGCCTTCGTTCCGCCCGCGACGTGACAGGCCGCGCAGTCCATGTTTGCGACGACGTTCGACCGCATATGCGCGCGCGTGTTCACAATCAATTCACGTCCGTACCGGATGAGTTCGCCCGGCGCACCGGCCGGGAGTGCATTTTCGTCGTACGCGGCCGCCGGCGGCGCGGAGCTTGGCTGGTTGCCCGCGCACGCCGTGAGCGCTGCAGCACAACCGAATACGAGCGAAAAGTATCTCATGCGAATGTCAGCGTGACATAGCTGTAGTGGTAACGCTGCTGCAGTTCGGCGATGGCCGCGATCATCGCGGGCACCACGTGCGTTCCGGGAATCAAGTTCGTGAGGATGTCGTCGGCTACGTCGGTGGCGCTCATGCTGGAGGGCGCGAATCCGCCCTTGACGATCGCGCGAGCTTGTTCTTCAACTGCGGTGTGACAAGTCAAGAAAACGACGCCACGGCTCTGAAGCGTCTCTATGGCCGCGTCCTGAAAGAAGCTTTGGGGATCGTTGGGATCTGCCGTACTCTGAAAAACCGTCGGCGGCCGCAAGTACACGTTGCTCGCGATCGCCTTTCCGGCCGCATCCTTTATTCCGAAAAACTCCCCGATGCGATACTTCTCCCACACGGCGTCCGCATATGTGAAGGCGCTCGACGGCCCGTGCGGGGCGAACACCATCGTGATCCGATCGGGCCGGTAACCGAAACCAAAATGCAAGCCGTTCAAGCCGTTCTTCATGTTGTTGAAGAGTGCAGGACGGAAAGCCACTGCCTCCCATACCTGTCGAATGTTTTCCGGCTTATTCACGGCTCGAATAAAGCCGGCCGCGTCGAAGTTCGCCCGGCGTTCGACGAAATCCGATCCGCCCGGAACGCTTGTGGCCGCATTAGCCGTGCCCGCTGCGATCGCTGCAAACGAGGCTGAGGAAAGGAACGAGCCGCGATTCATGAAGACTCCTTTTCGAAGTGAGGAGTACGCCGTGAAAGAGATTGATCCCACGCACTCGACCGATCCGAAAGTAAGGCGAGCGACCTTCGTCGGCGCAACCGCGGCCGCAGCTGCCGGCTCAGCCGTCCTCGGCACCGCCTTCGCGCAGAGCACCTTCGGCCAATCTCACCCGCCGATCGTTCCCGAGAACGATCCCGCGATCGTCGTCGAGCACGTCGAGCTGCAAGCTCCCGGCGGCGCGATCCCCGCATACGCTGCAACGCCGCAACATGCGACGGCGGCCACGGTAAAGTTGCCGATATCGATCCGGCGGCAATTCGCATACCGATTTTAGGAAACTACGGCGAGCGCGACACCAGCATACCCGCCGGCGATGTGCGCACATTTCAACAGAAGCCGCAAGTACCAACGACATCGTGATCTATCCGGACGCCGGCCACGCATTCTTCGACGATCAGCGCCGTTCTTACGTTGCCGGCGCGGCCGAAGACGCCTGGCGCCGCACGCTGGCCTTCTTTACAGAGTATTTGAAGGCGTAGAGCGAACTACGTTTCGGGGCTGTTGACGGTGGGAGAATTCCCCATCCCGAAGCATGGGTGAGACCAGTGAAGCTTGTTCTGTTTTCAGATCTCCATCTAGACACGCCCTTTCGCTGGGCGCCGATTGGCTTAGGTCGAAAGCTACGGGTTTCTCTAATCGACACATTACTAAAGATATGCAAAGTTGCGCGTGAGGAACACGTGGACGCTCTCTTGTGCGCAGGAGATCTCTATGAGCAGGATCGCTTCAGTCCTGGCACGGGGGACGTCCTGCGGGAAGCCTTTTCACGGTTAGCTCCGATGCCGGTGTTTGTCGCGCCAGGAAATCACGACTGGTACGGCCCGGATAGCCTTTACCGACGCGTACCCTGGAGCTCAAACGTCCATGTTTTTTCCGAATCCCGGCTCGAGCCGGCTCCGATCTCGGAACAGTACACGTTGTGGGGCGCTGCACATTGCGTGCCCGCGAACACGCCGAACTTCTTGGAGAATTTTCACGCGCCAACTCAAGGTTTACACTTGGCGGTCTTCCACGGGTCCGAGCGCGGTTTCTTTACTTCCCAAGTCGAGGAAAAGGTTCCGCACGCGCCATTCCGGGAGGACGAGATACAAGCGGCCGGGCTCCGCCACGCGTTTCTAGGACACTATCACCGACCGAAGGACACCCCTTGGCTTACATACGCCGGCAGTCCGCAGCCGCTGGCTTTCGGCGAGGGTGAAGGGGGTGCGGTCCTCGTTGAGCTCGATGATGGAACCGTCGTGAACCGTCGCAGGATAGACGTTTCTACTGTCAGCTTTCATGACGTCTCGGTTGATGTCACAAAAGTGCTGTCAATGCAGGAAATTCGCGAACGCACAGCCGCCGCGGTTTCAGGTCTTAAAGGCGTTGCGAGGGTCACGCTGACTGGGATTCTCGGGCGCAGGGTTGATCTCAAACCGGACGACCTTAAAACATTAAACGATGAGCTAGAGTGCATGGTCGTTCGCTCGAATGGATTAGCGTTGGATTACGATTTCGATACTCTTTCATCGGAATCGACAGTTCGCGGACAGTTTGTTAGAGATGTTCGCGGCAGCAACCTTAACGACGACGAGAGAGAGCGCGTGCTAACCGTAGGCCTCCGCGCATTTGATGGTTGGACAGACTTGGAGCCCATTTGATGCGGTTTGTTTATGTAAACGCGCTCGCTTTTGGGCCGCTCACCAGTCGCAAGCTGGAATTGGCTCCCGGGATGAATGTTATTTCGGGCGCAAACGGTGCGGGAAAATCCTCATGGCATGCGGCGCTTTACGCGGCTTTATGTGGTATGCGTCGTGGACCTGGCCGAACGAAAGAAGACGAATTCATGCGGCGGTTCCAACCGTGGCAATCTCCGCAATGGGAAGTGGCCACAGAGATATCGCTGGATAACGGCCAACGCATAGAATTACATCATGATCTCAATGGCAAAATCGACTGCAGCGCCCTTGACATTGGTCTCGGAAGAGACATATCCGATGAGTTAATCCACGACGGCTCTCCAGATGGCGCTAAGCTAGTGGGCTTAGACCGAAGCACGTTCTTAAGTACGGCCTGCGTAAGGCAGGCTCAAATCCTAGCCGTCTTAGAGCATGCTGGCGATCTCCAAGAAGAGCTGCAACGTGCGGCGGCAACCGCGGGCAGTGACTCAACTGCCGCAGCAGCGATCGAGGCTATCGACGAATACTCGCGAGAATACGTTGGACTCGATCGGAAGAATAGCACGAAGCCCTTGCACATAGCCAAGGAGCTACTCGAGCAAGCGCACGAGAATCTGCGACTGGCGGAAGCGGCACATAGCCAGTATTTGGAAAAACAATCGATTTGTGAGGAACTAAGAAACAGGTCTAAAGGATTTGAGCTCGGGTTTGCGATCGCAGAAGCTCAATTCGTTCGCAACGAAGCCGAAGCACTGCAGTCCCAATTTGAACGTGCAAAAGCGTTATCCGAGAAGCTCGCAGCCGAACCTGCACCGGAGATACGGAAAGACTCGGACCTTGCCGCTGAAGTGGCATCGTCGCTGGCCGCGTATTTGGAATTGCCACCCGCGCCATTCCGCGGTGAAGATCCCAAAGCGCTTGAGGCGGAGCTTGCCTCTCTCCCGGCGATGCCGACTGCGGAAACGAGCCCAGACACCGATTTGATACAAGCTCATGATCAATTCCTCAAAGCTGAAGCGGCTCTAGCCTCAATAGACAGGGTGGAGATCCCCAGCGAAACAGAGGCACGCATTTCGCTGGCCCTCGGTCTCAATGCGATCCGGGGCTGGCTCTACGGCAGCGGGTTAGCGGCTGCGGTGCTCGCGTTGGCCCTATTCGCAGTACATCAAAACGAAGCTTCTGTCGTCGCTGGGATAATTTTTGTGCTTATTGCTGTCGCCGCCGCGGCGGAACGGGCGTCTCATCGACGCATGGGCGCTGGCTCCGGAGCGGGAACGCTCGTACGGCGTCGCGCCGAGCTCAGTGAAAGCCTGATGGTTCGGCAGGACGACCTGCGGAAAAAGCTAGAGAGCCGCGGATACCAAGGGAGTCACGATCTAGAAGCCGTGTTCCAACAGTACTGCGCGGACTGTGCCAACAGAAACCGGGACGCGTCACTGGCCGCGAGACGCGCTGACCTCTACGAGCGTCTGAAGGCCGCAGTCAGCTTGGCCAATGTTTGCGAGCAACACGAAACATCTAGCTCACGAATCGAGCAGCGATTGCGCGACGTAGCACTTTGTTGCGGCATAGAGCTTTCTGAAACTAGTGCCATCATCGGTGCCTTAAAATCATGGCAAGAATCGCATTGGGGGACACTCGAACGCATTCATCAAGCGATAACTGAGCGAGAGGAGCTTGCCGGCTTGCTCAAAGACACTACGCTTGAGGAGATCTACGGTCAGCTAAACAACAAACGGGCAGAGGCGCAGCAACTAGTTTCTTCGCTAGACCTGAAACAAACTGAACGGCGGAAGCCTGATGCCCCAACCGATGCCGATCTGCGCGCACTGCGTAACAAAATGTTCGCAGCCAGAACCGCTGCGGATCTCGCTGATGGAGAGCTTCAGAATGCGCGGCAGTCATTTCTGAACGTTGCAGATGCAGAGGAAGAGCTGGCTAATGCCGGCAGAGAGTTCGAGAGGCTCGAAAGACTGCGCGGAACGTTGGAAACCGCCAAGAGTTTTCTCGAAGCCGCGCAGGAAGCTGTGCATAGGAATATTGCGCCCGTCTTGACCTCTACCCTCGAGAAATGGCTCCCTCGAATCACCGGAAATCTGTACATGCGAGCCTCGGTTGATCCCGAAACTCTTGCCGTCAAGGTTAGACCGCACAACGGACAATTTCGTGATGCCGCCAAGCTCTCGTACGGCACAAGTGAACAGATATACTTGTTACTGCGCATTGCAATGACCGACCACCTCACAAAGGCATCGAATGAAAAATGCCCGTTACTCCTAGATGATATCACCGCACATTGTGACGCCGTTCGCACCACAGCAATCTTAGAGCTTCTGCACGAGATAAGCACCGAGCGTCAAGTCATTCTTTTCTCCCAAGAGCAAGGCGTCGTCGAGTGGGCAAAGAGATCCCTGCGCGAAAACGATGACAAGCTAGAACTCCTCGATGCCGAGAGTCTGGCAGTTTAGGTTTCCCGGAGGCGCCGCGCGAGATCACCGCGCTCTACTATGCGTGATCGCCGCCGGCGGTTCAGTTCCTAGTGCTGCGAGGCCTCGTACTGCTGCAGCGCTTGCAGCGTATTCGCCACGTGCTGGCTCGGATTGAGATCCGTGTACGTGTAGATGATCTTTCCGCCGGGGGCGATGACGTAGGAGGTCCGGTTGGCGTAAGCCGGAGCCTGCGCCAGAACCGCGTCGTAAGCTTTGGCGACCGTTAGTTGCGGGTCTGCCGCCACGGCGAACTTGCTGCGGCACTCGCTGACCGAGAACTTGTTCAGCGTATCGATCGTGTCATGTGACACGCCGATGACCGTCGCTCCTAACTTCTTATACTGATCTATGGCTGCCGCGAAGTCGTGCGCTTCGATCGTGCAGCCCTTCGTGAAAGCGGCCGGATAGAAGTACAGCACGACCGGCCCTTTCTTCAGCGCATCGGACAGGCTAAAATCAAAAACTTTGCCGCCCAGCGAGGCTTGCGCCTTAAAGTCCGGGGCGTTGGCGCCAACTTGCAAGCTCGCCAAAGCCGGCAGTGCGGTTACAGCCGCGCACAGGGCGACGGCAAAAAACAAACGACGATGCATGGGAACTCCTCTTAAATAATGCGGCCGCTAAGAGTCAAGGTTCTCCCAACGGGCTGGGCCGCCTTCGGGAAGAAGGATCGAGCAATGGCGGCTGGTCAACCGCGGTGCAGAGCTAGAGTCCCATCAGGCGGGCCAGCACCATGCGCTGCACTTCGTTTGTGCCTTCGCCAATCTCGTTGATCTTCTGATCGCGGTACATGCGCGAAACCGGATACTCGTCCATGAATCCGTAGCCGCCGTGGATTTGCACGGCTTGATTTACGACGCGGTGTGAGAGCTCGGCCGCATAGAGTTTGGCAAAACTCGCGCTCTTGACGAAATCGCGGCCCTCGTCTTTCTCCCAAGCCGCCTTGAGGACCATGAGCTCGGCGTGCTCGATTTCGGTGATCATGTCGACCAGCTTGAATGCGATCGCCTGAAACTTGCTGATCGGTTTTCCGAACGCGTGACGCTCCTTCGCGTACTTCATAGATTCGTCGTACGCTCCGCGCGCCAGGCCGACGGAGAGGGCGGCAACCGAGATGCGGCCTCCGTCTAAAATCGTCAAGAAGTTCTTCAGGCCGTCGCCGCGCTCGCCCAGCACGTTCTCCTGCGGAATCTCGCAGTCGACGAAAGATAGTTCGCGCGTGTCCGAAGCGCGCCAGCCCATTTTGTGATACTTCTTGCTGCGCGCAAAGCCGGGTGCATCTTGCGGGATGACGAGGTTGCTGATCTCGGTCTTTCCGCCATCTCGCTTTCCGGTCACCGCGGTAATCGTGGTGCCGCCGGTGATGTCGGTTCCGCTGTTCGTGATGAACGCTTTCGTGCCGTTGACGATCCATTTGCCGTCGCGCAGCACCGCCTTAGTCTGCACGTTGCCGGCATCGCTGCCCGCATTTGGTTCCGTCAAACCGAAGCCCCAGAGCTGCTTGCCTTGCGCGAGCGGAATCAGGTAGCGCTCCTTTTGCTCTTTCGTCCCGAACATGAAGAACGGCATCGCTCCCAACGAAACGTGCGCGGCCATGGTGATCGCCGTCGATGCATCCGCTCGCGCGAGTTCCATCACGGCCAGTGCGTAACTGACAGTATCCGCGCCCGAGCCGCCGTATTCTTCAGGAAAAGGCAACCCCATGAGACCCAGTTCCGCCATCTCGCGCACGAGATCGTATGGAAACGCTTCTTCGCGGTCCATCTGCTCGGCGCGCGGCGCGACGCGTTCTTGCGCGAACTCCCGAACGGTCCGGCGGATGGCCTGTTGTTCGTCGCTCAGGTCAAAATTCATAACGTAGCGAAGGTATCCGACCGGGCACTTTAAAAAACCCTCTTGCAGCGATGATCTCATTACGCGGCGTGTCACTCGTATATCCGAACGGAGTACGCGCCCTCGACGGTGTCAGTCTGGAGATCGGCAAGGGTGAGTTCGTCTTTCTCGTCGGGCACTCGGGAACGGGCAAGTCGAGCCTGCTGCGCCTGCTTTACCGCGAGATGGCGCCGACCAACGGGCAGATCCTCGTCGACGGCATCCGCGTCGACCGCCTCGCGCACCGGCGCGTTCCGGCCTTGCGGCGCCATCTCGGCGTCGTTTTTCAAGACTACAAGCTGCTGACCGATAAAACCGTTTGGGAAAACGTCGCTTTCGCACTACAGGTGACGGGAGCTCACACGCGCGACGTGCAGCGTCAAGTTCCGCGCGCGCTGGATTTGGTCGGCCTCGCGCACAAGAGCCGGATGTATCCCAACGAGCTCTCGGGCGGCGAGCAGCAGCGCACCGCAATCGCGCGCGCGCTCGTCAACAATCCAAAGCTGCTGCTCTGCGACGAGCCGAGCGGCAATCTCGATCCCGCCAACACGACGGAGATCATGGAATTATTGCGGCGAATCAATCTCAAGGGCACTACCGTTGTCGTGGCCACGCACAATCAAGCCGTCGTCGATCGCATGCGGCGGCGTGTGGTGCGCTTGGACAACGGTCGCGTCATCACCGACGAAGAGCGGGGGTATTACTTCCTTGGACTGGGGCAAGATCAGATTCTTTCTGGGTGAGGTTGGACGCAGCTTCACCCGGAACGCGGGCATGCAAGCCACCGCCATCGGCACGGTCGCTGTTACGATCATTCTGCTTGGTTCTTTCTTATATATCCGCGCCGCGTTCGTCCATTTGGGCAACGACGTCTTCAGCCAAATCGAAATTTCGACGTACGTCGATACGTCCGCAACAACGGCGCAAGAGGACCGCATTCGCACGGCGCTGGCCCGCGATCCGCGCGTCCTGAGCGTCACCTTCGTCCCGAAGCGCCAAGGACTGGCGCAGCTGCGCGCGCGCATGAAGGGTCAGATCGACACCTCGCTGCTCACGGAAAATCCGCTGCCCGATAAGTTCCGGGTGCGAGTCCGGGATGCGCAAGAGGTGCCCGCGGTGGCCGCGAGCATTCAAAAACTTCCCCACGTGCAAAACGTCGAGTACGGCCAGCAGGTCGTGCAGCGGCTGCTGCAGCTCGCTTCGCTCACGCGCCGGGTGGGAATAGCGGTTATCGTGCTCTTCGTGCTCGTCGCCGGCATTATCATCTCCAATACGATCCGCCTGACGGTTTTTGCGCGCCGCCGCGAAATCTCGATCATGCAATTGGTCGGCGCCACCAACATGTACATCCGCATGCCGTTTATCTGCGAAGGGCTGCTGGCCGGCCTGGCCGGCGCGGCCGCGGCGGTCGGCGTGCTCGCGCTTGCGCGCGCTTCGCTCGTGCCGAAGATCGAGCTGGCTCTCCCGTGGCTGCAGGTGAATGCGGTTTCGGTCGACGTCTGGGCGCTGGTCCTACAGCTCTTCGCCGTCGGCGCCGCGGTCGGCGTCGTCGCATCGTGGATCGCTGTCGGACGATATTTGCGGACATAGAACGGACGCAATGCGGCGTATCGACGAAATCGAGCAATTAAAGAACGAACTGGTCAGCACGGTCTCGCACGAACTCAAGACTCCACTTGCGACGATCAAGGCGTACGCGGCTACGCTGCGCCAAAATCCCGAGCTCTACGCGGAAAAGCGCAACGAATATTTGAAGATCGTCGAAGAGCAGGCCGATCGGCTCTCACGGCTCATCGAAGATTTGTTGCTCGTCACGCGCGTCGAAGCCGGCCAGCTGCTGCGGCGGCGCACGACCGTGAAGCTCGAGACCGTGCTCCGCGAAGCCATCGCGGAAATACACTTCGACAAAGAGCGTCATCCGATCGCATGTGACACCGGCACCATTTCGATCTCTGGCGATCCGGACCGCTTGCGCGATCTCTTTCGCAATCTGATCGAGAACGCCATCAAGTATTCTCCCAACGGCGGAGCGATAGCCGTACGCGCCCGGCCGGATAACGGCAACACGCTCATCGACATCACCGATTCAGGAATCGGAATCGCGGCGGAAGACCTTCCCTACATTTTCGAGCGCTTTTTCCGGGTCGAATCGGAAACGACTTCGACGGTGGGCGGCAGCGGCTTAGGGCTCTATATCGTGAAGGCAATCGTGCGCGCGCACGGCGGCAGCATAGAAGCACGCAGTGAATCCGGACGCGGCACGACGTTCTCGATCGTCCTGCCGAATAAAACCTGATGGCCCAAATTCTGGTCGTTGACGACGATCGCAACCTTCGCAAGATCATCCAAGCCAATTTGGAGCTCGCGGGGTTCGAAATAACTGCCGTTCCCAACGGCGCCGACGCTTTACGCGCCTTGGATTCGATGCGGCCGGACCTCGTCGTGCTCGACGTGATGATGCCGGTAATGGACGGCTACGAGGTCGCGCGCCGCATCCGCCGCCACCGTTCGAACACGCACGTTCCAATCATCATGCTGACTGCCAAGGGTGAGGTCGAAGACAAACTGGCCGGATTCGAAGCGGGCGCCGACGACTACATCACCAAGCCTTTCGGCCCTCAAGAGCTGCTCGCACGCGTGCGCGCCAACATCGCGCGCGTGGAGATGGACGCTTCGCTTTCGCCGCTCACGAAGCTGCCCGGAAATCTCGCGATCGAGGCCGAGGTGCGCCGGCGGATCGAAGAAGCACGGCCTTTCGCCGTACTCTACATGGATCTCGATAATTTCAAAGCGTTTAATGACGTCTACGGATTCACGCACGGTGACGACGCCATCCGTTTGGTAGCCTCCGTCACGCTCGACGTCGTCCATCGCCGCGGGACGACCTCGGATTTCGTGGGGCATATCGGCGGCGACGATTTCCTGATCGTGACGCTGCCCGAACGCGCCGAAGAGATCGCGCGAGAGATCATCGCCGACTTCGATCGCGGGATTCGCGAGCTCTATCGCCCGCAGGACCTTCGCCAAGGCTTCATTGAAACACACGATCGGCGCGGCGCACTCAACCGCTACGCGATTATGTCGCTGTCGATCGCGCTGGTTTCGAGCGAGCAGCGCTCGTTGACAAACTATGCGCAGATCGGCGAAACGGCCGCAGAACTCAAACGGTATGCTAAATCGATCGGGGGTTCGGTCTACGTGAAGGACAAGCGGCGCCAGTGATTCGCAGAATTATAGCGGCGTTGTTGCTCCTCGCCTTTGTTCCCGCACTCGCGCCGTCCGATCTCAACACACGGATTCAGGCAGAACGTCGGAAAAAAGCGGCCCTTGACTGGCGGCTGCATCAAAAACGGCTGGAGCTGCGCACCGCGACGGTGCGCGTCAACAATTTGCAGGGCGCGCTCGATCAAACGAATCATTCGATCCACGAGGTCGCATCGCGCCTCGACCTGATCGCCGCGCAGCAAGCGAGCACGCAGCATAGACTGGCATGGAACACGTTGCAGCTGAACGCCGCCCGCAAAACGCTCGCGCTGCACGACGACGCCCTTAAACGCAGACTCGTCGACACGTACGAGCGCGGCGACCTTGGCTACGTTAGCGTGCTGCTGGCGGCCAAATCGTTCACCGACTTCGTCGAACGCTGGGAAGACCTGCGCTTGCTCATCGCCGCTAACCAACGCGACGTGCGCGAGCGGAAATCGGCGGAACGAAAAGTCGCGACGGCGCAAGCAAATCTTCAAGCGGCGCAGGGTGCGCTCGAAGCGCAGCAGCTTGCGCAGCAGCGTGCGCGCAATCAGCTCGACACGCTCGCGCAGGAACGGGGAAATCTCGTGGCATTAGCGGCCGCGCAGCGCCATCACGTTGCCGGCGAAGTCGCGGAGCTCGAGGGGCTTTCGGCAGGCGAAGAAGCCGGACTGGAAACACTCATCCGCGAGCGCGAAGCGCAGATCGCAGCTGCTCAGCGCGCAGCCGGGATTGTAGTCCCCTCAACCGCGCCCGGCGTGTTGGCCTGGCCCGTCACCGGCACCATTACATCGCCGTTTGGCCCGCGCAGGAATCCGTTCACCGGGGCGGCCGAGTTTCATCAAGGGCTGGATATCGGCGCGAACATGGGTACGACTGTGACCGCCGCGGCGTCCGGGACGATTATTTCGGCGGGGTGGTACGGCGGGTACGGCAACTACATTCTGATCGATCATGGCGGTGGAATGTCCACCGGATATGGCCATCTTTCGCGGATTTTTGTTTCCAGCGGCCAGCAAGTTCAAAGAGGGCAGGCGCTCGGCGCGGTCGGCTCGACCGGCGCTTCGACGGGGCCTCACTTGCATTTCGAAGTTCGCATCAGCGGAAAGCCCGTCGACCCCACCGCGTACCTCCACTAGGACCCGAAACCAGGCTCTTCGCAGGTGGGTACTAGCGGATATGCCCTCCCCGCTTCGCGCCCTCATCGTTGCGCTCGCCATCGTTGCCGCGTTCTTCGCGGGTGCGCTCTATTTCGGCTATCAGGGCAGTCTTGGCAAGGCCAATCGCGCGCCGCTCGGAGCCGCACAGGTAGCATCGCTGGACTGGAACTTCGCCGGCCGCAGCGACGCAGACCAGCTGATTTCATTCGAATTTAATCAGGTCGAACGGACGTACTACAGACACATCGATCCGCAAACGTTCGTAACCGGCGAACGCTCCGAGTTACTTTCCTTTTTAAAGGCTGCCCTCAAGAAGAAAAACATCCGGCCGGTGCTTCCCCCGGTGAATGCCGGCGGCAGCGACTCACAAGCCATCGCGGCTCTCGACAGCCAACTTGCTTATGCGCAAACACACTACGCGCCGCTCGGCATTGCTCCGGACGATCTGACGCAAGTGGCTTTGACGGGCATGCTCAAAGCGCTGGATCCATACACCACGTACCTCACGCCGCAGCAGATTTCGGCGCTCAACGAGCAGCTCAACGCCGGCGATTTCGGGGGTGTCGGCGTCTTCATCTACCAGTTGAAAAACCGTCAAATCCTTTTGCTGCCCATTCCCGATTTGCCGGCCGCGCGTGCGGGGATGCACGACGGCCAGGTGGTCACGACCATCGACGGACACGCGATCAACGGCTTTCCCATCGACCGCGTCGAGCGAATGATTCGGGGTGCCGAAGGCACTCAGGTTATCCTCAAGACTCACGCTTATAAAGGAAGCAGCGTGCCTCATGTCTTCAGGATCACGCGCGAAATCATTCACGTACCGACCGTGCATGCGAAAATGGAAAACGGCTACGACTATATCCGCCTGAGCGATTTCTACCAAACGTCAGCCGCCGAGGTCCACAAAGCACTGCTCGCCGGTAAGGCCAAGGGAGCGAAGGGTTACATTCTCGATCTCCGGTTCAACGGCGGCGGCCTGCTCGACGCGGCCGTCGACATTTCGAGCTACTTCGTGCCGCGCGGACCGATCGTTACTGAAATCGATCGCGCGGGCGTTCGCGACGTAAAGAACGCGACGGGCGCCTATATCAGCGGCTTGCGTCCGCTCGTGATTCTGGTGAACGGCTGGACCGCCAGCTCGTCGGAAATCACCGCGGGCGCGCTCCAGGACTACAAGGTCGCTACCCTCATCGGCAGCAAGACGTATGGCAAAGGCGTCGTTCAGGGTATCTACACGATGCCCAACGGGGGAGCGCTGAAGATTACAACCGAGCGCTACCTCACGCCGGCGGGGCGTGACATCCAGCATAAGGGCATCGTCCCCGACCAGACCGTGGCACAGCAGGCAAGTTTTACGATCGTGGACACACCCGCCGACAAACAATTGCAAGCCGCAAAGGCATATTTGAACCGCTTCACGCGTTAGAGAGAATATGAATCGCTTCATCGCCCTGCTCAGTGCAGTCGCCTTCCTCACGGCGGCAGCCCCGCAACAGATCGCTCCGCTGGACGCCAGCGAGATCCAGTTCAGCTACGAAAAATTACGGGCGGACTTCTACCGGAAGACCGATCCCCAGTCGATCGTGAACGGCGCGCGCTTGGAAATCGGGAGGCAGCTGTGCGTCGTAAACGCCCGCACCGATAATGCCAAGCGGCTCTGCCTTACGAGCACAGTGACGAGTTTGCCGCCCATCTTTGCCGCCGACACGTCGGCGCGCACCGCGGGAGCCGTCAGTCACGAAGTCGATGTGGCCACGCGGCTTGCGCACGGTAAGGTCAGCTCGCACATGCTCGCATATGCGGCCATCGCGGGCATGCTCAGCTCGGTGAACGACCGCTACACGACGTTCCTCACGCCCAAAGAGTATGCCGATCTGAACCAGGGATTGAATGGCGGATCGTTCGCCGGCACGGGCATCGTGATCGAAGTCGACGACGCGACGAAATATATCGACGTCAGCAACGTTATTCCCGACGGTCCCGCCGACAAGGCCGGCGTTCAGGAAGGCGATGTGATAACCGCCATCGACGGCATCTCGACCAAGGACATGAAACTTCCGGTCGCTTCATCGCACCTGCGCGGCAAGCTCGGGACGCCGGTGAAGCTGACGATTGTGCGCGGGGGGCAGCTGCTGCCGGAACCCACGACGATCGTGCGCGCGCAAATTCGCGAACTTTCGGTTTATGAAAAAATGCTGCCCGGCAAGATCGGGTACGTCGAGTTGACCGTGTTCGGACAGGATACGGGCGCCGAATTGCAGCAGGCGCTGGATCGTCTGCAAAAGGAAGGCGCGCGTGCGCTGGTGCTGGATCTGCGCGACAACGGCGGCGGCTATCTCGATGCGGCCATCGACGTCAGTTCAAAGTTTATTGCGAGCGGACCGATCGTTTCGGTTGAGTCGCGCGCCTCGAATGTGACGACCTACGAAGCCGAAGATACTGCAATCCCGCCCATCCCGCTTGCGGTGCTCGTTAACAACCATACGGCCTCCGCGTCCGAGATTACCACCGCCGCGATCCAAGACAGCGGCGTCGGCACCGTGATAGGAACGAAAACCTTCGGCAAAGGCGTCGTGCAAGAGATCGTCGGGCTGCCCGACGGCTCGGCCATCAAGATCACCGACGCTCGCTATCTGACGCCGCGCAACCGCGACATCAATCTCGTCGGGATCACGCCGGACATTGCGGTTACCGAAAACAAGGGAGCGGGTTTCCATTTCGGCGACCCGGCGCGCGACGCGCAACTCGGCCGCGCGGTCCAATTCTTGAACGATCGGATCGCGCACAGCACGGATTAGCGAAACAGCGCTGCTTCCACTTCGGCAAATGAGCTGAACGGCGTAAACGGTACGCCACGATCTCTCAGGTAGCGCTCTAGACTGCGGCCGCGTTTGGCGAAACGCACCTGCGCGGCTAGCGCGCCGTCATAATCGGAATAGCCGTCGCCCGCATAGGCGACTATGCCTCCGGACGCTGCCGCAGCGCGCACCGCGACAGCTTTGTCGTGGCCGTTGGCTGAATCGTCCCGGAATTGCATCACCCAGCCCCCGGCCTCGGGCGAAACTTCGTTTGCCAATACCGGAACGCCGTGCAACCCGCTGCGTGCCAACGCGCGCTCGATCAGCGGAGCTATTCCGGAGCTGACGATGGTGAGTTTGACGCTCTCACGCTTGCATCGTTCGACGAATGGTTTGAACGAGGGATCGATCCGGGTGGATTGGGCCAGCACGAGATCGGCGTCGTCGAGCGTTCCGCGTACGAAGAGCGCTTGCGCGGCCAAAACATCGCGCAGTGACATCGAACCGCCTTGCAGGTGCGCTTCCAAGCGCTCCCAATCACCGGGACCGGCAAAGCGCTGCACGAGGACGTCGAACGTATCGACGTCGGTTACCGTCCCGTCGTAATCGACGAAGACGTGCGTTACGGCGATTTCTTTTTGCGCGCCGTACTCTTTACGGCCGGGGTCCTTCGCGTTCGCGTGCGCCTTGGTTTTTCGTCGGCCGGCGCGGGCAGCGCGGCGACCGCAGCTTTGGGCGTGCGGCGGCGGCGAGCCGGTTTGGTCGGCTGAACGTGTTCTTCGGGCACGTGTAACGAGGGCGGCGGCGCTTCAACCGCGGGCGGTTGAAGTTTGCGGTTCCACGGTGCGATCGCGCGAATCGGCTGCGGCGGCGCGGTACGCCCGTCGGTTCGGCGCGGCCGTCGCGGGCGACGCGGAAAACGTGCCGTTCCGGCACCGCGGGCGGCGGCGCAGGCGCAGAGGGAAACGCGACGCCTTGACCTTGGCCGCGTCCTCTCCCGCCGCGGCGGCGGCGACGGCGGCGATGCGGCTGTTCGCCCTCACCAGCCGGCGGGGGCGCAGCGTGAATCTCGACCTGGGCGATGGCACTGACGGGCGGAATTCCGACGTGCGCGGCTTCTTTTGCGAGTCCCGCCCCTCCGCGGCCGCGGCCTCCGCGCCGGCGCCGGCGGCGGCGATGACCTCCGCCTGCTTCTTGCGCCCCGCCTTCGGTGATAACGATTGCTTCGGGCGCGCGCTCGGCTTTCGTCTCAGCGACGATCGCTTTGTCTTCGCGCTCCTCTTCTTCAGTGATCGTCGTGATGCCGATCGGCGGGCGCGCCGAGGATTGTTTGGCAGCTTCTTCTGCGAGTTCGCGCAACTGTTCGGCTTGCTCGGCGGGCGTGAACGCCTTGCCCCCGCGCCGGCGGCGGCGCTTTTTCTTTTCGCCCGGCGCGGGGGCAAGGCGTTCACGCC